>Ga0193752_1000677_pt1 | contig 31231 bp, 32 predicted proteins | sample H1c1metaG_FD_144924 | JGI IMG/M metagenome (GOLD analysis project Ga0193752, IMG submission 144924) | Soil microbial communities from a riparian zone of the East river system, Colorado, United States - H1c1 | ecosystem: Environmental > Terrestrial > Soil > Riparian zone | place: USA: East River... | reverse complement strand
ACCTCTGCTACAATAAAGTACATATGCAAGATGGCGACCATACACAACAAACCGTAGTCAAGAAGGTTCTCTGTATAGAGGACGAACATTTCATAAATGAACTTTACGCCCGGGCGCTCACCAAGGCCGGTTATCAGGTCAAGGTCGTCATCGACGGGGAAGAGGGATTACGCGAAGCCCTTACCAATATCTACGACATCATCCTCTTGGACATCATGTTGCCCAATCTCATCGGTACAGAGGTGCTGAAACAGCTGCGGGCCAAGCTGCCAAATCTGCGGGCCAAAGTCATCATCACCACCAACCTGGAACTAGGCAAAGAAGACCGGGCCGCCATAGAAGCCCAAGCCGACGGCTATATAGTCAAAGCCGACCTCACCCCCCGCCAAATGGCCGATTTTCTTAAACAGCTTGAGCTTACCCCCTAGGCCCTAAAAGTCAAACTTCCTGTGCAAGCACATCTCATACAAGGCGCGCTATTTTCTTTATAGGCGAAACAAAAATCTTTAATATCATCCAGCTCCGATACCCAATTGACTTCAACGGGTTCGGCGACCTCATGTACATACCCCCACATCAACCCAACCTCAAAGCCACGTCCGTTAAAGGGGAGGAGGGCGGTGAGCCGTTGGTCGGATGGTGCCACTCCTCTTTGGCCTATGCCAATGTCGATCATTCCTCTGCCTAGCTCTGGCCGGACCACTACAAGCTCGTCATCCACCACTCTTTGCATAGCCCTCCTTGGCACCGGAGTGTTATCGTCAAAGTAGGTATCCAGCTCTTTTCCCACTACAGTCATGTGACGCCAGGTAGCCGCCGCAAAGGTACGACCCATAGAAAAGGGCAAGCCTGCCTCCATGCTAAGTTCATCAAGGTGGAGGAAACAGACTCTTTGCAGCTCTTCCTGGGCCTTTACTTCATCTGCCACGGTTACTTCTTGCGGAAATTCGTCTTTTTGGATGTTTCTAAGCATTGCTTTTAGAGTATAGCCCATACTTCAACACCAAAGCATCCTCTAGTCTACAGCGCACTATTGGGCTACAATAGATTTAGCCGTGGGAGTACTTCCGCCACCCAGTGGATTTCTACCCCCAGACTTATATCTAACTACAGCACCGGTCTTCACTTCTGGATAAGTGATGGCTCCGACCAACAGCCACGCTGATTGGTTTCACCAAAACTCTTTCTCTTAATTCTTCTGAAGGGTAGTTAGATATGTACTATGAAAATCCCGAGGGCGTATCTGTGCACGGCGGGTTTCCCAACCCAGCCACCGACGCCAGTCTCCAGGGCATTGACCTCAATAAACTTCTGATACAAAACAGCGTCGGCACCTACCTGATGCGGATTGCCGGCGACGACTGGCAAGCGGTCGGTATTTTTGCCGACGATATGATCATCGCCGACCGCACGCTGAACGCCCGTCCAACAGACCTTGTCATCTGGATACACGGTGGTGGCTTTGCCGTGTCGCCACGTCATGCCGTGTCACAAAATAGCGAAGTATGGGGCGTTGTCACAAGCGTCATCCACCAGTACCGGAGACCGTCATGAACCTTATAGCCCCCGCGCCTGTCATTCCGGGCTTGACCCGGAATCCAGTCAAAATAAAATCATTATGGATCCTTCAAACCAGCCCAAGTACAGCAGAGAGGAGGGTCCAAAAATGAAAAGACCAATTTTTGCTCTGATTGATTGCAACAATTTCTTTGTCAGCTGCGAACGGATATTCCGCCCGGATCTAGAGGACAAACCCGTAGCAGTGCTGTCCAGCAACGACGGCTGCGTAGTAGCCCGCAGCAACGAAGTCAAGGCGCTGGGCATCCCCATGGCAGCCCCGGCATTCAAGTACCGGGAAATCTTTGACCGTCACAGCATCGTCAAATTCAGCGCCAACCTTGAACTCTACGGCAATATGTCGCGGCGCATCACCGAACTGCTGACCACCATCACCCCGCGTATAGAGGTCTACTCCGTGGACGAGTCATTCCTGGATCTCAGCCAGCTGGACATCCGCGACTACACCGCGTGGGGGGATGCAGTGCGTGAATCAATCCTAAGGTGGACTGGCTTGCCAGTGTCCATCGGCATTGCCCCCAGCAAAACACTGGCCAAACTAGCCAGCGATCGCGGCAAGAAACAGCTTAGCCTAGGAGGTGTTCTGAGCTTAGTCGACAATCCCCAGTTAGACCAACACCTCAGCGAAGTACCCGTAGACAACGTCTGGGGCATCGGCTGGCGCCTAAACCCCAAGTTGAGAGCCGAAGGTCTTAACAGTGCCTTGCACCTAGCCCAATTGCGCCCTCAGCGCGCCCAGCAGTTGATGGGCATTCGCGGCCGCCAGCTGGTTGCAGAATTGAACGGTGTCTGCTGCTTTGGGCTGGACCTGGAGCACCAAAAACCCAAAAGCATCATGCGCAGCCGAACATTCGGGGAAGACACCAATCAAGTAGGCGTGGTGGAAGCTGCCCTAGCATCATTTGCTACCACGGCCGCCTTCCGCCTGCGGCGCAGCAACCAGTTGGCCCGCAGGGCGGGAATATTTATAGACACCAACAAACACAAGTCGGGTTTCCGCCGCTGGAGCAGGGAAACCATCTACCAGGTACCGACTGCCGACACTGGACAGCTTATTAGTGACGTCGTAGCTCTTTTTAGTGAAGTCTACAATCCCCGCATGTCCTACCACAGGGCAGGGGTGTGGCTGGGTGACTTCATGCCCGCAGACTACCTACAAACAGATCTGCTAGGTGTCGTCAGCCCGGCAGCGCACGACCATTCCCAAGCCCGCATGCTGGCCGTAGATACCCTGAACGAAAGGTTCGGCAAGCGGACTGTCCACTACGCCGCAGAAGACCTTGCCCAAACCTGGCAGCCCAGGCACCATATCCGCAGCCCCCGCTACACCACCAATGTGGCAGAACTGCCTCAGGTCAAAATAGTTCCCTAACTTTTCAAAGGGAGGGAAGGTAGAATAAAATTCAAATAGCCAGTACAGTCGCCGCAAAAAGGGTGAGCCCGCTCGTTTTGCCGTACCATATTTGGCATATCGTCGTAACTGTGAGCAGGCTGCATGACGCAATCATTCACACAGTGACCCGGGAAAAAGTTATCATTGTCATAGTTTTTCATAAGAGGATTTACCAGTCCGAGAGAGTGTCCGCCTTCATGGGTGGCAAGGGCCCCGAAGTCCCCAGTTGACCGCATCCGATGAGTCGACAGTATGAGTTTTCCTTTGGCGTTATGCGACATGCCAAATACAAAATTTAAACGCCTCGGATGAGACGGGCCTACCCCAAGGTCTCGTGCGGTTATCACCATAGTCAAGCCACCACGGACAAACTCCGGAATAGTGTCAATCGCCGCACAATCAACTTGACCAAGTCGATTGGTCTTTAGATCGTTGTCGCCGATTTCTTGCACGCGAAAGTCAGACTCTCCTGTCAGGCCAGCGGCTTCAGACAGTCTCAGACTAGACCCTGCAGCCGCCACCAAGAACTCATTCTCAACGCTTCGTTCAGCAACAATATTGACGCAAAGTCCCATAATTAATAATATGATAACATCATATAGTACATGTGTCTACGTTCAGTCTTCCTTTATTGCCTCTGTTATGGTAATATTTCGGGGACTTTTGCAGTCAAAGTGCAGAGACAGCAGGAAAAACACTTTCAACTGAAACTCATAGCTTCATCGTCTAACGTTTCGGGTAGTCAAGAGACACCAGGCAACCTGGTGGCATGACCGTTAGGCGAGAAGTACTTTACAATTAGAATAAATGGCCTCATCGTCTAACGGTTAGGACACCAGGTTCTCATCCTGGCAATCGGGGTTCGATTCCCCGTGAGGTCACCATAAGTGAATTTTTAGACAAATCAGCTTCCATAGCTGGTGTTATACATCTGTAAAGGGGGCTGATTTCGTTTATTATAAAGTTATCGTTCTGTATATCGTATTCAAAACCCTTTGGAAAGATTAGGTTTTGGAACTTCTGCTTAAGCTCTAACGAAGCGTCAGACCATTGCTGTGCCATGTTTGCCATGAAATTAAGGGCATACTCAATGTTTGCTTCACTAACTGTCTGCTGCTGCTCTAATTCTGTAAGTTGGTCGGTTGTGTCTAGCTTTTCAATATCAACGTCGTCAATGACCATTTGCTTTTCATCATCAGACAGTTTGCCGTTGACGTACTTTTTAATGGTATTGGCACGGGTTGCTGAAAGCTCATCAAGCTTATCGCGCAACTCCAATACGTCTTGGTTAATGTTGCCAAGCTGCTTAACGGACGTGCGCACCAGCACTTCTTTCATTAACTTAAGTGTGTTGGGCTTTGGTTCTATCTGCGTAAGCAGTTCTTCAAACTTTGCATGAGCGTCATCAGCTACTACAGAACCAGTGCCACGGCAGGTTTCACGGGCGCAGTAGTAGCGTTGCTTGCCGCCAGGGTTGCTGCTCGTCATTGACTGGTGACAACTAACACAGAGCATGAACTTTCGTAGCGGTACCATACTATTTATTGTAAGGTGCTTCACGCCTAAAAGGTATACTTTATTCTTGCGTTTCAGGATTTCCTGGTTTTGCCAGTAGACATCGCTGGTTACCAAGCCTTTGTGCTTGCCCTCTACTAGCTCGTAATTTGTAAACTTGTCATGCACATAACCAGCGTACTCTGGGCATTTAATCATTCTCGTAATAGATTCTTGGCTAATTGGTTTACCCTTAAGGTTTAGGTAGTCAATAGAAGTGGCGAAACGGCACAGCTCGGCTGGGGTAACATCCCCTCGGTTAAAGCGCATAAGGATTTTAGTGGCTTTATCTGCTTCTGCGCTAGCTTTCAAAGTTGGTCGTGGCTGCCCCTCACTATTGTTTATTTTGGTTGTCGTGTAGCCCCGTAACGGCTTGTGTTGCCAATATCCTTGTTTGGCAAGTCGGGTCATGTTGTCATTAACGGTTTCACGCTTGTTTTCGTTATCAAGCTGTCCGACCATGACGTAAAGGCTTTCCATAAAGTTACCCATAGGACTATCGTCAAATTGTTCAGTAGCCGAACGTATTTTAATACCCCTAGATGACAGCACAGAGCGTATACCCAAGATGTAGCTTTCAAGGTCACGACTGGCACGGTTCATTTTATAAACAATGACGTAGTCAATTTGTCCCTTCATTTTCAAAGCCATTTTGAGCAGATTTTGCAGTTCATCACGTTCAGTATTCTTGCCTGACTTGGCTTCGTCATAGAACCATTTGATAACTCTAATGCCGTTAGCAGCAGCGAACTTTTCTATCGCTTCCTTCTGATTCTTTTTACTTTCGCCTTTGATTTGTTTTTTGTCAGATATACGAAGATAACCTAGTGCAGTTTTCTTTATTGGTGTTTGTATCGTATCTATCATTTCTATACTACTAATTATAATGGCTTATTTGACAAATTGCTTGTATTTGAGTAAATGATGAGCAAGTTCTTCCATTTCCAGTAGTTGGATTGCAATCTGGTCATCATCTAGTTCTTTAGCGTCCGTACCTAGTATTTTGCGAGCCTCGCCGATAGACATAACTAAACTTCCCGCTATCTGGGCTGCGGTTGGCTGCTTAGGTTTATTACGCTTAGTGACTTTCATAAAATTGAGTTAGGATAGCTGACCTTGCGACCAACTACCCTTAGTTTTATTTTTTGGCTTCCTGTTCTTTTTTTAGGCGAAGCCCACGCTTTACGGCTTCTGAACGCCTTGCACTATCGTACTGACTCAATACTTCCATCAGGCTTGCCATGAACTGTTCCGTTGCTCCGTCTACAGGCTGCCGTGAACTATTGACGGCTACAATACTTACGCCAATTTCTTTGAAGAATGTTTTCCAGTTACTGTACTCATCGTAGTCACGACTTATACGGGTAGGGTCAGTGACGAGTATGTGCTTGACCTCTGGGTTATTCTTGCAGAAGTCGTAGGCTTCACGCATGAGCTTGCTAGCGGTTTTGACTTGACCTTCATAGACCTGCTCGTTATCAATGACGGCTGCTATTTCTATTTTCTGCTTCTTGGCATACTGCTCAATACACTCGTACTGGGTCAACAGTGCCGTGTTCTGATGTGCTTGATTAGCAGTAGCCGAACGCATAACTGCGATTGCTTTCTTAGTTGTTTTCATCTGGATTGTTCCTATATGTAAGTAATGATGTTTTGCTGAAACCTATATTTTTTTACATTGTTCCTACCTTTCATTAGTTGTTGATTTTGGGACGCACTTAATAAGCCGAAAGGGCATGTACTGCTTTCGTTTTGTGCTGTCCCAGCTATACTAAGCGGCTGCAAGTTTGCAGTGCTTACTATCCTTATTGTACACGAGCTGACCCCTGTAAACAGACCCTATTTAAGGGTACGTTTAAGTGTCCGATTCCATGACGGGTACGGGTTATAAGGGCTAATAAAAAGTCGTCTAATTTTGCTTCGTGGGCTGGTACTTTCGGTAGTACCTTTCCAAGCTGTCGTCGGACTTAAGCTGGTTGGTACTGCCTGAATACCCTTCAAGCTTGCCGACTTGGTAATCGCTGAATATCTTACTGAACGTCTGCTTGCGCTGACGTGCCTTAAAAATGGCATATATTAGCTTATCGTTCTCGGTTGGCTTGCGCTTGGACTTCTTACCAGCGTGTTTAATGGTCTGCTTGCGTTTTACAAGCTTCCATAGCTGCATAAAGTCTTCTTTTTTGATGTCTGTGGCAAGCGTAACGGCAAAAGCGTCCTTGTCATCGTATTCGTCCCAGTTTACAGCGAAAGGCTTATCACGAGGTAAGGGTGTTATGCGACCTGCTGCAAAATGCACTACTTCGTCTAATGATAAGTAGTACTTGCTCGCAACATCTTGCATGGTTAGACGACCTTCAATTAGGTCGGGGTCAACTTTAACTGTCTTTAGACCTTGTAACAGGATTTTGTCTAACTCATCACCCGCAATGGCAACGAGCGATAGGTCGGCAATGAAATTAGGGTCGCTATAGACATTTAGGACGTGCAGCTCCCTAGTGGTTTCGTCATCATATTTGTAATTTAGTGTCTTGTCCCAAGCCATGACATCTATTGTAGTGCCGAAATACCCGAAAATGCCAAATTCCACTGTTCCGCTCACTGTTTTTGAAATAAAAGTTATAAATGTTTATCGCTTATTTTTGCTGTGCATGTAAGTTTCTAATCATTTTTTTGGCAGCGTGTTCAGCAGGTGGTTTTACGTGCGACATGTTGGGCATGTGGAGTTTCAGAATCTTAATTAGTTGTTTGTTGCTCACACTCTTATTATATGACGCTTTACATTGGTTGTAGAGGCATTTACAGCCGTTTTAAGCTGGTTTTGGCTCAAAGAGCCCTATGTGTGTTCTAGTTATTGCTGTTAACCCTTGTTATCATAGAGTTATGAAGTTAAACAAAATTGTGTGTCTAGGCTTTGGTGGGAGCGAACTAGAAGACAACTACTGGCAGGAATTAGACAGCCTAGTAGGTCTGCATGTTCTGGTAGCAAGTGAGGCTGAACTTGATAAGCACACGGATGCCGACAGCTTATTAGTTAAGCTCGGTGCAAAGGTCAGTAAAGACCTTATAGACAAACTGCCAAATCTTAAATATATCGGTATGCTTGGCACTGGCTATGGCGGCATTGATACAGCCTATGCTGGCAGTAAAGGTATTACAGTAACCAACATAGCCGATTATGCTACCGAGGGCGTGAGCGAGTTTACTTTTGGCATTCTTATTGAATGGTGTCGGGGTGTTAGTCGTGCGCTTGGATTGGCTTGGGACGGTGTCTACGAAGACGATGACCACCCAGGCATGGAAATTAAAGGCAAGAAGTTCGGTGTTATTGGTCTAGGTAATATCGGTAGGCGTACTGCGGAGCTTGCACAAGCTTTTGGCTGTGATGTCAGCTATTGGTCACGAACACGCAAACAAGACGCAGAGTCTAAGGGTATTAAATACCAAGAGCTAGATGACTTACTTGCAAATGCAGACATTATTACTTTGAATCTTGCGCTCAATGCTGAAACCGAGGGCATTATAAATGGCGACAGGCTACAGAAAATTAAGAATGACGCTATTCTTATTAACGTCAGCCCAATGGAGTTAATAGATTTTGACTCATTAGTAGCACGACTAAAACAAGACGATATGGTGTTCATGCTTGACCATAGTGACGAAATGACAGAACAACAGCTCACAGCATTAAAGTCGTTTAGCAGGTGTAAAGTCTATCCAGCGATTGCTTATCTAACTCGTGAAGCTGGGCAGCTCAAGAAGCGGATTTACGTTGATAATATAAAGAACTTTCTTGATGGCGAGCCCACAAATAAGGTAAATCAATGAAGCTTTACCTAGCGTCTTTCGGTATTCAAAAACATTTAGGTCAAGAATTCTTGGAATTAGTTAGTAAGCCAGCTAAGGACATTAAATTTGCCTATATAACCAACGCTGCTGACCCGTACCCAAGCGAAAAACGTGGCTGGATGACAGACGTAAACAATATGTTCCTAGATTTAGGATTAAAGCCAGTAGAGGTTGATTTAAGGCAATATAAGAACGCTGAAACTCTTAAAACAAAGTTAAGCCAGTATGATGTTGTTTGGTGTGGCGGTGGCAACACTTGGTACTTACGCTATGTCATGAAGACATCTGGCTTTGACCAAGTTATCAAAGAATTAGTTGAAAGTGGCGTGGTATATGGTGGCGATAGTGCTGGCGCAATAGCTATGACCCCGACATTAAAATATGTTGATTTAATTGACGAACCAGAAGACTCACCAGAACGTATTGAAGAAGGGCTTGGCTTGGTTAACTTCGCAATAATACCGCATTGGGACAATGAAAAATACAAGGCGCAACTTACACGGATGAGGGACGGCTTGGCTAATGAAGGCTATGAAGTAAAAGTTCTGACCGACCAACAAGCAGTTATTGTTAATGGAAGTTCTGTTAAAGAGGTTTAAGTATGACTACTCCGAGCAACATCTTTATTTTTCACGGTACAGAGGGACATCCGCAAGAAAATTGGTTTCCCTGGTTAAAGCAAGAGCTTGAAGCTAAAGGCTATGACGTTACTGTTCCGCAGTTTCCTTCACCACCAGTAGTCCCTGCAAAGATTTCTGAATGGTTTGATGTCCTGAAAGACTATGAAGATAAGATTACCGAAAACACGATTATTATTGGGCATAGCTTGGGCGGAATCTTTACGCTCCGTGTTTTAGAAAAGCTAGACCACCCTATTAAAGCGGCGTTCTTTGTTGGTGCACCAATAGGCGTAAGGCCAATACTTAACTATGACCGTGACAATGCCTTTAGTGGCTTTGACTTTGAATGGAAAAACATTAAGCCCAAAGCAAAAGACTTTGTGGTGTATCAGTCCGATGACGACCCGTATGTTGGGTTAGATAATGGCAAGGAACTAGCAGAACACCTAGGGGTTGAACTTTCGTTTATACCTAATGCTGGACACTTCAACAAAAGGGCTGGCTACACCAAGTTTGAAGATTTACGTGATAAGTTACTCAAAATTTTGGGGGACAGCTAAATGAAAAACGCTATCATCTTACATGGCAAACCCGATAAAGAGGAATACTACGACCCAGCAGCTCCGAGTATGAGCAACGCACACTGGATACCTTGGATACAAGGACAGCTACTAAAGCACGACATTTGGACTGCTACACCAGAAGTGCCAAATGCTTTTCGCCCAGACTGGGAATTGTGGTGCAAGGAAGTTGAACGTTTTGACATTACACCTGAAACTATCTTAGTTGGTCATAGTTGCGGTGCTGGCTTTTGGCTAAAATGGCTTAGTGAGCATAAAGACGTTAAGGTAGCAAAAGTCGTACTGGTTGCACCCTCACTTGGCTATGGTTGGGACGGTGACTATTTCTTTGATAACTTCCAATTAGACCCTGATTTAGTTTCCCGTACTGCTGGCATAACTATCTTTAACTCTGACAACGACCACGAAGGCATCCTAAAAGCTGTTAAAGAAATAAGGGAGCAACTTCCAGGTGTTGAGTATCAAGAATTTCATCTAAAACACTTTACGATTGGGAGTATGAAGACACCAGAGTTTCCCGAACTATTAGCGGAGTGTCTAAAATGAACATCAACCCAATTGCAATAAAAGTGCTGTGCTACGGCGACTCAAACACCAACGGTACAAAGCCTGACCGCAGTGGACGCTTTGCAGCAGATGAACGTTGGACGGGCTTGTTACAAAAGCAGTTAGGCGACAGTTATTATGTAATTGAAGAAGGTCTAGGCGGTCGTACAACTGACCTAGAACACTACAACCAAGGTAAGCCAAGCCGTAATGGATTGGTATATTTTAAAGCTTGTGTTGATAGCCACATGCCTTTGGACATTATAATTATTATGCTCGGCACAAATGATTTAAAGACTACTTATAATCGCTCGGCGAAAGATGTTGCGCAAGCTTTAAAACAGTATCCAGAGTACGTAGATAAATACTGCACTGACAGAAACTTAAAACGTCCAAAAATTGTTTTAGTTAGTCCTGCATATATGGACGAGAACGCTCCAAAGTTTGTGGAAAGTATGCCCAAGCCTGGTGTTTATGACGATGTATCTGCGCAAAAGTCACGACAGTTTGCCGAGCCAATTAAACAAGTTGCAGAAGAAACGGGTTGTGAGTTCTTTGACGCAGCACTAGTAACCAAGACTGGCGATGACGGTTGCCACTTAGATAAGCAATCACATCAAAATCTAGCTGATAATTTTACACAGATTATTCAGAAATAACTTAGGCGTCTACGAGCTTTTTAATTTCCTTAGTGTATTGCACTAGCTGCTTGTTAATCTTTAGCATATCATCTACAAGCTCTTTGTATTCTGGGTACTTACTCTGAATATCTTGTGGCGTAAGTTCCTCTTCCTTAGACTTGGTCACAGCCTTTTCATACCACCATTCGTACTTAGCTCGCCATTTGGTGAGATGTGGGCGTAAGCCGTCGTTTAATGTATCTATCAGTAGCTCAACGAGTTTTCGTGTGTTAGGGTCATTTAATTTAGAAGCTGGGATATTTCGTGTAAGCATTCTGATTTCACCGAACAGTTGATACCAAGACTTGTAAATGTCGCTAATCACATCATTCTCTTTGTCTATTGGCAGCCCAGCCTTGCGGGTGTTTAGTTCAACCCATACTTGGTGAGCTATTTGCTTAACTTCATAATTCGGCTTTATAGAAACTTTAGCAATGCCGCCGAGCTTGATTTCTAACTGCACGTCTGACTTAAAGTAACCAGTAATTCTTCGCCAAAAAATTAGTAGAAAGAGTACAGCCCCGACAAATGCCAGTATCCATAAGCTGACGGTAATAATGAGCGAACCGTTTTTAATGTTTATGATTAGCAGGTCGGCGAAATACATTATATGTTCCTACCCATTTTTGGTGCCGAGTTATTTTTTGCAAGCTTGAATTGTGTACTCCTGTTAATTGAGGCAGAAATGGCTTGCGCTAACTCCTGCGGTGTTTGCGGCCATTCAACGATATTCGCATAGCCAGTAGTGTAGTTCGTAAACAAGCGGTCGGGTATTCGTCTGACTTGCTGACCATTACTCCATATCGGCTGAACAGTAGGCAGCATAATACCTAGTAAGGCATGATTTTTGTAGAGCGTAGAGTAGATTTCCCAGTCAACACATTTGCGCCGCCAGGTTTCGTTGCCGCAGATTACGATTGTTATTGACGTGCCAGTAATAAAGTTCTCGGCAATCGTGCGGTTTACGTAGTTAAGGTCGGTGCTTTCAACGGCCTCATCTAGTGAGCAATCTGTAAAAACATCATAAATACTACCAAAGCTTTTGCGAAAAGCGTCTATGTAGGCTTGGTCTATATGATGGTAACTGATGAAGACCTTACGCTTAGCTATTTTCACTAGGGGCGGCTGTGGAGCGAAGCGTATTGGGATTGCTTGAGGCTTGGGCGCAGCTTTAAAACCCCATTGCGGCTGTGGCGTGGGTGGCGTGGGATTACTGCCGTATAGGCTCCTGAATAATTCGTCCGATAAACTCATATCTGCCCACTATTTTACAGAGTAAGCAACTATATAGCTAGGGTCTGAACGCTTGGACGATTTTCAGTGCCTCATATTGGGTCATTTCAGTCATAAGATTCTTCACGAGGTATGGCGTTAGCTTACTAACTCTACTGACGCTCAACACGCATTTTTTTGCACAAGCAACTTTAAGCTTTGTGGTGCTGCGCTGTTCTTTTAAGAAGTAGTCTATCCTAACGAACAGGCTTTCGTAGGCACTATATAGGGCAAGTAGGTATATGGAAGGAATATAGGCAACAGAAAGTATTACTGGCAGAAGCAGCAGCTTCAAATTCTGCCATGTAAAGAATTCTTTCGGCTGGTTAACGAGTTCATTAAAGGCATAAATAATTAGTGCCAGCCCCGCCAATGCCACTAGTGCGCCCAAAAACTTCTTTGTCGGTTCATACTTTTTGTCTTTTTGGTAACTTGCAACCGTTTGCACGAGTACGATAATAGTAATGAGCGGCACGAGGAAGAACTCAATAGCAATGGGAAAGACATAGAAGTTGACGATGAACTCTACGATTACGATAAGCTTAATGCTGTCTTTCAGGCTCTTTTTTAGCAGGTCTTTGCCAGTTTTTATAGATGTAGAGTTAAAGAACATGACTATTCCTGCACCAACAGCCCAGATGATGATTTCTTTAAGCGATGAACTGTCCCACAGATTCAGACGCTCCATGATATACAGGGTTAATAGCACGGGAGTGCTGGACAATAGGAGTGGTACGATAATCTTCGGGTTGAAAAACTGCTTAAGGAGCTGTAAGAAAGATTTGCGTACATCTTTTTTGGTTGCAGCGAACACTATAAGCACAACTGTCCAGAAGATAATAGCAAGCTCACGATTACTCAATACGTCACTCATAATTAACATTATATTCTGCAATGGGGACTACTGGTAACTAGTTGGCTAACTGTAACAGATTGCCACCTGCTGTAACCGCCCTAAGGGTTTCGTTCCATCTAATGATTTCTGCTACTATAACCTTATAAAGCGAGTGGCTTAGGGTCACCAATTCAAGGACCCGTCTGCAAGGACGGGTTTTTGAATTGGTGTTTCTGGAAATGCCCCCCGATTGGCAATCGGGTGAGAACAGCCACAGGCTGTTCTCAAGGGAACTTTCCGGGGCAAGCTGTGACTGCCACACGCGCAAGTGTTGGGCGGTGTAGAATAGACGCATGTCAAACAACTTTCCTGCAATCATTAGTGTCATAGCCGGAATCATCAACATACTGGGCTTTATACCCTACGTTCGTGACATCCTTCGCCACAAAACCAAACCCGAGCGAGCTATGTGGTGGATATACTCTGTTTTGTTTGGGGTGCTGTTTGCAGCACAAATGAGCGCAGGGGCGCACTGGTTGCTACTGGTAACGGCTGCGTATATAGCAACGTCCGTAGCTATTGCCGTACTTTCGGTGTGGTACGGCTATGGCAGCCTTCACAAACGGGACGCCATCTCGCTCGTAATTGCCATAACAGGGCTTCTGCTGTGGCAGCTAACCGACAAGCCGCTGGTTGCAATTATCCTGGTGATTGTCGTGGACTTTGCCGGCTTCTGGCTCACCTTGGTCAAGACCTGGCATGCGCCTCATACCGAAACACTCATATCCTGGCAGCTGGCTTTGGTGACTGCCGTGCTCAGCATATTTTCGGCTGGTACCTGGACACTTGAAGTGCTGCTTTATCCTGTGTACGCGGTGCTCGCAACAGCGTTTATCGTATGGATGATCATGTATCGCCGTACAAAAGTAGCCGAGGATTTACCCGACTTTTAAGTGGATAAAACACGCAGTGGATCATGCAGTCCGCCAAAAACGAACTCTGCTTCTACAAGCTACCTACACTAGACCTCTCGCTCATGAGCCGGATCATTCTTTGTTCAAGTAACCGATTACCATCATCGTCAAGTTCTGTCCCCAATGGAGCATCAGTGCCTTCAGGATTCATGCCAATCATCTCCATAAGGTCCGAAACAGTGCGAGACTCATAGTCTTCATCTCTCACCACCATGGTATTAAATAATACGCCCCCAGGAAGCACATCGTATTGTTCGGCCAACATTACACCATCGTTCGGTCTACCGAATATAGTCAACTCTATAGTACTAGGAAAAAGACCCGCCCTACGGATAACCGTAACACCCCCGTGCTCAGACCTAAATATCGCACCGATGGGCCTACTACTAGCACCACACAATAGTGTACTATCGCTATCGTGTCCTTCGGATGACCGTGATTCGGCAATACCACTCATTGTTGTCCTAAGAAGAGTTTGTGCCACATCATATGTCTGATTAGTAAAAATACCTGCTTCTCCCATCACCCCGGCAATTATAAGCCGCGAATTCAATGTATTGAGGGACCTAAAGAGGCGAGCTATTGTTTCACCTTGAACGCCAATAGCTTTATTTACACTATATTCCCCGGGTGACCGTACTGATTTTCTGCCCCCAATAGCACGGTTCATTGCAGCAACAAAAAACTCACAACCAATATCGAGCGTATCCCTGTCATCCTCAACACCATCACGCCGCACCACCCGTTCACCAAAGCAGTTGCTGGCCCCGATCAGTCGCATACCCACGCCCTCCATTTCAAAGCCGGTCGGAGTTTGCCTTACCCGTGAAAAAGACGAGGGGCCATCTTCGCCCTCCAATCGAGCTATGAGTACGCACTCGGTATCTGGACTGTAGGGATCAGCCCACTGAACTGCTGTGTATTCATCCCGAGCATCACCAATACCATTGATGACAACAGGATTTTGCCGAGTAGCCAGCGACATAATGCCTGTCTCGCGAGCCGCAGGACCCATAGCCAGCTGCTGTGCTGCAGTCAGTTGAACCTTCATAAAATCCGCTTGATGTGTGGTGAGCTCTCTCCACTGGTCCGTTTCTAGTGGCATAGTCATATACTATACAATATAGATTGACACTGCGCCAATCTATATCACTGAACCACACCTGTCATGCCGGGCTTGACCCGGCCGTCCAGTTTTAAGGAGTTTTCTTTTTTTTACTAGATTCCGGCTCGGAGGCCGGAATGACAGTGGCGGGATGGGGAGGTGTGGGGTGGTTCAGTCTATATCATTGGTGGCCTTGCAGGCTATATGAGATCTTTGATTGACCAAAACATATGCCGGACACTGGCTTCCGTAGGAATGTTCTCCTTGCTGCTTGGAGATAAGTAAAATAATTCTTTGAGCCTGCTGATTTTCATATCCATCATTGGGCGGCATATTTTTTCGATATTCTAAATCGATGAGGCGAGCCTCAGGCATCGTGAGCTTGGGGCAGGGCTATAGTAAAAGTTGTGCGCCGGTCAGAGCTCTCTACCTTAATGCTGCCGGCAAAGCTACCCTCTATGAATCGCTTGGTAAGGTACAACCCCATGCCCATACCGCCCTCTTTGGTAGTATAGAAAGGCTCAAAGATTCTTCCCAGTACTTCTGGATCAATACCCCCGGCCCAATCAGTGATTGTCAAAGTCATAAACCCACTCTTGGCCTTGAGTGATAGTGCTATCTTGCGGTTGGGTGGGGACTGTTCCGGAGTCGAGCGATAACTTTCTATGGCATTGATAATAATGTTGGTTAGTAATTGCTGAAATAATACTTTTTCCCCAAGACAGCCGAATCTCTCTGACTGGCCGGGACGGGCCCATTCAAGAGTCACACCAGCGGTCCGGGCCGACGTTCTTAAAAGGTTACTCGTGTGGGTAGTTTCTTTAGCAACGTCAAAAACCCGCGGCTTGTACTGACCCTTCAAATGCTGCCGCGTGCGGTTCAGGACATCATTAATTTGCCTGATCTGGCTCCTGGCCCGACGAACAGATCGGCTGCTCTGTTTTGTTTCAATACCATCTATCTCTAAGGCGAGTGACGTCAAATTGTTGGCCAGATCGTGCATCAGTGCGGTGCTAGCCTCGCCTACCTCTGCCAGCCGGTACAATTGCTGCATTTTCTCTGACTCTGCCGACCTTAACTTTTGGCTCTGGCGCTTGAGCTTGTCGGTGAGCCGGTTCTTCTGATAGGCAAAGGTGGCTTCGGTTTCTCGAAGCTGACGACGCGTTTCTTCCAGGCGGTACAAAGAACCGCTGATAGCGGCCAGGACGTTAAAAAGTAACGCCGCCAAGATAGCATGGCTAAAGTTCGTTGGCCGCACGCTCATGACATATACAGGATGAATACTGCCATGGAGTTCTACAGCCCGAAACACCAGTAAAAAAAGCGTACTGGCAGTCGCCCCCAGCAACGAACAGCGATAGCCACACAAACTCCCGGCCAAGATAATCACGATCGAACACAACACCACTGACCCAGGACCAATACCCACCCGGCACACAATACTAAATGCCAACAGCAAATAGACACACATCAGGTACAAGCACGTCGAGCCAAGGACACCTTTTCTAGCCAGTATATACAGGACGATACTCAGGATGCTCGCGCCGACAAAATATACCAGTGTATATGCAGCATAGGCGCTGTCAGCAAACACCCAGGCAATGAAAAGGGAAAGCGTGACAAGCGGCAGTACCATAGCCGTGACAAGCGTGTAGCTACGAGCGAGTTGCTTCTGCCACTGCTGCTGGTGATGGTTATTCATAAAGCAGAGGGCGCTGTGTAATTTTTGGTACAGTGAACCCATTTCAACTCTCCTCCCAAGTAGGAAAAGCCAGTCCTGGTAATACTAGCTGGACAGGGTTTGCGGTAGGGAAGAAGGTTTGAAATGGGTTCACTACAGTTTCTCTAAGGTTACTTACTAACGCTATCCATAAGTTCGTGTTCCATGAACATTCTTTCACTAATATCCTGAATGGTTCCAAACAGCCGCACTGGTCTGCCGGTAGTATCAAGCATGACCTCACCCAGGCTATGTACCCATATCAGCGAGCCATCCGGATGCTGAATCCGATGAATCAGTGAGTATGGCTGATAATCACTCAAAGCGTCTTGAACCGTCTCCTCAGTCAGCTTCCGGTCATCGGGATGTACATGCTTGAGGTAGTATGCGTAGGTGATCTTCCTATGTGGATCCATGCCAAAAGTATGATACAGCTGGTCCGACCACTGTACGGTGTCGCTCTTTACATCCCATGACCAATTACCAACGCGTGCTAGCTCCTCGGTCACTTTCAGTGAAGCCATTTGCAGTTTCAGTACATCAAAGATAATTCGCTGCGAATGCAGAAATAGGTAGCTCAGCGCGTATGTAATGCCGCCCACAAAGTAAAAGTGCAGCATAACGTCTAGGTCAAACGGCAACGGCAATACGCCTTGAATTTGCAAAAGTAACAAAAAGAAAGAGACCGCATACGTTAGCAATATCCAAAAGCTACCACCACGGCCCGGTACAAAAAACAACGCAAAAACAATAAATGCCGGGAACCACATGAGCCCCGATCCAGCCAACCCGCCGTTGATTTGCCAGGGCAACAGCACCACTGGTCCGAGCGAAGTAAAGACGTTAGCCGCAATGGTCAACTGGTGATGGAAACGAATAACCCACCAGTTGATTGCAATGATTATTGCCGCGATTGTATACAAGACAGCCATGCCAGGCTGGCCAGCCCCGGCCTGCAGGGTTGCGTACACCAGCAAGAAGATCAGCGCCACCGGAGTAAACGCCTGGAAAAGATATCGCTGTAGTTCCTCATCTTGGGACAGCAATACAGAGACATCGGGTCCCAGCACCTTGTGTTTTATATTCTTCCGAGTCACCATGGGAAAGGTATCTTAAATTACATACTATAGCATAGCAGTACTGCAAGCAGTGTGTACAGGGGCGGACAACTGTCGGCTTCGTTAACACTGCCGGAGGCTGCCAGCCAAACTTTCAGCCCGTACGAGTTATAGCTTATACTAAGCTTAAACATAAGCAGGATATATAAGCCCTCGTCGCATGAAGCATGTCCCACTCCCTTGGCTCCGTCGTTTTCAGTTTGCACTGCTTGCTCTTGATGTGGTGGTATTGGGGCTATACCTCTATAGCGTCTTTTTTGGCTCACCAGCGCCGCAAGGTGGCGAAGGACTACACAGCCACAACGCCACAGGCGCAACACCCATGCTGGGCATCAGCACTGATGGCAGGCCTTGCCGCTTTCCACGCGATATATACTCTAGGGTTCGTATGGTGGCTCGACAAGCGACGCCCGTGGCCAATTCATGCTACCGGGGTGCTTACCTCTGGTACCTTGCTGGTATTACTCGCCAATAGCGACAGCCCTATACATCTGGCTCATCACGTCATGCTTATGTGTTTCGTATTCCTTGCAGCCATGGCAGGCACCTTAGTGGCAGGAATCATTGTCACGCTAGCCTTTGCGTTTCTAATCATCACTTCCGTTGGGGCTACCCATCTGACAGCTGATCCCAGCGGCCACATTATAGAAATGATCCTGGTCAACCTCTCTGGAGTGAGTGCGGTTGGAGGCTGGTTTATCTTTAGCAAAAGGTACGTTCAAAAGACCGACCCCAAGGTTCTAGAATCGCTGACCCGTATGGTTGACCGCGAACGCACAACCGTCAGTCTTATACTGGAGTCCATAACCGACGGCGTCATGATTATAGACACCGAGGGAATTGTAAAAATACTGAACGCTAGTTCTGTCAAAATGCTCGGCTGGAGCAGAGAAGAGGCCCAGAACCTTCAGTACGCTTCGCTCCTTCAGCCTGCAAGCACAGGCGCCACAACAGCCAACACCACCCCTCCGGCCAACGAAACGCTCGCCATCGCCAAAACGTTCGAAAGTGGGGCACCACAGCAGCAAGTGAGTCTCTTTAAAACCCGCGATGGCCGCGACGTATACATAGACATCACAGCCTCTCCAATCATTCAGGGAACTGGACAGACCAGTCAGAAAAAAGTCGTGGGCGTCATAGCCGTACTTCGCGATGTTGACAAACAAAAACGAGAAGAACAGCAGCGAAGTGAATTCATCTCAACCGCCAGTCACGAAATGCGCACACCGGTAGCCGCCATTGAGGGTTATCTAGCTCTTGCACTCAATAATAAGGTGAGTACCATCGACGAAAAAGCCCGCTCATACATAGAAAAAGCCCATTCCAGCACCCAGCACTTAGGCAAGCTATTCCAAGACTTACTTACCAGCGCCAGAGCAGAGGATGGACGTCTGGTCAGCCATCCCGAGGTCATAGAAATGGGACAATACCTGGAGCAGCTTGTCGAAAGCCTGCGGTTTACCGCAGAGAAGAAAGGACTCCTGATGGATTTCACCGTTGGCGCAAGTCCAGACGAACAAAACGCTGCCGTGTCTGGCAAGGTCATCAAGCCGCTGTACTACACCTCAGTCGACCCCGACCGTATGCGTGAAGTCGTCACCAACCTATTCGACAATGCCGTTAAGTACACCGAGACAGGCAAGCTATCGCTTGGTTTGACCGGCAATACAGAAGTCGTTCAGATATTCATAAAAGATACCGGACCCGGCATCCCCGCAGCCGACATCGGCCACCTGTTCCAAAAGTTTTACCGTGTAGATAGCTCCGCCACTCGCACCATTGGTGGCACTGGCCTGGGCTTGTTCATTTCACGCAAGATCGTAGAGCTCTACAAGGGTCGTATTTGGGTAGAAAGCGAATTTGGCAAGGGCAGTACCTTCTATATCAACTTGCCGCGGCTCGCCAACCAAAAGGCTGACGAACTACTACGCTCCCAAAAGGCAAACGCCCAAAGTGCAAGTCCGCTGGATAAGCCCTAGAACCCATCCAAAATCTTTTCCTCTGACTGCGAGCGCTTTTCGCATGCCAACTTCTAGTAGGGGAAAGGTCAGGGTCAGAGGAAAATGACTTGGACGGGTTATTAGGACAGTTCCTTGCAGAAGTCATGAACTTATAAGTTCATGTTACAATAATTTTAAGCATAAGTACCTAGCTAACGAACAGAGGAAACCCATCCATGGCAAAAATCATGCTCGTCGAAGACGACAACAACCTACGCGAAATCTACGAGGCGCGTCTCTTGGCAGAAGGGTATGAAATTGTCTCCGCAGAGGACGGCGAACAGGCACTCGCTTTGGCCGTAAAGGAAAAACCGGACCTCATTATCAGCGATGTCATGATGCCAAAGATCAGCGGCTTTGACATGTTGGATATCCTCCGCAGCACGCCAGAAACCAGAAACACCAAGGTCATCATGATGACTGCGCTTTCGCAGGCAGAGGACAAAGCCCGTGCAGACAAACTCGGCGCAGACAGATATCTCGTCAAATCCCAGGTTACGCTGGAAGACGTCGCCAAGGTTGCCCGCGAAGTCCTTCAGGACGAAGACACCGTACCCGCCGCAAGTGCCGCCATGGCAGCCCCACAAGCTGACATTCCCGCCCAAAGCCCTACACCTACTCCGGTGCCGAGCACGATTGTACCTGTTCCCATTCCAGAACCGCCAGCCCCCACACAAGTTCCAGTTGCTCCGGTTCCAGAACCAACAACCGGCATACCACCCGTAAGTACTCCAGCAGAACCACCCTCTGCGGCTCCAGCAACGCCTCCTGCTCCTTCGCCCGATCCAGCACAAACCGTAACTTCAAGCGATCCAGGAGGTTCTTCGCCGATTGAACCCCCAAAAGTAAGTCCCGAACCAACGATTAGCTTACCCGCTGTTGACGCAGCCCAGACACAAACCGCAGCCAGTGAAACAGCCAACATCGAAAAACAGATCACTGACTTCGTCCAAAACATGCCAAGTGCAGCCCCAACAGTCCCCACTGCATCAGCTCCACCCGTATCAGCACCTACCCAAAGCACGCCGGTAGCACCCGAACCCGCAAGCCCACCTGCTGCTGACGCCACAAATGCTGCCGCAGGTTCAGCCGCCAACATGGCTGGCACCGTAAACAATCTGCTGCGATCTTCTGATCGATCTTCTGATCAGAAGTCCGATCAACCCAACCAACAATCAGGGCAGCAACCCGCTGCACCCCAGCCAGCAGCTCCGCTCGCCAGCAATCAAATAGCTGGCAAAAAGATCATAAAACCCATCAATGACCTTTCCGCAAAGAGTGGCCCTGACTTGAATGAACTCTTAGCTCGAGAAATGCAGAATGCGGGTGGAGCCCTACCAAATCAAGCGCCCGCACCGCTGCCTCAAGCCACGCCCCAGGCGCCCGCTACCCCCGTAACCGAAGAAGAAGTGGATATAAAACCCCCGGGCAACGTCGTCCAACCAGGCGGTGCAGACGACCCTAACAACATCGCCCTCTAAATAAAATTCCAAGCTCCAAACTAGAAAATGACCAATTCACAAACCCCAATACCCAAATAATTTCTAATGTCTAAATGACTTAATTTCCGAAACATTTGGTCATTGGGATATTGGTTACCTTGGTCATTGCTTGGTAATTGTGATTTTTGTGAATTGGTCATTTTCATTTATAGTCGTGGTGTGCGTCTCAATAAATATATAGCCCTCGCCACTGGCATGTCACGCCGGTCTGCCGATGATGCCATTGCCAAAGGGCAGGTACTGGTAAACGATACTCCCGTACAGCTCGGGCAGCAGGTAGAACCAGACAAGGATACCGTGCTACTAGCAGGGAGGCCGGTAGCTCCACCAGAAAAACCAATAACCATCATGCTTAATAAGCCCCCAGGATATGTCTGCTCAAGAGACGGGCAGGGTAGCAAGGCAGTGTACGACCTCCTGCCAGAAAAGTATCACCAACTCAAACCAGTGGGCCGGCTCGACAAAGACTCAACCGGGCTTCTCCTCCTCACCAACGACGGCACGCTTGCGTACGAACTCACCCACCCCAGTTTTCAGAAGGAAAAAAAGTACGAAATACAGCTAGACCACGACCTGAGCAAAGTAGACTTTGAAACCATCACAAAAAAGGGCGTCCAACTAGAAGACGGCCCTAGCAAGTTCAAACTCGATTTCATGAATGACAGCAACACCGAGTGGAAGGTCACCATGACAGAAGGCCGCAATCGGCAAATTCGCCGCACATTCGAAGCCCTCGGCTACCAAGTAACAAAACTTCACCGCACCCACTTTGGCGAATTTTCGTTAAAACCGTCACTTCTCATTGGTGACTTCTGTGAAGTCACCGCGCACCAGGCAACCAGCCAACAAAAGCTCCAAAAATAGACAACCTACCGTCGCCATACCGTACTCATATTTAGAACCCATCCAAAATCTCTTTTCGAGTCGAAAAATTGATGACTTTTGAGCGAAAAGCTATAAGGTTTTTGACTTAACCATAGTTACGTCGAGGAAGTCCTTATAGCTTTGCAGCCGAATGTGGCAATTTTGGGGCCGGAAGGGAGCCTTTAGGGGCAATCGGTCTCAGTTGCTCCACAAGCTTATCCCAATGATGGCAAGCCATCGCAACCCGCCATGACAATAGCGGCACAGAAGGCAGCTCTGCTGGCCGATCACCTGCAGGTACAAGTCCCCGGAATACAGCAACGTTACCCAACTGACCTGGGTGTATATAGCTCGAAAAGTGTCTGATTTCCTTTGGGCCAGCTTCTGGAAGTTCTTGCATAGAAGGCCACTATGCCAAAATACGGGTCATGAGTCAAAACATAAGCATCTAGCTCCCGTCCAAGCTTATCTACCGCAAACAGTGAGGCACCTTCACGCAAGCTGCTATAATTCACTTAAGTATGAGCAAAAAATTACCGATTGTTGCAATTGTAGGACGAGCCAACGTAGGCAAGTCCAGTCTGTTTAACGCCATCCTGGACCGACGGGAGGCAATTGTGGCACGGGAACCGGGCACTACCCGCGACAGCATTACCGCCAAGGCATCGTATAACGGCCAGGATTTCTGGCTGGTAGACACCGCCGGCATGAAGGATGCAGAGGACGAATTCGAATTCACCATCCAGGAACAAATCACCCAGGCCGCCGACAGCGCAGATATCATCTGGGTCGTCATAGAAGCTAGCACCATCATCACCGAAGAAGACCGCCGGGTGGCCAAGCTAGCACTCAAGTCCCGCAAACCAGTATTCCTGATCGTCAACAAAATAGATAAAAAGCCAAAGGCCGAACCAGCAGACTTCCAGCGCCTCGGCGTCAAACCAATCCTTCTTACCAGCACCACCCAGCGCCGGGGTATAGAAGACTTGCTAGAAACCCTCACCGCTCAAATCCCTAAGGCATCCCTCAGAGAAGACGATGACCGCATCCACGTTGCGCTTTTGGGTCGGCCAAACGTCGGCAAGTCCGCATTGTTTAACAGCCTAGCCAAAAAACAGCAGGCCATCGTCGCTGACCGAGCGGGTACTACCCGCGACGTCAACCGGGCTGTGGTGCGCTACGAGGGCAGGGAAATAGAACTTATGGACACCGCCGGCATCCGCCGGGCTGGCAAGATCGGGCAGGGCATAGAACGCTTCAGTGTCGTCAGATCGCTGGCCGCCATCGAACAAGCCGACGTCTGTCTGATGCTCATGGACGCCAACGAACTAAATGTTGCTCTGGACCAAAAAATCGCCGGGATCATCAAAGAGTCCGGTAAGGGGCTTATCCTGGTCGTCAGCAAATGGGACGCCGCAGACAAAGACGCCTACACCCGCGACCACATGGCTCCGCAGATTGCCGCCAGGTACGATTTCGTCCCGTGGGCGCCGCTGATATTCACCAGCGCCGTTTCCGGACAGAACGTGACCAAGATCTTTGACCTGGTGCTAGACATTGAACGCAAGCGCCAAACCCGCATCAAAACCCGTGAACTTAACAAGTGGCTCCGCCAGATCGTAGAAGAACACCCGCCCGCCGGGCTCAAAAACCGCTCACCCAAACTCAACTACATGGTCCAGGAAGACCAAGACCCGACCAACTTCAAAGTCTATGGCGCCCATACCAAGCTCCTGCACTGGAGCTACAAACGCTTTATGGATAGGCGTCTGCGTGAAACCTTCGGCTTTGAAGGCACACCAGTCAAATTCTGGTTCTTTGAAAAACACGAAACCCACAAACACGGCGTCAGCCCCACCAAGGAACGAAACAAAGAGAACCGCCGCCGAAACTCAAAAGCCGAAACCAAACACTAGTGCTTGCTTAACTAAACGGGCGCTTGTATATTTACCGACATGCCAAAACGCCTCGATTTACCTAGATTTACCGACCCGGACGAAGTAGTGGGCATCCAAACTGCTTTTAACTGCGAAAGAAAAGGCTGGTTTAACAGCGCTACCGCTGGGTATACAAATACATTTAAAGCATATGCCGAGCTGATTAGTGTACAACCAACAGTGCGTGCCGACGCCCTTGTTTGCCTCTACGGATTGTTGCGATGCGCCGCAGTTTTGCCCTCCGGAGAGGAACATATTGCAGGCTACGAGGGAGTCATCAATACCTTGGTTCCGGAACTTTTAGAAGATACCGCGAGCCGCGGCGCCCTTGAAGTCACCGCCCACCAACTCTCAGCCCCATTCGTCCAAGATGCTTTTGGACAGAGAGGCGCAAAAGAGCTACAGCAAATCAACATGCAAATGCTGGTGCACCCGGAAACTCGATTCAAGATATAGCGTCTGGTGGGTGGCGTAAGAATCAAAGTTACTCTATGCTACTTATCATGGCATTATTTCAACGTAACCCGCATAGCGATCGGCAGCACCAGCCGCTTTTTAGCATTGGCATGACCAAAACCGTGCTTATTGTGGGCCTGGGCAACATCGGCAAGGAGTTTGAAGGCACCCGGCACAACATAGGCTTTGCCTGTTTGGACGCGTTTGCCAAGGCTCATGAATTTGACGCCTGGACAGACAAAAAAGACCTGAAATGCCTCATAACCAGCAAAACATTGGGCGATACCCGGGTTATTCTGTGCAAACCCACCACCATGATGAACCTCAGCGGAGAAGCAGTGCAGAAAATCGCTCATTTTTATAAAATTCATCACCAGCAGATTCTCGCCGTACATGACGAGCTGGCCATTCCATTCGGCCAAATCCGCACTCGCACAGGCGGATCAGACGCCGGTAATAACGGCATAAAATCACTCATTACGCACATTGGCCCAGATTTTGGCCGAGTGCGCATTGGTATTGACGGCGAAAAACCAGAGCAGATGGACTCCGCCGACTACGTGCTAGCTGCGTTTACCAAAGAAGAGCAGAAACACCTGCCAGATCTGACACGAGAAGTAACCAGCATATTAACCGAATATATCTTTAGCACCCAGCTCCCTCACGACACCCGCACTTTCCTAACCTAGAAGGTGTTCAATCTAAAAATAACGCGAATTTACTTCGCGTTATTTTTATCAGCTTCCAGGGGAGAGCAGCCGGAGTTCGGATTCATTCCGAACACCGCGCGTTGAGAGGGGATATCCCCTCTCAAATACCTAAAAAGAGCTCACAGAGGGGGTGGGCACCGCTGTGAGCTCATTTCAGGGCCCGATACAAGTATCAGGCCCACTACCCTTCAACCCACCCCGGTGTAAGCGTCGATGTCCAAAATCTATAAAGACTCGCGCTGCTCCGACAAACGGAACGTACTTGCATACTCACCTTGAATTGGGGACCAACTCAGCCGAAACCAAGAAGGGCTAGTTAAAGGGAATAGACTTCTCCCCGGATAAATCTTGGAGTCAAATGCGATGCTTGTTAGTGTAGTGGGTGATCTGGTGAGCAAGAGGTAACTGTAGTTACATCGCACGAGGCAGGTCACTTACTGCGCAACAAGGGCGTATTTGAGCCAGGACTTATCTGGGGAGGAGTCTACTAGTTTGTTTTAGAACGCCGCTTCTCCCCCGAAAGGGCAAGCAACGCTAATAACAAGTGGAGGGTAACAACTCATAATCAGCACGTTCTAAAACAATCTAACAAACTGAAATGACTTACGTCATCTCTGTTAGAATAGGGGGTATAAGGTACATCAATCCCTTAAGCGGGATTCACAGCTTGCTATTCTAGCAGAAATATACTCTTTGTCAACACCTTTTGGTTATAATTTCAAATATGTTTACTTATAAGCATAAACACTACCTCTGTATGTAGGCTTATTTTTGGAAAAACGGGGGTAGACCGCTTAAAATTAAATTTTAAGGGTATTTTTGTGAAGATCAGCAAGGTTTTGTACAATTCAAGCGCTTTTCCGGAAGTGCTCAAGGAAATTCCCAACCCACCAAAAGAGCTATATATCTTGGGCAGCCTAGAACCACTCCTTCAGAAACCAAGCATTGCCGTCGTGGGTAGCCGCAGAGTAACTCCTTATGGCAGAGGCGTAACACAGGAACTTGTCCAGTCGATCGCCTCCCACGGCGTAGTCATAATAAGCGGGCTTGCATTAGGCGTAGATGCCATCGCCCACCAAGCCGCCTTAGCAGTCGGTGGCAAGACGATCGCCGTGCTGCCGTGCGGCCTGGACAAACCGTATCCAGCGACTAACCGCCAATTAGCGCGGCGGATACTAGAGCAGGGCGGGGCACTCATCAGTGAGTACCCAGAGGGCACCGAGCCGTTTCCTTCTAACTTTATCGCACGCAACCGACTGGTGTCAGGCTTAGGCAATGGTGTACTCATCACAGAGGCAGCCGCCAAAAGCGGAACCATTCACACGGCAGGTTTTGCTCTGGACCAGGGAAAGTCGGTTATGGCAGTGCCAGGCAACATTACCAGCGAACTCTCCAGGGGCACCAACAACCTCATAAAAGCCGGAGCCAGTCCCGTGACCTCTGGCCAAGACATCCTAAACGAGCTTGGAATAGGTGAGCAGCTACAGTTTAAAGAAACCTTAGGAGCAAATGCCGAAGAGGCAGCCATTCTGACGCTTCTCCAGCAAGGCACCACAGAAGCAAGCGAGCTTTTAGCTATGAGCAAATTGAACGCCGCGGAATTCAATCAAACTCTTACTATGCTAGAAATCACCGGCAAAATCCGCTCCATCGGTGCTGGACACTGGACACTTTCGTAAAAACCCAAACACTTTGTTTGCAATTATACGCAATAACGTAGTAGTGTTGTTTGCTGTAGACGCAATAACCGCTACACTACGTAGTACATAAATACTTATGACAAAAAACCTTGTAATTGTAGAAAGTCCGGCCAAGGCCAAAACTATCGAGAAGTATCTCGGCAGCGGCTTTACTGTGCTTTCAAGCATCGGCCACATCCGTTCCATCGCCAAAAAGCCCAAGGGCGGAGCAGAACCGATTGACATCAAAGCCGGTTTCAAAACAATTTATGAAATAGACCCCGAAAAGAAAAAGGTCATCACTGAACTCAAAAAAGCCGTAAAAACCACCGACACCGTCTGGCTGGCCACTGATGAAGACCGCGAAGGAGAGGCCATCGCCTGGCACCTGTGCGAGGTACTTGGCCTGGACCCCAAAACCACAAAGCGAATCGTTTTCCACGAAATCACCAAAAGCGCCATAGACGCCGCCGTAAAAAACCCGCGTACCGTTGACATGAGCTTGGTCCAAGCCCAGCAGGCCCGTCAGATTCTGGACCGAATCGTCGGGTTCGAACTATCGCCCGTGGTCTGGCAAAAAGTTCCAGGCGGTAAATCAGCTGGGCGTGTGCAATCACCGGCCGTCCGACTACTGGTGGAGCGGGAAAGGGAAATAGATGCCTTCGAGGGCAGTTACACGTTCAAGGTTACGGCCGAATTCAGCAGCAAGGGCGGAGCACTCCGGGCCGAACTACCAGAACGTTTCAAAACAGAAGCCGAAGCCCAAAAGTTCCTAGAAAGCCTTCTGGGCGCAACCTTCACCGTCAGCGACGTTACCACCAGTCCAAGTAGCCGCAATCCCGGTGCACCATTTACCACCAGCACCCTGCAACAGGAAGCCAACAGCCGGCTTGGTTTCAGCGCCAAGGCCACTATGTCCTCCGCCCAAAAGCTCTACCAAGAAGGTAAAATCACCTATATGCGTACCGATTCGGTCAACCTCAGCGGCCAAGCCCTGTCCCAGATGACCGATTACATCAAACAAGCCTTCGGGGACAAGTATCACCAAATCCGAACCTTCAAAACCAAATCCAGCGGCGCCCAAGAAGCCCATGAAGCCATCCGTCCCACCGATGTACGCACAGAAAACGCCAGCAGTGATACCTATAACCAAAAACTCTACGATCTCATCCGGCGACGCACGCTGGCCAGCCAGATGGCCCCAGCCCAGTTAGAGAGAACCGTGGTCAAAATAAACATATCCGGCCATCCGGAGGTGTTTGAAGCAAAGGGCGAAATCATCGTCTTTGACGGTTTTCTCAAAGTCTACGGCGTCAATAAAAAAGAAGACGACATCCTACCCCCAGTCTCCGCCAACGACACCCTAGAGCTTTCCACCGCACAGGCCAAACAGGTCTTTGCCCGTCCCCCAGCCCGGTACACCGAAGGCGGCCTGGTCAAGAAACTGGAAGAACTCGGCATTGGCCGCCCCTCTACCTATGCCACCATTATCAACACCGTCCAGGTACGTGGCTATGCTCTCAAGGGCGAAAACGAAGGCACCCCCCGCGACGTTATCGTCCTCAACCTCACGGCTAACCAGGTGCAGCGGGAGATCATTCAGGAAAAAACCGGCTCCGACAGAGGTAAACTAGTGCCCACACCAAGCGGGCAGGTCCTTAGCGACTTCCTGACCGGCCACTTCGATCAGATTGTAGACTACGGCTTTACCGCAGATGTCGAAGAAGAGTTCGACCAAATAGCTGCCGGCAAACTAGAACGCAATAAAATGTTACAGCAGTTCTATACACCGTTCCACGGGCTTATAGAAAAATCTGGCAGCATTGACCGCAGCGAGGTAGCCCAGGCCAGAGAAGTCGGCATTGATCCAGCAACCAAGAAGCCCGTACTGGCACGGTTTGGCAGATTTGGCCCCATGCTCCAGCTGGGTGCGACAGAAGACAAAACCGACAAACCACGTTTTGCACCGCTTCCCAAAGACGCCAAGATAGAAACCGTTACCCTGGAACAGGCCCTGGAAATGTTCAAACTCCCCCGACTAGTCGGCACAACCGACGATGGCAAGGACATAAAAGCCAACATCGGACGCTTTGGGCCGTATATTCAAATAGACAAGCTGTTTGTCAGTATCAAGCCGCTTGATCCCCAGACTATAACCCTGGAAGAAGCCAAAGAACTGTATGCCGCCAAGCTCCAGGCAGAGGCCGAGAAAAACATCGCCGACTTCGGCGACGGCATAAAAGTCCTAAAAGGACGGTTTGGGCCATACATCACAGATGGCACCAAAAATGCCAAAATCCCCAAGGAAACTGACCCCAAATCCATCACTCACGAACAGGCCAAGAAGCTTCTCACCGAGGCACCGACAGGCAAAAAACGCTTCACCAAACGCAAAAGTACAAAAAAGTAATTCCACTTAGCTATATTTATCCACAATTTTACAGGTAGGCAACATATCCTATCGTAGCTTTCTATGTAATAGTTTATGCAGTATCGTCCACTACGTGCTACAATATAGCCACTAGCTCGATGACAGAGGAGGGAACACTCTTTTACGGTCATATGGTGCGTTATTTGAAATTATGTAAGTAAAACTTATTGACTATAATCAAAAGATGTTTTACAATAATACTAAATGAATCGACAAACAGCAGTTAAGCAAGGAACTAAAGCAATGGCCAACACAGCGTCACCCAAACTCCAGATTGAAAGTATTATCACCGATATCCTTGGTACGATTGAGCGTGAGCGTGAGCGTGAAATCATTGCCCGTCGCTACGGACTGTTCGATCGTAAGGAAACTTTGGAGCAAATTGGTGAGCTGTTAGGCATTACCCGCGAGCGCGTCCGCCAGTTAGAAAAGGCCGTTATGGCTCGCCTCAAGGCCATGGCCGACGCCGGACAACTGCCACACATACAAGAGACTCAAACTGTTTTATTAGACGCCATACACGCTATGGGCAAGGCAGCCCGTGTATCTGACCTGAGTGCACAGCTCACCGCAGAAAATTCCCGTATTGATCAAGCCCGTATATCGTTCCTGGCCGCCCTGAGCCCAAAGGTAGCCGTCGTAGACGAAAACGACCACTTCTACCATGCCGTTGGCGTAGCAGAAGCACACGATGAAAAAACCATCAAAGACCTGGCAGCCAAAGCCATAGAAGCCATCAAGAAAATTGGTGAACCAACCACTATTGATAAAGTAGCCGAACACGTCAAATTAGACGATCCCAGGCACGCCGCAGCCCTGGCCAGGACCTCCAAGCATCTTGCAACCCTAAACGGCCGCTGGGGCCTCGTGAAATGGCCTACCGTCAACCCCAAGAACATTCGCGACAAAATCTACGTCATCCTCCAAGAAGCAGGGAAGCATATGCACTTCAACGAAATCGCCGACTCCATCAAAGATAGCGACTTCAAGCGCAAAGACGTTACCACCCAGGCTATTCACAATGAACTGATCAAAGACAAGCGCTTTGTACTGATTGGCCGTGGCATCTACGCGCTGAAGGAATGGGGCTATGAAAAGGGAACCGTAGCAGACATCATCACCGAAGTCTTGCGCAAAAAGGGCGAACCAATGCACCGCGACGAAATCGTCAAAGAAGTATTAAAGAGCCGCCACGTCAAAGAAACGACCATCTTGCTAAACCTACAAGGCAAGCAACAGTTCAAGCGCGTCGCCAAAGCCACCTACGCCCTCGCCGAATAATCCCTAAATATATCATGGCAACTCCGAATCAACCTCCTTCCGCTGTAGAGATCGATCCTATCGAATGGCGCCACCGCGCCCGTAACCAGAGCCAACTCGTGGCTACACAAGTCTGGTCAAACCATGAGGCTTTTGAGCTTGATGGGCCACATTCCGAGTCATTGCTTCTATTTCCTGGCCTTGGCGAGCGAGAAGGGACTATCAACGATATCCTGGCACATTGCAGCAAGCTTGGTGTACCTGCATTAGCTCCGCTTTTTAACATAGAGCAGGTACACGCAACCAAAGAAGACCTGGCAGCATTCATAAACGACTTCGGCCCAAAGGTAACAGATGAGCTGCAACGGAGAGGGCATGTACCCATTAAAACCCGGGCAACTGGCCATTCCATGGGAGGCGGCGTCCTCGGTGCAGCACTGAGCGAAGCGCCAGAGCTTTTTGGTGACGTTGGCTTCGAAGAGCCAGCCGGCCATACCAATGCCGAGCTGCGCAGAAAGTATCCGAATGATGCCTTGCGCGAACTGGTATTCCTAAAGAGATTCGGGCAGA
>Ga0193752_1000676_pt1 | contig 31274 bp, 26 predicted proteins | sample H1c1metaG_FD_144924 | JGI IMG/M metagenome (GOLD analysis project Ga0193752, IMG submission 144924) | Soil microbial communities from a riparian zone of the East river system, Colorado, United States - H1c1 | ecosystem: Environmental > Terrestrial > Soil > Riparian zone | place: USA: East River... | reverse complement strand
ATTAATTTCCACACCCACGCTCGAAATCTTAAGCACAAGCGGCGAGTCTGAAAGTGCGGCACCACAAACAAAGAATGCCGCAGCTATAAGCAATTGGAGTCGCATGCTCTTCATCTGAAAGCTAACGTTATATAGACAGATTCTTGAATATTTAATAGACAGCGTCCGTATAGCATCTTGCAGGCTTTTCGGGCAATAGCTATGCTAATTGCTGAAGTGGAAAGGATTTCATTCGACAAGGAGTAGTGTCATGGCAATGGAAAATGCCGACGTGTCCCGGTTTTGGGATCGATACATTCAGGTTCTGATTGACGCTTCTGTACCAGAACGTTCGCGACGCTGGTACGTCAAACACGTAGAGCGGTACATCGTCGCTCACCCGCAAGCGAAGCTACGCGGTCATTCCATCGTGATGATGGACGACTACCTTAAGCGCACCGGCCGCAATGCAACCGTCAAAGGCTGGCATTTCACACAGAATGTCCATGCCCTCGAGCTGTTGTTCACGCAGATTTTGAAAACTCCGTGGGCGAGCGAGTTCAATTGGGAGTTTCGAAAGGCGTCCGGTCGCGAATTGGAAGAGCGTCATCCGACGCTCGCGCGGCATAACTCACCCATGTCGGTGTCGAGTCCAGCACCCAAGGAGCTTAACGGCGAGGAGACCAAGGAATGGAGGACTCGGTTGATTGGGGAAATCAGACGTCGCAATTATTCGATTCGAACGGAAGAGGCCTATGTGCACTGGGCACAGCGCTTCTTGCGCTTCAATCAGGATGCATTGCCCGAACAGCTGGAAGCGGCGCACGTAGCTGCATACCTTAGTCACTTGGCGCTGGCTTTGAATGTATCGGCGAGCACACAGAATCAGGCCTTGAACGCGCTGGTGTTTTTATATGAACAGGTGCTTGGCAGAAAATTGGGCGAGCTATCAGAGTTGATCGCAGCGAGGAAACCTAGAAGACTGCCAACGGTGCTGACACGCGATGAAGTAATGCGTTTGATCCATCATGTAGGCGACGGTGTCTTTGCGCTCATGATTCGGCTCATGTACGGCACCGGCATGCGACTGATGGAGTGCACGAGGTTGCGCGTCATGGACGTGGACTTCGGATACTCGCAACTCGTCGTTCGTGACGGCAAGGGTTCGAAAGATAGAATCGTGCCGCTGCCGGACAAATGTCGGGCGCAGCTGGAAGTGCAGATCGGCAACACCTTAAAAGTGCACCAGGAAGACTTAGCTCATGGCCTTGGTGAGGCCTATCTACCCGATGCGCTCGGTCGTAAATATCCAAACGCCAGTCGTGAACCGGGGTGGCAATATGTTTTTCCTTCGGGAAAATTATCGGCCGACCCGCGCTCTAAAGCGATTCGTCGTCATCACCTTCATGAGACCGGCCTTCAGAAAGCCGTGCGCCGAGCCGCCATCGCGTCGGGCATTCGCAAACGCATTAGCAGTCACACGTTGCGACATAGCTTTGCAACTCACTTACTGGAAGCGGGTTACGACATTCGCACGGTTCAGGAATTACTCGGCCACGCCGACGTTTCCACCACCATGATTTATACGCACGTACTCAATCGCGGTGGCAAAGGAGTGCGCAGTCCCTTGGATGGAATGGCAGAGTAATTGTCCGGAGAAAGTACAGGCGCGTTCTTCGGCACCTGTAGTAGTCAGTGCGCTCCCTTCGCGGATTTCACTTTTTTGGATTTGATCGTAGTCATTTTGTACACGGCGCCTTGCTTGTCGTAGGTGGTCCATTCGCCGACCTGCTTGCCGTTGTCGAAGTGGCCGGATCGCATGATCACGCCATCCTTGCGAAACCATTCCCAGTAACCGGTCATCACACTGCCGATCATTTGGCCGTGGGCCCAGATCGATCCGTCCTTGTGATAGTGGGTGTGCTTGGCAGGTTTGGAAGACTTCTTTTTTGTGGGCATGGAAGGCCTCGTTAAGGACGAGAGCAATAAGAGTCCAAGCATTCCCTCACCCTAGCCCTCGGCAACCGCTCCCTGCATTGCTCCACCTCCTGCGTCCATGCAGTCGTCTCCCGAACCGGTAGAGGGGACTGATCGCGAGAGAGGCGGGGATAAGCGACCCTATTTTCTCGCGGCGCCGATCAAATCCGTCACGGCGGCGATCTTGTGTCGCTCCATGTATTCCACGATGCCAGCGTTGATTTTCTTGCACACCAGCGGATCGTAGAAGAGCGCGGTGCCTACGCCAACAGCGGTGGCCCCGGCCAACATGAACTCGATCGCATCATGCGCCGTGGTGATACCGCCTTGGCCGATGATGGGAATGTTGTGTGGCTTCGAGACCTCGGCCACTTGCCATGTCTTTAATAGAGCGATCGGTTTGATCGCCGGGCCCGACAAGCCGCCTTGTGTGTTGCCGATCACTGCTTTGCGCTTTTCAACGTCGATGGCCATACCCATCATGGTGTTGATGACGGCGAAGGCGTCAGTGCCGGCTTCGATACAGCGGCGGGCGTTTTCTTTGATGTCCGTTTGGTTCGGCGACAGCTTGGTGATCAGCGGTTTCTTCGTCACCGCGCGGCATGCTGCGACAACGCGAGCGCTCATCTCCGGCACATTCCCGAATTGCACGCCGCCTTCTTTGATGTTCGGGCACGAGATGTTGATCTCCATCGCGTCGATGGGCGAATCGTCGAAGCGTCGTGTGACCTCAACGTAATCGTCGATCGTCGATCCGCAGATGTTCGCGATCATGCGCGACTCGCTAAAGTCCAACGACGGCAAGATGTTTTTCACGACGTGGTCGACGCCGGGATTCTGCAGGCCGATCGCGTTCAGCATGCCCATCGGTGTTTCGAACACGCGGTGCGGGGCATTGCCCAACCGAGGCTCCAAGGTGGTGCCCTTCAATACGATGCCGCCGGCATCGCGATTACTGAATCCAACGATACGCGTGTATTCCTCGCCAAACCCGACGCACCCCGACAACAGCACGATAGGCGAATCGAATTTCAGGCCGCAAAATGTGAGGCCGAGCGAGGCGGGCAGTGTCGACATTGATATGAGTAGCGAGTTTTAACGGGCGACAGACTACAGCATGCCGCCGCGCGGCTAAAGTCTACTTTGCCGCGGATCAATGGCTTAGGATCGCCCTATGTTCAATATCGTTCTGTATCAGCCGGAAATTCCGCCGAACACCGGTAACGCGATCCGCCTGTGCGCCAACACCGGCTGCCAACTGCATTTGATCCGGCCACTGGGTTTCGAGCTCGACGAAAAACGGGTGCGCCGCGCCGGCCTCGACTACCACGAAATGGCCGCCGTCCATGAGTGGGACTCGTTGGGCCAGTGCCTCACGAATATCGCTTCCGAACGCTGGTTCGCAATTTCTACTCGCGGAACCACGCGCTTCGATCAACCTCTTTATACATCCGGCGATACCTTCGTTTTTGGCCCGGAGACTCGCGGCTTGCCGGTGGAAATACTGGAACTGTGCGCGCCGGAGAACCGGCTCCGAGTGCCGATGCGTCCGGAGAACCGCAGCTTGAATCTATCGAATGCCGTCGCTGTGATCGCTTTCGAAGCGTGGCGGCAGTTGGGGTATGCGGGAGGGAAGTGATTGAGAAGCGGGTGGCGGGTGGCGGGTAGTGAGTAGGAAGAAATCGGACATACCTCTCCCCGTTCGGGGAGAGGTCGCGAGCGAATGCGGCGGGTGAGGGCGCGCGAAGCGTTCCGGAATTCTGTCGGCTTTACCCTCACCCTAACCCTCTCCCGCAACCGGGAGAGGGAATCAGATGACTGCGCTAGCACACGATAACTATTTGGCTAAGTGTCACAGAACAAACAACTCATGGAAAAACTCACCGCCACCGGCTTCCTCTTCCGCTTCATCGCGGCACTCGCGCTGGTATTCGTCACGTTCAACCCCAGCGGCTATTCGTACGCGCATTGGGTCGCGCACGTATTTCCCAATGTCACAGCGATCCAAGCTGTCGCAGGCGTGGTCCTGTTAATCGGTTGGGTGGTGTTCGCTGTCGCGACGCTGCGATCGATCGGCCGAGTGGGCGTGTTGCTGATTGCCGTTCTCTTTGCAGCACTCATCTGGCTGATGATTTCAATGGGCTGGTTGTCGCTCGAGCACAAGCGTGCGATTGGCTGGATTGCGTTGCTCGCGTTGGCGGTCACGCTTGCGATCGGCGTGTCGTGGTCGTTCATCAATCGGCGCTTCACCGGACAGGTCAGCGTCGATGAGACGGATGTGAAGCCTTAGCCTATTGGCCATTGGTACTAGTTGGCGCCTCGCGTCTGGTCTTATGGATGGACCAAAGGTCAGTCCCTGAGGATTCTCCGCGAAATCTAGAACGTATTAAATAGGCTTTTTTCCCTGTCTTTTCCGTTCGCGTTGAGCTTGTCGAAACGATCTGAAATCCGAAGATCTCTTCGAGACCAACGGGAATCCAACGGGACTCACTCAGGGCGAGCGGAGTGGTTTTAGATACCTTACCGATCTTGAAGTGACATTCGTGGGTAACCTTCAGGGTCTGCCCGGAGTCAGTCTCCGCGTTCGCGCGTTAATTTATGGACCATCGGGCACTGGTCTGCCTTAGGCATGTGGCTACCATGTCACCTCATGAACACGTCACTCGAAGCATCGCACGACGCCCCGCACACGCAGGCGGAATTCAAAGTCCAGGCGATTCTCAATAGCTTGCTGAGATTGTGGCGCGACCTGCAACTTACGCCGCGCGTGTTGTCTGGTCTGAAGGCGCAACTCAAAGATGCGTGCCGAAAAGACCCGACTGCAACGTGGCACGCGCTCTCACAACTCGATCAACTGCATCGTCGCGGCGTCGTGACAACGCAAGTGTTTCGCGACTTGAAGCGCGATCTCAACGACATCGTCTTTTGCAACACCGGCAAGTACGAAGACTTGCCGACGCGCGAAGCGACGGAGAAAGTCGCAGATCAAGCACCCGCCGCTCAAATCACAGAGTCGAAGTTCGACAGCGTCGATACGAGCTCGACGCATGAAATACAGTTAGGCGAAGAAGACCGCAAAGTCGAACCTGCGGCGCTGCGCATCGTACCTACCAAGCGTAGCTCGAAGATCGCGCACCTCGTCGTTCAGAAGCGCACCCAGGAACCTGCGAACGCCAAGACGTTCGATCCACTACGCCCCGGCAGTGTGCTGATCGATCGTTACGTCATCATCGAACCCTTGACGGCAGGCAGCGCAAGCATCACGTTCAAGGCGCTCGACAGGAAACGCGAGTCGTTGCCCGAGTCGGAGCGCTACGTAGCGGTGCGCTGGCTCGAAGAACATTTGCAAGGCAATCAGCATGCGGTCACTGCGATGCAGAACGAATTCGCACAGCTGCAGCTGATCGCCCACGCTGGCATTCCCAAGGTCTTCGACATCCACTCGACTCGCGGCTCGACTTTCATTGCGATGGAATTGCCGAGTGGTGAGCTGCTGAGTCGCATTATCGAGCGCGTCGCACCGAAGCGATTGTCGGTCGCCGATGCGCTCACGATCATTCGTGAACTTGGTTACGCGCTGGCCAACGCACATGCCAACGGGGTCACCCATGGCAGCTTGCACCCCGGCAGCGTACGCATCACACACAATGGCGATTTGCGTGTCTATGGATTCGCCCAAGCCGACGCATGGGCCAACGACGCATGGGCGAACGCCGCGAACGGCGGCGACCGCACTCAAACGCTGCCGGCGCATTCACGACGCTACAGCAGCCCGCAGCGATCTCAGTCCATCGAAGCGCATCGCAGCGACGACCTCTACAGTCTTGCGTGTATTGCCTACGAATTATTGTGCGGCGAAGCAGTATGTGTTCGCACGCTGCAAGAGAATGAATGGCAAGCGCCGGCCTGTGCGCGGCACTTGAGTAAGCAGCGCTGGCAAGCACTGGTCAGCGGTCTGTCGCACTCACGCGAACAACGCGGTCACGATGTGCGCCGTTGGGTGAGCGAACTGGGTATGGAAGAGGCGTAGTGGCGCTTGCCCGGTCTCGCCACGCTCGAAGCGCAAGCGTCGGAGAAGCGACGCTGGTTGGAAGTGAAGACAATTTTTACGAGAGCAACGTCCCGATCACATCGCGCCTAGCGCCAACGAAACTCAGAATTTCTGGCCACAGCCCACAGCCCACAGCCCACAGCCCACAGCCTGGCGTTCGCATTCACTCCCCCTCCGCCTTCAACTCCCTGCCCATCAATCGCTTCACGGCCTGCGCCGGAGCGACATTCTTATAAAGAACACCGTACACCTGTTCGCAGATCGGCATTTCGACTTGTGCGTGCGCAGCCACTTCATGCACGGCCTCTGCGGCTTGCACGCCTTCGACCACTTGTCCTATTTCTGCTTGCGCCTGTGCAGCCGTCTTGCCACCCGCGACAGCCAATCCAAAGCGGCGATTGCGCGATAGGTTGTCGGTGCAGGTCAGCACGAGATCGCCGAGTCCGGCGAGGCCCATGAACGTGTCGCGTTGCGCGCCGAGCGCAACGCCTAAGCGCGTCATCTCAACCAACCCGCGAGTGATGAGCGCGATGCGAGTGTTCGCGCCGAAGCCCAAACCATCCGACAACCCTGCGCCGATGGCGAGGACGTTCTTCACCGCGCCACCCACTTCAACACCGATGACATCGGTCGATGTGTACGCGCGGAAATTCGAGCTCGACAGTTTCTCCGCCAGGGCTCGTGCGAAGCCTTCGTCGGTCGCTGCTATCGTCATCGCGGTGGGCAAGCCGGCACCGACTTCACGCGCAAATGTGGGACCGGATAACACCGCCATCGGTGGTTGTGTCGTGAGCACTTGCGCCGCGACTTGATGCGGCAGCAGTCCGGTATGCAATTCGAAGCCCTTCGTTGCCCACGCGAGACGAAGATCCGGGCGGACGCGCGGTGCGATGGCCTGTAGCGTCGAGCGGAGCGCATGACTGGGTACCGCAATTAAAACGTCGCGGCACCGCGCGAGGACGTCATCGACGCGCGTGACGACGCTCAGCGCCGCCGGAAAAGGCGCATCGGGTAAGTAACGACGATTGACGCGTTCGGCGGCGAGTTCCGTTAAGTGTTTCTGGTCGCGTCCCCACAAACACACTGTTTGACCGGCGCGCGCGAATTGAATCGCGAGCGCCGTGCCCCAGGAGCCGGCGCCGATGACAAGCACCGGCGCATCGGGCGAAGCGGAAGTCGAAGCGCGTTCCACGAGGGGGCCGCGCTTCTCTCTAGTTCAACGGTGCTGCGGGCGGCGCGGCTTGCTGTTGCGCCAAAGCTTGGCTGTACAACGCATCGAAGTTGACCGGTGGCAATAGAAACGGCTGGAAGCCGCCCTTTTGCAGAAGGTCCGATACGGTTTGACGCGCATACGGCAGCAAGTAGCCGGGGCAGTAGATGCTGAGCAGCTTTGGTAGGTCGGCTTGCGGAATGTTACGCATCGCGAACGCACCGGCTTGCTGCAGTTCGACGAGCCACATCGACTTGTCGCCGATCGTGGCTTGCAAGTTGATGGTGAGCACCACCTCCCGCAATTCCGGGCCCATGTCGTTGACAGTCGTATTCATGTTCAAGTTGATCTGCGGCTGCACATTGTTCGCGCCATCGGGAGCGCGCGGACCATTCGGTGCTTCGAAGGAGACGTCCTTGATGTAGACCGCTTGTGGCACGAACTGGGGTGCATTCGGATCGGTCGCCGGTGCGGCTTGGGGTGTTTGCTCGGCCATTGTGAAATTCCTAGTCTGTTTTCTGAATTTGTTGCGTGAACTTAAGTTCTTTCGAACACAAAATACGTCCGATACATCTGAATCGACTCAAACTCGGTCACCCGTTGAGCAGACGATCCAACTCGCCTGCGCGATCAAGCGCAGCCAGTTCGTCGAAGCCGCCGACATGTTTCTCGCCGACAAAAATCTGCGGCACGGTGCGACGGCCACCGCTGCGTTTCAACATCGTGTCCCGATCGTCGGGATTCTCATCGACTTTGATCTCGGTAAAGGCAACGCCTTTGCGATCAAGCAGGGACTTGGCGCGCTGACAATACCCGCAGAACGCCGTCGAATACATGACAACTGGCTGGCTCATACGACACCTCTACTTGGAACTTTTACCCTTACCGGACCCTTTACCGGACACTTTGTCCGGTTGGGCTATTACTAAGGGCAAGTTTTCTTGTTTCCAGGCCTGCAGGCCGCCGCGAAGGTTCACGACTTTCGAAAAACCCTGAGCCTTCAGGGTGTTGGCCGCACCGGCCGATGTCATGCCGGAATCGCAACAGAGGATAACCGGCTTCTCGAGATACTTTTTCTTGAGGCTTTCGGCCTCTTTACCGAGGTCTTCGGCAGCGATATGGCGCGCATCGATGATGTGGCCGCCGGCAAACGCCTCGGCAGGACGCACGTCCAACACGAGCGCGCCGCTATTGATCAGTCGAACGGCGTCGAGCGGCCCGACCGCGGCTGACGTGCCCTTGCGATGGCGCAACTCCATGACGATAGCGGCAATTGCCACCGCGAACGCGGCGGTGAACAGGTACGGATGATTCTGGAGAAATTCGAGGAAGCGATTCATATGCGGATCGACCGCGACCACGGCAAAAAAGGGCGACGAGTATAGCAGCAGGGCACAACAGACTTGCAGCGCAGTCTTGCGGTGTAAACTGCCCGAAGTGGCCGCCGGCCGTTTCACACGCTCGTTGAATTAACGCGAAATGCCCGCCTTTAGGACCTTGCCTCCAGGATCGCCTTTGCAGAGTCCGGGCTCCGGCACCCCGCGCCGGCGTTCACCCCTCGGGCTGATGCACGCTCTTCTGTGCATTTCTTTTTGCCTGATGTCGGTAAGCGCCCTCGCTCAAAAGAACTCGGAATCGAAGAGCTCGGAGGCCGACCTTAAGGCGTTGAAGGCGCGCATCGAATCCGTTCGCAAAAACATCGAGGCCGACACCACGCGCCGCGATTCGCTGGCGGGCGAGCTGCGCTCCGCCGACATGAATATCCAATCGGCGCGCGAGCAGACCGCCGATATCCGCCGTCAACGCCAGGCCAGCGAGAAAAAACTCGCGGAGCTGAAGAGCGAGCAAGCGGCGATCGAAGCGCAAGTGGCGGCGCAACGTGAAGCGCTCGCCAATGAGCTGCGGCTTGCGTACATGAACGGCCGTGAAGAGCAGTTGAAGCTCCTGCTCAATCAGCAAGATCCCAGTGAGCTGGGTCGCATGCTCGCCTATTACGGCTATTTCGGCCGCGCGCGTGCGGAACGAATCGACTCGATCAACGAGCGGCTCGAGCATTTGCGAGTGCTGGGAGACGATATCGAGCAGGAAGCGCAGCGACTGCGCGACATCGAACAGCGACAGCAATCGCAAATGCGCCAGCTATCGGATGCGCGCGGTAAGCGGGCACAAACACTGGCATCCATTCAATCGAATCTCAAATCGCGCGGCGATCAGCTCGCGAAATTGCAACGTGAGGCGGCCGCGCTGGAAAAGCTGATCGATGAGCTGCGCAGCGCGGCCGCGGATTTCCCGGTGATTACGGGTCAGCCGTTCGCCAAGCTCCAAGGCAAGTTGCCGTGGCCGGTCAAAGGCCGCGTGCTGGCCCGTTTCGGTTCACTGCGCTCAGGGGGACCGCTCAAATGGCAGGGCATTTTGATTGGCGCCGAAGCGGGCGCTCAGGTGCGCGCGCCCCTTCAGGGACGCGTTGTGTACGCCGATTGGCTCGCTGGCATGGGATTGCTCGTCGTCGTCGATCACGGTGGCGGGTTTTTGAGTCTGTACGGTCATAATGAACAGCTCTATCGGAAAGTGGGCGACACCGTGGCGGCCGGCGATGTTTTGAGCTCGGTCGGCGACGATCGCGGCGAGTTGTACTTGGAAATTCGCCGGGGTCGTGAACCCCTCGATCCATTGCGGTGGCTACGCAAGCCATAGAGAAACGTAACACTTGAGTGCGAGCGTGACGGCCGTCACGTCGCGATCTCGCCCGGCGAGACGCTGTAATCTGGGCGGTTGCGGCCGGGTGCGGCTGCGGTCGTCGCGTCTTCCAGATCGACCACTCGACGACGGTTTATCGAAAGGCTTAATGGTTTCCGGTGCTTTCTTTCCAGCGATTTCTTTTCGTAATCGCTTTGCAAAATGCGGCAGACTTCAAGGAATGCCTGAAGTTAAGTCACGATGATGGATGACTAGAAAATAAGGAGCTTAAGCCGCACACCCGTGCGTCTCTACCTCGATGACCGTTGCGGATTCCACCATCGACACTGTGACTGAGTCGGTCTTACCGACCTCGCTGGATCCGTACGGCCAACTGATCAAGATGCTGATGCCGCGTGCGCTCGGTATTTCGCTCTTCGACCGCGATGGCATGGTGATGTGGATCTCGGACGGTACCGACAGTCCCGACTTGCAAGAGCTGATCAACGAAGCCGTTGCAGCCTCCACCAAACTGAGTAGCGAGCAAACCCACGCAGGCTTTGCACGCGAATGGAATGGCGACACGGCGTACGTGTTCGTGATTCGCAACGGCCGGCATGAAGCTATCGGTTACGTCGGCGTGATTTCGCCGGACACCAGCCAAGGGGCGCGACCGTTTACGACGCTACAAGGTTTGTTACGCCCGGCGCTCGACGTGCTGGCTCGAGAGTTGACTAATCAATACAACATCGATGATCTGCAGCGGCACTTATCCGCTCGCGACGGCGATTTGGAATTGTTGCTGGATACCAGCGCCGACACCGAAGGCGACGATTTCGATCGCTTGGTGCGGGCATGCACGAAGCATCTCGGCTGTGCGTTGGGCGCATTGCTGATTCCCGACAAAAATATTTCCATCTGCGCCACCGGCGAAGGCATGAAGCCGGGTGCCGGCGCGGAAGTGTTGGCGCGCACGCATCGCCATCTGCTTGCGTGGTCGCAAGTGCAGCGCCGTACGTTGGCCTTGAACAAAGTGGCGGCGAGCGGACCGCTCGGTACTGTGCCCTACAAGATTCTCGCGTGCCCTGTATTGCTCGGCGCACAACGCGTGGTCGGCATTCTGCTGTTATTCAAGACCGCCAGCGGCGACGACTTCGACCTGCGTCAGATCCGCATTGGCGAGCTGCTCGCGCGCCGCGTCGCGCACGTCCTCGACAATACATTCGACTCCGCCACCGGCTTATTCACGCGTCCCGCGCTTGAACACCGCGTTGCCGCGATGATGGCCGCCAGCAGCGCCAATGCGATGCAAAGCGTGATCTATATGGACATCGATCGCTTGCACGTGCTGAACGAAAATTACGGCATGCATGTCGGCGATGAAGTGATCGCACGCATCGCCGAAGTCTTGAGCAGCAATCTCACGCCGCGCATGGTCGCGACGCGCATTTCCGGCGATCGCTTCGCTTTGTTTTTGGCGGATACGGGCCTTGAGGCTGCGCAACAAGTGGGCTGGAGTTTGTGCCGCGCCATTCACAAACTGCTGCCGAAAGTGGACGACAAAGTCGTCGACGTGTCGGCCAGCTTCGGCGTGGCGCGAGTCGTTGCGCAATCGAAGAACCCGCTCTCGCATGCGCTTGCCGCGGCGGAAGTGGCCTGTAAAGCGGCAAAGGATCGTGGCCGCGGACGCGTCGAGGTTTACCAAGACGCCGACGTCAGCATCATTCGCCGTCACGAAGACGTGATGGTGCTCGGCGCCGTGCGCGACGCCCTCGCGAACGATCGCTTTCGTCTCGATGCGCAGCCGATCGTCGAATTCGGCAAGGACATGACCAAGCATCGGCGCTTCGAGTTGTTGCTGCGCATGATCGATCCGAGCGGCGAGAGCATCGCGCCGGATAAATTCCTGTCTGCCGCGGAACGTTATCAACTCGCGCCGGCGATCGATCGCTGGGTCTTGAATTTCGTGTTGGAAGTCTTGTCGTCCGCGGCGCCCAAGCTGCAGCAGCTCGGCGCGCATTTCGCCGTGAATCTTTCCGGACAATCGTTGGGCGACGAAGGGTTCCCGGAATTCCTCGAAGCGAAGCTCCGCGAATACAGCTTGCCGCCCGAATTGATCTCTTTCGAATTGACCGAGACGGCCGCGGTCACGAACATCGTTCGCGCCGAAGCGTTGATGCGCCGCTTGCGCGAGATGGGCCACGAATTTGCGCTCGATGACTTCGGTCGCGGCCTGTCGTCGCTCACGTATTTGCAGTCGTTGCCGGCCAGCTACCTCAAGATCGACGGCGCGCTGGTGCGCGACGTAGTCGGCAATCCACGCTCGCAGGCGATGATCACTGCCATTATTCAGCTGGCGAATGCGATGAAGCTAAAAACCACCGCTGAATGCGTCGAGAGCGAAGCGATCTCGCGTGCTGTCGCGCAGCTGGGCGTGCACTACGGCCAAGGTTTTCATATCGGCCGCCCGCGGCCGCTCGAAAATGTGCTCAAAGATTTGATGTTGGAAGCTTCGGGCGGCGCGACTACCAGCGTCATCATGCGCGGGATCTCGCGGCTCGCAGGCTAAACGTTGCGCGTCGGGGCCGCCGGGTTCCGAATCCCCCGTCAGAACACGGGTCGAGAAAATTCCGGCAACGCCTCAGGCGGCGACGGGCAGACTCAAGGTTAGAATTTGATCGTTGGGCCTCCATTGAGGCTTGCATTTTGAATTGAGTATTGGTCGCGGGTTGATCGTCTGTTACGCGGCCGCGTCGGCGGAGTTCGCATGGTCCTTCAATCAAAAACAATGTTGAGTCTGCTGGCCGGCACGATGCTGGGCGTGGGACTTACCTTCGGCATCGCAGTGGGCGCCGCTCGTTCGACGTCCGGCATGTCATGGCAATACGTCAATCTCTTTACCGAAGTCTACGAGCGCGTGCGCCGCGACTACATCGACGAAATCCCAGAAGACAAATTGATGGATGCCGCGGTGCGCGGGTTGGTCGCGGATCTCGATCCGTACACCGCGTACATGAACGAGAGCGAGTACGAGGAGCTGCGCATCGGCACGGCCGGCGAGTATTCGGGCGTCGGCATCGAAATCTCGGTCGCAGAAGGCGCGATTAAAGTAGTCTCAGCGATGGACGATTCACCCGCGGCGCACGCCGGCATTCTAGGCGGCGACACTATCGTCGCGATTGACGATTTGCCCGTCGATCCGGCGAAGATCGACGACTCGGTGGATCGCATGCGCGGCAGACCCGGCGCACAAGTGAAATTGACCGTCGCGCGAATTGGCTTGACGGAGCGCCTCGACTTCAATCTCGTGCGTCGCAAAGTTCAGGTGCATAGCGTCAAGGCGCAATTGTTGGAACCGGGGTACGCGTACATGCGTATCGTTCAATTCAGCGAAACCACGGCCGAGGACTTTGCCACGACCTTGGCGAACCTGCAGAAAGGCGAGGGGAAAGCATTGCAAGGCCTCGTGCTCGACTTGCGCAACAATCCCGGCGGCGTACTCGAAGCGTCTGTCGAAGTAGCGGATCAGTTTTTGGAGGAGGGCGTCATCGTGACTGCCGACGGCCGCGCTGTGGATTCGCATTTCGCATTGAGCGCAACGCCCGGCGATTCGCTGCACGGCGCGCCGATTGTGATTCTTGTGAACGGCGGGTCCGCTTCCGCGTCCGAAATTTTGGCGGGCGCGCTGCATGATCGCCAGCGCGCGACGCTGATGGGTCGCACGACTTACGGCAAAGGCTTGGTGCAATCGGTGGTGTCGCTATCGAGCGGCGGCGCATTGAAGCTGACGACCGCCCGTTATCTGACCCCATCGGGCACGTCGATTCAACAGCGCGGCATCGCGCCCGATATCGAACTCGAGGCGTTGGAAGAATCCGTCATCGAGTCGAAGCCTCCTGCCCAAGATGTGCAAGTGCTCGCTGCACTCAAAGAAGTAAAAACGCGAGCGATTGCAAGCCAAAAGGCGCAGCTGCGGACAGTACCTGGCGGGGCACAATCGCCGTCAGCGTCGCACAACAACGCGCATCTGAGCCTGCGTTCCGATTTCACACCGGGTCTGCTGTATCGCTAATGGCTGCAGGCGATCAGCAACCTCCGCAGCCACAGAACGAGCGGATCGCCACGACCCCCAAATGGATGGCCACGCGAGCAACGGCGGTCAATATTCTATTTTGGTTCGAGCTCCTAGGTCTTGCCATTGGCGCCGCGCAGTTCTTCGTCGCGCCGGCCATCATCACGGATCGACGAGTCGCGGTTGCCTCGCTGGCATTAGTGCTGATCGTGGCGACGCTGACGCGCGTGCTGCCCCGATTCAAACAACAACTGTGGGAACGTTGCACCTGCGAAATCGTTGCGCTGCTCGCCATGGCAACGGGTCTTGTGTACGCCACGGGCGGAATCCATAGCCCAATGCAGACATTGTTTTTATTGCCTTTGGCCGGTGCCGCGATTTCGCTGGGACGCCGCGGGTATACCGCGATTGTGGTGGCGACCATCATCGCTGGGATCGGCGTGGCGGCCACGACCTTCGACAGTGCGCTCGATCGCTCCGCGCTCGCGGTGTGGTTGATCGGGAGCCTTGCTCCTGTTCTGATCGCGACCACGGCGATCTCCGTGCTGGTCGAACACATGCAGGGCGCCGAACGCTACATTCAAGATCTAAGCGCTTCCGATACGCTGACGGGGTTGCTCAATCAACGCGCCTTCGAAGAGGCGCTGGCGCGCGAACATCGCAAGGGTGAACGTCACGGCCGGCCGTATTGCGTGTTAGTAGTCGATGTAGAGAATATGGCCCAGATCAATTCGACGCTCGGCCACGAGGCCGGCAATCAGCTCATCGTTGCGGTATCGAATGCGATTGCACGATCGATTCGAGCCACCGACGTGGCGGCGCGATTCGGCGGCGACGAGTTTGCCGTGTTGCTGACCGACACCGATCTGAACAACGCAACGACGGTAGGGGCGCGCATCCGCAGCCACGTGCACGTTGGCTCGATTTCGATCGGGAACCGCTTGATCCGAGCCAACGTGCACCTGGGACTGGCGTGTTTCCCTAAGGACAGGCGCGGCTACAAGGAGCTTTTGGCGCTGGCCGACCAAAGGATGCAGCACGATCGTGAGCAGCACCGCAGGGCCGAAGCCTCGTAAGACTTACGGCCGAAGGCATCGAGCGAACTTCCCGGCGGCCTTTCATCGACCCTGGGTTAGAATGCGACGACTTCCGCACTCGTCGCCGCCATGTCAGACACTAAGCCCAACGCCAACACTCAGCCTACTCATGAGCCCACGGGCAGGCCCGCTCATGAGAGCAGCCCTGAGCATGTGCACGGCCCCAACTGCCAGCATGACCACGGCCATCATCACGCGCTGACGCCTTTTAAGCGCGAGGTGCCCAAAGTGGGGCGTAATGATGCTTGCCCCTGCGGCAGCGGCAAGAAATTCAAGAAATGCCACGGAGCGCAGCACGAGTGAGTGGCACGCTTGCCATTGACAGGCGCGCGTCGTGGCGCGACTTTTACGAACTCGGCAAGCCGAAGGTCGTCCTGCTTGAGGTATTCACTGCGGTTGTAGGCATGCTGCTCGCGGTTCCCGGGATGCCGCCCTGGAACGCGCTGGTATTTGGCACATTGGGGATTGCGTTGGCCGCATCGTCCGCCGCAGCCATCAATCATCTACTCGATCGCGGCTTCGATGCGCAGATGGCGCGCACGCAAAATCGTCCGCTGCCAACGGGCCATGTGACGGCAGCGCAGGTGCTTGTCTACGCGCTGATTCTCGGTGTCGTATCGATGGCACTGTTGATTTGGCGCGTGAATGTCTTAACTGCCGTGCTGACGTTCTTCACGCTGATTGGCTATGCCGTGATCTACACGGTGTGGCTCAAACACGCGACCCCGCAAAACATCGTCATTGCAGGCGCTGCTGGCGCCGCTCCGCCGATTCTTGGATGGACTGCGGTCACCGGCACCATCGATCCGCATGCGCTTCTTTTGTTCTTGATCATCTTCACGTGGACACCGCCGCACTTCTGGGCATTGGCCATCGCACGTCGCGACGATTACGCACGCGCCGGCATCCCAATGCTGCCCGTCGTCTACAGCGTTGAATTCACGCGGCTCCATATTTTGCTGTACACGATTCTGCTGCTGGTCGTGACATTGCTGCCTTACTTGACGGGTATGAGCGGCATCATCTATTTGGTCGCGGCCGTCGTGATGGGCGCCGCGTTCCTTTATTACGTATTGCGTTTGTATTATCGACCTGACGATAAGAAGTTGCCGATGCGCACCTTTGGCTTCTCGATCACCTACTTGGCCATCTTGTTCGCAGCTTTGCTGCTGGATCATTACGTGCCACTGCGTTGGTGAGCGCATGAATCGTCACCGCTCGCATCCTTTAGTTGCTTGGTTGTGCGCGGGTGCAGTGGCGCTGATCGTTTACGGCACGCTTTATCCTTTCGATTTTGCTCCCGGTCCCACGCCGACTCTGTGGCAAGCGCTTAGCGAGCTATCGTGGGCGCGAGCAGGCCGTGGCGATCGCATCATCAACGTATTGCTGTACGTGCCCTTGGGTTTTTGTATCACGGTGTGGCTCGAGGGACGCGCGCGAGGACGTGAAGCCGTGGTGGTCGCGACGCTGTGCGGCGCGATCCTTTCGTTATCGATTGAAGTGGCGCAGGCGTACGTAGCCTATCGCGTTCCCAGCCTTTTGGATTTCACTTACAACACTGCGGGCGCCTTTGGCGGCGCGCTCGGCGGCGTTGCCTGGCGAGCTTTGACGGCGCGGCTGCCGACCGCCGCCAGCGGATTGCAAAGCGGACGGTTCGATCGTGGTGCGTTGATCGTTTTGTGCCTATGGATTGCAACCCACTGGGCGCCGTTCATTCCGCATTTCACGTTGATCAAACTCAAGGCAGCGCTGCAACCGCTTTACGATCCGCAAGCGAGTCTATCGGCGGCCGTTCACTATGTCGTGTGGTGGGTCGTGATCGCGCAGGTCGTCTTCGCGTTGACCAGCGTGCAGCGCGGAGTCGAGACGCTGCTGGCGGTAATCGCAATCGTGTTGGTCGGTCGATTGTTCGTCATCGATCAAACTTTCGTAGCATCGGAGTTGATCGCGCTAGTCGCCTTGCTGCCATTGCTGGTGTTGTTGCATCGATTGGTGCCGCCCACCCGGCGCGTGATTGTGTTGGGCGCCTTTGCGGCGATTTTTGTCGTCGATCGCCTGTCGCCATTCAGCATGGCGGGCGGCGCTGCGCACTTCGACCTATGGCCGTTCATTGCTTGGTATAAGGCCGGTCTGCCGGTCGACGTGCCGCCATTGCTCAAGCAGATATTCGAATTTGCCGCACTTGCTTGGTTGCTGCACGAAGCGGGCGCCTCGTGGCGATCGATCGTCGCCGTGGTGCCGGCCACTGCACTCGGCTTGGAAGTGGTGGCGCTATGGATGCCGGGTCGCGGCGGATCGATCACCGCGCCCGTGATCGCGATCTTAATCTGCGTTGCGATGCGCCTGGCCAGCGAACCTAAAAGTAGGCCAGACTTTACTCGCCAACGCGTGCGCAGCCATTGAAGGCTTGCTTGTTCAAGCGCGCTGTCGCGCTATAGGCATAGTACTCGCCGGACATCGAGTCGCGGCACGCGCGCTGCGTGATCGTCAATTCCAATACATGTCGATCGACCCCGGCGCGATAGGTGACCGATCCTTCGGCGTCGGACGTTTCGGAGGAGGAAAAATCGATCTGCGTGGGCGCGCTGGTCTGCCTAAATGTCAGAGTGTCTTGCTTGACCTCGACGCTCCAAGTGGGCTCATTCCCTCGTGCTAGAAGCTCATATTTACCGAGCGTCGTGTTGCACGCGGCGGCGACATTGGCGCCGCTCGCGAACAGTAATTCCTCGACATTAAACGAGTTCGACGCGTTGTTGCCGGGCTCTGCATCGCCGCGGTCACCATAAACCTCGGCGTACATCGGCTTGCCGCCCAGATCTGTATAGGCGCGATCGAGCGCACCGTCGAGTTGATCGTTCAACGTTAAATCGACATTCGATCCGCACAAGCGAAAGCTGCGCGACTGCGCAGTCAATGTGATGACGCCGCGTTTGATCGAGAGCGCCGATTCGGCTTCCAAATTCTCGGGCGCTGCGGTGGATGCGGGCACGGCAGCAGCCGGCGCTGCGGGCGAAGGTGTGCTGGCTGGTTCTCCTTTGCCGCCGCAAGCGGCAAAGATCAATGCGCACGAGCAGAGCGTGAGGCGCACGAAATGCGGAGCAAACAGATTTTGCATACGCCGTCCGATCGATACGAAGAGGGTCAGCCTAACACAGCAAGGCCGCTCCCAAGGCCCGGAACTCATAGCTCGCGAACTGAGTCACGCACATGGGGATGCCTTGTTACAATCCAGCGCCTTCCGTTCAACGCATCCCTCGTCCATGGACGTCACTCACCTTCTCGACAAACTCAACGACGCACAACGACTTGCCGTGAGCGGACCCTTGACGCCCACGTTGGTGTTGGCGGGCGCGGGCAGCGGCAAAACCCGCGTGCTGACGCATCGCATCGCTTGGCTCGTCGAGGTCGAAAACGTTACGCCGTACGGCATTCTGGCGGTGACCTTCACCAATAAAGCCGCGGGCGAGATGCGCGGCCGCATCGAAAACATGCTGGCCATGCCGTCGGCCCCGCTTTGGGTCGGCACGTTCCACGGCATTGCGCATCGCCTGTTGCGCATGCACTGGCGCGAGGCCAAGCTGCCGCAGACATTTCAGATTATCGACGCCGAAGATCAGCAACGGATGATCCGTAAGCTCTTGAAAGCGATGAACCTCGACGAATCGCGTTGGGTACCGAAGGAAATCACTTGGTTCATCAACGCTCAGAAGGATGAGGGACTACGTCCCGCCGCGCTGCGCGACGAAGGCGATCCGATGCGCCGCCAAATGATCAAGCTCTATGAGGCCTATCAAGAGCAGTGCGAACGGACGGGCGCCGTCGATTTCGCCGAGTTGTTGTTGCGCGCCTACGAGTTGTGGCGCGACAACCCGGACGTATTGGCTCACTACCGCAACCGCTTCCGCCATGTACTCATCGACGAGTTTCAAGACACCAACGCCATTCAATACCGATGGTTTCACATCCTGACGGGCCCGGAAGGGGTGCCATTCGTGGTCGGCGACGACGATCAGTCGATCTATCGGTGGCGCGGCGCGCGCGTCGAGAATCTGCATCAATTCACGCGTGATTACCCCACCACGCAAACCGTTCGCCTAGAGCAGAACTATCGCTCCACCGGCAATATTCTCGCGGCCGCGAATGCGCTGATCAAGAACAACACCGGCCGGCTCGGGAAAAATCTTTGGACCAGCGGCGCCGAAGGCGATCCGATCAAGATCTACGCAGCCTTCAACGAGCGCGATGAAGCCGACTTCGTCGTCAATCGGATTCGCGAGTGGTCTCAGCAAGGCGGCAATCGCAGCGAGTGCGCCATTCTCTATCGTTCAAACGCCCAATCGCGGGCGTTTGAAGAAGCCATGATCATGGCTCGCATGCCGTATCGGGTGTATGGCGGCCTACGATTCTTCGAACGCGCCGAAATCAAGGATGCGCTCGGTTACTTGCGATTGATCCATAACCGCGCGGACGACGCGTCGTTCGAGCGAATTGTGAATGTGCCCACGCGCGGCATTGGAGCCAAGACGGTCGATGCGGTTCGCGACTACGCGCGCGCGAACGCTTGCACGATGTGGCAAGCAGCCGGCGCCTGCATCGCGGATCTCGGACCGAAATCAGGGACGAGCTTGCATGCGTTCTTGGTGATGATCGAACAATTGGAGCGCGACACGCGCGATCTGCCGCTGCACGAGCAGGCGGATCACGTGATTGCACGCAGTGGCCTCATCGCTCACTACGAAAAAGAAAAGGGCGACAAAGGCGAGGCGCGCGTTGAAAACTTGGAAGAATTGGTGAGCGCCGCGCGCGGCTTCAGCACCGAAGAAACGGGCGATCTCTCGCCGCTCGCCGCGTTCCTATCGCATGCGGTGCTCGAGTCCGGTGAAGGCCAAGCCGATGCGGGCGAGGACTGCGTACAGTTGATGACCTTGCACACGGCGAAGGGGTTGGAGTTTCCGGTCGTGTTTCTTGCCGGTATGGAAGATGGTTTGTTTCCGCATCAGCGCTCGGCAAAAGACCCGGCCGGACTCGAAGAGGAACGACGGTTGTGCTACGTCGGCACAACGCGCGCCATGAAGCAGTTGTATTTGAGTTACGCCGAGCAGCGCCGCATGCACGGCGTCGATAGTTACGGCTCGCCCTCGCGTTTCATTCGCGAGATCCCAAGCGAGCTGGTGGAAGAAGTTCGCCCTCGCATTCAAGTCTCGCGTCCCGTCTACACCCGACCGCGCCCCGCCATCGAAGACGACGTCTCGATTGGTGTCCGCTTAGGACAGCGTGTTCGCCATCCGACGTTCGGTGACGGCGTTGTCATCAACATCGAAGGACAGGGGACGAATGCCCGAGTGGAAGTCAACTTCGAACGTGTGGGCAAGAAGTTGCTGATCTACGCCGCCGCGCGACTAGAACCGATTTAGCTCGATACCATCGAAATGGGGAGCTCTATGCGCACGAGAATCGCAAAGTTTAGCGGAGCTTTGGTCCTCAGTGCGTTGCTGTCCGGGTGCATGTTTCTCGCGAAGCCGCAGGCGCAGATCCCCATAGAGATCGTGCCGGCGAAAATCGCCTCTGCACAAAAACGCATGGTCATTGTGTTGCCCGGTCAAGGCAATGATTTGGCGGATCTCAAAAAGTTTGGCATGGCGGGCGCTATCCAAGAGGGAATGCCCGATGCGGACGTCGCGTTGGTTGAGCTGACGCTGACGTACTACGTGGAAGGCCGTGCCACCCAGCGTCTGCACGATGAAGTGATTCAACCGGCTCGACAACGCGGTATCCGCGAAATCTATCTTGCTGGCGCCTCGATGGGCGGGATGGGCGTGCTCATGTATGAGCGCGATTTTCCGAATCAACTGACGGGATTGATATTGATGGCGCCGTACATGGGTGGCGGATCATTGATCAAAGAAATCAAATCAGCGGGCCTTGCGAAATGGGCGCCCGGTCCAGCGCCAGCGGAATTGAGTCGTAGCACAGTGCCGCGCGAAGAATGGCGATTAGCACAGTCGTGGCTGACTACGCGCGAACGCTCGAAGTCCGTGTGGCTGATCTGCGGACAGAGCGATCAGTTTCATGAAGCGGCCGAGATGCTCGCTGAGGTCCTACCGAGCGGACACTATCTTGCGCCCGAAGGCGGGCATGCGTGGAAGGTGTGGACGCAGGCGGCGGGGAAAGTGTTTAAACGGATTGGCGCGTCTGGCCGCTGACGGCGGCCGACTAGCCAGCCGGGCTACAGGCTACAGGTCGGAGTTAATAAGATCACCCGTTCTTTCTAGACTGACCTGTAGCCTGCAGCCTGTTAGCTAGCGCGCGGGAGCGCGCTAGCGGCCCACCTGCACCGGCCCCGCAAACGTTCCTGGTGTTGTCGTGCTCTGGAACATCACAGCCGCGCGATCGCCATCGGCAATCGCGATATCTGGGAAGGCGTCGCCATTCAAATTGCCGACCGCCACGCCTAACGGCTCATAAATACCGTTGTAGTTAGTGGCGTTTAGGAACACGCCAGGTCGCGTTGGGTCTTGCAGCAAAACAGAAATGGTGCCGGAGTAGGAACCACCGGTATTCGCAACGACCAAATCTCTGCGGCCGTCGGCATTCAAGTCTTCGATCGCGACGCTCACCGGTCCGCTCGGGGTTGCATACGTGACTGCGGCCAAGAACGTGCCGGGATTGATGATGTCTTGCATGATGATCGAGACACCCGCCCCATTGGAACTGCGGCCATTGTTCGCGACCACGATATCGACGAGACCGTCGTTATTCATGTCACCGATCTTGATTGCCAGCGGTTCGATGCCGGCGGCGACATCGACGCGACCGGCGAACGCGCCTGCTGTCGTCGTGCTTTGACGGAAGATCGAAATGCTGCCTGCGCCGCCCGGCGCGATACTCGCGACAAGCAGGTCCGCGCGACCATCTGCATTGATATCGCCGATCGCCACGGCGGTGCTCGGTTGACCAATTGCGACTGTGACGGGCGCTAGGAAATTGCCGGCCGATGCCGGGTCGCGTCGTATCAGGATCACGTTATTGCTAGCGCCCGCATCGGCGACGGTTAGGTCGGGTAGGCCATCGTTGTTGGTATCGGCAATTGTGACGTCATAAGGGACGCCACCCGTCGTGACATTGCGTGCACTCTGTAATTGCACGGTGGCGATCGTTGCGTCATGCAGCAGGACGGATACATTGCCGGAAGCGGAATTCGCGACCGCGACATCCGGACCGCTTGCGCCATCGAGATTGCCGACAGACAAAGTCGAGGGGTTATATCCAATACCTGTGTTGACGCTTTTCTGAAACGTACCCGGCGTCGCGGCTACTTGTGCGATCACGCCCGCGAAGCCCGGATTGGGATATCCACCGTCTATGCGTGTGGCGGCAAACACGATGTCGTCGAGGCCGTCCCCATTCATGTCGGCGATCGCGACCGAATTGGGAGTGTCGTAATAGCCATGATAGTCATCATCGTCGTCTTGGCAGGCAGCCAATCCAAGGGCTGCGACCAGTAGCGTTCCCCGAATTACATGCACCAGTAACATTCGCGACGTTGCGGCGTTCATAGGATCTCCCCCCAGCCAACTCATTCCAATGCAGCATACTCATATCAGACGCCCGCTGTTTTGGGAATCCGTCGCAGTTTTTATACGCAGCGACCGACCGAAGCCGCTACAAATTTTTACAGCCTACGCACTTCTTCTAGACCGCAAACGTTCATGAGATGTTCCACTGGATCCAGCATGCAAGCGCCAATGGCCGGTGGTTTACTAACTGTAGCCTGTAGCCTGTAGCCTGTAGCCTGTAGCCTGTAGCCTGTAGCCTGTAGCCTGTAGCCTGTAGCCAACGTTCAATCTACCGGGTGGCCTTCCAGCCCAAGGCGCTGAACCCCGTTGCGTTGGGCAATCGCTAGCACCTGCGCCACCGCATCGTATTTGACACGGCGATTGGCGCGCACCTTCACGTCCGGCTGGACGGCTAGCGCCGCAACGCTGCGGCAATAGGACTCGAGCTGCGACAAGTCCGTCACGGCTTTCCCATCCCACAGCACCGTGCCGTCGTAATCGATTTCCACACTCACCACGTCGCGCTTGGCATTGATGGATGGACCGCCCGCCATCTGCAGAGTCACCGAGTGGTTAGCCGCCGGGATCGTGATCAATAACATGACCAATAGCACCAGCATTACATCAATCAGCGGTGTCGTATTCATCACGGGTGGGGGGTCTTCTATCTCAATTTGTTGCAGCGCCATGATCCACTCCTTGTTTCCACCGAGAGTTGCCCGTTTGAGAGTCGCCCAGTCCAGAGTCGTTCTGAGTAGAAACGGGCGCCGATGCCAATCGGGTTACCAAGCTACCGGCTGACCTGACCGAGCTGATGACTGAGCTGATGACTGAGCTGATGACTGCCTCTGTTGAGTCCCTCCATCAATGTGGCTACGCTCGGATGCAATTCGGAGGTTCTGATGAGCAAGCGGCAATGGCGAGTCGGCGGAAATTACTGGCGGGATTCCTGGTGGGAGTCTGCGTGCAAAGCGCGGCGGCAGCGGAGCTGCGGACGATTGCGGAGCAATCGCGTTTCCAACGAACGGGCCGCTATGTCGAGGTCGAACAACTCTGCGGCAGGATGCAAACGGCATTCCCGAAGCAAGTGCGCTGCTTTCAGTTTGGCCGCACGCCGGAAGGCCGAGGCATGGTGGCGCTCGCAGTGTCGGCCGACGGCGTGCTCGATGCGAAGACCGCCCAGGCGCGCCAGCGTCCTGTAGTGCTCATGCAAGGCGGCATTCATGCCGGCGAGATCGACGGTAAGGATGCCGGGTTCCTGGTTGTCCGCGAACTGCTGGAAGGCAAACTATCGAAGGGCATCCTCTCGCAGCTCACATTTGTGTTCGTGCCGGTGTTCAACGTCGACGGCCACGAGCGGTTCGGCAAATGGAATCGTCCCAACCAGCTTGGACCGGAAGAAATGGGCTGGCGCACGACGGGCCAAAACCTAAATCTCAATCGCGACTATGTGAAAGCCGAAGCGCCGGAAATGCAGGCGATGCTGCGCTTGTTGAACGAATGGGATCCGATTCTGTACGCGGATCTGCACGTGACCGACGGCGCCGAATTCGAACATGACATCTCGATCAACGTGACGCCTACGATGGTGGGCGATGAGTCGTTGCGAGCGGCCGGCATCGCCCTGCGCGATGCGATGCTCGAAAGATTGTCTGCGCAGGGTTCCCTACCGCTGGGCTTCTATCCGACTTTCATTCGCGATGACGATCCAAGCTCCGGGATCGCCGACAACGTCTCGACGCCGCGCTTCTCGCAACAATACTGGTCGCTGCACAATCGCATCGGCGTCCTCGTCGAAACGCATTCGTGGAAAAACTATTCGACGCGCGTGCGTGCGACCCACAATGCAATCGTGGCCATGTGTGAGTTGGCGGCTGCATCCGGTAAGCAATGGGCCGCGGCCGCAAGCGTTGCCGAGCGTCGCGCCAGCGCGTGGGCAGGGACGGTTGTGCCGCTTAGCTATCGCAATACGACACACGCCCGAACGATCGAGTTCCGGGGCTACAAATACACACGCACTCCCTCTGCCATTTCCGGCGGCACGATGACGAAGTACGACAACCGTCAGCCCGAAATTTGGCGCATACCGCTCTACGATCAAATCGAGCCCGCGGCGACTGTGACTGTGCCGCGTGCCGGGTACATCGTGGCGCCGGCCTATGCTCATCTGGTGGGCGACAAACTGAAAATACATGGCGTGCGGCATGTGACTGTATCGCGGCTGTTACGCGCGCGTGCGCTACAAACCTATCGTGCGCAGAAGGCCACATCGTCTGCGGCGACGAACGAGGGTCGCACAACGTTGAAGACAGAAGGCGAGTGGCAAGTCGAAACTCGGGACGTACCCGCCGGCAGTCTATTCGTGCCCGTCAGCCAAGCTCTGGCGCCGCTGGTTCTCGCATTACTCGAACCGGATGCTCCGGATTCCCTGTTGAGTTGGGGCTACTTCAATACGGCCTTCGAGCGGAAGGAATACATGGAAGGTTATGTCGCCGAGCAGGTGGCGGTGGAGATGCTGGACAAGGATGCCGCTTTAAAGGCCGAATTCGAGCGGCGCGTAAGCACTGACGAGGCATTCGCCCAGAGTCCGCAAGCGCGCCTGGATTTTTTCTATCGCCGCCACTCGTCATTCGATGACCGGTACAATCTCTATCCGGTCTACCGGACAGACACGCAACCTTAACTTCGTTTGGCCGGCTCGGCCGAGATGGATATGGCAACGATAGGAACTCCGTTATCGCCGTCGGGCACGCGTGTAATGCTGCTCGGATCGGGCGAATTGGGCAAGGAAGTGGTGATCGAACTGCAGCGCTTCGGTTGCGAGGTCATTGCTGTCGATCGCTACGCGCATGCACCGGCGATGCAGGTGGCACATCGCTCGCATGTGATCAACATGTTGGACGGTTCGGCGTTGCGCTACATCGTCGAGAAAGAACGGCCACATCTTATCGTGCCCGAGATCGAAGCCATTGCGACGCCCACGCTGATCGAATTGGAGAAAGAAGGATTTACCGTCGTACCGACTGCGCGCGCGGCGTGGCTCACGATGGATCGCGAAGGCATTCGCCGCTTGGCGGCGGAACAACTGCAATTGAAGACGTCGCCGTATCGATTTGCAGATACCGAGGCTGAGTATCGCCAAGCCATCGTCGAGATCGGCTTGCCTTGCGTCATCAAGCCGGTCATGAGTTCCTCCGGCAAAGGTCAGAGCGTGGTGCGTACATCGACAGACATCCCGCACGCCTGGGAATACGCCCAGCAGGGTGGCCGCGCGGGCGCCGGCCGCATCATCGTCGAAGGCTTCGTGAAATTCGACTATGAGATCACGCTGCTCACCATCCGTCACGGCGGCCAAACGAGTTTCTGCGAAGCCATCGGCCATTTGCAGATCGACGGCGATTACCGCGAATCGTGGCAACCACAATCGATGACAACTGCGGCGTTTGCCGAAGCGCAACGCATTGCGAAAGCCGTGACCGACAATTTGGGCGGCAATGGCATTTTCGGTGTCGAGCTATTCATTGCCGGCGATGAAGTCTACTTCAGCGAAGTGTCGCCGCGTCCGCATGACACTGGCCTAGTCACGCTGATCTCGCAGGATCTATCGCAATTCGCTTTGCATGCGCGCGCAATCTTGGGATTGCCACTGCCGGCGATTCGCCAGCGCGGTCCAGCAGCATCGTGTGCGTTGCTCGTCGAAGGGGATTCCAACGACATTCGCTTTGAGAATGTCGAACGCGCGTTGCAGGAACCGGATACGGCAGTGCGCTTATTCGGAAAACCCGAAATACGCGGTCAGCGGCGCATGGGCGTGTCGTTGGCATTGGGTGCGACGATCGAGAAAGCGCGCGCCAAGGCGCGGGCGATGAATGATTTGTTGTTGCAGGGCGTAAGACTGAGATAGAACGCTCAAGGGGTGGCCGACGCTCTGCTCACCGGTCGCAATCCATCGAACATCGAGAAGACCCACGGCCTGAAGGCCAGTAGCAACGCAACGCTGTGTTTCTCAGTGGGAGGCAGATTCACATCGAGCGCCGCATAGTCGGCAAACTCCTGTGCCAATTGATTGAGTTTGCGCAGTAGAATTTGCGCCGAAGCATCTGAGAGTTCGGCCGAGCGGAAATTGAGCGCCTCGTGCACGCCCTGGAATTCAGATTTCAAGAACTCTGCTTTCACTTGTTCTTCGTATACGCGATGCACTGGGCCATCCACTCGCCACGCCACTACGGGGCCGACGCGCAAGCGCGCTTTAAGTTTTGGCAGCAGTTCGATCAGGCGCACAGTGTCCAGCTTGACGTACAACGATCGAAGTTCTCGTTCGGTGAGCGCCATGCGTTCGCAAATTTCCTGCGAGGCATGTCCGTTCAACACTAGATAGAAGCAGGCTAGTAGCCGCGGATTGCTGGCTAACACTTCCTCTTGCTCGATGGACAGAAATTGCGACCGCTGCTCAACGCTGTGATCGGCTGCTTTGACGAGTTCGCCGACGGTAATCCCGATCGCAGCGCAGATCTTTTCCAAGCGCTGCAACGTAAACGTCTCCTCGGCGAAGACGCGTTTGACCGACGCTTCGCTCAAGCCCACTCGCTTCGATAAATCTCGATAAGTGAGTCCGCGGCTTTTCAAGCTGCGTTTCAGGATGTCGATGATCCGCGCTGTTTCGCTCATAGGGTTCCTTTCGCCTGTCGCTGCGAACCTGCAGTCTTGCGCAGGAGTTCGTTGTTTGTCCATCTCTGGACGGTGTGCTAAGCGCGATGGGATCGGGTCGCGACGGTAGGCGCTCGCGGTATCGAATCTCGAGGCTCGAGGCTCGAGACTCGAGACTCGAGACTCGGGATTCGGGGTTCGTTCAGAGAAGCGTGTCCGGCCGAGTCTCGAGTCCCGAATCTCCAATCTCGAATTCCGCGTCTTGAGTCAGCCGCCACTGTCCTAGCCCATTGCACCTCTACCGATCTCCTAGTAGCGTCCGCCGTTTATACCTTGATTGAAGGGGACGGCGATGGACGTGAAAGCGGCGGTAGCGTGGCAGGCGGGTGCGGATCTCACGATTGAAACCGTGCAACTCGACGGTCCCAAAGCGGGCGAGGTGCTGATCGAAATCAAAGCCACCGGCGTCTGTCATACCGACGAGTTCACGCGTTCAGGCGGCGATCCGGAAGGTCTATTTCCGGTGATCTTCGGCCACGAAGGCGCGGGTGTCGTCGTCGACATCGGTCCCGGAGTCACATCGCTGAAGAAGGGCGATCATGTGATTCCGCTCTACACGCCAGAGTGTCGTCAATGCAAATCCTGCACGTCGCATAAAACCAATCTCTGCACCGCAATTCGAGCGACGCAAGGACAAGGCGTGATGCCCGATGGCACCAGCCGCTTCTCGATCAATGGCAAGAAGCTGCATCACTACATGGGGTGTTCGACGTTCGCGAACTTCACCGTGTTGCCCGAAATTGCTGTCGCAAAAATTCGTCCCGACGCGCCATTCGACAAAGTCTGCTACATCGGATGCGGGGTCACGACGGGCATCGGTGCTGTCATCAACACCGCGAAGGTGGAGGCGGGTGCGAATGTGGTGGTGTTCGGTCTCGGTGGCATTGGTCTCAACGTCGTGCAAGGCGCACGGATGGTGGGCGCCAACAAGATCATCGGCGTCGACATCAATCCCGCCCGCAAGCCGCTGGCGGAAAAATTCGGCATGACGCATTTCGTGAACCCAAAGGAAGTGGAGGGCGACTTGGTCGCTCATCTCGTCGCGCTTACCGATGGCGGCGCCGATTACAGTTTCGAGTGTGTCGGCAGCACAGAGTTAATGCGTCAGGCACTTGAGTGCTGTCATCGCGGCTGGGGCGAATCCATCATCGTTGGCGTGGCCGCCGCCGGACAGGTGATTCAAACCCGCCCCTTTCAACTCGTGACGGGACGCGTCTGGAAAGGCACTGCCTTTGGCGGCGCACGCGGCCGGACGGACGTGCCGAAGATCGTCGACTGGTACATGGACGGCAAAATCAACATCGACGACTTGATCACGCACCAGCTGCCGCTCAAAGACATTAATAAGGCATTTGAGCTGATGCACTCGGGGGAGTCGATTAGGAGTGTGGTGTTGTTTTGAAGAGAGGCTTTGGGCTGTAGGCCGTAGGCTGTAGCCAGAGTGAAAGCCAACGTTGCATGAACTCCATAGTGTTTGCGCTTCTCAGTACCGAAGGTTGGATTCCATTAGGACAACAGCGTTGGATTCTTCTCTGGCTACAGCCTACAGCCCACAGCCTATAGCCTTCGACCGGCCGCTAGGCTGGTCGAATCTGCGGTACACTTCGTGCCAATCAAGCTAATCCCGCCACTTTTGTGAAAATCATCATTCTCGGTGCAGGCCAGGTCGGAAAGACCGCGGCAACGCACTTGGCGCGCGAAGAAGCGAACGAAGTGACTGTCGTGGACATCAACGACGACTTGCTTCGCGATCTGCAAGATCGCCTCGACATTCGCACGGTGGTTGGCAACGGTGCGCATCCTTCGATTTTGGAAGCCGCCGGCGCGCAGCGAGTCGACGTATTCATTGCGCTGACCAACAGCGACGAAGTCAACATGGCGGCCTGCCAAATGGTGTACGCGCTCTTCAACAAAGAAGCGACGCGCATCGCCCGCATTCGTACCGGCGATTACACGCGCCACGAAAAATTGTTCACCGGCGAAGACCGTGCCTTCGCGGTCGACGTGACGATCAGCCCCGAACAAATCGTCACCGATCATATCGCGCGATTGATTCGCTACCCAGGCGCGCTTCAAGTCCTCGACTTCGCGAACGAGCGTGTACGACTAGTCGGCGTTCGTGCGCTCAAAGGCGGATTGCTTGTCGGGCAGCAACTCAAAGCACTGCGCGAACACATGCCGGGGCGCGATGCGCGAGTGGCGGCGATCTATCGCAACGGCCTCAGCATCAAGCCGGAAGGCAACACAGTCATCGAGCATGGCGACGAAGTCTTCTTCATCGCCGCACGCCGCGACATTCGCATCGTGATGAACGAAATGCAGAAAGCCGAGGGTCCGGCGCGCCGTGTGGTCATCGCGGGCGGCGGTCACATCGGCTTGCGGCTCGCTCAGAAGATCGAGCGCGAGCATCAAGTCAAACTCATCGAGCGTGACCCGCGTCGCGCCCGTCGTATCGCGGAACAATTGTCGAACACCATCGTGTTACATGGCGACGCCGCGGACGAAGAACTACTTCTGGAAGAGAACATCGACACGGCCGATGTGTTCGTCGCAGTGACCAATGCCGAGGAAGCGAACATTCTCTCGGCGATGTTGGCCAAGCGATTGGGTTGCCGCAAAGTGATGGCGCTGATCAATCGGCCGGCGTATGCCGAACTCATGGAAAGCGGCACGATCGACGTTGCGCTGTCGCCGCAGACGGTAACCATCGGCTCATTGCTTGCCCACGTACGGCGGGGCGACGTAGTTCGAGTGCACTCGTTGCGACGCGGAGCGGCAGAAGCAATCGAAGCGGTCGCGCATGGCACGCAAGGCGAAGGACGCGTCATCGGCCGCCGCATCGCAGACGTGCCGTTGCCGGAAGGCGCCACCATCGGCGCGGTCGTTCGCGGCGACGAAGTCATCATCGCGCATCACGACACGATGATTCAGCGCGACGACCACGTGATCATCTTCCTGACTGATCGCCGTCATATCGATGCGGTCGAGCGATTGTTCGATGTTCCAAGCAGAAGGCGTTAGTCGTTAGCCGTTAGTCGTTAGCCAGAGGCAAACCCTGATCGCCTAGAAGTATTTGCGTAGAAGTGGCCCAAGACTGATGTTGATCGTTTCTCTTTCTGGCTAACGACTAACCCCTAACGACTAACCCCTTTTCTTCATGAATCTTCTCACCATCCAACGCATCCTCGGCCTCTTGCTGATGTTGTTCAGCATCACGATGCTGCCGCCGGTGGCGGTGTCGTTGCATTACCGCGATCACAACGTGTCGCCGTTCATCGATGCATTCATTGGCTTGCTCGTCGTCGGATTCTTGATATGGCTGCCGGTGCGTAAGCGCAACCGCGATCTGCGATTGCGTGACGGCTTCTTAGTGGTGGCGCTTTTCTGGGCGCGGCGCCACTACTGCTCGCCGATAGGCCGGAGATGTCGCCGACGGATGCGATCTTTGAAGCCGTTGCCGGATTCACCACCACCGGCGCGACGGTGCTGACAGGTCTCGACACACTTCCTAAATCGATCTTGTACTACCGCCAGCAAATTCAGTGGCTCGGCGGCATCGGTATGGTCGTGTTGGCCGTGGCATTGCTGCCAATGTTGGGCGTCGGCGGTATGCAATTGCTCAAAGCCGAAACGCCGGGTCCCGTTAAAAATACGCGGCTGACCCCTCGCATTACCGAGACGGCCAAGGCGCTATGGATCGTCTATGTCGCAATCACTGTGGCATGCGCGGTCGGGTTTTGGTGGGCTGGCATGGATGTCTTCGATGCGATCGCGCATAGCTTCTCGACAGTCTCGACCGGCGGCTTCTCGACGCATGATGCCAGTCTCGGCTATTTCCACAGCGTTGCCATCGAGGGCGTCGCGATCTTCTTCATGTTTGTGGGCGGCATCAATTTCTCGCTTCACTTCCTCGCATGGCGCCGAGTTCGCTTGCGCGACTATTTGTACG
>Ga0193752_1000675_pt1 | contig 31279 bp, 24 predicted proteins | sample H1c1metaG_FD_144924 | JGI IMG/M metagenome (GOLD analysis project Ga0193752, IMG submission 144924) | Soil microbial communities from a riparian zone of the East river system, Colorado, United States - H1c1 | ecosystem: Environmental > Terrestrial > Soil > Riparian zone | place: USA: East River... | reverse complement strand
TCGATGGCAAGTCGTCCACAGAGTTATCCACAAATTTTGTGGATAACCAGGTGCATGACTATCCGGCCCCCGGACACCCGAGCGTGGACGCACCCGGACCTTCCGCACAGCGAAGTTTCCAATTGGTGAGTTTGTTGCGAGGAACGCCGCACGGGGCTACACTGCGCGCCCATTTTTCTGGACGCCCCGGGCGTCTGTAACGAGGCGTTTTTAGCCATGAAAGCCGACATCCATCCCGAGTACCAGGAAATCGCTGTCACCTGCAGCTGCGGCAATGCGTTCAAGACGCGCTCCACGCTCGGCACCGATCTGCAGATCGAAGTCTGCTCGAACTGCCATCCGTTTTACACGGGCAAGCAGAAAATGCTCGACACCGGCGGTCGCGTCGACAAGTTCCGCAAGCGTTACGCAAAGTAGTGGTCGCGGTTCCGTTCCGGCCAGGTTGCTGCTAATTATCGTTCCGGCTTATCGATCGTATCGTCCGGGCTTATAACGCGGGTCGGTGTAAGTTGCGGAGTCGGTTGAAGCCGGCGGTGAATAGAAAGAGGCGTCTTAGACGCCTCTTTTTTTTGGCGCTGGACTCTGGATTTTGCGCAGTGGATTGCTGCGCGAAAATGCATTCCTGAAGTGCGCGCGCTTAACGATTTCCCGCTTGCGTCGCGCGCGCGCGCATGTAACTCTGCCGACGATAATTAGGCGCCGACGACCATTACTCAGCGCTGTTACAACGCAAGTATGCTTTGCAAGCACAGCACACCAGGATCACAGAGATGACCGCGAAGAAGTTTGAGCTGACGAATTTAGCGACCGGCACCAAGTCCACGATCGACCTGAAGAGTGGAGTGTTAGGTCCAGATGTTCTCAGCATCGGCTCAATCGCCAAAGACCATGGCATCTTCACGTTCGATCCGGGTTTCATGTCTACGGCGGCGTGCGAAAGCAAAATCACGTTCATCGACGGCGACGAAGGGGTGCTCCTGCATCGCGGCTACCCGATCGAACAATTGGCGCAAAAGAGCAATTTCCTCGAAGTCGCCTATCTCTTGATCAATGGCGAATTGCCAAGCACCGACCAGCAGTCGGAGTTCACGCGTTCGGTGCAATATCACACGATGATCAACGAAGCGCTGCTGCGCTTCTTCAACGGGTTCCACTTCAACGCGCATCCGATGGCCATGCTGTCGGGGGTCGTTTCGTCGATGGCCGCGTTCTATCATGACTCGATGGATATCTATAATCCGCGTCATCGCGAAATCTTCGCGCATCGCATCATTGCCAAGATTCCGACCATTGCGGCGGCCGCGTACAAGCATTCGCTCGGCCAACCGTTTGTGTATCCGCGCAACGATGTCGACTACTGCTCGAACCTGTTGCAGATGTTCTTCTCGGTGCCATGCGAAGCGTACAACGTCGATCCCGTGGCCGCGCAGGCGCTCGACTTGTTGTTCATCTTGCATGCCGATCATGAGCAAAACGCGAGCACGTCGACAGTGCGCTTGGCCGGCAGCACCGAAACCAATCCGTATGCAGCGATCTCCGCAGGCATCTCGGCGCTGTGGGGTCCCGCACATGGCGGCGCCAACGAAGCAGTGCTCGCGATGCTCGAGGAAATCGGCTCCGTCGAGAACATTGCCAAGTACGTCGCCAAGGCAAAGGACAAAAACGATTCGTTCCGTTTGATGGGCTTTGGCCATCGCGTCTACAAGAATCACGATCCACGTGCGACGATTATTCGCACGATGTGCCATAAGGTTTTGGCGAAGCTCGGCAAGTCGGACAATCCATTGTTCGAGTTGGCGTTGCGCTTGGAAGAGCTCGCACTCAAGGACGAATACTTCGTCGAGCGCAAGCTGTACCCGAACGTCGATTTCTACTCGGGCATCATCTACAGCGCGATCGGTATTCCGCGCTCGATGTTCACCGTGATGTTCGCGATTGCCCGCACCGTCGGCTGGGTGGCGCATTGGCAGGAAATGATCTCGGATCCCGCCATGAAGATCGGTCGTCCGCGTCAGCTTTACACAGGTTCGGTCAGGCGCGACTACACCGAAGTCAACGCACGCTAAGCGCTGGCGATCGATTTACGGGGCGTTTACTCGACGCCCTCCAACAACGCTTCGATATCGGTGGCATCCCCGCGGCGCATTGGTCGACCATCGACCGGGCTCGCCGGCGATTGTCGAATGCCGTTGAGCGGAAACACCACAGCATCGACCGGCTGATGGCCTGCGACGAATCTAAATGCGGGATACGACACGATGCGATCGCGTTCGTAGCGCAGGCGTCGCTCGGCGGCTTGATGCGGAATGCCATGCTCCATTAGACGAAACGCTACCGTCTCGGCGCTTTCGGCAAACAAATGCAGATTGATTTCAGAATGCGCCGATGCGGTGCCAGAGAGCACTGGGCCTACCAAGCGCGGATCGAACTCGCGCAACAAATGCATGGCGCGCAACGCTACGCGCCGTAGGTCAGCCACCGTATCGTCGTGGCGATCGCCTTCAAAAAGTCGCTGGCGATCCGCAATCGCCATTTCGATTTCTTTGTTCTTAGGCAGAACCGATGCGTCGGAGACACCGAAGCGCTCCGCTGCCTTGCGTTTCGCAAGCAAGAAATCGTCGACGCCATGTTCGGACATGATCCGAGCCGCTTCCTCTGCGATGGCCCGGCGCATCTGTTCTGCACGTGCGTGGCTGTACTTGCTCATCGCTCACCTTCGACATTGCGCTTGGCAGTCACAATATCAGCACTCGAGGACTCGTGTAATCGCCGCGAGCCCTAAAAACGCGAGCACTAGAAAATAGAATCGTTCGGCGTTTCCTTGTTGTCGTTGTTTGCACCACGATCGCCGTCTGTGTCGCTAGGGTCGCTCTCGGGGACATGGCCTGCGATAAACGTTTCGAAAATTGCATCGGCGTCGCCCGGCCGCGCAGGTTTGCCGGTGGTGGCGGAAATGCGCATGTTTACTAGTCCCGGCGGCGCTGGGAGCCTATGTTCGGGCTGGCCTTGCAACGCTTCGCCCATAAATTTGATCCAGATCGGTAATGCCGTTCGACTGCCTTCCTCGCCACGGCCGAGCGGGCGTTCCTGGTCGAAGCCGACCCAAGCGACGCCGACGAGATCCGCGTTGAACCCGCAGAACCACGTATCGCGACCATCATTCGTCGTACCCGTCTTGCCGGCTAAATCGCTACGTTTGAGTGACTGCGCCCGTACCGCCGTGCCGCGGCGGATCACATCGGCCATCATGTCCGTGACGACGTAGACATTCTGTCTGGAAATGGTTGCCGGAGCGGAGAGTTGGCGCGTCGTGCTCTGTGGAATGGTTGCATCGCCTTGGGATTCGGCGTTCAGCGATGCCGATTCACCACACTCCGTGCACGCGTACTTTGGTTTCGTCGCATAAACAATCTGGCCTGCAGGATCTTCAACTCGATCGATAAAGTACGGCTCCACTAAGTAACCGCCGTTTGCGAACACCGAGTACGCGCCTGCCATTCGCATCGGCGACACCTGGGTCGTGCCGAGTGCAAGGCTGGGAATTTGTGGCAACTCTTCCGGTGTTAAGCCGAAGCGTTGAATGTATTCGGACGCATAAGCAGGTCCGATCGTGTCCATCACGCGCACCGACACATTGTTGAGCGATCGATATAGCGCTTCACGTAGCCTCGTGGGACCGCGATTGACGCCATTATTGTTTTTAGGTTTCCAAGTGCCTTCCAAAGAAGGATCTTCGGAAACAAATGGAGCGTCGTTGACGATTGTTGCCGGCGTGAAGCCATGCTCGATCGCTGCGGAATAAAGGAGGGGCTTAAATGAAGAGCCTGGCTGGCGCTTCGCTTGCACAGCACGATTGAAATTGCTGGCGTAGAAGTCGAAGCCGCCGACCAGCGCACTGATGGCGCCGTCCTGCGGATCCATCGCGACGAACGCGCCTTGGACGACGGGCGCTTGCAACAGGTGCCACGCACCGGCTACGTCCTGAGCGATGTAGACCACATCGCCGGCCTGCAGAACGTCGGACGGGCGATCGATGACTTTGCCGAGAGAGTCGTCGGCGAGCGAGGGCCGCGCCCACTTCATGTTCTCGAGCGATAGTTTCTGCCGGCCATGGTCGCGGCTGAATACTGTCGCGTCGCGATCGCCGACCGCGACGACGATGGCAGGTAGCAGTCCGCCACGCGAAGAAAAATCATCGAGCGCTTGCAGCCAGTCCTTTTCGACGGCATCGCCTGCCAGTGGGCGTCTTGCGATCGGGCCGCGATAGCCATGGCGCTGATCGTAGTCGATCAATCCGCTACGCAGCGCGTCGACGGCAGCGCGCTGTAAACGACTGTCCACCGACGTGAATGCCACATAGCCATCCGTAAACGCTTGCGGCCCGATGCGATTGAGCAATTCGACGCGCACCATCTCGGCAACGTACGGGGCTTCCAATTCGATAGCGGGTCCATGCAGTTTCGATTCGACCGGCGCGACGAGTGCGGCCTCGTACTCGCCTTGACCAATGAAGCTTTTCTCGCGCATGCGTCGTAAAACGTAACTGCGACGCTGCTTGGCGAATTCCGCATTTGCAACCGGATTGTCGCGGGACGGTAAGCGAAAAGTGCCGGCGATCAATGCCATTTCCGGCACAGTTAGCTGCTCGACATTTTTGCCGAAATACACTTCGGCCGCGGCACCCACGCCGTATGCGTTTTGACCCAGAAACGACTTATTCAAATAGAGCGTCAGAATTTCTTGCTTACTGAACTGCTGCTCGATGCGCAGGGTCAGGAAGATCTCGAGTAGCTTGCGTCGATAACTCTTCTCTGGGCTCAGAAAGATCCCGCGCGTCAGCTGCATCGTGATCGTGCTGCCGCCCTCGCTTTTTGTCCCTGAAATTAGATGCCGCACGATGGCCCGTATCAGTCCCGGGTAGTCGACTCCGCTGTGCCGGAAAAACCCGTCGTCCTCCGCGGCCAACACGGCCTGGATCAGCGGCTGTGGAATCTCTTCATACGACAGAGGGATGCGGCGCGTCTCGCCAAACCGACCGAGCAGCCGACCATCTCGACTATAGATACGGAGTGGCACCTGGAGGCGAATGTCCCGCAAGGCGGCGACATCGGGCAAATCTGGGTCCAGGTACTCCTGCGCACCTGTGATCGCTACCGCGGACCCAAAAATGAGGGTTGCGCAGGCCGCGATGAGGAGGCGAACCCGGGAAAAGACGTAAGGTAATGTCACAACAAATAATCCTAAGTCCTTGCTTTAGAAAAACAGATTATGCATAGTAGCCGAGAACGTAAGGGCAAACTCACCGAAAGGTGAGGACGCAAAACCACCGGTCTAAGGGAAGTATGCCTAAGACAGCGGGGTTGCCGGGGCGGTTCGAATAACCAGTTTCATCAGCGAAACCGTGCCCCGTCAATTGCGCCATCCCTCGCGGTTCCTGCGACGAAACAATTGATTGGCCTACATTTTTCTGGGCGATTTACATGCCAGAAACGTACGGCCGCGTGCAACTAAAGTGTGTCTCAGTTCAAGGATTGATTGCATAACGGCGCCAAAGCAATCGAGCGTGGTAATTCGTGAGAGCCCTCACATTCAACTTAACGCATGGCTGTTATAAATTTGCGCCTAGAAGTCATCACCCTATCCATGTTCCCCACGTAAGTGGCTGAGATGCAAGGGACTACACGTGTTATTCAAATCTAAAGCTCGTACCCTCCTAGGGTTAGACATCACAACTTCCTCTATCAAGCTCATTGAGTTGGGCATGAGTGGGGGGCAGTACCGTGTCGAATCCTATGCCGCGGAACCTACCCCGCCCAACTCGATCAACGAAAAGGCGATCGTCGATGCGGCCGCCGTCGGTGACGCTATTAAGCGCGCAGTGAAGCGTGCCAATGCGCGCAGCAAGGAGGTTGCTGTCGCGATCAGCGGCGACGCCGCGATTACCAAAGTGATTCAAATGCCCCGGTCGCTGAGCGAAAGCGAACTCGAGGGCCAAGTCGAAATGCAGGCGGACCAGTACATCCCCTTCCCGATGGAAGAGGTGAGCTACGACTTCGAAGTCATCGGTCCTTCCGAAAAAGACCCCGAGATGATCGATGTCCTGTTGGTCGCTACTCGAACGGAAAACGTTGAACAGCGCATTGCCGCTTGCACGGCCGCCGGTTTGTCGGCGCGCATCGTCGACGTCGAAGCTTTTGCACTCGAGAACGCTTGCCGCTTACTGACGCATCAAATGCCGGACGGTGGGCTGGAGCGAGTCATTGCCGTGGTGGACTTCGGTGCAAGCAGTACGACGTTCAGCGTGTTGCGCGATTTAAAAGTGATTTATACCCGCGACTTCGCTTTCGGCGGCCAACAGCTGACGGAAGAAATCATGCGCACCTACGGGCTCAGCATGGAAGAAGCGGGTCGCGTGAAGAAAGAAGGCGGTTTGCCGGGCAACTATCAAACTGAAGTGCTGGATCCATTCATCGACGACATGTGCCAGCAGGTGAGTCGTTCGTTGCAGTTCTTCTTGGCGTCGGGCGCAGGTCGCGAACAGCCGGAACAGATCTTGATCTGCGGTGGCTGCGCCAATATCGCGGGTGTCGCGGAAGTGATTTCGAGTCGCGTGGGCATAGCGGCCGAAAAGGGCGATCCGCTTGGCCAGATGAAACTGAGTCAGCGCGCCAAGGGTCAATCGGTAAAACGAGATGCGACCGCGTTGCTGACAGCATGCGGCCTCGCGCTTAGGAGCTTCGACTAATGCCAAGAATTAACCTACTGCCGTGGCGCGAGGCGGAGCGCAAGCGTAAACGCCAAGAATTCCTGGTGGGCATTTTAGTGGCGGGCGTTATCTCCTTGATGCTTGGTTTGCTGGCCAAGTTCCAGATGCAATCGTCCGTCGATTATCAAACCGCGCGCAATCAAATGATCAAGGAAGAGATCGCGAAGGTAGATAAAGACATCACGACGATCTTGGGACTTGAAACGCAGCGCGATCGCTTGCTTGCCCGCATGGACGTGATCGAGCAATTGCAGCGCAGCCGGCCCGGCATCGTCCATTTGTTCGACCAGATGGTCAAAACAATTCCGGATGGCGTCTACTTTACGTCGATCAAGCAAACCGGCGGCAAAGTGCAGATCAATGGCGTCGCGCAGTCCGGCACACGCGTGTCCGCACTGATGCGCAATATCGAAGCGTCAGAATGGATGGCCGATCCATCGCTTGAAAAAGTGGAAACCAAGGGTACCGGCGATGCCGGCGCCGACTTCGTCCTGTATGCGAATCAAAGCGGTTCCACGGTTCAGGAACCTACGTCGACACGCAAAGGCGCGGCGCAGCGTAACAAGCGCGCGGGAGCCGGCTCATGAATGCTTTTATCGACGAACTTCGTAGTCTTGACCCCAACGATCCAGGCCGTTGGCCGTTGGCCGTGCGCCTCGGCGCGATCGCCCTCGTGTTAGTGGTGGCGTCGGGCGTCTTGATCTATTACCTCGCTTGGAATTCCGAGCGTCCGGCGCTCGAAGCCGCTCGTGCGGAGGAGCAAACGCTGCTCACCACGCTCGAAAGCAAGGCGAAGAAGGCCGCGAATTTGGCCGCCTATCAAGCGCAGCTCAAGGAAATGGAGCAGTCGTTCGGTGCAATGCTTCGCCAGCTGCCCAACAAGACTGAAGTACCGAGCCTGTTGGTCGATATTTCACAAAAGGGATTGGAAGCAGGTCTGGAGCAGAAATTGTTTCAGCCAGGTCAATCCGTGCAGCACGACTTCTACGCGGAAGTGCCGATCACGATCAAATTGACTGGTGGCTTTCACGCCATCGGCAACTTCGTCAGCGGTATCGCGTCGTTGCCGCGCATCGTGACGTTGCACGACATCAACATCACATCGCTGAGCAAAACGCCGGGTGTAGACAATTTGCAGCTCGAAGTCATCGCCAAAACGTATCGCTACTTGGAAGACGACGAGCAGGCTAGCGCGAAGAAAGATCCGAACGCCAAGCCGCAGACCTAACCGAAATTTCTCGCATTCACGTAAGCGATAGCAAACCTATCAAGTTATTTATGCACAGCAAGCAGCCGAAAATAGCGCTCATTGCCTTGCTCGCCGCATTCGCCGGATGCTCCGGCGATATGGACGACCTGCGCAAGCAAATGGACGAAATCCGCGCCCGCCCTGGCGAGCGAATCGAGCCTTTGCCGGAAATCAAGCCCTACGAGGCTTTCGTCTATGGCGTCACGAACATGCGCTCGCCGTTTACGCCTAGTGCGCCGGCGGGCTCTGACTTGACGACGTCGCTCCGGCCCGACATCAAACGCTCACGCGAGTTCTTGGAGCAATTTCCGCTCGACACTCTACGTATGGTCGGCACGCTCGAGCAGCAAGGCCGCAAGTATGGGTTGGTGCAAGACAAGCAGGGATTGGTCCATCGCGTGCTGCCCGGAGGTTTCCTCGGCCAGAGCGACGGTCGCATCACAGGCATTACGCCTTCCAGAATTTCTTTGATTCAAATCGTGCCGGATGGCGTGGGCGGCTATATCGAGCGTCCCGCCGCCTTAACGCTTAGCGAGTGATTACGGAGTACATAAGAATGTCGTCGCAACAATACGTCGTACACACTTCCGCTGCCCGCGGTTGGACTGCGAAAGCCCTGCTCGCTACATGGTGTGCGCTCCATTTCGCCGGCGCGGCATTCGCGCAAGGCTCCAATCGACTCGAGCGCATCGAGGCCACGCCGCTTTCCGGCAATCAGCTCGAACTCAAGTTGCACATGAGCGACGCTGCGCCGCAGCCGTTGACGGCCACAGTCGACAACCCCGCGCGCATCTGGCTTGATTTGCCGGATACGACGCTCGCACTACCGGCGCGTCGCATCGACGTGAAGCGTGGCGTAGTCGACACGGTGACGGCGGCGGAAGCCAATGGCCGTACGCGCGTGGTGCTCAATCTCGACAATCTCGTTCCTTACGAAACTCGCGTCCAAGGCAACGTCATATCGGTGTTGCTCGGGACCGGCATTGGCGGCGGCGCTCAACCCGCTGTAACCACTGCTGCTGCCCCCGCAGCCGCTGCGCCTCGTTCTGCTGCTGCTAGCGCACCGCGCGCTGCGGCGTCCGGCGGCGCTCGTTCAGTTTCCGGTGTCGATTTCCGTCGCGGCAGCGATGGTTCCGGCCGCATCATCGTGGAACTCAGCGATGCTCGTGTTCCGGCTGATTTGCGTCAGGAAGGCGGCCGTATTTTGGTCACGTTCAACAAGACCACGCTCCCGGATTCTTTGATGCGTCGTCTGGACGTTGTGGATTTTGCAACGCCCGTCAACACGGTCGATGTCGTGCGGGTCGGCGATAGCACTCGCCTCATGATCACCGCGACGGGGGATTGGGAGCAGGTTGCTTATCAATCCGACAACATTTACACCATCGAAGTGAAGCCGATCGCAAAAGCCGCTGCTGAACTCGATGACAAAAAGGAATACACCGGCGAGCGACTGACCCTGAACTTCCAGGACATCGAGACGCGCGCCGTGCTGCAGCTGCTTGCCGACACGAGCGGCCAAGACATGGTCATCAGCGACACCGTCCGCGGCAACGTCACGCTTCGGCTGACGAATGTGCCCTGGGATCAGGCGTTGGACATCGTGCTACAGACCAAGGGCTTGGATAAGCGCCGTCAAGGCAATGTGATCCTGGTCGCGCCCGCTGCTGAAATCAGTGCGCGTGAGAAGGAGCTGGCAACGGCTCGCAAGGAAATCACGGAACTGGCACCGCTGCGTACCGAATACCTGCAAGTGAACTACGCCAAGGCTTTGGATCTGCAGGCGCTCATCAAGTCCGGCAAAGGCAACACGTTGTTGTCTGAGCGCGGCAACGTATCGATCGACGAGCGCACCAACACGTTGTTGCTGCAAGACACGGCCGATCGGCTCGCCGACATTCGTCGTCTGGTTAGCACGCTCGATATTCCTGTCCGTCAGGTTCAGATCGAAGCCCGTGTCGTGATCGTCAACGACGATTTCACGCGCGATCTCGGCGTGCGGCTCGGATACACCGGCGTCGCGGACAACTCGAGCAACTTGCTCGGCGTTTCCGGAAGCGCGGTGGCAACGGATTCCATCGCGAATTCGGCGCTCGACAATCTGAACACCACCGGCTCGCCATTCCCGGTTTCAATCCCTACTGGCGATTCGGCGCCTTCGCGCTACATGGTGAATCTCCCGGTGGCGAACGCTGCGGGCAGACTCGCAACTTTCGTATTGGGCAGTGACTACTTAGTGGATCTCGAATTGTCGGCGGCGCAAGCCGAAGGCCGCGGCGAGATCATTTCGTCGCCACGTGTCATCACGACGAATCAAAAGGAAGCGATCATCGAGCAGGGTGTCGAAATCCCCTATCAAGAAGCTGCATCAAGCGGTGCGACGACGACAACGTTCCGCAAGGCTGTGCTCAGTCTCAAGGTGACGCCACAAATTACGCCGGACAACCGCATCATCCTGGATTTGCTGGTAACCAAGGACAGCGTGGGTCAAAACGTATCGAGCGGTATTTCCGGTGGCTTCATCCCGAGTATCGATACCCGGCGTATTTCGACGCAAGCGCGCGTCAACGACGGCCAGACAGTTGTGTTGGGTGGTGTGCTCGAAACGGAAAAGCGCGACACGCAACGCAAGGTGCCTTGGCTGGGCGATATCCCCGTCCTCGGCTATTTGTTCAAAACGTCCACGAATACGAACAATAAGAGAGAGCTGTTGATTTTCGTCACTCCGAAGATTCTTCGCGAGGGAGTCAGCACCTACTAAGGTGCGGCACGGGAACGTCTTCGAATTAAACAGAATTTAGGTAGGAATATCATGCGTAAGATTTTGGGATCCACTCTGGCATGCATCGCTGCGCTATTGTCGGCATGCGGTAGCGACAACACACTGGTGGCGGGTCCAACGCCGCCCGTCGACGCTCCTGCTCAGACGATTACGCTGCAGACCAGCCGCACCACCATTCCATCCGATGGGTCGGAGCTCGCAACGATCACCGCAACTGTGCGGGGCACGCAAAATCAAGCGCTGCCGGATGTGGTGATTAATTTCACGAGTTCATCGGGTTCCATCAGCTCGAATGTCGCCACAACAAATGCCAACGGGATTGCATCGGTTACGCTCTCCGCGGATTCGGATCCGACTAATCGAACTATCACCGTGACAGCCAGCAATGGAGCTGTGACACGAACGGTCACGGTCGACGTGACCGGCTCAATCCTGACATTCTCCAATCCTCCCAGCAGCCTCGTGCAGAGTGGAGCCGCTGCCCCATTTGTCGTAATCCTGGCCGACGACGGCAACAACGGAATCGCCAACGTGCCCGTCACTTTGTCGTCTTCCCTCGGTGCAACCATAACCCCCGGGGTGACGCAAACTACTGACGGGAATGGCCGTGCTACCTTCAATGTTGCTGCGACCGGGTCAGGTGTTTCGACTTTGACCGCAACCGCGCTCGGGCTTACTGCGATTGCATTGGTCACATACAGTAATGATGTGTTCACGATAACGACGCCAACACAAAATCAGAACGTGCCAATTTTCCCTGCCGCGGGAAGTACCATCTCGGTAACCGCTAACTGGAGTATTGGTGGCGTGCCACAACTGGGCGACATCGCCTTCGCGTCTACACGCGGAGCAGTGTCCTCACCGACGGCAACTTTGGCGGGTGGCGTCGCCACGGTCACGTTGTCGTCCACGAGTGCAGGTCAGGCAACAATCCAGGCGACGACGCCGACCGGCGTGATTGCAACGCGCACTATCAACTTCGTCTCTACCGTGCCAGGAAATGTGGTGTTGCAGGCGGATCCAGCAAACGTGCCCATTGGTGAAGACAGCACCTTGACGGCGATCGTACGCGATGCAAGCGGCAATTTAGTTCAAGGTGTCGCGGTTAATTTCTCGGTTTTGCAGGATATCACCGGGGGCGTGCTTTCACAGCCGACGGCGAATACCAATGCCCAGGGTCGTGCGACAACGATTTATACCGCCGGCAGTAGCACGAGCCCAAGCGATGGCGTGATAATTCAAGCTTCTATCCCGAGTGCGGCGCTAACGACGCAGGTTGCGTTGACGGTCGGCGGCAGAAACGTGTTTATCTCGCTGGGTACCGGCAACACCATCAACGCTCCAAACCAAACTCAATACAGAATTGAGTACTCCGCGCAGGCGATCGATTCCGCCGGTGTTGCGCTCGTGAACATACCGATCAGTTTCACGATCCACGCGCTGGAATACCTAAAGGGTGACCTTGCTTGGGGTGGAAGAGTGTGGGGATACAATCTTCCTGCACCCGTAAGCTGTCTGAACGAGGACCTCGACCTAGACGGCGTACTCGATTTGTTGCCCGCGACAGAGGATACGAATGGCAATGGCCGCTTGACCCCAGGTGATGTGGCCACGGTATTCCCTCGGACGGTCAATACCGATGCCACAGGCACATCAGTGGTAACAATTACCTACCCTAAAAATCATGCGAAGTGGATTCGTGCTCGATTGGTCGCGACCGCAGTGGTGCAGGGTAGCGAGCGATCGAACTTCGCGGATTTCATGCTGCCAGGACTGGCCGCGGACTACTCACAAGAGGCCGTTTCGCCTCCTGGTGAGGAGAGTCCGTTCGGTATAGTGCGAGACTGCCTCGCGCCATTCTAGAAATTCGGCTCTTCACAAATCGGCCGCCCGACATTCATTGTCGGGCGGCCTTTTCTTTTGGCGCACCGGACGGCGAGGATCTGAAAATCGGAGCCTACAGCGCGACATTTCGCCATTCATGTAAGACAGAAACGCAGGCGCTTTTCAGCGATACAATGAGGCATGCGCAATGTGTTCCTCATCGGGCCCATGGGGTCGGGCAAAACTGCCGTCGGGCGCCAATTGGCCAAAGCCCTGGATCTCGAATTTCATGATGCTGACGCCGAACTCGAGAAGCGTACGGGCGTCAATATTCCCTATATCTTCGAAAAGGAAGGCGAAGCCGGCTTCCGCGAACGAGAGCGGGAGATTATCGACTCGCTAACGCAGCTTCAGTCGGTCGTCATTGCTACGGGCGGCGGCGCCGTTTTACTGTCCGAAAACCGCGACCGCCTCAAACAACGGGGGTGCGTCGTCTACCTCAAGGCGTCGGTCGAGCAGCAACTAGAGCGCACTCGCCACAGCCGTAATCGGCCCTTGCTCAACACGTCCGACCCTGAGGCAAAGCTGCGTTCACTTTTCAAACTGCGCACCCCTCTCTACGAGAGCATCGCCGACATCACTGCAAATACCGACGGGCAACGTGTTGCCGCAGTGTGCGATCAGATCGTGCAACAGCTCAATCAGCGCCAACCGGCAGCCTATGCGGAAGGGGCCGCCGATGGCGTGGTGCGTCTCTCGATCAATCTCGGTGAGAGAAGCTATCCGATTATGATCGGAGAGAATTTGTTGGATGGAGGCCAAACGCTTGCGGACGCGATTAAGTCACGCGATGTGTTCATCGTGACAAATGAAATTGTCGCACCACTCTATCTCGCGAAAGTAATCGCTGCCTTACCCGGCAAGCGGACGGCATCCATTTCGTTGCCGGATGGCGAACGGCACAAGACGCTGGCCACTGTGTCGCGCGTATTCGACGCACTGGTTGATGCCCGTATGAATCGCGATGCGACCATCGTTGCCTTGGGCGGTGGCGTCGTGGGCGATATGGCGGGATTCGCAGCTGCTTGCTATCAACGTGGCATTGACTACGTGCAAGTGCCGACTACGCTGTTAGCACAGGTCGACTCATCGGTGGGCGGTAAAACTGCAGTCGATCACCCCGGCGGCAAGAACTTGATCGGAGCATTCCATCAACCTCGAGCCGTCATTGCCGACACCGCCACACTTTCGACATTGCCCGACCGTGAGTTACGAGCCGGCTTGGCTGAAGTGGTCAAATACGGGTTTATTCGCGATCGGGCATTTCTGGATTGGATTGATGAGAATGCCGCTTCATTGCTGCAACGAGATTCGCAAGCGCTCGCATACGTCATTCGCCGCTCTTGCGAAATCAAAGCGGAGATCGTCGCTATCAAGCAACGCGAGCAGGGTTTGCGCGCCATTCTTAATCTCGGGCATACCTTCGGCCACGCGATCGAAACTGCTACCGGCTACGGCGAATGGCTGCACGGCGAGGCAGTCGCAACGGGCATGGTCCTAGCGGCCGATCTCTCGGCTCGCCTTGCTTGGATCAGCGACGACGATCGCGCGCGAGTTGCGCGTGTCATTGCCAAACTCGAACTGCCAGTGACTGCTCCAAAGACAGGTGCAGCGCGAGCTCTCGAGCTCATGGGAATGGATAAAAAGGTGCTCGCCGGGAAGATTCGCTTGGTATTGCTAAAGGGCCTAGGCGAAGCCACGGTCACGGGCGACTACGATCCGAGCGCGCTTCGTGAGACGCTCGTTGCCGCATTCGGTGAGCCATGAGCAAGCTGGCTCTTTACGCGGCACACGATGAGCAGTCAGCCGGACGGCGCCATCGTGAGTCGCCGCCGCGATATCGCACCGAGTATCAGCGCGATCGCGATCGCATCATTCACTCTGCAGCGTTCCGCCGACTGGTCTACAAGACGCAGGTCTTCGTCAATCACGAAGGCGACCTCTATCGCACGCGTCTCACGCATAGTATCGAGGTTGCGCAGATCGGCCGTACGGTGGCGCGAGCTTTGGAATTAAATGAGTTTCTGACCGAAGCAATTTGTCTTGCTCACGACTTGGGGCACACGCCGTTCGGTCACGCAGGGCAAGATGCGCTGAACGAATGTATGCGTGAGTTCGGCGGCTTTGAGCACAACCTGCAATCGCTGCGCGTAATCGACGAGCTAGAAGAGCGTTACGCGGAATTCTCGGGTCTCAACCTCATGTTCGAAACGCGCGAGGGCATACTGAAGCACTGCTCGCTGACGAACGCAAAGCTCCTAGGTGATGTTGGACAGCGCTTCATCGACCGGCGTCAAGCATCGCTCGAGGCCCAAGTGGCCAATATTGCGGACGAGATCGCGTACAACAATCACGACGTCGACGATGGTTTGCGGGCCGGACTTCTGACGATGGAAGGTTTGCGTGACGTGGCGATATTTCGCCGCGAGCACGATGCGGTACTGGCCGCCTATCCCGGCATTAACAGCCGAAGACTAGGGTACGAAATCGTGCGCCGCATGATCGGGCGCGTAGTGGGCGATCTGATCGAAACCACAACCGACCAGTTGCGAGTCGCTGCGCCTAAGAGTATCGAAGACGTGCGTGCGACAACCGAACCGCTTGCCCGTATGAGCGAAGCCGTGGCTGCCGAGCATTTGGAGCTCAAGCAATATTTGCGACGAGAGATGTATCGTCACTATCGCGTTTTGCGAATGACCGACAAAGCGCATACCGTGATTCGATCTCTCTTCGATGTATTTATAAGGAAGCCGGAGTTGCTGCCCCCAGAGCATCGTCCAGGTAGTGAGTCGGGTGCACCGACGCTTGCGCGCTCCGTGTCGGACTATATCGCGGGCATGACAGATCGCTATGCCATCAGCGAATATCAACGTCTATTTGATCCAGCAGAACGTAGCTGACAGGAATTGCCGTGCCTTTCGACCCATTGAAGAACGACGTGTTTTTGCGTGCGCTGATGCGCCAACCCACGGATCGCACGCCTGTGTGGATGATGCGTCAGGCCGGGCGATACCTGCCGGAGTATCGAGCCACGCGCGGGCGCGCGGGCAGCTTCTTGAAGCTTTGCATGAACCCTGAGATGGCATGCGAAGTAACGCTGCAGCCGCTGGATCGCTTTCCGCTCGATGCGGCCATCCTTTTCTCCGATATTTTGACGATTCCTCACGCGATGGGACTGGGTCTGGAGTTCGAGACGGGTGAAGGTCCGGTGATTCGCAGTCCTGTACGTCGCGCATCGGATGTCGCTCGCCTCAAGATCACCGATCCGAGCACCGACCTGCGCTACGTGACGGATGCGGTGACGCTTATTCGCCGCGAATTGCACGGCAAAGTACCCTTGATCGGGTTCGCCGGCAGTCCATGGACTGTAGGCACATACATCGTCGAAGGCGGGAGTAGCAAACAATTCGATCGCATCAAAGGGATGATGTACGAAGAACCGGCAACGTTGCACAAGTTACTCGATATCCTTGCGCTATCGACAATCGCGTATCTCAACGCGCAAATTGCAGCGGGTGCGCAAGCCGTTATGATTTTCGATACCTGGGGCGGAGTGCTGTCGCCGGCGAGCTATCGCGAGTTCTCGCTGCGCTATATGGAACAAGTACTAGATGGGCTCACCCGAGAAAATGATGGACGAATCGTCCCGCGTATTCTCTTCACGAAAGGGGGTGGGGCTTGGCTGACCGACATGGCGGCAACGAATTGCGACGCACTCGGTGTGGATTGGACTACGGACTTGTCGGACGCTCGCATCAGCGTCGATAACCTCAAGGCGTTGCAAGGCAATTTGGATCCGAGCGCGCTTTACGCGTCGCCCGCGAAGATTCGCGAACTTGTGGGGCGGGTGTTGGCGAGTTACGGGAATGGACACGGACACGTTTTCAACTTGGGACACGGCATTCATCCCGATGTCCTGCCTGAGCACGCGGCTGCAATGATCGCAGCGGTGCATGAGTTGAGCCCGCAGTATCACCGTTGATGAAGTCGTCGGGTGGTGCTTGGATTTCGGTGCGAATACACGATTCTCAAATCCCTCACCCGCCGTCAATGCGAACTTCACATTGACTAGCGATCTCTCCCTGATCCTGTAGAGGTACGGAGAATGCTCTCGGACCAAAACCTCTACCGGATCAGGGACGACTGCATGGACGCAGGAGGTAGAGCAATGCCGGGAGCAATTGCCGAGAGGTCGCGAGCGAAGGCGGCGGGTGAGGGTCGTCCTCAGCGTACAGTGGAGGGCATCAACATCGATCCAACGTAACGCTTCTCTCCTTGCTGCGTCTTCACGGTCGCTGCAATTTGTTTGCCCTGCAGCGCACCTGTCAGCTTGCTGTGCTCGCCCATATCGATATCGATCTGGGTCGCGCGAACCGAGCCGGTGATGTCGCTTCGCTTCCCGTCCCGCTGCAATTTACCCTGGAGCTCTTGGAACTGTTGCCCAAGCGCCAACGTAAACGAATCCGTGCCGCCGACCTCCTGAAACGTCCAAGTCGCCTCCACGCTGGCGGGAATGATCCACAAGTAGGCTTTCCGTCCTTCGACCTCGACATGTCCGTCCCACTTCCATTCCTCCATCGTGTGCGTGCTCGATACAACACGCGTACCCGGCGGCATGTTGAGCAGCGTCGGTCGCAGCCGAATATTGACCTCCGGCCACATGAATAAAGTCACCACTGTGGCCTTGCTGAAATCCGCCTTAAATACATCTCCGGTGATCATCCTGGCCTTGGACGTCAAACCTTCAGCGTCGATGTAGCACTGTCCGAGTTTCGAGAGGTCGGGATTGAACTCGATACCTACGGCATTCGCTTTGAAACTCTTTGCAGCCGCTATGACAATGACGCCATCGCCTGCGCCGAGATCGTACACACGATCGGTAGCGGTCGTGTTCGCTAACTTCAACATCGCCTCCGCAAATTTCGGGCTCGTTGGCTCCCAAGGGACATCCTTGCCTCGCTGGCTGAATTTCGGAAGATACTCGCGCTCACAGTCGGCGCGGGTCTTCGCCTGCGAATCGTTCGCTAACAGCAAACACAGCAATGCCAAACCAAGGAATGAGAACGGCGCTTTCATGCAGGCAATCTATCAATCATCGGCACCTTTTCCAATTCACGATCCCAGCCAGCCTTGCTGGCCACGAATAGATGCGCGGACGGCTCAATTGGCACCTCACTGTTAAGGCTGCCGGCAGGAACGACCAGCAATCGCCCGTTCATCTGGACATTCGGGAGCGCGGAGCCGCATTGCGAGCAAAAACTTCGGGCGTGGCGCGTGGCTGGCAAATTGAACGAAGTCACTCGGCTCTCACCCGAAACCCATATCAGCCTTGCAGTTGACGAAAAAAGATTCGCTGCATGAGCGGAGCCTGTGTCCTTGCGACAGTGCTCGCAGTGACAGAGAAAGAAATGATCGAAGTCGCCTTCGACCTCGAAGCGCACTTCGCCGCAGAGGCAGGAGCCGTGGTGGGTGGCATTCATGTTGAAATTCGGTCAGGAAAATTGCGCAAAAACAATTGCTCACTATTCCGGCGGGCTGCGCAGAAAAAATCCATTCGGCATCATCGTGACAAATCACTCGTCACGCAAGCGATGATCATCTTTCGCGAACGGTCGCATCCTCGGGATCAACGTGAATGGTCAGCCTCTGCTGAGCCAGGCAATCTATACGCCCTTCGGACCGACGCGTGGTTGGCAATGGGCCGACGGCATATTCACCGTCAAGGAATACGATTTAGATGGTCGGCCGACAATCATCGATAGCGCCGGACTAAGTACCCGGACTTACAACCCTGACGGCACGATAGCTTCGATCTCCAACGACGCGGATGCGTCCGGTCAAGGCACGGGCACGACCGACTTCACGATCTCGTCTACGAGCAATCGACTCGCGTTGGCAGCGGGCCAGGTCAACCGCGCATACACCTACGACGCTGCGGGTAACACGCTGTCCGATGGCGTGAATACGTTCACCTATAACAGCATGGGACGGATGGCGACCGCCACGGCAGGGAGCATCACGACAACGTACGCGTACAACTCTCAGGGTCAGCGCGTTCTAAAGAGCCGACCCAACGCCACGACGTATTTCGTGTACGACGACGCGGGACATTTAGTCGGTGAGTACGACGGCAGCGGCGCATTAATTCAGGAGGTGGTGTGGATCGACGAAACTATCGTGGGATCGATCCGCGTCAATGAAGGCGGCTCGGGTGTGGGGTTGTACTACGTCCACAGCGATCATCGCGGCGCTCCAACGAAGCTCACCCGAAGCAGTGACAACGAGATCGTGTGGCGATGGGATCACGATCCGTTTGGCAACGGGGCGCCGAGTGAAGACCCGGATGCGAACGGGATGTTCGCCACGTTCAACGTGAGGTTTCCGGGACAATACTTCGACGCGGAGACGGGACTGAGTTACAACTACCATCGATATTTCGATCAACAGGACGGGAGATACCTGACCCCCGACCCAATTGGGCTGGCGGGGGGTATCAATACTTATGCCTATGGACTGTCAAATCCGCTGACCTACGTTGACCCCTTTGGTCTAGATGTCACGGCTTTGTATGAACGCGGGACTCGAACCTTAACGGCAACGGATAATCAGACTCATGAAAGCGTTACGGCGCGAAGGGTAAGTTCCGGGCTGCCTCCTTACACAAATAGCTCTAATAATGTGTACTAGTCACGACTTGATCTGACACCGGCCTTGAAAAAGACGGGGTTACCCGCTTTTTTGAAATGTTTAGCCGCTGATAGTTTATGCAACCTCTCCGAACTCCTGGGTGCGGTGAGAGAAGTTATTGGAATTATTGGTAAGGCCGTTTCAATTTCTTGCAGAGCCTCCTGAAGCCCGGCCCAGGACTCGCGCTACGTCTCTGGTGGATGCGATGCGCTCGTCGACGGCTCGCTTAGCGATCCTCGACGGACTTTTGACAGCACTCGCAACCTCGATGGCGATTCGACCGCTTCCACGGTCACGCCGGCGAGTCGAATTCCGTTCGATCAGTTGCTCCAAGCACATGGGCTCCGAGGCTTAATCGTGGGCTTCTTCAGTGTGGCGAGGAACTCGTCGGAGCCGAGCACGCGAGGATCTTTCGGATCGGCGCATATCTGGACATCCACCAAACATGATTTGCAGAGCGTCGCAGGGACCTTCGCTAGTGACGGCCAGCCTCCGCATGCAGAGGCTGGCCTCGTGTTGCACAGTCCGCGTCACGGCGCGCGGAGCTGTTCGTCCCATCTTTGATCTCCGGACGGATCGTGACGCTGTCGTCTCCAGTCTCCCAGGAATAACAGCAGCGGCGCCGCAATGAAAATCGACGAACTGGCAGCCACGGCGATACCAAACGCCATGGGCACGGCAAAGCTCTGCACCGCCGAGCCGCCCCAGGTCGCCATTGGGAGGATTGCGAGGAAGGCAGTCGCCGACGTATAGATTGAACGAGCGAGCGTTTCATTGATGCTTCGATCGATGAGCTCTCGCAATGCGACGTTCGGGAAGTTTCGCAAGTTTTCACGCAGGCGGTCGTAGACCACCACCTTGTCGTTCACGGAATATCCGATGAGTGTCAGCACTGCGGCAATTGCAGTCACATTGAACTCGATACGTGTGAGCACAAAGAAGCCGATGACCTTCGTGATGTCGAGCATCAAGGTGACAATAGCGCTAGCCGCAAAGTGCCATTGAAACCGAATGCAGATGTAGATGAACATCGCGACGGCCGCCGCGAGCACCGCCAGAATGCCGGTACTCGCGAGTTCGGCGCTGATGCGTGGGCTGGTGACATCCGTTCGGCCGATTTCCGCGGTGGGCTCAAGCTCGGCGATTTTTGATTTGGCAAGTTCCGCGAATTCAAGGCGAGTCACATCGTCAGTGGACGGAGGTTGCTTGAGGCGTACCAGGACGGTAGATGATCCAATGACTCGTTGGGCTTTCGCTTCTCCTACGCCCAACTCCCTCAGGCCTCGCTCCATTCGGCCCAGGTCTGTGCTCGCCGGCATCTGCGTCTGAATCATCACACCACCAGTAAAGTCCACGCCGTAGTTGAGGCCCGGATTAATCATGAGCCCAATCGACAACGCGGACAGCACCAACGACACACCGATGCCAACGAAGCGTGCACGCATGAAAGCAAAGCGCGGAATCTCCTGCAGCCGCTGCGGCAGAAAGCTGAGAATTCGCAGCGTTTCCGGCTTTCGCTTTGCGACCCAGGTCGCCATCACAGCATGTACAACAGATACCGCCGTGAACATCGAGATCCCGATGCCGAGCGCCATCGTGATCGCAAATCCCTGCACGGGACCGGAGCCGATCGAGAACAGCAAGATTGTTGCGATCAACGTCGTCACGTTCGAATCTAGAATCGCGGCGTACGCTCGTCGGAAGCCGCTTTGCACCGCGGCGACGGCGGTCTTTCCGAGACGGGTTTCCTCGCGAATGCGTTCATTGATCAGTACGTTCGCGTCAACCGCCAAACCGATTCCCAGAACGATGCCCGCAATGCCCGGCAGCGTCAGCGTGACGTTTAGGGCCGTTGCGAGGGCAAGCGTCAGCGCGACGTTGATGATGAGAGCGAGATTCGCCACCAGTCCCCACGCACGATAGAGCACCGTCATGAATGTCAGCACCAGCATCAGTCCGATGCCGCCGGTCACTGCGCCCATGCGAATTGCGCTTGCGCCCAAATCGGCGCTTACGGTGCCTTGGTCGACAACATTCATCGCGACCGGCAATGCGCCTGCTCGCAACAGGGCAGCGAGAGATGCAGCGTCCTTCGATGAGAATGGGCCGCCGATTTGCACGGCGCCAGTGACGATCGGCTCGCGCACGATGGGCGCGCTAATGACCGTACCGTCCAAGACGATTGCGAAGGCCTTACCCACCATTGAGCCTGTCACTGCGGCAAATTGCTTCGCGCCCTGACCATCAAGATTGAAGGTGACGGTGGGCAATCCGGTTCGTGGATCTCTCCCCGTGCCGGCGGACTTTAGCCGCTCGCCTTGAAGCAAAGAACTTGCCTCGATGAGGAATTGCTCTTTGCCGTCTATGCCCGGCAATCGAACCCATTCCGATGATGACGGCTGTGACGCGCCTTCGTGAACGCGATGGAACGTCAACTTTGCTGTGCTTCCCAGGAGCTTGCGAATTTCAGCTGGATCCGGCACGCCAGGCAATTGGACGAGAATTCTTTCGCGGCCGAGCGACTCCACGGACGCTTCGGCAACGCCGAGCGAATCGATACGCTTGCGAACAATCTCTCGGCTTTGTTCGATCGCGCTGCGACGGCGCTGATCGAATGCCTCGGTCGTGGGGCGCAACGACACCACCGTCGTTCTATCCTGCGGGATCGAAACGTGAGCCGTACCTCTCTGCAGCTTCGCCATCGCAAGTCGAGCCTCTTGGCTGTTGGCGCAAATGGCCTCCACCTCATTCGATGTTTGCGTGACTGGAGTGCAGCGGATGCGTGCGTCGCGAAGGACCGATCGCGTCTCCGCAGCCAGCGACTGCAGTTGCTCGCGTCGCAACGATTCGCTATCGATCTCGAGCACGAGATGTGCGCCGCCCTTGAGGTCCAGGCCGAGAGCAATCTGCTTCTGCGGCAGCCAATTAGGCCACGCAGCGAGTTGCGAAGAGTTCAGAAAATTTGGCGCGGCAAAAATAATTCCAAGCACGACGACGAGCCCATAAGCGATGAGCTTCCAGCGGGAAGGAGCCATAAAACCTCCGAAAAAAGAGACTTGCGCGCGCTAGAGCAATTACGAGCGCGCAGCGACAACCGCGCCCAAGGGAGCGGTGACGAATCGAGGCGGAAGTTCAGGCGAGTGGAGGTGCGCGAGGCTGCGCGGGAGAGCGATGAGATCGTGCGGGCGAAAGTTTGGCGAAAGACCCGACTGTTGCTGCGATCGACGGCAGTCCGATGTGAGCGGTCGCCACTGCGGGAAGGGCCGTGCCCCCTTGCGATACCCTTTCTTGGTCTTGGTCGGTCTGCTTTGCAATTGCCGATAGAGCAGGGCCGGAGAGAATATCCGGTGGAGTGCCTTGGAACGAGGCGCTGGCTCGTTCTGATGGCGTGGAATCGGACCAGATCGCGCACGCGCCGAATACCATCCACACTGCCGCAAGTGCGGCATGCAGGTAGAGGCGAGCAGTAGAGTGACGGGCGCGTGACACGATGATTTCTTGCTTGTGTCTTACTCAGTCCAAGGTTTCTGGAATGAGCAGTGGGGGGCGCCGTTCGAATATCAAGTCGAAGCGTCGGAAATCGCTAGGCCGAAAAACAAGCGGACCTTCTGTGCAAGACTTCCGTAAATCGCAGATCCAGCTGGGGGGCCTCTTGGCAATGTCCGTGAGCTATAAAGGTAGGCTTTGTACGCCGTCAGGACCCTAAATTAGATAGGCCCTCGATCTGAATGAGGTCGAGGGCCTATCGAGAAGTCAGCAGAAGTCAGCGGTTCGTTGCGTGTAGTCGTGTCGACTACTCGCGCTGCAAGTTCAGTCGAACATCCTCAACTGTCGAACTAGCGAGTTCAATCGCAAAGTCGGGCTGTCCTGATTTCTTTTTGAGCAGCACGTCTTCGCCGTCATCCGCTTCCGCCGTAAATCGGTCCGGCGGCAGTTGAGCGCGGAACGCATCACGAATGTCCTTCGCGACTTCGTTCTCGCCCCGGCCTTTCGCAATGTTTACGGATACTGCGATCACTTGGCCTTTGTTCGGCAGCACGTTGAACGTGATCGTACCGGCGCTTTCAGCATCGCCGCTGCATTCGATGCGCCAACCATTCGAAGGGTTCACGGATTCGACGGCCGCGATTGAATGTTGAGTCGCAATTAGCGATGCAGCGAATAGCAGGGCGCTAAGGAAGCCGACCACTCTTAGATTACGCATGGGGATTCTCCTCGGAGGAACATAGTCTGCATGTTACGGGCAAGTGCCAAGGTGTGGTGTAGGCCGACAGTCGACGTCGATGTCTTATTGGACCGTCACTTGCTACCAGTCGAGTCTGACGCACGATGCGACGCGGATGTGGACAGTCTCCGAGCCTTCTCCCCGAAATGGGATTGGCTCGAGTAAGCAGTAATTCAGCTTGGCCCTGTTCGTCTTGAGACTTTTGGCTCGAGACAAAGTACTCGGAGCCCTTCGACGAGATCAGGGTGAGCGGAAAAGAAAACGATCGGGATAAAATCCTACCTCTCTCCGTATTTCGCTCACCCTGAGATCGCCAAATGGCAATTCGTGAACCCCTCGCGGGCTATCTTCGCGTCTGCGTCTCCGCGCGCTCTTCGAGCTTTCGCGCGTCCTGAAGCACAAACGTCAGCGAGTAATTCCCTTCGTGGCAAGCGTACTCGATCATCTTTGCGTTGCTGCGATGCAACCGTGTTTCGCCTTTCCAGGTTTGCGTGTAGTACGTCGGGTCGGTCACGGTGAACTCATAGCTCAGCTCGTCATCGGCAACGCGAGTAATCCGCTCTGTCACGATCGTCCGCGGTGAAACGAAAAACATGCTGTTTGGGCTGGCGCGTAATTCGCTCGCCGGTGCGAATGACGTGCTCTCAATCACGAGCGTGTCGCGCTCCCACCAGCCGATCGAGTCGCCAAGCCAGGAGACGACATTTGTGGGTGAATGCCTTGCGTTCATTCGTATGACGCGTGCTTCATGCAGCTCTTCGGCCATGATGACGATTGCATCGCGAGTTTGCACGATACGACGCAAGTCACCTGCCGGCACCAATTGAATCGGCGGCGATGCGCTCGGTGCACCGACGCAGCGTTCAGATGGCATGCGTTGTTCGGGTCCATCGAATGCGGTGAGCACGCTGGCGCGAACTTGTCCGACTTTGCGCTTGTACGCGTCGTTGCCCGGAATCAAACCGTCCGCAGGTTCGACGATGATGGAACTGCGAAATTCGCCGCGAATTGGTTCCACCGCTCGATTGTCGTAATAGAGCGCTGGCTCGGCCGGTTTCGACAAGTCTTCATTGCGCGTGTCGATCTTGGCCTTAATCGCCGCTGCTTGCTCAGGTGTGATCACAAACGTCGACAGATCCGCCGGTCGCTCGAACGGCGTCAGATTTGTGTGACCCCACACTCCCTGCAGATCGACGCGACGATCTTCAAGCCGAGGAGGTTGATAGTCACGAGCCTGAGCGGCAGCACTCACCCCGAAAAGAATCGCGATAAACAATGAATAACGCATGCATTACTCTCTGCGCCAAGCAAAGAAAGCATTGTTGCGTCATCTCGTGTCCCGTGTCAGGGGACGGAAGTCCCGGGCTGAAGGAAGGCTACAGGCTTCAGGCTTCAGCAAGACGAGAAGGGAATCCGATTGAAGCATCGAGCTTCGGCTAGTAGCGGAGCGACTCTTCCGCTAGCTCTTAACTGAAGCCTGAAGCCTGAAGCCTGGCTAGTCACTAGTGACTAGAGTGACTAGCGCCTTCTTTTTCCGGCATCGCCACCGGCTTGCCGGCCAGTTCATCACGCAAAGCGCGACGCAGAATCTTGCCGACATTCGTCTTCGGCAATTCATTCCTGAAGTATACGTGCTTCGGAACCTTGTAGCCCGTGAGCTCGGCGCGGCAATGTTCGATCACTTGTTCTGCCGTGAGATTCGGATCCTTCCGGACAATGAATACGGCCACGACTTCGCCCGACTTCTCGTCGGCCTGTGCGACGGCTGCAACTTCCAATACACCGGGATGCTTCACGATGACGTCTTCAACTTCATTAGGGTATACGTTGAAGCCGGATACCAAGACCATGTCCTTCTTACGGTCTTGCAAGAACACAAAGCCTTTATCGTCCATGTAACCGATATCGCCGGTGCGCAGCCAGCCATCCGCCATCATCACCTTCGCGGTCTCATCCGGACGTTGCCAATAGCCGCGCATCACTTGCGGGCCGCGCACGCAAATCTCGCCCGTTTGATTAAGGCCGACGTCGTTGCCGGCTTCGTCGCGAAGACTGATCTCGGTCGATGGGATCGGCAATCCAATCGAGCCATTGAAGTCCTCGACTTCGAAAGGATTGATCGCCGCGGCCGGCGATGTTTCGGTCAGGCCCCAGGCTTGTGTCAGCACATTGCCGGTGACCTTCTTCCATTGGTCGGCCACGGCTTTCTGCACAGCCATGCCGCCGCCCAACGATAGCTTCAAAGGGCTGAAGTCCAGCTTGTCGAAGCCCGGTGTATTGAGCAGCGCGTTGAAGAGCGAGTTGACGCCACTGAAAAAGCTGACTTGAAAGCGACTGATGGTTTTTACGAATGCCGGGAAATCTCTTGGGTTCGCGATCAGTACGTTGTATCCGCCCAGGCGCATGAAGGTCAGGCAGTTCGCGGTCAGCGAGAAGATGTGGTACAGCGGCAGCGCGGTGATCGCAACAACTTCGCCCGCTTTGAGTTTAGTGCCGAGCCACGACGTTGCCTGCAGGACGTTTGCAATCATGTTGCGATGGGTGAGCATCGCGCCTTTCGCAACACCGGTAGTGCCGCCGGTATATTGCAGAAAGGCGATGTCGTCATGCGTGCAGATCGGCGGCGTAAAGGTCAGAAACTTGCCGGCGCGCAATGCCTGCGCGAACGAGACGGCATTCGGCAATTGATAAGACGGCACTTGCTTGCGGATATGGCGCACGACGATATTCACGACCGCCGAACGCGGAAAGCTGAGCAGGTCGCCCACGCCGGTTCGAAGGACATGCTTGATGCCCGTGTGTTCGATCACTTCTTGCAACACGTGCGCAAAATTTTCCAAGATCACGATGGCTTTCGCGCCGGAGTCGTGCAGCTGATGCTGCAGCTCGCGGGCGGTGTACAGAGGATTGACGTTTACGGCCGTGAAGCCCGCGCGCAGAATGCCGATCAGCGCGATCGGATACTGCAACACGTTGGGCAACATGATGGCCACGCGATCGCCTTTTTCGAGCTTGGCGACGTTTTGCAGCCACGCGGCGAAGTCCTTGGAACGAGCGTCCAATTCCGCGTACGTGATCTTGTTGCCCATCGAGTGGTACGCAGGCAGATGTGCAAAGCGATTGCAGCTGTCGACGATCATCTCGCCGAGCGAGCCGAATTCATCGGGATTGATCTCGGCCGGCACGCCGGGCGGATAGTGTTTGAGCCAAACTTTCGCCACGCCGATTCCCCTTGATGTCCCTTGCGATTCCCATGAACTCAAATCAGAGCGGACGACGAGTGACCGCACTCCGCTTATGGGCCGCGCCGACTATTTCTTCAACCTACTTCTTCAAGACCTTATTTCTTCAAGACAGGCGCGAGCGCCGTCCAGACATTATCCAACAAACGCGGTTGTGCGATAGCTTTGGGGTGCAGACCGTCGGGCTGCATGAGGCTCATGTCGAGCGCGACGCCGTCTAAGAAGAAAGGAACGTAAGGCAATTGCCTTGTTTTGGCTTGTTCGGAAAACAAAGCGGCGAAGCCATCCGCGTATTGGGCGCCATAATTCGGCGGAATCTGCATGCCAACCAGTAGCGCCTTGGTTTGGCTCTTGGCGGCCAGATCCAGCATCACCTTCAGGTTTTCTCGCGTTTGCGCCAGCGGCAAACCGCGCAAACCATCATTCGCACCGATTTCGAGAATCATGATTGCGGGCTTATGCAGCTCGAATAATCGCGGTAACCGGCTGCGCGCGCCCGCACTGGTTTCGCCGCTGACGCTGGCATTCACCACGCGGTAGCCGTACCCTTGAGACTTGAGTCGCCGCTCCATCAGCGCGACCCAACCTTGATTCACATCGATGCCGTAACCCGCGCTCAGGCTATCGCCCACGACAAGAATTGTCGGGACTGCCGCCGGTGCGGCGGCTGCTGCAACCGAGCTTCGCAACCCTAGGTCCAATCCGAACGTAGAAGACTGCACGGTGGCCAACACCGCGCCCAAGAGTGTCGATCCCAGTAGTGTCGATACGTAGGCCAACAATACGAATACGCCGCGCATGAGCCAAGAATTCACCGAACCCTCCGTTTCCTCGACAAAAGCTGTACTACAAGCCATTGGACTCACTAAACAAGTGAAAAGTCCCGAGGGCACGCTCGTCATTCTGTCCGATGTGACCATCGACATACCAGCGGGGCAGACGGCTGCCATCATCGGCGCCTCGGGAGCCGGCAAATCCACGCTATTGGCACTGTTGGCGGGACTTGACGAACCCTCCAGCGGCAAGGTGCTGCTCAATGGGGTCGAACTAACGTCCCTCGACGAGGATGGCCGGGCCGCTGCCCGCGCCCAGCATGTGGGGTTCGTATTCCAAAGCTTTCATTTGGTGCCGTCACTAACGGCGCTCGAGAACGTCATGCTGCCGATGGAATTGGCGGGCAGCAATAATGCTCGGGCCGCCGCGCGCGAAGTGCTCGATAAGGTTGGCTTGGGCGCGCGCGGAAGCCACTATCCGCGTCAGCTCTCGGGCGGCGAACAGCAGCGGGTTGCGATTGCGCGCGCGTTCGTGACGCGGCCCGCGATTTTGTTCGCCGACGAACCGACCGGTAATCTCGACGCCGCAACCGGCGAGCGCATCATTCAACTTCTGTTCGAACTGAACCAGGCCACACGGACAACGCTAGTGCTGGTCACGCACGATCAAGCGATTGCGAATCGCTGCGAGCGCGTGATCCGTCTATCCGCGGGCAAAGTGGTGTCGCAGTGAACGCGCTGCGCTTCTCGCTCAATCAAGTCGTTCGCGATTTCAAATCGGGCGAGTTGGTGGTGATGACAGTTGCTCTGGTCGTCGCGGTGGCCGCGCTGACAGCCATTAGTTTCTTCACCGATCGAGTAGCGCGTGCCGTTGAAAGCCAAGCCGGCGAAGTATTGGCTGCCGATTTGCGATTGGAATCGCCGCAGCCGATGGCGGACTCGTACCTCGACGAAGCAAAGCGCCGCGAGCTTCAAGTCGGCCGAGTGGTGTCATTTCCCAGCGTCGTGTTGTTCGGCGATCGCAGCGCACTGTCTTCAGTGCGTGCAGTCTCCAGTGAGTATCCGCTACGCGGTCAGGTCAAAATCAGTAAGGCGTTGATCGGCACCGACCAAGAGACGGCCACAGAAGAGATCGCCGCGGCACCTGCGCGCGGCGAAGTGTGGGCAGATGGTCGCTTGCTTGCGCAGCTGGATGCTGATGTGGGGGCCAAGCTCAGTGTCGGTCGTGCCGAACTCACCGTGACCCGAGTGCTGCTCGCGCGGCCCGATCAAGGCACGCAGTTCGCGGATCTTGCGCCGTCATTGCTATTCAATCTCGACGATTTGGCCGCCACTGAGCTCATTCGACCGGGCAGCCGTGCGTCCTACGCGTTGCTGTTCGCTGGTACGTCCGACAACGTGACTGATCTGCGTGCTTGGTTGAAGACGAACAAGCAGACGAGCGAGCGATTGGTGAGCATTGCCGATCGCAGCGAGCAGGTCAGCAACGCGATGGATCGCTCTGGGCGCTTCTTAAACTTGGCCAGCATGGTGAGCGTATTGTTGTCAGCGATTGCAGTCGCCATGGCCGCGCGGCGCTACGCCTCGCGCCGGCTAGATTGGGTAGCGTTGCTGAAGAGCATGGGCGCGTCGCAAGCGCGCGTTGTGCTGATGCAGGTCATCGCGCTCTTATCGATCGCTTTGTTCGCCACGGTAGTCGGCACGATCATCGGATTCGGTGCGCAACAAGGGTTGGCTTATCTGTTGTCGGATCTTGTGCGCGGCGATTTGCCGGCGCCTTCCTATGCGCCGGCTCTAATGGGTTTGGTGACGGCCATCGCCGTGTTGGCTGGCTTTGCGTTACCGCCGCTCCTGCAATTAAAGCGGGTGCCGCCCGTCCGCGTGTTGCGGAAAGACGTGGAACCGCCGCCGCTGCGCTACTTCACGTTGTATGGCGCCGCCATCGCGTCGGTGATCGGCATCGTTTGGTGGATCGTGCGCGATACGAGCCTGGTGATGTATGTCACGATCGGGATGCTCGTGACCTGCGTTTTGCTCTACGGTTGCGGTTGGATTTTGGTGAAGACGCTCACGCAGTTTCGCGGCGGCGTCGGCGTGGCATGGCGCTATGGCGTGGCCAACATCGCTCGCCGCGGACGCGAAAGCATCGCGCAAATCGTCGCGTTCGGTTTGGGCTTGATGGTGCTGTTGTTGCTGGCAGTCGTGCACAACGATTTGCTCGAAGAATGGCGGATGAGTTTGCCCGCGGATGCGCCGAATCAGTTCCTGATCAATGTTCGCCCCGATCAAGCAGATGGCGTGCGCGATTTCTTTGTCGCCCAAGGCGTCGCCGCGCCTACGCTTGTGCCGATGGTGCGAGCACGGTTGGTCAGCGTCAACGATGCGCCCGTAGCGGAATTGCGCGATCGCCAGCGCACTCGCCGGACCCGCACGCCTTCGCAAGAAGCGGATCAGGAGCGTGCGCGGAGTTTCATGGAGCGCGAAGCCAATCTGACTTGGTCCGATGAATTTCCGGCGGGCAACAAGTTGGTTCGTGGCGAATGGTGGCACACCGACGATGGTGGCGGCCCGCGCGTATCAGTGGATGAAGGGATCGCGCTCGCAATGGGATTGCGCATCGGCGACAAGATGACGTACGACGTCGGCGGTGAGCCGATCACGGCGACGGTCGCAAACTTTCGGCAAGTGCAATGGGATTCGTTCCGGCCGAATTTCTTCGTCGTGTTTTCACCCGGCACCTTGGATAAGACGTCCGGCAGCTACATCACAAGCTTCCATCTGCCGTCCGACAAACGCGGCGCGATGATTCGATTCATGCGTGCCTTCCCCGAAGTGACGGCCATCGACATCGAAGCGGTGCTCACGCAAGTGAGAGACGTCATGGACAAAGTGAGAACGGCGGTGCAGTACGTGTTCATGTTTACGATCGTCGCCGGGGTGACGGTGTTGTTCGCCGCGGTGCAGGCGACTCGCGATGAGCGCCGTTACGAAAGCGCGATGCTGCGAACGCTGGGCGCCAGCCGTCGTGTCGTGTTGCTGGGTGTTGCGTCCGAGTTTTCCGTCCTCGGTTTGCTGGCCGGTGTGCTCGCCGCAAGCGGCGCCAGTTTCGCCGGTTATTTGCTTGCCACCTTAGTGCTGAATTTGGACTACAGCTTCGATCCAACAGTGTGGATCATCGGCCTGTTGGGAGGCACGGCACTGGTCGGGATCATCGGCACATCCGCAACGTATTCGGTAGTGAACGCGCCGCCGATCGAAACATTACGCCGCGGAGCCTGAAATTCGCCGAACGACGGCTGTTTTTTGGTAGTCGTTCAGCGACGTGGTTTTTGTCTGGCTAGACCCTAGTACCTAGCGGCTAGTTGCTCGCGCGCGCTCCTACTTCATCCCTAGCCGGACCCAGCCGACGGGATAAGTATCGCCCTTCCATGTGTAGCCTTCGAGCTTCACGTCGTAGTCGCCGCGACTCAGTGCCGACGAATTGATGTTCAAACGAAGCTGCTTATTCGAATCGCGACCAACGCGCTGAATTTCCATGACGCGACCGGATTCGACGTTCTCGATTGTGACGAGAAACGTGTTGTAGCGGGTCTCGCTCATGTCGATGTGCAAATCCACGAGCTCCGGCGGATTCGGCGAGCCGATGGAGACTGTCGCGGCCGTGGGCTTCG
>Ga0193752_1000674_pt1 | contig 31282 bp, 25 predicted proteins | sample H1c1metaG_FD_144924 | JGI IMG/M metagenome (GOLD analysis project Ga0193752, IMG submission 144924) | Soil microbial communities from a riparian zone of the East river system, Colorado, United States - H1c1 | ecosystem: Environmental > Terrestrial > Soil > Riparian zone | place: USA: East River... | reverse complement strand
CCCCTCCCAAAAAATATATGAAAAGAATTATCAGATAACTCTTTCAGATCTAGATAAGCACTTGCCATCCGTGTATCACCGCCCCTGACAAACGCCTGATATTTTGTTTCCTCAAGCTCCTTCTCGATTTTCCTGCCTAAAAAGTCAACTTTATCATAAAAAATTGCCCCGACAATTACAAAAAGCACCAATGCACCCCATTTCACTATCTGGTCTTCCAGCTTTATAAATGAAAAGGCCGCAATAAAAAAGATAAGAGCCAGATAGGTCGTTGTCGAAAAGGTTGTTAAAATCGCTACTATAAAAATGATATGTTCTTTACGGAAAAGGGTGTTATGCAACAATGTATTAAATACAAAAGCCAGGACCAGAAATCCACCAAATGCACCGGGTTCCCAAAAAGGCCCGCTATTTCTGATCAATCCATAAAAAAAATCTGGCGGAAAATGCATCACAAAAATATTGTGAGATGTACTTTCCCAGCCATACGCTTCTGTTACTGTCTGAAAATGAAACGGCGACAATGAAATGAGCTTCTCTGCAAAACCCGGATTGATCAGTATTGGTATAAATAACACGGTTGCTATAACCGCAATGATCAGCATCAGCCTTACATAGATATACAAAAGATTTGTTCCGAGAATAGCAACACTTATTGCCGCTCCGCAAAACAAAATGACCTGATAAATGGATGTTTTGATGTAAAATTCGCCAAAATACACCGCCTGGATAAACATCAGCAGTGCAAAAGCCAGGGTAAATTTAAATACCCAGGCAAGGTTAGGTTTGTAATATATGGCACCCGCCACAGCATAGGCAAATAAAACAAGGTCAACCCCTTTGTGATTAACAAAAAGAGGAAATCCAGAGGATACTATCAGTAATAGAACCAAAATAACCTGATAAATCTTGTCAGATATACTTGATTCTTTATATGTAATGCTAATGTTAGTCACTTAACCAACATTTAAATTTCTTTCCATTGTATCATTCTCCATCACTTTCCAGTTTCATGCCAAAGTCTGCATGAATGTAACTTTCCCAGAAAACAGGGTCATATTTCTCCCAGGCATGACAGTCAAATGCCAATTTATTATTATTTAACTTGAAAAGTTGCCGGGCGTCACTTCAAAACTAAATCCCAGGGCTTGTTCAGATTTGGCAGCCTTAAACCGCCTGTGAAATTTAGGACCTGTTAACTCCCAGAATCATCCTCGTATCCCGCCGATTAATATGATGGCTTCTCAATTTATTTGAGGAAAAACTTTAGATTTTAGTATTTTATAGGTTTGGTTCATCGTTAATAAACTGCCTGGCAACAGGCTGATTATATTGGCAAGGCAAACGGAAGCTAATCCCAGATCAGTATATCGTGCAAATAAGATTGTCAATGGGATATTGATCACAGCTCCGATACTTCCCGATAACAACTGGATGTTCAATTTGCCGATTCCATTAAGAAACAAAGCAAAAATGTTATTAAAAATCATCTGTGAGTTGTAAATGATGAGCCCAACTGCGAGATAATTATCAATCACAAAATTTTTACCAAGCCATAGTCTTGTTAATGGCAGGAATGCAACGAACAAACAAAGATTCACGACAAGCAGCCCGGCGTTCAAAAAGTGCATCCGCCGAATCATCTTTTTAATCCATTCGACATCCTGCTGATACCAGGCATGTGTAAAGGCGCCCCAAAGCGGTGCCGTTATCAGGGTAGATAACATAAACATTGCACCATAGTATTTCCATGCAATAGTATAGGTAGTTACTTGCTGGACACCAAACAGATTGGCGATCAGAAATTCCGATGTAGAAAATATGACTAGTCCGAATATCTGCAAGGCAAAATATTGATAGCCCAGGGTCAGCAAACCTTTACGCAACGTATGATCTACCGACTTTAGGGACGGCATATATTGCCTGTACCTACCGTTAAAAAGAACCAAATTATAAATCAGCAGCACCAGTATTGGAGTGGCACTTACGGATAAGATTAAATTATAAAAATTGACTGTTCCGGTTTGATAGAACAAAAATATCAGGCCCAGTGTCAAAAAATTCGCAATCGGCAAAATGGCATCACTTAAATATGATTTCTGATCTGCCAAAAGCACAACACTCACCAACTGCAAAATGAACCGTACGATAAATATTGCTATAACAACATATATACATGATGACAAATTTTTTACATCCGTTGGCTGAAGATTTAAAATTCCGTACCAGTTAATAAAAGGATGTGCAATCGTATATATTATCAGTAAAGCTACAAAGATCAGCGTTATATAATAATAGGCGGTACTTACATATTTCCTGCCGAGCATGATATCATTACCGGCAATTGTTCTGCCCAGCTTATTTCTTAAACCGTTACCAATACCAATATCAAAAAAAGAAATCCAGTTAACGATGGAAGTTATTGTAAGAACAAGTCCATACTCCATTTCCGTCACTGCCCGTAAGCACAGAGGGACCAATATAAAATTGACAAGTATTGAAAAGCTCTTAAAAAAAATAGTTAAGACAGTATTTTGTAAAACGATATTTGTTCGGCTGTTCCCAGCAATGTTTTTGTTCTTTACTGCATTATATAATCGGAAAATAAGTTGCATTGATGACTCACATATGCGGTTCCAACTGTTTTTCCTTTGCAGGCACAGTTTGGGTTCCAAATTGATTCTTCCATTCAGTGATTTGTTTTACAGGCAACCTGATAGCAGTTTCATAGTCATGCTGAATGAAATCGTAACTGCGTTCTACTTCTTTTATCGGAATCACGTTTAAATTTGTGTCTTTACCTATTTCCAGCGCGCGATTGTCGACGGCAAGTATCAAAGTTCTTTTTTGTCTTTGAATGGCACGCACCCCCGCGTGCAAACGAGTCCCGACATATTCTATCTCCGGATCAGCGAGAAGTAAATTAAATGCTTCTATTGTTGGTGGAATCAAGGTAATCTTTTTGTAGTCCGGAAATATTTTTTGCATATAACTCACATCCTCCACACCTTGTACCCACAAATATACCTGCTGATATTGTTCTGTCAGGATCTCAAGCAACCGGCGGTCAAGGACTTCATTCTTTTTATAAAAGGTAAGCGTTGTGATAACCTTTGATGCTTTCCGGGTAGGAACCCCGCTGCAATGTTGCGGATTAAGATTCCAAAGAGTGGGACAGGTTGTATTGACTACATTTTCAATACCGATGCTTTTAAGCATGTTCATCGTATAGGTATCGCGAACGGAATGAATTAGGTCTTTACTTAATACGGCTTTAAGCAATTTTTGAGTGTAGCTGTTTGGCTTTTCCTGGTATTGCCACCAACCAACGCCCATCAATACCGCCTTATTTTTTAAATAGCGCTTATCCATCGGATCTATTCTCCACTGATAGTACTCATCCATGTTGGATGAGAGGAGATTTGTACCGCCAACAAAAAGCGCATCTTTTTCACCCATACTTTGTTTGGCATCATAACTGGTATGTATCTGCGAAGGATAGTTTGTGAGAAATGATTCCGGAAACATCAAACGCAGATGCTCATATACAGATTCATAAATTATAAAGTCACCCATATTGGTTGTACCAATAGATGGATTGATAAGTCCTATCTGTGAATAACCTGCTCTGGACAGTGATTTTTTCCTGGTGCCCAGTAAGCTGTTTTTGTATTCCCTATAAAAGTTATAATAATATCTTAGCATAAAATAATTTTACCGGACTACCTCGTCCAGATAGTTTTGTCTTCCCTGAACAACATCAGCTTTCTGAACTGAATATGTCTCAAAGGAATGGTAATGATCAACCACAATGAACTCACCAGAATTAATCCTGCCAATCCGAAATGCAGGTATTTTATACAAAATATCGCCAGTGGTATGTGCAGTGATGACGAAAAAATAGATGTGATCATCTGCAATTTAACCCTGCCGGTTCCATTGATGAATATTGTATAGACCGAGCTGATCAATAATAAGATTGAATAGAAACAAACCACCAGTGTTAAGGTAAACGGAATCTGCACCAGGTCGCCAAGCCAGAGATGGTATGCAAAATTGGATAGAAAAAGCATCACCACACATCCGGCCACCAGCAGTCCGGTCATTTTAAACAGTTTATTCATATTCTCCTTCAGCCAACTTACATTTTTCCTGGCAAAGCCTTCGGAAAACAACGACCAGAATGGTACGAGCACCATACTCTGTAGTATAATAACGATGTTGAAGTATCGTTGTACTATGTTAAACTTGGTTACGTCCTCATTACCGAAATAGTGTGATATAATGAAATTATTGGTCGTGAAAACAACTGTCGCCGCGATTTGTATGATAAAAAATTTTCCACTGAGCGACATCAGCTCCCGCGCCGTTGAAAAATCAATATGCCTCAGGGCAGGCCTGTAAGCAGCAAAGTTCCTTTTGAAAAGAACAAGGCTGAGAATAAATGTAACCGCAATCGGCGTAAAGCAGAAACAATACGCCATTAATATCAGATCACCTGCCGGAAGTACCCTGGTAATGATCAGAATAATAATCAGGTTCACAAGGTTCGATATAAAAAATATGAGGTTTTCTATGTATGCCTTATGTGTTGCATATGCCACTGATGCTATTGGCTTAAGCAAAAAAGTGAGAAAAAACGAACTGCTGATTATCAAAAGCAATTCACGGAAGCTACCAGTCGTCATATCTTTCGGCACTTCCAGCACGGAATTCCAGTTAAGCAAATAGATCAAAGCCAGGCAAATGCCAAAACCAACAACAGATAATATTACCAGCAGGATATAAGTTGTGCTTACATAAACTTTGCCAAGAGCCGGATCATTTTTTGCGATCGCTTCAGATAGTTTGTTTCTTAATCCATTGGATAAACCGATGTCCATGATATTTAACCAGGTGATCATCGACGAAAGTGTAAGCCAAAGACCATAGGAAGAGGAAGAGACAAACATGATGGAAACAGGAACAAGTAAAAGCTGTAACCCAATGTTGCCACCCCGCAGAACTATAATTGAAAGTATATTCTTTAACGTCCGTTTATCAAAGGATGGAACTTTTATAAATTTTTTTAAGAACACGTTTATCACAGCTTATTAATTAATTGCATCTTCTTCACGTAATCCGGTTTGCTGAGAACGAATCTCACCATTCAGTGACAAAGAATCGGACTTAGATATTTTTTCTGATTTTCCGGGTAATAGATTTATTATTTCGAGATTAGATTTTTCAACTTCGGCTACCATGGCATAACCAAGCGACGGAAGAATAACCCTAACAGTTTTGTACTTGATTTCAACCACATTTCCTTCCATCATCATCATAGGTCCGTTAAGGATTCTTACCTTATCATTTACATTCACTTCGGTTTTTTCCAGCTTAACGTTGCTATAATCATGAAGAAACCGCTTGATAATTTCAATCTCCTCATCTGGAATCACAGCGGCTTTCCCAAGCCAATGAACAACGTTAATAACGCCTTCGACAGATTTTGCCACCCATTGTTCTGCATCGGGAATCCTGATAAATACATATGATTTAAACAATGGCTCTTCAACTACTTTTTTCCGGTCACTCCATTGTTTTGTCACCCTGGAAAATGGGCAGTAGGTCTCGATACCTTGTCGTGTCAACGAAGTGACAACTTTCTTTTCCCACCTGGGACGAGTGTACAACGCGTACCAATTAGATGTTGTTTGCATATTAATTCTTCACTAAGGTAAGTTTTAAATAGGCTTCGCCCACCTCAGTTACATAACAATGTAACTGAGCAACACTTTATTGATATAAGAGAAATTCCTGCCCTTAACCACCAATCTCAATCTTCCTACATTGGAAGACGGGATTTCTTTGAAACCTTCCTCGTAACCTTGTCCTCGTATTTATAATTACTTGAATAACCGTATCCATAAACTGATCCGGTCTTTTTAAAACCTCTTGATTTTATTCCATTAAACACTATTCCAAGATTCTTCATTCCTTTCACCATCGTGTTTTGATCAAGCAACTTCACCGAAGCTTTTGGAGTATGCCCATGCCTGATAACATACAGCGTTGCGTCACAGAAAGGCGATAATATATAAGCATCTGTCACCGGTGTAACTGGAGCAGTATCTATCAGTATGTAATCAAACTTAGTATTTAGATAATCCAGCAACTCCTGCAACTTGCCATTTAGGATAAGTTCGGACGGATTTGTTGGAATAGGGCCGGAGGGGACAATGAAAAGGTTTTCACTCGCTCCCGTCATTTTTAGCACCTCCTCGGCTTCATTATATCCTTCCAGATAAGTCGTCATTCCCGTCTCCCTGGACACATTTAGCATTTCACTTATCTGGGGCTTACGGAGATCGAGTTCCAATATGACCACCTTTTTACCAGTTAAAGCCATACTTATGCCAAGATTTACCGTGATAAAGCTTTTCCCTTCTCCCGAAATACTCGAAGTTATCAAGATCCTTTTCTTGCGGGAATTGATACCCATGAACCCAACGGAAGTCCGGAGCTGACGAAACTGTTCTGCAATAAAACTCCTGTTACCATCACTAACCACTAAGGGATATTTGGAGTTAGTCTGGGAAATCTCACCAATTACGGGGAATTCAGTATAGTCTTCAATTTCCTTCCTGAAGATGATGTTACGGTTAAGACTTTCCTTCACGACAATAAAGGCTATCCCAAGGCAAATAGCGGCAACTACGGCCATGGCATACACCAGCTTGCTGTTTGGACTAACAGGGTAAACGGTGGACTGCGGATTATCAATAAGCCTGCTATCCGCCACGGCGGAGGCGTAACTCAGGGCAGTTTCCTCGCGTTTCTGTAACAGAAAAGTATAGATACTGTTTTTGATTTCCTGCTGTCTGCTGATCTCCAGCAGTTCTCTTTCTTTTTGCGGGATGGTCTTCAACATCGCCGCGTACTGATCATTGGTTGTACTCAGATTATTGCGGCTTGCGGTTAAATTTCGTCGCTGACTCGTAATAATCTCCATAATACTCGGCTTGATTTTCTGTATCTGGTTGGAAACAGATATGAGTATGGGATTATTTTCAGCAGTCGTACGTTTTAATCTCTCGTACTCCAGTTCGTTTGCATATAATTTCTCCAGTAATTGAGTCAACATGGGATCCGAAACGCCCAGTGTTGATGGTACAATACCAGACTTTTCATTTTTATTGGTCACGTACGATTCAACCTGGTCAAGTACAGCTATCTGCATATTAATTTCACCAAGTTTCTTATCGTTGGAACCTACAGTTTCCAGAAACAGTTTGCCCTGCTCACTGATATCAACGATCCCTCTTTCACTTTTATATTGTTGTATCTTATTTTCAACGGAATCAAGCTCGCCCACTACATATTTTAACCTGTTTTCAACAAACGCAAGGGTATTTGACGCCAAAGCATTTTTGTCGTTGATGGCCGCCCTGTTGTAACTTTTCAGTAGCTCACTGATGATATCGTTCCCTCTTACCGGCAACTCATCTTTCAACGTGAAAATCAATACACTCGCCATTTTATTCGATGGAGCTATCGTGGAATTTTCCAGCAATCCTTCAGTGACCCCTCTCACTTCAACCAGTGAAAAGTAGTAATCCCTTGCTTTTTTGGACGGAATATATTTCGGGTTAGGCACAAATCTCAATACCCCATAAGGAGTTGTGACCCATTTATTGAGGTAATACCTGGTGGAATCGATAACGACCTGGTTTTCAGCAGTATCATATTTGAATGAAACCTTATCAACCGGCTCAAGTTCATCCGGATTTTTCAACTCAAGCCGAACCGGCGAACTGCGATAGGCTGAAGGATTTGAAAATGTTCCTTTCTCGTGAATTGGCGCATACAGATGAAGATTTTTGACCGCGTCATTCCACAAATCCCTCGATTTCAGAACCTCCATTTCGTTTTCAACTATTTTCTTACTTGAAAACAGATTAAAGCTCTGCATCATCTTCGAATCGTCCAATCCTTTCTGTTCGTCCTTGATAAGTATAGATGCCGATGATTCATAGACCGGGATCTTATATTTCAGATACACCCATGCCGCCGCCCCGGAAAGAAGCAATAATATTATAAAAAGAGGCCAGTATGGGAAATACCGGAAGACCATCTGCTGATAAAAATCATTATCAGCTTTTCCACCTGCTTTTTTGTTGTTTTGAGTGCTCATTAGTATAATTTTTATCGAAATAATCTGTCAGCTACTATTACCAGGAACGAAAGACTTGCCAGGACGATTGGCAAAATCTGCCAGGACTGGCTCGTACTTCTCACTTTCGTTTTATTAGGTTCGGCGTACACTACGTCATTTGATTTCAAATAATAGTAGGGTGATGTAAAAATTTCATTCGAATTCAGATTCAGTCTTTTGATTTCTTTATTACCATCAATCTCCCTTATAAGCAGTACATTTTCGCGATTGGCATAAATGGTCAGATCACCGGCCATACCGATCGCCTCCAAAATTGAAATCTTTTCGTTTGGCACATTAACAACCGCCGGCCGGCCAACTTCCCCCAAAACGGTTACCCGGAAATTTACAAACCGGATATCGACAATAGGATCTACTAATAATTTTTTATCAAGCAAACTTTTGATAATATTTTCCCTAAGCTGCGATTTAGTCAAACCAACCGCCTTCAAATTCCCCAAAACGGGGAATTGAATTGTACCGTCAGGATTAACTAAGTATCCATTTGCTTCCCCACTAAGAGAGGTTGCTCCGCCGGAAGTAGAATTGTTAGTTGATTTCGGTGTATTGAAAATAATACTTGCCTCCGGGTTGAGACTACTTACATGGATAGCTATAATATCATTATGCTGTATGATTGGTTCAAAATCCTTTGTAGTAGCCGGGATGTTTGAATCTTTAATATTATTGAAGTATACTGCCTTCCTGGTATCAGCACATGAGATACTGAAACACGTTATTGCTAATAAAATAGCAATGACTACCGGCAGATTATGGTGAACAGTTTTAAACATAAATACGGTATTAACAAATGCATCTTGCATTCTTATAATTCAAATGGCATTGACAATCCAGATGGAAAAAGTCTAATTTGACTGAAGGAGTAGGATTTTAACTGGCTATTTCAATGGTAGCAATCCTACGATAAAGTTTAAGGCTGGGAGGGCAAAAACGATTTAAAACATAGAAGTTTTTATATCGCGTTCTAATTCTTGAATTTGGCTGGGGCTATCTCAAATGTCATCAGATTAACATTCAGGCGTTGTTGAAATATTATTCGCACACGTGAATTTATTCTTCTAACACTCACAAAACGCCAATATTAGAACTTTCCCTGAACTTCAAATACCATACCACATTAAAATAATTTAATCTCAGAAATACACTCAAATGCACTTAAGAGTTTCTATTTATTAAATGAATTTTTGTTGTTGTTAAACATATTCCGTGCTTTAAACATATTCCGTGCCTAAGTAAAAATAAAATGTAAACAAAATGTAAATACGTCTTAATCATGTTGAATAATAAATATTAAACTTTGATTTTGTAGTTGTCATGGATATCTTATGCATCTATGTTTCGGTTAGTTACCAAATTGCCGAAATAAGTAGGGAACGTCTATTGATCATAAAAGCATCATGGACTTTTTTACTCTGAAGTAATTTAAATAATGGTGCATCCTGCGAAATGAAAAGAACATCAATATTGTCAATTTTCTTTTTTCCGATTCCAATGCATATAAAAATGAAGAGGTCGTCTGCAATTATCAATGAACCCCTTACAACCTGCGTAAAATGTTTGTCTGCCTCAACCGATCTGGCCGATAAAATCTCTGACCGGATGTTTGCAGCCTGTTGCTGATACATTTCCTTTTCAAGATGTCCCATAGCCCGGCTGGTTTCATATTTATCGCCCGCTGAACTTTTTCCCTCCTCATTAGCCGATTGCTGTGCCCTGGTGATGAGAAGCTCTACCGTCATTAAACGCTCTTCCAATGTATTGATACAATACTCCCTGAGTTTACCTTTCAAAGCAATGCTTTCCTGTTTAGTCATTATAAAGATTTTGTGATACCCTTAAGAGAATCCCGCATTAGTAAATCAATCTCTGCATTGACTGAAACTATCTTAAATTTGCAGCAATGCAAAAAAATCAGGTCTCTGCTCAGGATATGCTTTCAAACCTTGGTATAGGGTCCTTTAATGCCATGCAGTTGGCTGCCATGGAAGCAATTAAACAAAATAAGGACGTTGTTTTACTTTCCTCCACGGGATCTGGTAAAACGCTTGCTTTTCTTATACCTCTCATAGACAAAATTGATGCAGATGACCCGTTAACCCAGGCTTTGATCATAGTTCCTTCCAGGGAACTTGCTCTTCAAATTGAACAGGTTTTCAAATCGTTGGGTAGCGGATTAAAAATAACCTGCTGTTATGGAGGTCATCTCCGTGAAACGGAAGAAAATAATTTACTACAGGCGCCTGCCTTAATTGTTGGTACACCGGGCCGCCTTGCTGATCATATACGACGCAACAATATAAATACAAAAGGCATTGAAACTTTGGTGCTGGATGAATTTGATAAAAGTCTCGAACTTGGATTCCAGGAAGAGATGTCATTTATAATCGGCTCGATACCCGCACTTAAGCAAAGGGTGCTCACTTCGGCTACTGATACCAGTGAGATTCCATCTTTTCTTGGTCTCTCTGATCCACTGAAAGTTAGTTTTTTAACTGGCGAGCCTTTAGAGGCGTTAGCGGTCCAGTTCGTAGAAAGTGATGATAAGGATAAGCTAAATACCCTTTTCAGATTAATCTGCTATCATGGCAACCGTTCATCAGTGGTGTTTTGTAACCACCGTGATGCTGTGGAACGAACCTCTGAAATGTTGAGCGAAAAGGGTATTGTGAATGTATTTTATCATGGTGCAATGGAACAGCAGGAAAGAGACAGCGCCCTTTGCAAATTCAGGAATGGAACATCCAATATATTGGTAACAACAGACCTTGCATCAAGAGGCCTCGATATTCCTAATATCCGTTACATCATTCATTATCATTTGCCATCTAACGAAGAAACATTTACGCACCGCAATGGGCGAACTGCAAGAATGGACGCAAGTGGCACCGCAATACTAATCATAGGACCCGAGGAAAAATTACCGGGTTATCTGGCAACAAAGCCCGGACAGATTATTCTGCCTCAGGAAACGGTTATACCGGAAAAACCGAAATGGTCCACTTTATTCATAGCCGCCGGCAAAAAGGATAAGGTTAACAAAATTGATATCGTCGGTTTTCTCGGAAATAAAGGAGAATTGAAAAAGGAAGACATCGGTTTAATAGAAGTAAAAGATTTCTTTTCATTTGTTGCAGTTAGAAAATCAAAAATTGGTAAAACACTCGTGGCGATTAAAAACGAAAAAATAAAAAACAAGAAAGTCAGGATTGACATTGCTAAATAATTAATTTGACGAAATTTTTTCATACGTTTCATCGAATTCTCAAAACTTGGGTTATTTTTACTAAAACTTAAACCTGTCATGAAGAAAATACTGTTTTTTGCGCTTCTGATTTCTATCTCTAAGTTTTCGGTATCGCAACCTCCTCCCGGACCAGCGAACGTTGGAAATACTTATGGAGAGGCCATCAAGGCAAATGGCGCCATAGCTATCGCTGAACTTCCGGGTAAGCTGGCTAAACAAGAAACTATCCAGGCAAAAATCAAGGGTAAAGTGATCGATGTTTGCCCTAAGAAAGGTTGCTGGCTGGCTCTTGAGATGCCCGATAGCAGCAAAGTATTTGTGAAAATGAAGGATTATGGCTTTTTTGTGCCGGTTGAAATGATAGGTAAAACAGTTGTATTGGACGGCGAAGCCGCTCTTAAAACAACATCGGTCTCCGAATTACAACACTACGCCGAGGATGCTAAAAAATCAAAGGAAGAAATCGCTGCGATCACCAAACCTCAGAAGGAGATCCGTTTTACTGCAAAAGGAATTGTAGTTGTGGATTAATCAAGTAGTAGTAGCAGGATACACAAACAGAATTAGCAGGATAATAGTAAGAGAAGGTCCGATCATCAACTGCCGGTACCGACCCTCTCCATTTCATCGGATGCTCCCGTGCGTTTGGGGACAGTCTTAAATGATTTTCCGAACCGGTATGTAAATGCCAGCGTTAATACCCTGGTGTCCCTCGTCAGTTTAAAATATTCAAATGCATTTTCAAAGTCTGTATCACCTTTCATTGCCTGGGTGTAAAATATATCTCTGAAGCTTAACTTCAGTGAGCCCTTATTATTCAGCACTTGTTTTGCTACTCCTGCCATTATCTGGCCGGTTGGATCGGTAATTTCCTGAAGTTCCTGTTCTTTAGTAACAAAAAATCCCGATAGTTCAGCTGACCAACCTTTGCGAAACCGGAACTGATTGTTCAGGTTCATGTTGAATTGCGTGAGTGCGGTTTTTCTGGCATCCCATACTATCCCTTCTATTTTTTTATTGTAAAGATTTGCCTGAATGCTGATAGACCACCAGGAGGCGGCATCAAGCTGGCTGCTGACAGAAATTCCAACGTTTCTCATTCGTCCAAGATTGCCTTCAGAATAAATAAGAACTCCGTCAGGGTTTGATAAAAATATCTGAGAAAAATAATTGGTTGTCACACTGTAATTAAGGCTGGTCATCAGCAACTGTTTGAACTGGTGGCTCAGTTGCAGATTCCACGTGTATTGGGGAAGAAAAAAAGGATTTCCCTGTTGATATGTATATTTATTTATAACGAACACAAACGGATTTAGCTTTTGGTAAGGCGGACGGTCTATTCTTCTGCCGGCACTTATAGAGAAGCTTTGATTACTATCTGTTTTATATTGCAGGAACAAGGTCGGAAACAGTCCGCTATATTTTCGGTTGAAAGAAGAGTCTTTCCGTAAGGCATTACCTTTTTGATCAGCGTCGTATGCCGTATGCTCAAATCTTAACCCTCCCTGTATACTAAACCTGGCAAGTTGTTTCTCAACCGAGGCATAAGCAGCGTGAATTTGTTCTTTATATAAGAAATGATTTGTCTTATCAAAATCTGTATTCCAGAATCCATTATCGTACTGATAATATTGAGCAGAATTATCGGTATTCACAAAAGACGATTTCAGGCCCGCATCAAGGCTTAAGGAATTAAATATCAGTTGATGATAGTCCGTTTTTCCTGAAAAAATAGTTATATCTGATGGCAATTCGCCTTTCACTGATTCGGTGTAGGCAACCGGGAACTTTACAATGTTGTCAAAAAATTGTTTTCCATCAATGGAATAGTTCAGATAATCGATGTCTGCTGTAAGTTCTTTATCCTTCCCAAAAATGTGTTTAAAGTTAATATTACCGCCACCATTTCGAAAACGATTTCGGCTATTGCTAAGCGTTATGATCATCGAATCCTTCAGTCCTGAGGGATCCATCCACGCACCCGTTGCATGACTACTTCCTTTTCGGCTGATTGAAATACCAGTCAAAGCGAATCCTATTGTTGTAGAATTACTAACAAAAAAATCGGCACCTGCGCGTAACGTATGATTTTTTAATCCAGACGTAAGCCAGTTATTTTGCTCAAGCACAGAAACTGGTTTTACGGTATTGGACTCGTAGTAAGTTCGCAGGGCGTACAGGTCTGTAAAGCCCCTATTGAAGCCTGAACTATAAGTCAGAAAAAAATTCACTTTATCATGCCTTAAATTCAACGCAATACTGTTATTGTTTTTATAATAATGTCCCTGGCCAAATGAGGTAGAGATATTTCCGTTGAACCCGCGTTGTTTTATTTTTTTTGTTTTTATATTGATCACGCCTGCATTGCCTGAAGCATCATACCTGGCAGGAGGGTTGTCCATAATCTCCAATTGATCTATCTGCGAAGCACTCATGCCTCCAAGCATCTGTGCAATTTCGGCTGCTGGCAGATACGTCGGTTTGCCATCCAGCAGGATTAGAACATTTTGTTTCCCTTTCAACAAAATATTGCCGTCGCGGTCAACTGTTATACCGGGAGATTTTTCAAGGACCTCCAGAACATTCGCGCCCGTGTTGGTAATGCCGGCTTCAACATTGACGATCGTTTTATCGGGCATTAATTGAATGAAAGGCTTTTTTACAGTTACCGTAACCTGGTCTAAAGTTGTGGGAGCGGGCTGCAGATTTACAGTTGGTAAAATCAACGGGGTTAAATCCATTTCAACCTCATTAATATATTTGGTCCTGAAATTTACCATCGATATTATCAGAAAATAGCGCCCCTTACTGACCGGGTTAAAAACTGCCTTTCCGCTTGCGTCTGTTAAAGCAGTTTTTATCAATAAAGAATCTGAGACTCTGCGTATTTCCACAGTGGCGCGTTCCAACAATTGCTGATCATCTGTGGAAACAGTTACCGTAATTACAGCATTGTTGTCTTGTGCATTCGAATCTAAAAATCCGGAAGCAAAAACAAAGAAGCAAAAAAGTCTTTTGATCATGAATAAAAGAAAACAATATACTAGCTGAACGTTGAAATAACATTGCCTATTTGTTGAACGGCTAATCTTATTATCATTTAACCCCTGTTTTCGCATTGCGCTAGTACAGTATTTGTAACTTGTATCAAAAAAGGACATGAAACGGGGAAGTCTCCTGATCTTATTGGCACTATTGTTAGTCTGTGGAATAAACTGCTCTTCACCTGCTTATAAGAATCCGCATATTGAGATCAGGACAAAATTTGGCGACATTGAACTTGAACTTTTTTCAGACAAAGCTCAGAAAACAGTAGCTGCATTTTTATCTTATATCGATTCAGGATTTTATAAGAACAGTAATTTTTACAGGGTTTTGAATATGGATAATCAACCTTCTAATGCACCTAAGTCCGAATTAGTTCAGGGTGGCCTGTACCGTTCGCCTTCCAGAAAGAATACAAATCCTCCGGGAATACCTCATGAAACGACACAGCAAACCGGTATTCTACATACAAACGGAACAATATCGCTGGCGAGACTGGCACCAGGCACGGCGAATACTGAATTCTTTATTTGTGTGGGTGATCAGCCGGGTTTTAACTTTGGTGGAGAAAATAATCCGGATGGGCAGGGTTATGCTGCCTTCGGAAAAGTGATCCGGGGTTTGGATGTTATCAGAAAAATATATAATCAGCGGGAAGAAGAGCAGTACTTTGACCCACCGGTAGTGATATTTGATATAATTAAGTTGTAGCGCTGTGCAATGGGTCTCCAGATCCGTTGATTTTCAAAGCTGTTTGGTGATGAGTTTGATTGAAAGCCTCTTTCTACGCTGAGCGGATCGGGAGATCCACTCCACAACGCACATGGCACCATTTTTTAGTACATCTTTCAACTAAACGTCTATTATGTCAAAGAAACAACGGCCATCCACGCCCTCGGAATTTCCCAATACCAGGCCTTCACCTGAAATAGAACCTGTTGATCCTTCGGAGATTGAGGACAATCCGAAAAATGACCCTGAAATCGAGCCAGTTGAAACGCCGGACATCGAGCCGGAGGAAGAACCGGAGATAACCCCGGAATTCCCGAACGACCCCGAAATTCAGCCTTCTACTCCTGCTCCTGCAAGACCTATGTAGCCAAGACCTATGTAAGCTACAACTCTCAATATCCCAAATATCAAAAAAACAGCCAGGTTCGCCTGGCTTTTTATTGTCGATCCCTCCTCTTGTTTTCGCACAAAGCGCAGACGATAACAGACTTGATTGCTTATTGAATAATATATCTATTTTTAATGTAGAATAACCCCTTAAAATACCCCCATGCCTCAAGGTAAAGATGACATGATTTTTTCTGTTGTGCCTCACTTTGCCCGTTTTGTACTGGTCAGTTATCTTGACGATTTTATCAGAAAAGAAATACAATTTTCAAGAGCATTACAAGTTCCTCTTTGGGAACAGTTTAAAGATCAATCAGAAGAAGACATCATCACACAGTCCCGCGAATTTTATAAAGACTTCCTGGAAGCAATTGCAGAAAACAAATGCAGGGAAAATCTCAATACCTCTATCGAAAAATATCGGCTGGATTTGCTTAGACACGTTAAACGTGCTGAAATAACACCGGAAGACCTTTTGCTTGGTCACGCATCCCGGAAAAAAGCGCTGCTTTATTTTTTGGAAAGATATACCCCGGACCCCAAGCTCATCATTGACATTGTCCACGAAATAAACTCCATATTTACAGAATATGATGTTGCAGCCGCCGATACTTATATTGAACTGTTGGCAGAAAAGGTAGATGAAGAGCGCTCGATAAAAGACAAACTATTTAACACTTCGCCTGGCTTTTACTACATCTATGATATCATGAAAGAGATCCAGGTTCTTCCCTCGGATAAACTGTTTAATACGCTCGGGTATAACTGTAATGAGTATGCGGGAAACAATCAATTCTTCAGACAGATAATGCATCCGGAAGATATCGCCAATTCTGTTGCCTATTTCTCTTCCCTGAAAAACATCCTGGAAGGTGAAGTGCGGTTTTTCGAATATCGTTTGCGGAATGCCCGTGACGAATACAGATGGATAAGAAATTATGAATCTGTATATAAATGGACAAATGAAGGTGCGCCCCAACAGCTGCTGGGTGTTGCCTTTGACATAAGCCAGGAAAGATTTTTCGCCGCCGAGATCATGTCGAAAGAAGAAGCTTTGTCGGAAGCCCAGACCTTAGCGCACATGGGAGCTTTTACCTGGGATATTCAGCACAATACAGTTTCAGGCTTTTCGAGAAGTTTGTCCAGCCTGGGATTGGTACAAGGCAATTCCTTCGAGGAAGTTTTATCAAACGTTCATCCCACCGACAAGCCGCAGGTCATAAAAACGTTCAACAAAGCCATACAGGGAAAAAGAGAATATGAATGTGAATACCGGTGTATTGCTGATAACCGTGAACGGATTCTATGGTCAAAAGGAAAGGTCACTTATATTGACGGTGTACCAAGATTTTTGAAAGCGACTATAATGGACGTGACCGACCAGCATCATATGTTGCGAAAACTTCAGCGAAGTGAGGAACTATATAAGCAGGCGCAGGCACTTAATAAAATAGGTAACTGGTCATGGAACCTTAACTCGGACAGAATCCAGTGGTCCGATGAGCTGTTCAAAATTTTTGGCCTCGCTCCCCAATCAGAACAAATAACTTATGAACGGTACTTTTCATTTCTACATCCCGAAGATTACGAATCGCGGAATGAAATAATCCAGGACCAAATTAAAAATCCGGGACATCGTGAATATTATTTCAGGATAATTGCAGCAGATGGAAAAGAAAAAATATTATATGGCCAAAGCGAAGTGCTGATTGATGAATATAATGTGCCGTACAAGATGATTGGCACCTGCCAGGACGTTACTGAGCAGAAGACACTTGAGACAAAATTGTTCGATCGTACAGTTCAACTTCAAAAATCCAATGCAAGTCTTAAGGTTTTTGCATATATCAGTAGTCACGATCTCAAAGAGCCACTGCGCAAGATTTCATTGTTTGGTGACCGTCTACGCATATTGAATGAAAAAAAACTTGATGAACAAAGCAACGGCATTCTGAATACAATTATTCAGTCTTCACTTCGGTTACAACAGATGATCGACGAGATCCTTTCGGTTTCAAGGATTAATTCCGACGAACATTTTGAGCAAATCAGCCTGCAAAGTATTCTTGAAGATGCGTTGTTGAATATGGAAACACAGATACAGGAAAAAGGTGCCGTTGTCAAGTATGATGTGCTGCCGGTTGCTTTCGTAAATCCCATACAGATCTCTCAGCTATTCAGCAATCTTATCAGCAACGCTCTAAAATTCAGTCGTCCACAGGTAATTCCAACAATCATGATTTCAAGTGATTCTCCTTCAGTTAAAGAAATAAATGATGCCGGACTTGATAACTTAAAGCAATATACAAGATTGACTATTACCGACAATGGCATAGGTTTCCAGGAACAGTATGCAGAAAAGATCTTTGCCATTTTTCAGCGCCTTCATGACAAGTCTGCTTACAAAGGAACAGGTATCGGGCTAGCAATATGCAGGGAAATTGCGGGTCACCATGGAGGAACGATTTCCGCCCGCGGCATCCCACATCAGGGTGCGATATTTACTGTTATCCTTCCGCTTGGAACTCACTAAAAGCTAAAACGTATTTACCTACAGGCCAGAAAACTAAAATAACATCACCACTGCTGCAATAACGGTAGTAACGATAATAAACCAGCGATAAATTTTTTCTGATAAGTTTCTTACGATCACGATGCCCAGGTAAGCGCCAAGCAGAATGGCGGGAAGGGTCATCAGATCGAGCAACACCGTATCCAGCTTTATGGTCTTCCAGACAAAAAGATGAAATGGGATCTTGAAAAAATTGACAACGGCAAAAAACCAGGCCGTGGTACCTACATAACTATTCTTCGGCATCCTGACCGACAAAAAATAAACCGCCATTACCGCCCCTGAGAGATTTCCGACCATTGATGTGAAACCGCCCGCAAGACCGATACCAATTGTAAGCCAGATGCCGGCTGAGAAATCTTTGTTTTTGGCTTTTTCGAGCCATACCATCAGAATAATGCTCACTACAATCGCTACAGCCATGATTGATCGGAACATTTCGTCATTTATGTATTTGCCGGTAAATGTACCTATCACAACACCTAAAGCAGTCCAGGGAAAAAGAATCTTAAGATATTTCCATTCAGCATGCTGGTGATAATACCAAACGCCAAAAATATCTGCCAGTACCAGAATGGGCAACATAACTCCACTGGATACCTGACCTCCAAACACAAATACAAGCAGAGGGACTGCCAGCATTCCAGCTCCATGAACGCCGGTTTTAGACATGCCTGACAGCATAGCTACAAGTGCAATAATCAATACATCAGAAAGATCCAGGCTGAAAGACAAAAATTGAATCACAGCGTTTTGGTTTACGGTCAATAAAAAACCACTAAGCGAACTTAGTGGTTCCTGACTCTTGTCAGCAGATATTTTGATGGAGAAACCCGGTTAGGCGATACCAACCGAAGGTTTCCATGAATGATCTGTAGATTTCATGAATACCTCCTTTTCTTTGATGAGTTACGAATTTACAAAAAAAACCGACATGAATCTTTGCCGATACACGGTGGATTATTAAAATTTTCTTAAACGGCACGTGGCATCAAGGCACGCCAATTGATGACGTTTATCTCATTACGATTTTAACAAATTAAAATAAGTATCATGGGAGAAGTTAAGAATTTATTTAACACTGAGGCGGTTGATAAGATAAAAGACATTGCCAGCGATGCAGACATCTGTTTGTTTGCCACTAACTTAACAACCCTGCCTTTGACGGTCAGGCCAATGTCAACGCAAAAAGTGGATGACGAAGGGGCAATCTGGTTTCTGAGTAGTAAAGCAAGTAGTCAGAATACTGATATCGAAAATGATAGCAGGGTGCAACTTTTCTATATTCATAAAGGCAGCGCCGAATACCTGAGCGTTTATGGTAAAGCCAGCATTATGGAAGATCCTGAGGTTGCAAAAGAATTATGGAGCCCGATTGCCAAAACCTGGTTCAACGGGGGAGTTGACGATCCGGATCTGAGCATTATCAAAGTAGTTCCATCGGATGCTTTCTATTGGGATACCAAACACAACAAGACTGTTTCCTTGCTGAAGATCATGACAGGCGCCGTAACAGGAAGAACGATGGATGACAGTGTAAAAGGAAAAATTAAAGTGTAAGAATCAGTATGATATGTTCAAGAGAATTAGTCTGAAACCATACATCATGCATGCGCTGATGGCAGCTTTACTCTATTGCTTACCGGTAATCTTTTTTTTGAAAGCTGCTGACTATACGAGAGCCTGGGAGTTGTATATCGGCAACTTTTTGTTTCTGCTGGTAATCGTTTTGTTTCTTTTTACATTCAACAAAAAGCGTGATGAAAATGCCGGCACATTGGTGATGCTAACAGCCAGTGCAATTACCACTGTACTGGGGACCATCGCTGCGGTAATACTGGGCCTCGGGTTATTGCTTATTTTTGTACCAGGATTATTGCAGTCGGGTACTCCCGATAAGGTACTGACTAACGCGCCGGGAAATTCGGTTCTTGATAAAACGGATGGCCTGGTGTTTATGGTTATTTCAAACGCAATTATCGGGAATGTTTCGAGCGGCCTGTTCGTTTCTATAATATTTCCCTTTAGCCTGAAAGGCTAAACTCCCCTCCTGCGAAGGAGGGGAAGGCGTCGAAGACGACAGGGGTGGTTGTTTTTTGGTCTTCGCATACAAATAACCTGCGAAGACCAAAGAACAACCACCCGCTCACTTCGTTCGCCGCCCTCCTTCGCAGGAAGGGCAGTTTATAACAACCCAAGCACCTCACCTGTCCTTTTTCTCATCTCTCTGCAAAGCTGTGCATCTTTCGACAATAGTAACTTATAAGTCGGAATCATCTCCCGTATCTTACTCTGCCATTTTTCATCCTGCATTTTATTCTTAAAACATATTTCCAGCACATCAAGCATAATAGACACAGCAGTTGAAGCACCCGGCGATGCACCGAGCAATGCTGCCAACGAACCATCGGCAGCGCTCACCACCTCCGTACCGAATTCGAGAATGCCTCCATGAGCCTCATCTTTTTTTATAACCTGCACCCGCTGCCCGGCGATCTCCAGTTCCCAATCCTGGGGAACTGCCGTTGGCAAAAATTCCTTCAATGCATTCAACCTCTCTTCTTCACTTTGGGTTACCTGGCTTATCAGGTATTTCGTTAAAGGTATATTCGCCAGACCTGCTGAAATCATCGGCCTGATATTGCTCCATCTCAGCGACAAGAACAAATCCCATAATGATCCTTTTTTTAAAAACCTGGTCGAGAAGCCGGCATAGGGTCCAAACAATAAGGCTTTTTCACCATTTATTATTCTTGTATCTAAGTGCGGCACAGACATTGGAGGCGTGCCGACAGCAGCTTTGCCATAGACTTTCGCCTGATGTTCTGCAATGACCGATTTATTTGTGCACCTCAACCATTGGCCGCTTACGGGGAACCCTCCAAAGCTTTTTCCTTCAGGTATCCCTGATTTCAATAAAAGCGTCAGTGAGCCTCCACCGGCACCAATAAATATAAAATCCGTTTCGTAATTTGTTTTTGTGCCTGTGGAAAGATCTTTCACTTTTATCTTCCAATTTCCAGATGGCAATCGCTTCATATCTTTCACTTCATGATGAAAATTAAGAGTCACTCCATCCATTTCCTTCAGATAACCGAATAAAGTTCTTGTGAGTGTTCCGAAATTAACATCAGTTCCTGCAGTCATACGGGTTGCGGCAACTTTTTCCTGAACTTCACGGCCCTCCATCATTATGGGGATCCATGAACTGATGGTGCCCCTCTCATCTGAATATTCCATTCCTTCGAATAAAGGATACCCTGTAAGCGCGGCATATCGTTTCTTCAGATAGCTGATATTTTTATCGCCTGAAACAAAACACATATGAGGAATGCTTCTGATAAAGTCTTCGGGATGAGGTAAGATTTTTTCTTTAGTGAGATAAGACCAAAACTGGCGGGAGATTTCGAACGATTCTGCAACCTTGATGGCCTTGTCGGTGTTAATGTCACCGGCATCATTTTCGGGTGTATAATTCATTTCGCAAAATGCGGAATGGCCGGTGCCTGCATTGTTCCACGCGTCAGAACTTTCAGAAGCGGCAAGGTCAAGCCTTTCAAATATAGTTATTCTTATTGCCGGGTCCAGCTCTTTGAGTAACATGCCAAGTGTCGCGCTCATGATTCCTGCACCAATCAGTATAACGTGTTTGGGTGACTCAGTCATAGTCGAAATTTCTGATTGTATATCGGACAGCAATAATATAGCCGCTCTTACATTAACTGCGTCTCAGCAGATCGAGCAGTTTTTTGTCCAGCTTCTGACCATACCAGTTTTCATAATCAACATCAGCTCTTCCCGAGTTGATTAATCCAAAGTCACCGCTAAATTCCCAAAGTGCAAATCCGATTTTATTTTGTTTCAGGATGTCCAGAACATCTCCGAACCAGGCTAAAAAAACCGCATGTGGGGTTTTATTCCAGCAACCGCATTCGCCACAATGCACTCCGATACCCTTTTGTACCAGGTCGCTCCATGGCTTGTAGTATTGTTCAATTGAACTGCGATCCATTTTTTTATCGCCGGTAGTCAAAGGCCAGGTTGGGGCAAGTGCTGCCATCGGATCTTTGTTTGCCCATGGAGCCCTGAAATGTGAGATTGCACCCGGAAAATAGCCCCTGCAACTTTGACCAATATTCAGATCGGTGATTTCGGGAATTACTGCATTACCGACACTATTGCCGTCGGCTATAACGATATGCGCTGGGTTTTCTTTGCGGATAGCTTCTGAAGCGGCTATTGCAACCCGCCGATAGCTGTCTCCCGGTACCGGGCCGGATTTTGAATGCTGGTCATTCATGTCTTCACGCATGCTGGGTTCATTCACAAGATCGAAGCTTATTTTTTGAGATGAAACATTTTTAAAAGTCTTTGCCCAATACGACCAGTGAAAACAGAAGGCTTTTAATGCTTCGTCATCTTTCCAAAGATTATAAGGTTCGTGAAAGCCGGCATTTATACAATATCCAGGCGCGCGATGAAGGTTAAGACTTACATGCATTCCATGTTTATGTGCCAGCTCCGCGAGCCTGATTATTTTTTCCGTTTGTGCTTTATCGATATTATAGACCTCTTCCCTGGTAATGTTGCGGGATCTGTCAAATTTGAGATAAAATGGATACGCTATCGGGATCCTTATAAAATCAAATCCCCAGCTGCTCATCCATTTAAAATATTCTTCGGTTGATGGCTTACGTGAGTTTGCCGGATCAGGGCTGAAAAAATCAAGCACATTAAATCCTTTCCACCGCGGTAATTTGTTCGCATACCGGGTATTCGAAAAAAGAGAGGCGGGCGAAATCACTGAGGCTGCAGACAAAACACCTGACTGCCTGATAAAATCTCTGCGGGAATTAATGTTTTCCATATGCAAATGTAGCGTGGACCTCCAGGTTCGCTCTCGTCAGGCGGACGTCTTCGTCCGCCCGTCAAAACACACCGTTGCTATTTTTTTCGTTTAATTATAGTCGTGTTTACAGGCGGACGAAGACGTCCGCCTGACAAGAGCGGGCGAGGACGCCCGCGCTACAGTTAAAACGGCAAATCATCATCACCCGACTGCATTACATCTACCGGTGCGGGAGGTACATAACCGCCGCCGCCAGAGCTACCCTCTTGTTTACTGACAACTTTCCAGGCCTTTACGTCTGTGTACCAACGTCCATTATATTCGCGGCTTTCAATATCAAACGATACTTCAATCGTATCACCGATCTTGAAACTAGTCATCTCTATTTTATCTCCCCATGCAGCTATACAAACCTTTTTTGGATATTGGCCTCCTAACTCCAGGATAAACTCCTGTTTTTTCCAGACACCATTTTTACCCTGGCCAGTCTGCAAAGGCAGAAACTGAACTAACTTACCACTGATTTCCATATCAACTATTTTTATTGATGCAAAATTACTTACTATTTACCACACCTTCGTCACTGTAACGCTGCGAATTACTCACAAAAGCCAGCCTTTTACTATCGGGTGCCCAGGAAGGAACATTTATAGTTCCCTGACCTCCATATAAGTACGCTATGGTTCTTGGAGCTCCTCCATTCACCGGCATCAACATCAACCGCACTCTTTTATAGGAAGGATGGTCATCAACATTAATAGTCGGTGGAAAGGAAATGTAAGCCATCCAGTTTCCATCGGGAGAAATGTGTGGAAACCAATTGTTATTTTCATCGAAAGTGATCTGTTCTTTTCCCGAACCATCAGGTTTCATTCTCCACACCTGCATGGTGCCACTGGAACTGCCATTATAATAAATGTATTTCCCGTCTGGTGAGTATTCGGGTCCGTCAACATGATGATCTGTATTTTTTGTCAACGCTATTTCCTCACCTCCCCTGATGGGTTTTTTGTATATATTAAATTTCTTTTTATCGCGCATGCCGACATACAGAACATGGCTGCCATCGGGCGACCAGCCATGCCAGTAAGAAGGAGTTTCTTCTGTTAACAGCTTTGGTTCGCCACCACTTAATGGCACGACGAACACCGCAGAACTTCCCCCGGATGCACCAGGTTTTTGAGAACTGATAGCAAGCATTTTTCCATTGAAAGAAATACCATGGTCATTATTATTTTTATCGACAGTTCCGGTATTCAGTTTGACCGGTTCACCCCCTTCAGCAGATATCGTATATAGGGATCCGTTTTCGTTAAATAATAAATGTTTTCCATCAGGCATCCAGTTGGGCGCTTCAAATCTGCCTTTCGATTCACGTATCACCTTTCGCTTGCCGCTGAATACATCTATTATTTCCAGGCGACAGCCGATAAATCCTGATTTGGCGGTTGAGTAATTTTCAGGCAATGGTTTATCGATCCGCACATTCCAGAATTCTGCCTGCTCCATTTTGTCAGCGTCATGCGAACAAATAAATAGACCGGCATACAATGTATCGGGCATATCAGGAAATTCCCTGGTTGCTATTGTCTGCAGTGCTTCGCCTTCATTTGCAATCCGCATGATAAACTGTTTGCCTGAACGTTCTAGCTGAATGATCTGGGCGTGTTTTTTTACTGCCCTGATCTCGTCCTGCGGATCTCGCATGAAAGAGCCTCTCAACGGCCGCGCCTGCAAGCTGGTTAAGCCTTCCGAGTGAACAACAGCGCTTACATGAGCTGAATATTCGTCCAGTGATTCCCGGACCATCCATCCGGCTTTTTTATGGGGATTGCCAGTTGTATCCGAAAGTTTTAAATTCGTTGTAAGTATAAAATCACCATATATTTTTGTGGGCAGATAGCTGCACTCATCCTTGTTGAACCATACGTTATACCCGGCACCCTTCAGGGTATAGGACTGCTTCGATTCATTATACTGAACAGAACCTGCAAGCTTTGGCTTTCCGATATCAACGTGTTTGAGTGGTTCATTGAGTAGCTGTTGTGCATAGAGACATTGATGCATCAACAAAATCATAAAAAAGAATTTCATATTGCAGCTGGCATTAGAATATCAAGTTACTGGAAAAATGCCTGATATATTACAGATTTTATAATCGCCTTCTATAATCGCCGCAACAACTTAATTTTCCTGAGTATTTTGCAATACAGGTTTTGGAGCCTGTGAAGCTTTTGCTTCCTTTGCTTCGCGTTTTGCTTTTTTTCTGAAATAGCCTCTAAGCAGGAAATTATGTTTTAATGCCTCAAGATTTTCATCTAGTTTTCTGCTGCTGGTATTGAGATTTTGAATGACATTTTTAAAATCATCGCCGACCTTTTCATCATTTAACAACATCCCAAGCGTATTATCAGTAGCATTTAGCTGGTTGCTGGATTTTTTGAGATTTTCTGCAAACACAGATGCGCCTGCTGCTGCCTGGTTTAATTGCGTAACTGCCTGTTTCAGATTACTCATGATCACCGTATCATTTACCAATCCTTCTGCAAGCGTACCGGGTGTTTCCAGTTTAGCTGTGAATTCTGCAATGCCGCCGGTAAGTTTCTGACTGTTCCTGGCTGCAATCTGCAGATTCGAAACCGTTGATTCCAGATTCTTAAACAATGTTTCATCCTGCAATAAAGCTCCGATTGTTCCCTGTCCCTCCGCGAGCCTCTTGCTAACAAGCTTGAAATCTGTGGTAATGGCTACAAGGTTTTCATTATTTTTCTGAAGCGTTGCCAGCATGTCTTCTGTGCTGAGGGCTTTTTCGACTATCAACGTCTCCCCACCCTGAATATGCTCTGCGGAGGTGGTGCCACCATATATAACAATGATCTTATTTCCAATAAGTCCATCTGTTCCGATCTTTGCCTTAGCGTCCTGCCTGATAAATTCCTGTGCCTTCTTTTCTATATGAAGTTGTACACGCACTTTTGAGTTACCATAAAACTCAACTTTTTTAACAGTACCGATTTTGACACCGGAGAAGAAAATATTATTACCGGTTTGAAGACCAGCTACGTCATCGAATATCGCACTGACATTTATTGCCCTTACAAAACTTTTTTGCTGGCCGCCAAGCGTAAAAATTCCCACCAGCAGGATAACCAGTCCAGTCGCAATAAAAAGCCCCACCGTAACCGCGCGTTTATTTCTTTGTGTTTTCATTCTTCGATAAAATTATAGTCGTAAAAACTTTTAATTCTCTGATCAGGATCTGTAAACACTTCCTGGAAACTCCCCGTCTTTAAAAAAATACCATCCAGTAAAATAGCTATTCTGTCCGAAGTACTTTTTGCACATGTCAGATCATGTGTTATGATAATAGATGCTGTATTATATTTTTGTTGAACTTCCTTAATGAGATTATTGATCTCTATACTTGTAATCGGATCCAGACCTGCGGTCGGTTCATCATACAACATAATTTCCGGCTGCATGATCAGCGTTCTGGCAATACCTATTCTTTTTCTTTGTCCACCTGATAGTTCGGAGGGAAGCTGGTTTATTGTTTGCGATAAACCAACGGCATCCAGAACATCCTCAACAGCAACATCAACATCAGCGTGTTTAACCCCGCCTCCGTTACGCAATAAGGGAAACTCCAGATTTTCACGAACAGTCATACTATCGTACAAAGCGCTGTTCTGAAATGAAAACCCGATGCGTAACCTTAGCTTTTCAAGTGCCTTGTAATCCAGTTCCGGCACATTGTGATTTAACACCATTACTGATCCGCTGTCCGGTTTAAGCAAACCTGCAATGATCTTTATAAGCACAGATTTTCCACTGCCCGATCTTCCAAGTACAGCCACGTTTTCGCCCTGCCTTACCTGTAAGTCAACACCACGTAAAACCTTGTTAGATCCAAATGATTTTTCAAGTCCTTTGATCTCGATCACGGGCTCAGTTGAAAAATGATGTATGTCGCTTCGGTTAGTCATTACTGTTATTATATTTGCCTGTGCCGGATATTACCTGAACCAGTTTACGATCTGTACAATAACTATTTCCTCAACAAAGATCAGGAACATCGAAATCACTACTGAGGCATTCGCCGCTTTACCCACTCCCTGTGTACCCTGTGTTGCATTATATCCTTTATAACTTCCTATAATGCCGATAGTAAATCCAAATACTATGGACTTAATAACTGATGACCAGATATCGATAAAATTTATACTCTCAAAAGCTTTCTGAAAAAAAGAAGCCATGCTCGTCTGCTCATTGGCATTTACATTGAGAAACCCGCCAAACAATCCGATAAGTGCCGTGTAGCACATTAAAATGGGAACCATTAATGATGTGGCAATAACCCGGGTAACAACAAGAAATTTGAAAGGATTGGTGGCTGAAACTTCCATGGCATCGATCTGTTCTGTCACTCTCATCGATCCCAGTTCTGCACCGATGTTGGAACCGACCTTACCAGCAGTGATTAATGCAGTAATCAGGGGAGCCAGCGCCCTCAGAATTGCAATAGAAACCAGCGAAGGCAGCCATGATGTGGCGCCAAACTCTGCGAGCGACGGCCTCGACTGTTTTGTAAATACAATACCCGTAACGAATCCGGTAATTGAAATAAGCGCAAGTGATTTATATCCGACCTCGTAACATTGCCTTACAATTTCCCTGAACTCGAATGGAGGTGAAAATGCTTCCTTAAAAAATCGAACGATAAATTTGAAGAGGAGATAAACTTCTGTAAAGAAATTGTCAAGTTTTCGCGTGATCACAAACTCCCGTTGCCGTTTTTGATTCAGCTTCATCATTATTTAAGGTGTTAACGGATGTTGAGCAAATATTTCCCCACAATCCATTCGTTTGATTGCTTAAGGCGATGGCTATACTGCGCCGAACATCAGGTTGAATATGATCTTTCTAATCTTATGCCATTTGAACGGCTCCCCTCCTGCGAAGGAGGGGAAATCCCGAAGGCATGGGGTGGTTGTTCTTGGTAATCGCATACTAATAAACTGCGAAGACCAAAGAACAACCACCCCCTCGCTGCGCTCGTTCCCCTCCTTCGCAGGAGGGGAGCCGGGTACTAGCGCCTTTTTTCGCTGTTACGGAATTTCTCCTGAATGATTTCGCTCATGGTTTTCTGATAAACTTTGCTTTCGACCCAGGAAATCACATCCAGATAGGCAAAGGATCTTGTTTCAAACCGGTTTTTTTCGAGCGATTTTGTTTTAGCCAGGAATTTTTCGAGTTCTGGCTTTAACTTATGGCGGGAAACATGGAATGAATTTCTGAGAAATTTGAACATTTCTTCTTCTACAACGGTGAGATTTTCCATCTTGGACATGAACCGGTACACAGATTTCGTAAGATATTCCATGAGCTCATAATTCTTGAGTTCGTAATGAGCCATCAGGTGAAGCAGCCTCGCATAACACTGCAGATCGTTCCGCAATTCAACATTATCATTAATTATTTTTTGCAGATAATCAATACAGGTTTCATAGTCGCCGCTTCCAAAATACAGTGTGGCGATTTTATAGTTCAAAACCAATATCCTGTGACGGTCAAGGAAGAGCGCATATTCCTGAAGCTTTTCATTGATCGATGGTACTAAAGAAAGGCCTTCTTTAAATGTACCCAGCATAAAATGCTGGTTGATCTTGGCAGTCGTGATATAAATAAACGTCTGTATCCTGAAGTTGTCGTGGTCCTGAACCCGGTCTGTCAATGCAAACGTCTCAAACTTTTTCAGGTCGGCATCGAATTTCCGGAAATTGCGCAATGCAAAATGAGCGTTCATCAGGTTATGCATTCCTTTAATATAATGACCCGTTTCAACGCGTATCATCAACGCCTGCTCGTCAAAAATATCCACCCATTTTTGTGTATACCGGTAATACATCAGAAAATCCTGCCTGATGAAAGCATACCAGGTATAGCTCTGATAGAGATAAAGTTTTTCGTAAAAGCCGCTCTGTATCAGTGCCTTATCAGGAAGATTCTCATAAAAAAACAGTTTTACACCCACTTCGTCCCGTTCGTTTCGGGCATGGCCATTTTTAATATACCAGCTGTATAATTGCAGGGAAAGGTTCGAAAGCCGTGCAACCATATCGATGTGGTTGATCACCTCATTGCTTTCGGCTGCAAGTCGTTCGGCCCGGCTTTGCATACCACGGGTAATATGGAGGGCTTCGATTCTTTTTTCGAGGGAAATCACCTGGATGAGGACGTTGAATTTTTGATTGGCTTTGGCAATTTCTTTTGTGCGATCCAGGATCTTCAGACTCTGGCTGAAAAGCCCCTTTTTGTAAAGTATGTGTGCATAGTCGAACTGCTCATTCAGCTGAAGATCTATGCTGTCTGTGCTTTTCAGGAGCCGGAGGCTAGCCAGTATCTCTTTATATAAATGACTTTTGAGGTTCGATAACTGCGGTTTTTCAATTCCTGTTAGCTTTTTCAGTAAAAGCTTTTCATCATAATCATCCAGTTTGTCAAGCGCATCAAACAATTTTACAATTTTGAGGTCCTCCTTCGCAGAACTTCGTTTGATATATAGTTTAAAATGTCGCTTTTCGGACTTTTCCAGGGAATGAATTAGGGTATATAAAGTATCCGTAAATCGGTTGGACATAATGAACAAATTATCCTTAGATGCAGTACAGTAAAGGCTTTTGAATTAAAAATTACATTTTGGCGTAATAAATTCGTGAAATCATTGGAAAAAAGAAATGTAAGGCACCTTATCTTTGTTATATCAAAATAAGTTAATCATACGGCAGCAATCGTAAAGCAGGCAATCGAGAGGCTTATTTAAAGTAACGCTGTGATACTCAGCTCAAAGAATACTTCGAACTATTTTCATATGGCAAGCAATCGTTAGCGCCCTCTGTTTCTACAAGGGGCTTTTTTTTTGCAATATACTGAAGAATCCCAATACCAGATAAATTTCTTTCCTAACTACCTGAGATTACCTGTTTTGTGTGCGAAAGTGCTGAACTGTTTGATTTTTGTGGCGAGGTTCTGCCAGAGAATGGATATGATGCAATTTGCTTTCTGATCTCAGCACATTACTTTTCCTGATGATTTTCTCAATGGCATGCTGATCAAGCGTTTTTGAGGATGAGTATAATAAAGCTTTCGCGAGTGTGTCTATAAGTTTCCAGTTCTGAGGATTGGTAAGAAAATGAGATAACGCCTGGACATTAAAGGCTTTTACATAAGGATCTTCCGGTGCTCCATTATGTTTATCCAGAAACTGCTGAAGCCTGTCGATTGCAGCTGGCGGATTTTGAATCAGGTCTACCCCCGCCCTGAACAAACATTGTTCGCCCAATTCGGTTCTTTTCTGGGCAAGATATCCTGCGGTAAGCATATTAATAAGTCTTTCTGTCAGGATCCCCGCTCTTCGTTTATGATGTTCCGGCAGGTCGTCAAACAGGATCGGATCTATAGAATAACTTAAAATTCCCGCAACCAACATCAGGTCTTCCTTGTAATGTATATCTATATTTTCTATCTCTTTGAGATCAACCCGGTGGCAGGAATAACCATAGCTATAGGCAAAAACTATATGACTGCTCTTATGATAGGCTGTCTGGATAAGGTTATTTGAAGGGGTGGGGGTAAGGTTAAGGTAGCGGCGGAGCATGTTAGTAAAAATCATTTAACAAATTAAAACGATTCTTTAAATTACTCTAGCGTGTAATTGCTACATTTTAGACTGACGGAATAGGTATTTTTACTCTTGGTTTTAATTTTGTAATTATCCGGATAAGAAAAAATGTAAATAATATTATGCAATATGTTGACTATTATAAAATTCTCGAATTAGATAAATCGGCTACAACGGATCAGATAAAAAGAGCTTACCGGAAACTTGCCAGAAAATATCATCCTGATTTGAATCCTGACAATAAGGAAGCCAACAAAATGTTTCAGCAGATCAATGAAGCGCATGAAGTACTGAGCGACCCCGAAAAGAGAAAAAAATATGACCAGTATGGAAAGGACTGGCAACATGCAGATCAATTTGAACAGCAACGTTCGCGGCAACAGTATAATAACGGCAATAGTGGAGGACAGGGATTCGGTTCGCAGGGATTTGAGGAAGGATATGGTGATTTTTCTTCTTTTTTTGAATCGATGTTTGGCCGGCAGGAAGGGCAATCCCGCCAGGCAAGGTTTCGCGGTCAGGATTATCAGGCCGAACTTCAGTTAAATCTTGAGGAA
>Ga0193752_1000672_pt1 | contig 31385 bp, 37 predicted proteins | sample H1c1metaG_FD_144924 | JGI IMG/M metagenome (GOLD analysis project Ga0193752, IMG submission 144924) | Soil microbial communities from a riparian zone of the East river system, Colorado, United States - H1c1 | ecosystem: Environmental > Terrestrial > Soil > Riparian zone | place: USA: East River... | reverse complement strand
AGCCGTATCGCTACCAAGCACGTGCCTGGGAAATGACGCAGCATCCGTTGATCTCGCCGCACGATAGCGTCGGCACCAATATGTACGCGCACGTTTTGCGCGGTCGCATCATGCGCATCGTTCCGCGTCGCAACGAAGACGTCAACGAAACGTGGATCGCCGACCGCGATCGCTTCAGCTACGAAGGCATCTATAGTGCTGACCGTGTGCAGAAGCCGATGATCCGCGAAGGCAGTGATTGGCGCGAAGTGGATTGGCAGACGGCGTTGCAGCTGGCGGCTGAACGTCTGGGCAAGATCGCGAAAGATTCTCCAAGCCAAGTGGGCGTGCTCGCATCGGCGGGTTCGACTCTTGAGGAGCTGCATTTGACCGCACGCATCGCGCGCGGACTAGGCGTCACAAACCTAGATCACCGCCTGCGATGCACCGACGTTCGCGATCAGGCGAGCGATCCTGTGTTCGCATCGCTCGGTTGTACGCTGACTGAACTCGAGCAGATGCGCAGTGTGCTGGTGATTGGCGGCAATCTGCGTCACGAGGCGCCGATGCTGGCTCATCGCTTGCGCAAGGCGGCGGTGCGTGGAGCCAAGGTTTCTTTCATCAATCCGACGCGCTACGAATACCTGTTCCCGATTGCGAACTACCTGACGAGCAATGGGATCGGCGTGCTCGATCAACTCGCGGGCGTCGTGGTGGCGGCAGGCGAGGCGAATGGTCGCGGAGTGCCGGCTTATGCAAGCGCGCTGACGGGAGGCGTGCAACCGACCGAAGGCCAACGTGCAATTGCCGCAACATTGCTCCAAGACGAGAAGCGATTAGTGCTGCTCGGTGAAGTCGCGCAGCGCAGCTCCGATTTCAGCGTGGTGCGTTCTCTCGCCGCGGCGCTTGCCGAACTCACTGGTGCGCAACTCGGGTACATACCGGATGGCGGCAATGCCGTGGGTGCGCAAATCGCGGGTGTTCTTCCTCATCGTGGCGTAGCAGGCCAAGCCCAGTCGCAAGCAGGCCTGTCGGCGGCCGAGATGATTGGTGCTCGATTGAAAGCGTACGTGCTGGTGGGCGCAATCGAACCGGAGAAGGACATTCTGGCGCCTGGCGCGCTCGACGCACTGAAGACAGCCGACTGCGTGATTGCACTGACGCCCTATGGCGGCGCGAAAGAGTATGCACACATCATTCTGCCCATCGGTACGTTTGCGGAGACGTCGGGCACCTATGTCAATTTGGAAGGCCGCTGGCAAAGTGTGCCGGGTGCGGCGACTCCAGTGGGCGAGGCGCGCCCAGGTTGGAAAGTATTGCGTGTACTCGGCAATCTTCTGAATCTCGCCGGGTTCGAATATGAAAGCGCAGAACAAGTTCGCGATGAACTCAGAGCGCAAGTAGGCGAGTTGAAAGCAGACAACAGCTACGCAGCACGCACTTCAGTCGCCCGCGGCGGCGCCAAAGAGACGGCTGTTGACGTTGCAATCTACGCCGTGGATCCCATCGTGCGTCGAGCGACAGCGTTGCAACAAACGAAGGACGCGCTTGTCGGGGTGAAGCCGTGAAAGCTGCGCCGGAGTTCTTGAGTAATCTTTTCGGTAGCGTCTTGCCGGAATCGATCGCTGCTCAGGCGACCACGACAATTTGGTACGCGTTGCTCGCTGTCATGATCTTCGTTCCGGTCATCATCGTGATGGCGATGCTGACCTACGCGGAGCGCCGCGTGATCGGTGCGATGCAGGCGCGAGTCGGACCTAACCGTGTCGGTCCGTTTGGCTTGCTTCAGCCATTCGCTGACGTCTTGAAGTTGATCGTCAAAGAAGTCGTCATCCCAACGAGTTCGAACAAGGTGCTGTTCCTGATTGCGCCTTTGCTGGCCCTGGTGCCCGCACTCGCTGCCTGGGCAGTGGTGCCCTTGTGGCCGGGCTTTGTGGTTGCGGATATCAACGCCGGCGTCTTGTTCTTGCTGGCGCTGAGTTCTGCCGGTGTCTACGGCATTATTCTCGCCGGTTGGGCAACCAACTCGAAGTACGCGTTTCTAGGAGCGATGCGAGCCGCGGCTCAAATGGTTGCCTATGAAATCGCGATGGGCTTCGCGGTAGTCGGCGTGATCATGGCATCCGGCAGCCTGAACTTGGGTGAGATCATCGCGGGGCAGGGCGGCGGATTCTCGAACTGGTATTGCGTTTGGTTGTTCCCGCTTTTGATTATCTACTTCATCTCGGGTGTTGCAGAAACCAATCGCGCGCCGTTCGACGTCGTCGAAGGCGAATCGGAAATTGTGGCCGGCTCGCACGTCGAGTATTCCGGCATGGCGTTCGCGCTCTTCTTCGTCGCCGAATACACCAACATGATTCTGATTGCGGTGCTGACGACGTTGTTTTTCCTCGGCGGTTGGCTTTCGCCTCTCGAAGGTTGGGTATTTTTACCGGATGCTCTGTCCTGGCTGCGCGGATCGAGCGCAGTTTGGATGTACCTTAAAGTTGCGTTCTTCCTATTCCTTTATTTGTGGTTCCGCGCCACGTTCCCGCGCTATCGCTACGACCAAATCATGCGATTGGGTTGGAAGATATTCATTCCTGTCACGCTGGTATGGATCGTCGTCGAAAGCGTGCTGATGATCTACAAGATCGGCCCTTGGTCAATCAACGTGGCCGTCGCCGGAGCGTGAAAATGAAAGGCGCATCCAGTTACCTCAAGACATTCTTCCTGACCGAGTTGCTCGTCGGGCTGGGTGTCACGGCGCGTCAGTTCTTTGCGCGTCCGAGCATCACGATTCAATACCCGGAAGAGAAGACGCCGCAGTCGCCGCGTTTCCGTGGGTTGCATGCACAACGTCGCTATGCAAACGGTCAAGAGCGCTGCATCGCCTGCAAGCTTTGCGAAGCGGTGTGTCCTGCCCTCGCGATTACCATTGAGTCTGAAGTCGCACCCGACGGCACGCGTCGCACTAAGCGCTACGACATCGATCTCTTCAAGTGCATTTACTGCGGCTTCTGCGAAGAAGCGTGCCCTGTAGATGCAATCGTAGAAACGCGTATCCATGAGTACCACATGGAGAATCGTGGCGAGAACATCATGACGAAGGACAAGCTGTTGGCCGTCGGCGAGCGCTATGAAGCAATGATCGCGGCCGACAAGGCTGCGGATGCACGGTACCGATAAGAGAACACGCATGTCCGTTATCGATCTCCTCTTTTATCTCTTCGCGACGCTCTTGGTTGGATCGGCTGTTGGTGTGATCACCGCCCGCAACCCGGTACACGCCGTGTTGCTGCTGGTCTTCGCGTTTTTCAATAGCGCCATCATTTGGATGCTGATGGAAGCCGAATTCTTGGCAATCGTGCTGGTGCTTGTGTACGTCGGCGCGGTGATGGTGTTGTTCCTGTTTATAGTGATGATGCTGGACATCAATGTCGCCGAAATGCGCGCGGGCTTCGCGCGCTATGCGCCTTTCGGCGCGATCATCGCGATTCTGGTTATCGCGGAGATCGCGAGTGTAGTGACTTTGAAATCCACAACAGTGCCTTCGATTGCACCGGAGGCCGGCGTCGCGACCAACAATACGCGAGCGCTGGGCGAGCTTTTGTACTCCCAATATCTGTACCCATTCGAACTGGCGGCGGTCTTGCTGTTGGTTGCGATCGTGGCGGCGATTGTGCTCACGATGCGTCATCGCACCGGCCACAAAGCGCAGGATGTGGCGGCCCAAGTAGCGGTCCGCGCGAAGGACCGAATCCGCATCATCAAGATGGCGTCCGAAACGAAGGAAAGCCCGAGCGAGAGTGGAGGCCAGCCATGATCACGTTGCAGCAAGGCTTGCTTCTGGGCGGCATCTTGTTCGCGCTTTCGGCGGCAGGCATGTTCTTGAACCGCAAAAACGTGTTGCTCTTGTTGATGTGCATCGAGCTGATGCTGCTCGCCGTCAATTTCAATTTCGTCACGTTCGCTCGTCACTTGGGCGATCTGAACGGCCAAGTATTTGTGTTCTTCATCTTGACGGTGGCGGCTGCCGAATCCGCAATTGGCCTTGCGATTTTGGTGGTGCTGTTCCGCGAACGTAAGAGCATCAACGTCGAAACGTTGAATACGATGAAGGGTTAGCATGATTTCGAAAGACATACTGCTGCTCATTGTCCTCGCGCCGCTGATCGCCGCCGCGATTGCCGGGTTGGGCGGTGCTCGCCTTCCGCGCGTGGTTGCGCATTCGGTCACCATCGGCGGCGTCGCCATCGCATGCGGCTTGTCGATCTACGTGCTCACGCAGTTGCTCGGCAGCGCGGCTACGTTTAACGAAAATCTGTATACCTGGCTGGTCAGCGATGGCATCCAGATGAACATCGGCTTCATGGTCGACAAGCTGACCGCTTTGATGATGGTCGTAGTGACGTCTGTGTCGTTGTGCGTACACGTCTACACCATCGGCTACATGCATGACGATCCTAGCTACCAGCGGTTCTTCTCATACATCTCCCTGTTTACCTTCGCGATGTTGATGCTGGTGATGGCGAACAACTTCCTGCAGCTGTTTTTCGGCTGGGAAGCGGTGGGCGTGGTCTCCTACTTGCTCATCGGTTTCTGGTACACGCGGCCAACGGCGATTTTCGCCAACATGAAAGCGTTCTTGGTCAATCGCATCGGCGATTTCGGTTTCGTCCTCGGTATCGCGGCCATCGTGTTCTACACCGGCTCGCTCGACTATCAGGCCGTCTTCGCCGCTGCGCCGTCCGCTTTCGATGGCAAGACGATGCAGATTCTCGGCAGCATGGAATGGCAAGCGATCACCGTCGCGTGTATCTGTTTGTTCGTTGGCGCGATGGGCAAATCCGCGCAAGTGCCGCTGCACGTGTGGCTGCCGGATTCGATGGAGGGTCCGACGCCAATCTCCGCTTTGATCCATGCGGCGACGATGGTGACTGCAGGTATCTTCATGGTCGCGCGTATGTCGCCGCTCTTTGAGATGTCCGAAGTGGCGCTTTCAACGGTACTAGTCATCGGAACGATCACTGCGTTCTCGATGGGTCTCCTCGGTCTCGTTGCCAACGACATTAAGCGAGTTGTCGCATATTCGACGCTCTCGCAGCTCGGCTATATGACTGTCGCGCTTGGCGTTTCCGCCTACGGCGCCGCGATCTTTCACTTGATGACGCACGCATTCTTCAAGGCATTGCTGTTCTTGGCGGCCGGCTCCGTGATTATCGGCATGCACCACGAGCAAGACATGCGCAAGATGGGTGGTCTTAAAAAGTACATGCCGATCACGTATTGGACTTGCTTGATTGGCTCACTAGCGCTAATCGGATTCCCCGGCACGTCGGGCTTCTTCTCGAAGGACGCGATCCTCGAAGCCATCCACGAATCCCACAATCCGATTGCCGGCGTCGTGTATTGGTTCATGTTGGCCGGCGTCTTCATTACTGCTTTTTACAGCTTCCGCTTGGTGTTCATGACCTTCCACGGGCCGGAGCGCTTTGCTCAGAATACGCAGGGGCATATGGCGGCACATGGGCAGGATGCTCATCACGCGGTTCACAAAGACCCGCATCATCAGGACGAGCATGGCCACGATCACCACGGCGGTACGCCACACGAAAGCCCTTGGGTAGTTTGGTTGCCGTTGGTAGTGCTCGCGATTCCGTCGTTGATCGTCGGCTGGCTGACGATCGGTCCTGTGCTCTTCGACGACTACTTCAACGGCGCCATTCAAGTGGCTCATGAGCACAACGTCATCGGGCATATGAAGTCGGAGTTCCATGGGCCCACGGCATTCGTCATTCATGGCATGCAAGGGTTGCCCGTGTATCTCGCGCTTGCAGGCGTTGTGTTGGCTTGGTTCCTCTACATCAAGCGGCCGGATTTGCCGGCCAAGATCGCGGCAAGCTTGTCGCCGCTCTACACGTTGTTCGTGAATAAGTACTACGTCGACGACTTCAATCAAAAAGTGTTCGCAGGCGGAAGCCTGGGGTTGGGTAAGTTGCTGTGGAAAGTGGGTGATTCGACCTTGATTGACGGTATAGCGGTCAATGGCTCCGCGCGCGCGATAGGCTGGCTGTCCGGCATCGTGCGTCACATCCAATCCGGGTACCTGTATCAATACGCATTCACGATGATCATCGGGTTGGCCGCGCTGTTGGCCTGGTTCCTGTGGCTGTAGTGCGCGGCACCATGGCGATCACAACCATGCCATCGCAACCGTGGCAATCGCAACCGTGGCAATCGCAACGAGATAGAAGAGCAAATTAGATGTCCCTGGACTGGCCTATTTTAAGTGTGCTGATTTGGTTGCCCATTGCGGGCGGAATCGCGCTGCTTGCTGTCGGTGACAACCGCGCCGCATTGGCGCGCTGGGTCGCGCTCGCCGTGACGGTGCTGACATTCGCTTTGTCGTTACCGCTGTTCGTCCAGTTCGACAACAGCATGTCCGCCATGCAATTCGTCGAGAAGCATGAGTGGATTCACTCGTTGAACGCTTGGTATCACTTAGGCGTCGACGGCATCGCGATGCCGCTGATCGTGCTGACCGCGTTCATCACTCCTTTGGTGGTGATCTCAGCCTGGGTGGTGATCGAGAAGAAGCCGACGCAGTACTTTGCGGCCTTCCTGATTCTCGAAGGTCTGATGATCGGCGTCTTTGCGGCGCTCGATGGCCTGTTGTTCTACGTCTTCTGGGAAGCGATGCTGATCCCGATGTTCATCATCATCGGCGTTTGGGGCGGCCCACGCCGCGTGTACGCGACGATGAAGTTCTTCCTCTATACGTTCCTGGGTTCGGTCTTCATGCTGATCGCGCTGATCTACATGTATCTGAAGTCGGGCAGTTATGCGCTCGCCGATTTCCACAATTTGCCGCTGAGCCTGACTGAGCAGTCCTTCATCTTCTTCGCCTTCCTGGCTGCCTTTGCAGTGAAGGTGCCAATGTGGCCGGTGCATACCTGGTTGCCCGATGCGCACGTAGAGGCGCCTACCGGCGGCTCCGTCATCCTGGCTGCGATCATGTTGAAGATGGGCGGCTACGGCTTCTTGCGCTTCATGTTACCTATTACTCCGGATGCAAGCCGCGAGTTCGACTGGTTGATTCTTGCGTTATCGCTCATCGCGGTGGTGTACATCGGTTTCGTCGCGCTCGCGAAGCACGACATGAAGAAACTGATCGCATACTCTTCGATTGCACACATGGGCTTCGTGACGCTCGGCTGTTATTTGCTGTTCGACATTCAAGCCGCCACCGGAGTGGCGAAGGGCGCGTTGAACGGCTTCGATGGCGCGATGGTTCAAATGATTTCGCACGGGCTGGTATCGGGCGCGATGTTCTTGTGCGTGGGGGTACTGTACGACCGAGTGCATAGTCGCGAGATCAACGCATACGGTGGCGTCGTCAACAAGATGCCGATCTTCGCCGCGTTCGCTGTGCTGTTCGCGCTCGCGAATGCGGGCTTACCCGGCACGTCCGGCTTCGTCGGCGAGTTCCTGGTAATTCTCTCGGCGTTCCACGCGAACTTCTGGTACGCATTCTTAGCAGCCACTACGTTGATTCTCGGTGCGGCTTACACACTCTGGTTGGTTAAGCGCGTTATCTTCGGCGCTGTGGGTAATTCGCACGTCGAACATCTCGAAGACCTGAACGGTCGTGAGTTCGTCGTACTAGGCATTCTTGCAGCGGCTGTGGTGGCGCTCGGTGTGTATCCCGCGCCGTTGCTCGATGCAATGCGCCCGACATTGGAATCGTTGCTGCAGCACGTCCTGGCCGGAAAGCTATAACGATGAACGCATCTACCTTAGGTTTGTCGTTGGCCTCGGCGGAGATCTGGTTGATCTCGGCCGCCTGCGTGCTGCTGCTCGTCGATGTCTTTCTGAAGGACTCGCTGCGCTGGGTGACGATGGCGTTGTCGTTGGTGTCGCTGGCCGTTGCGGCGTGGATCACCTGGCAGCAGCCCCTCGATGGCCGCGTGATCGCGCTTAATGGATTCTACGTCGCCGATCCGATGGGCAATTTGCTCAAGCTCTTTTCGTATGGCGCGGTTGCCGTGAGCTTTATCTATTCGTACGAGTACCTGGTTAGACGCGGCCTCTTCAAAGGCGAGTACTACATATTGGGACTATTCGCACTTGTCGGCATCATGGTGATGATCTCCGCCGGCAGCTTGCTCACGATTTATCTCGGTGTCGAACTGCTGTCATTGTCGTTGTATGCAATGGTCGCGTTCGATCGCGATTCTGGAATCGCGGCTGAATCGGCGATGAAGTATTTCGTGCTCGGCGCCTTGGCCTCCGGCACCTTGCTGTACGGCATGTCAATGATTTACGGCGCGACCGGCACGATGCAGCTCGACGAGATCGCGCTGGCCGTACGGGAAGTAGGGGCTCAGAACGGCTTACTGGTGTTTGGCCTGATCTTCTTGATCGCCGGTATCGCATTCAAGTTTGGCGCCGTCCCATTCCACATGTGGTTGCCCGACGTGTATCACGGTGCGCCGACACCAGTCACTGTGTTTATCGGTTCGGCTCCTAAGATTGCATCGTTCGCGCTTGCCATTCGCTTGCTAGCCGAAAGCTTGGGCGGCATGTCGGATAGCTGGCAGGAAATCTTGATCGTGTTGGCGGTGCTGTCGATGGGTATCGGCAACGTCGTCGCGATCGCGCAGACCAACATCAAGCGCATGCTCGCCTACTCCACGATCTCGCATGTGGGGTTCATTCTGCTCGGCATCATCGCGGCCAACACTCAGGGTTATCGCGCATCGCTGTATTACACGCTGACGTACGTGATCATGGCGCTGGGTTCGTTCGGCATGATCTTGTTGCTCGCGCGCAAAGGATTTGAGAGCGATCAACTCGATGACTTCAAAGGCTTGAATAAACGCAGCCCCTGGTTTGCGGCCGTCATGATGATGCTCATGTTCAGCACGGCCGGTGTGCCGCCGTTCATCGGATTCTGGGCAAAGATCGAAGTGTTGGGCGCCGTGCTCAGCGTGGGCTACACCTGGCTTGCGGCCACGGCAGTGTTCTTCTCGGTGATCGGCGCTTATTACTACATTCGAGTCGTCAAGCTCATGTATTTCGACGATCCAACGGAAAGCGCAGGCATCGAAGCTGGGAGCACGATGCGCACCGTCATCTCACTAAACGGTCTCGCCGTACTCGCTCTCGGCATCGTGCCGGGCTTGCTGATGGATCTCTGCGCGAAAGTATTGCCGTAAGGAAGACTGTAGGCGCCAGGCTGTAGGCTCTAGCTCGGAATCGGAGCGAACACAATATTTATCCGCGCGACGGCGAGGATTCCTTATTGGTTTTAAGAAGATGCGGCGTGCGATTCTGTCCGCCGCCTAGCAGAGCGCTATTCAGCCTCCAGGTGTACAAGTGTTGCTGAGCGTGGTGGTGTTAGTAAGGACTATCGTGCTCATGAGGGCCATGCCGGCCGCCGGAAGTTCTTGCCGGGACCGCGCACAAGCACGTCCGTGTGGCTGCTTTCCGAAAAAACATCCATGTTTTATTAGAATCCCGGCAAGAACTTCCGACGTCCAGCACGTCTTTGGCTATTCCACGCGTTAGTCAATGGAGAAAAAAAGAACGACACGACTCCAGGATGGCGGCAGCGACGATCTCGGTTCGCATCTTCAATGCGCTCGACATAACCAAAGACGTGTCGGGCGTCGGAAGTTGTTGGCGGGATCGTCAATCCGACATGGATGTCGGTTGTTGAAGCAGCTACACGGATGTACTTGTGCGCGGTCCCGCCAACAACTTGCGGCGGCCGGCGCGGCCCAATCGATCGGCACCGCGGGACTAGTAGGCGTAGGTTCTCAGATAACCCGTGTAGCAAGGATTTGGAAACGCAGGACGTTAAATCGCGGCCATCCGGCATAAAATCGCTGAGACCGGCGAGCGTGCTCGTCGGGCGGTCGTGGCTAGACCGGAGTGACACTTCGAAAAATGGTAGCGGGGATAGGTTTGAACCTACGACCTTCGCCAAGTTATGTCGCTGAGACCGGCGAGCGTGCTCGTCGGTCGGTTGCGGTCAATGTTGGGAACCACTTCGAAAAGTGGTAGCGGGGGTGCGCTACACGATGTCCCGCCTATTCAGCAACTTGTTCAATTGAAGTGATATACGGCAGTCCTCGGCTGTGTCTGCAGCCGAGGTGCCTAACCACTATCACGCAAGAGGTGAATCATGGCTACTCGGAATTCTCGGATAGAAGAGGCGAAAGCGGAAGCGATGCGCGTCAAAGAAGCGCTCGTGCTCGCCAATCAGAGGGCGCTCGCCAAAGGCGACAAAGAACTGGCGGAGGTCATTGCATCGGGCTGTCAGGCGCTGGAACGGAGTTACTTCGCGCTTGAGATCGACCAAAATATGTTGGAGGCAAAAGCTCAGGACATCACCGAAGAAGTCTGGAACGTCGAATCGATGATCTCGGTCTGTATGCGGGATCTCGATAACGAGAACTCATTCGAGCCACCGAATGCGTGCGTCACGGACTTGCATCGTTTGCTCAGCATGTCGCGAGACAAGTGTAATCAGATCGCAGCATCGCTTGAGACCAACCGCTTCCTGGCCGATCTGGAGGTGGAGCATGGCTAATCCAACAAAGGTAGCGATGGGCGAAGCGGAAGCGCTTATGAAGAACATCGCGGTCGCTGTGAGTCGCGCTGATGAACAAGGCGACACGAACCTCGCCGGGACGCTTCGTCAAAGTTCGGCGCTGATCGAGCGACTTAGCAGCCTGCTCAAACCCAACGGGGTGCGAGATCCGGACAGCGGCGACGTTCAACCAATGACGCGTCACGACTTCCCCGAAGTATTGGAGCAAGTGCTAGACGACGCCAACCAACGCATATGGCAGGCGCAAGCGATCCTTAAATTAGTCACAGGGCTCCTTGACGCTTCGCCAGAGCCGGACGCAACGGAGATCAACCGCATCATGCTGGCCGTCGAGAACGTGGTGGAGACCCTAGAACCGGTGCCAGGTTGGATCGGCTGCAATCAGGCGCTGGCGAACGAGTGCAATACCAAGATCTCCGAGAGCATGGAGGAAGAGGCCGATGCGTAAGCGGCCAAAGAAGGCAAAGACGCCCGCGCGCTATCGTCCGAAGAAACTTGTAGTCATTCGGAGAAACGCGGGCATCGCATGGCTAATTACATCGAAAATGCTAGGACCGAAGTGAGTAGAGGTATCCAATGCGTACATTGAAGAAATTAAGCAGGCCCTCGCGCGTGGAATTGCGTCGGCGGGAATTAGTGGTCATTAGGCAAATCGTTGCCCGCCATGCGTCCTTAGCATGGAACGAAGCTGCTCATGCAGTCGCCAAGACCAACCCAAACGGAAGTATGAGGAAGTTCAACGACCAAGTCACCGACGCGATGTTGGCTGAGTTCAACTTGCGCCGAGACTCTTCGAAAGCGTCGGGCACAAAGGCTGCGTTAAAGCGCGCGAGCTAAGCAGCAAATCGGCAAATTTGCCGGTATGACCTAAGCCCCGGCGCCTCTCTAAGGGCCGGGGCTTCAGAACTTCGCATGGAAGCGGACCATCAACCTCTACGATTTTATCGGGCACTGTACAAATCGTCAGTGCTCGGTCGTGCAAAGCCCCGTTTCCTGTTGTAGTCTTAAAAATGTCACCGGGCGCTTTAGCCGGCGGTGAAAGACCTCAACAACCCAATAACCACGAAAAAGACGGGCTTAAGGGATGATGCGCTCCACACTTTCGATCATTTGCAACTAAATCTAGTTGCAGCAGTCCAAACGATTGCCGATACTGCAGTGAGTAAAAAGGACAAATTACTGGCCCGCTTCCAGAAGTTCGATCGCGAACTCACATGGGACGAGGCCGTGACGTTCACTCGTCAACATGGGTGCAAGCTTATAAAGAACAGTGGCTCATCGCGCATTTTTAGGCACGAAAAGACAGGGACAAAAATTCGGCTCCATGAGCCACATCCGGAGCCATATCTAAAGCGTTATATGGTTGAAGCAATACTGGATGGGTTGAAGGCAGCCGGGGAAATATAGAGGCATGAAGCATTTCGAGTATCAGGGTTACTTAGGTTCGGCGGACGTATCCACCGAAGATAGAGTTTTGGTTGGTCGCCTTTTGTTCATCAAAGATGTGATCACCTACAGCGCGGACACTGTGCCGCAGCTCGAAGCTGCGTTCCGGGAGGCTGTCGACGAATATCTCGCAACCTGCTTAGAGCTCGGAGACGAACCTGAGCTTCCTTGCAAAGGCACATTTAACGTTCGAGTTGGCCCGCAGATTCATCGAGATGCCGCTATTTATGCGCGCTGTCATGATCAATCGCTGAACGATGTCGTATGTGACGCCGTAAGTCAGCTCCTATATGCCAAAGCGATCGAGCATCACCACTTCGTTGAAGTAAAAATGGATCGCACGGTTGTTGCTTCTGGCCAGCCCGCTGATAAATGGGGGATTGCTCATGCAACCAGCGCACACTGAAGGCGATCAGAAGTTGGTCGATCTAAAGGAACTGGGGGCGCTCCTTCTGAAGCACTTTGAGATTAAGGAAGGATTATGGGATGTTGCCGTGGAGTTCCAGTTTGCGATTGGCGCGATTGGCCCGAAACCGGACACGGTATTGCCTGGAGCGATGTTCGGAGTCAATCGTGTCGGGTTGCGTCGAACGCCAGTAAGGGGCCCTTTAACAATTGATGCGGATGCAAGCGACGATACTTAGTTCGGCAGCGATGTGAATTGATGCGCCCTTTTCATGATTGCGCATCAATGCCAATCCAACGCCAACTGCTTGTGTCCGTCGTGAGCTGACCGCGTAGCAGTTGTGTTTTGTTTCGAGCGAGTCGTGAAGTGTCTACGCTTCAGCGATGCAAAACCCGCAACGAATTGGCACCGCCGCCCATGCCCGACAAGTCCTGCACGTCTTCTGCGAAAACGCCGAGTGCCGTCACCGGTCAACGTTCGAAGAATCCGAACTTCCAAAAGGGCGCCGGAACTCTGGGTGCTCGAAGTTTGGCGCGCGCAAAGTTGAACCGCGCTGGGTATAGACTTTCGGCTCACCAGCGCCTCGCGGCATGAGTTGGGGCCGCATTTGCCTCAATGCCAAGGCTGCCGCTTACGATCTAAGGCCAGGTCGCGAAGATACTCAAGAAACTTCTTGGCGCCAGGTGGCAAATCGAGATAGAACAAAAGCAATTCAGCAGGAGAGAGCTTCGGCTGCCCATCGTCTTCTAGCAATTCTGCTAGATCATTCATGAGCCGAGTCTACTCCGCCCTCAATAACAGCAGGTACGAAACGTTCGACATAAGATCCAATGTTTTTGCCCTGCATATGCCGGTCCGCGAGAGTCAGCGCAAAGGCAAGCCTTCGAGCGGCTTCGAGTGCCGCAAGCGGCACTTCCGCTCTAGGTTCTTCGATGATCGCAGTGGTCGATAACGGCTTGCCCCAACCACGATCGAGCAATGCATTGGCTGCCGCAATGCGCGTCAACCTGTTCGCTTTCTCGTCTGTCAGGATTTCCGCGAGCGCAGTGATTGCAGCCTCTGTGTGCTGGCGCGCAAGCTCGGTAACTGTAACGATGGCTTTTGGTCGGCCACCAGGATTGCCGGATTGCCCTGGTTGCCAACGGCCGGCGACGCGCGGGGCGCCGATGTTCGTACCTGCCTCGGGTTCTTCTGATTCACTCATCGTCGCCCCCTATTAGCTCACGATATCGCGCCTGCAAACTTTCGGCACGAGGGCCCCGCCAATAGTCGGAACGGCGGTCCTTCATCAGCTTGTGTATTTGTTCGAGCTCGGTCGCGTCGGTGCGAGTCGGAGTGCGTCGAGACTCAAACACTTCGGGCGGTGTATCCATCGCGCGCGCGGCAGAGACAAGGAAATGAGCAATGGACGGATTGTTGAGAAGTAAGCGGCCGGATTCATCGCGCGATTCGAGAATTGCCTCTGCTGCTTCTTCCGGCATAGTTTCGATAAGCCCGTGCAGGAAGTCCATGTTGCTCGCGTAGTCGGCGCCCCAGGAGCGTCGAAGGGAGTTCAAGCAGCCTTTGATGTGAGCGCGGTCGACGTGATGCTGACTTTCGTCTGCGTCAGCGGAGAACTTCGCGTACCAGCGCTTTGCGACAGGCAGCACAGTGTCGTCATCGATCCCCGCCAGGCGAAGGGCGCTTGCGAAAGAACTGAACACGCCGGCATCGCTAGCGGCATCGACATGAGTCCTCGGCTCACTCGCCGACACGTGCGAATGGCCTCGAGACGAAACATCGTACGACTGGTCTGCCGACACAATGTCCGAACCCGATCTAGTTACAAGATCATTACTCATGCTAACCCCTCGTGCATCCCGACACATCGCGAACCGGCTCGTCGGCGATTGACGGTAGTGCCGGCACCGGTGCGCCGTTTCGACCTTCCGATTCGTCCGCCTGCATTGCTTCGTCTGCATTCCGATAGCGTCGCGCGATCTGAACCCAATCTAGCCACGGCTGCTTGCAGTCGGCGTGCACTTGAGACTCGGCCTTGATCGTTAACGCTGGGTAGTGCAAATTCCGGGCGGGCGTATCCACCGTTACCAGGGAGTTGCTTTTGCGCTCTGGCAGCCGGCAGAAACGGCAGCGATTGCCTGCGGGATTGTCGCCAGTGACAAAAGCGAATATCGCAGCATGAGTTGTCAGCCAGTTGGTATTGACCAGCCTAATCTTGCTGTCCTGGTCATCGCCCCACACGAGAATGCCGCGGGTCTGCAATTCCATAACCAGGCTCGGCTCGTGAAGCACTAAGCCAAGGAGCTGTTGCGGTTGCTGCTTCGACCAGAACTGAGCGTCAGTTGGTGCGGTGCATTCTTGCGCGACGTGAACTAGTGCAGTATCGAGAGGCAACAAAGCTGCGCCCACTCTATTCGCAACGCGCTCTAGTGCGTCTACAAGCACTGTGACTTTCTCGGCAAGCGTTGGGTAACGTCCGCCATTGCTCGGCGTGACGAGCTTAGAGAAGCGCTCGGCGGCATCAACGATTTCGGCAACGATCTTGTCCGCCTTCTTCGAGTCGAACAAGGAACCCGAAAGACCAATTTCGTAGTGGCTGCGAGCCCGGTCAAGCGCACGACATACCTCGATCAGGGGTAGGCTTCTCATTTCTGCACCGTCTTGACGTGCTGATTGAGCCAGCCATAGGCAATTGCTTCGGTATCGCACTTCTCGTGGAGGATCTTGCCTTCGCGATCGACGATGCACCACTTCAGATGCGGGCCCCTGTATTTCACGCTACATCCAGTGAAGTTCTGCATGGATGCATCGTTTACGCCCACGTTCCCGTCGAGCTGTTTGCCGAACAGTAAGCAGACCTTGACGCCTTCCGTGCCCGGAGCCACCACAAGCAACTCCGCGTACCACTGGCCGGACTCCTCAACCACAACGATCTTGTCGTATAGGTGAAGCTTGCGGGCGACACGCGCCCAGTAGGCTGTCGCCAGCACATCATCGACGACAGTCCCGGCCATGGCCGTGTATTGATGCGTAGTCCACGCATAACCATACGGGCGAAGCCTATCCATCTCGGCAAACTGTGGAAATACGGCAATTTTCTCAGCAGACATACAAGTACTCCAAGTCGGTGAAAGTCATTAAGTTGCTAATTCGGATACGGATTCTCGAATTCAGAAATATCGGGTTCTGGATTTGCTCACTCGCACTGCGATGAATGACGCAATAGCGATGCGTTGTGATCGTTCGGCAATCCGCGTGTTGGCAAATCACTGGCCCAACCTCCCACGACTCCGCAGTTCGGCGATCTCATCGGCGGCAGTGCAAAGCCCTGCGTGCAATCTCTGCGCCTCGCTGAGCAGCTCTGCGTTCGTCGCATTGGTAGCCACAACACGCAGGGCACCAATGGCGCAGAGGCAGGCACGGTGTGCGTCGTCGATTTGTAAGGCGCTCAACGAATCCAGCTTGAAGTCTGAGTCGGTCATACGCGGCAACTCGTGCAGGTAACCTGTTCTGAAAGCCATCCGCTCTTACCCACAATGCTGGGTTTGCCTATGTCCGAACTGTCCGAAACGTCCGAACTTGTCTTTTCGTACTCTCGGACAAGCCTCTGCTGTCTGTCCGAAGTGTCCGAGTGCCTATAAGGCACGGACACTCGGACAAGCGGAGTCGGGGGATTGGGCTGATAAATCATTTCTTCACCTTTAGTGCGACGGTGCCTGGTTCAATGAGTCGAAGGAATTTGCGGCCAGCTAATGCTTGCCAAGCCGATGACACGCTCTGCCTACTCACGCCGCGTTCTTTGGTTGCGATAGCAGCTACGTCGCTACGTGCCACCAAGACCTCGCCTTGCGCATTGGGCGACCCCTGAAGTGCGAGCATCCTTACCAGCTCGAGCACAACAGACTGCGCAGACCCAAGCGGCTTACTGCGCCCGGTGAGAGTGACGGGTGCGTCTGATCCTTCCACCACGCATGACGTCTCAGGATGACCGTCTTCGTCGATCCATGAAGTCTCAACGGCACGAAGGCGGAGAGCGAGCGGCTCGGTCATCTCTTCCATGTCTCGGGCGTTAACGACTTGGAAGCCGACGTTGCCACTACCGCCGGCATCCTTGGCGACTTGGATGAGCACGTCGGCGGATGCACGGAGAACGATTGAGCCGCGTTCCCGCGTTTGGTCGCCGTGTCCGGTGTGGTGAATGACGACGATGCTGCATTCCACTTGATCGCGGACTGCACGAAGGGCGCCGCAGAACCGTGTCATGTCGGCAGTCTTGTCTTCATCGCCACCGCCAAAGTAGGCGTTGAGCGTGTCGGTGACGATGATGTCCGGCTTAAAGGTCTGCAGTGCCTCGATAACTTCGGTCACGTGATCGGGCAAGGACAAGGATTCTGGAAGTATCCGGAACTCGCCGATCGCATCCAGGTTTTGATGTTGCTCTAGCCATGCCCGCAGACGAACCTTGAAGCCCGTAGTACCTTCACCTACGAGATAGGCAACTCGCACTGGGCGAGCCACGTTGAATCCATGCCAGCTCAGCCCATGAGCGGCGTGCATAGTTAGATCCGCGACAGTGAAACTCTTGCCGCCTTTGGGAGGCCCGAAGACAATTACGATGCTTTGGCAGGGGATAACGCCGCGCACGTAATACGAACGCGAAGGCTGCTGCACGAACTCATCGAGTGTCAGCAACCTAAGCTTGCGCCCCTCTGGTTGAGTGTCCGCGGCCGGTTCATAGCGCGCCACGCTACGTGCGATACCTGCAACTTCGGACTCCGGTAATGGTGGGGAGCAGCGAGCGTTCATCGCTAAAAGCGCGACTTCAATTTCTTCGCGCGAAGCTCTAGCCCTTCGCATGGTTCCGGCTAGGCTTGTCAGCGATTCATTGCGGCTCCCTGCGATGATCGGTCCACCGATATTCCCTTTGACCTTCGCAGTTGGCTTCTCGACTGCTGTCAACAGACCAAGTAGCCACTCAGGCGGTAGGGCCAAGTCTTCAAGGTCCCCAATGGCGTCGAAGCCGTGTGCCGGCCACCAAATCAGATAGCCGCCTTCGCCGCGAACATCGACGCCTGGTGCAATCTTGCTAGCTGAGTTGCGAATGCCAGGCTCCGGCATCCGATAGAGGAGGTGCCATCCACCGCTGTGAGTTTTATGAACTCGTCCACAGTGAAGGCGATCAGCATTCTCGCTATACCAGTCCGAGCCCTTGGCGCCGTTCTTCACGTCGATATCGATGACCAGCAACTTACTCGCGAGACCTGTAGGCACGCCCACCAGCGCGTTGGGGTTCTCCTTCCACCACAGTTCGACACCATCAAGATCATGTGACGCGTCTTTGAACCCGTGCGCAGTGAGCGGCTTCTTATCTGGCCTGCACGGAAAAACAGGGATTCCAAAGTTACAGATTAGATCGCAGGCTGTTTGCAGCGCAGATCCCGTTGGAAGGAATGCCACTTGTGCGTTCACGATTGCAAAGAAGTCGCCAACATCTCGCGAACGACGGCGACGTTCATCCGTAACGCAGTGCTGATGTCGATCGCAGTGAAGCCTTGCGAATTGAGGCGCCGGACTTCGCTAGCAATTGCTTTCGGGTCCGTTGGCCGATGCAGTGATGCGAGCAGCGCGTAATTCGCCGCAGTTAACGGGCCGCCGATGCTCATTGCACTTCCTCGATTGGTAGACCACACGCTTCGCAAATGACAACCGGCTCGCGGCGGTCGGATAGAACCTGCGCGTCTGATTCGGTAAATTCCTCGGCGATGCCCGGGTGCATTGCGTCGAGCTCGCAGAGCGATTGGTAAAAACGTGCGGAGACTAGGCCAATGCGGCGCCAGCACAGGAAGACCCAACGGCGTTTCGCGCGTAGCAAAGTCTGGCGCACGAGAAATTGGCGATGCCCGGGCGTCAGGCTGAACCAGTATCGAAGCGAGCTAAGCATCGTCATCCTTGGACTCTGAGGCGTCGAGTTCCGCAAGTAGCTCATCAACAGCCGCCTTTGCGAAGACGGCAGCGAGTGCATCCAACAGTTCAGGATTGAAGTGATAGGCGAAAGGCGTGACATCGCGCTGAATCACGTCACCCGCTCCTTGGGATCAATCGTCCTCGCCAACTGAAAGGCGTCAACGTCAGCGCGCTTATAGACGACTCTTGCCGATGGCTTTGAGTAGGGCGGACCCTTTTTGAGTAGTCGCCAGTTCTTCAGTGTTCCGACGGAAATGCCGAACATGGCGGCCACTTCGGATGGCCGGAGCCAATCATCAGGGGAGGTTTCCGCCACCATTACGTCGAGAATGGTTCGCGGTCGGCGGATGCCGTTCGGTGACTTTGATGTGCGCACTTGGTCCATGTGCGTAACGATAGAGAACGGTTCCTCTAATGTACTTCCAAATATTAGCCCGTCTTTTTAGAAGTCGGTTTCCTTTCTATCTGGCGGAAAGAATTCGTAGTACCGCAGTTTTGCCAATGACCCGCTAACGCCGATCGACTCACCAATCTCATCAAAAAGCCCATCGTCTATTGCGCGACCATCGTGCTTTGCGTTTAGAACACCGAGCTTTACCTGATTGGCGACCTTCCACTTTCGATTACGACTAGCTACTGGCTTTGCTTTGCCGAACACCAAATCCCAAGACTTGGCCTTGCCCACCTTAATTGCTCTATGTCCGTCCTCGAGACCCTGCCGCACCCAATCAGGCAATGCGTAACCAGCCTCGACACAGAGCATGATTCCGCTCATTAGGTATTCTTTGTCGCCACCTGCATAACATTTCGCGTAGGTAGCCAGCAAGAATGCGTCTACGCGCTGTCGACTTTCCTCATCACCGAGAATCGTTGTTTCCTTGCTTGGTGCCTTGCGCTTCATGGCTGGTATGTTTATCATATGCATACCACACACGCAAGGGGTCGAAATGGCAACGAAGAAGCGAGCTGCAAGCAAGAACAGGAAGCCTGTTAACTTCAAGCAGATTGCCGCCTTTGTTACACCTGAGCAGCACGAGGCGCTTAAGGCATTAAGCGCGCTGACGCGAATACCGCAGCAAGCCCATTTGCGTGAAGCAATCGACGATTTGCTTAGGAAATACGCCAAGGAAGTGAAACGATGACCGATACGAAAAACCTCGAGGGCCTGGTACTCAAGAAGGATTTTGAACTTGTGGCCGGGACTCTAAAGATTGGTCCGATGTCGGGTGTAGCGTCCTTGTCGCTACGTACGAGCGGCACAATGACCGCGACCGCAATGGCAAATTCGTCTGTGTATTTCGGCACGCTCGCTGAGCGCCAGGATTGGGTCCGCCTTCCCCAGGAATTGGAACGATTGGACATTACTCATCTTCGAATGCTTTCGGAGATTAAGGAGCCGGTTAAGCAGAAGCTCGTGATGCTCACAAATTGGCAGCCGGAATTGATGCCAGACGAAACTATAAAGTTGGCCGCTACATCAGTGCTTAACGAAAAGCTTGCAGCTCGTGAGCGGTCACACGCGCGAACACTGCAATGGATCGCGATCATCGCAAGCATAGTCAGTGGACTTGCAGGAATTGCCATAGGTTACTGGTTAGATAAATGAAAGCAGCAATATATTCCCGATTTTCCACCGATCAGCAGAACGAGAGTTCGATCGCTGACCAAGTTCGCGTCTGCACTGAATACGCCGAACGCAGCGGCATGCGGATCGTCGAGAGATACGAGGATCAAGGTATTTCGGGTGCGGCGTTAGGCAATCGTCCTGGTGCACTTCGAATGATGGAACAGTCACTCGCTAAGCGGTTCGACGTGTTGCTTGTCGTCGATCTGTCGCGTCTCTCTCGTTCCACCGGCGATCTTTCAAAGATGATTGACCGCCTAGTTGCCAAAGACGTGCGCGTGGTGGGCGTGCAGGATGGTTACGACACGGGCCGCAAAGGTCACAAGTTGCAAGCTGGCTTGTCTGGAATTATCGGCGAAGCCTTTCGCGAGATGGTTCGCGAGCGCACGTATGCGGCGCTGGAAACTCGCGCCAAGACGAAGCGTCCCACCGGCGGGCGTGCCTATGGCTACGTTGCCGCCACGGCGTCAAAAAGCGGCGCCACTGAAATAGATCGCCAGGCCGCGCCAATCGTAGTCGACATATTCGAGCGATTCGCCGACGGCATGAGCTGCAAGTTAATCGCGACAGAATTGAACTCTCGCGGAGTTCCGTCACCTGGATCGACGTGGAATCGCACAACGCGGCGCGCCACTGGATGGATGGGCTCCGGAATTCGCGCGATCCTTCGCAATCCGATCTACAGCGGTCAAGTGGTTTGGAACTCGAGTGAATGGCGCAAGGACCCTGACAGCGGCAAGCGCATTCGCGTGGCGCGTCCGGTATCCGAACACGTGATCTATCGAAACGACTCGCTTCGCATTATCTCCGACGAACTCTGGCAGCGCGCCCAGCGTCGCACGAAGGCCAAGGACGGCGCCAAGATCCAGGCAGGGGGAAAGCCCAAGTACCTACTAAGTGGGCTCCTGCGTTGCGAGCAATGCGGTTCGCATTACGTCATGGCGAATGGTGAACGCTACGGATGCAGCGGCAATTTGGGCGGCAATGCTTGCTCCAATTCGATCCGGGTCAAACGCCAAACAGCAGAGGAAAAGCTACTCGGACCGATTACCGCGGGATTGCTGTCTCCCGGCCGTGTCGAGGCAATGGCGAAACAAATGCAGAAGGATTTTGCCGAGCGAATGAAGGCACGCGAAGGGCGAGCCGCCACGGTGCCGGCAGAGCTTGCCGAACTCGACGCCCGAATTGCGCGGCTTCGCAATCGGCTGCGTGCCGGCGACGCAGATATGACAAGTGACGAGATACAGGTCGCAATTGATCGCGCGGACTCAAAGCGGCGCGAACTTGAGGCCGCTCAGCCGATGCACAAAGCTTCCGCACGCGTGACAGCGATCCTGCCGCGCGCAGCTGAGCTGTATAGGAAACAGATTGCCAAAGGACTTGCGGGCAGCGAGCGCGACGCATTGAAGGCGCGCGTGATCCTGCGCGGACTCTTTGGTGGAAAGATTGGCTTAGAACCGGGCGCGGAAGGCAGCTTGTGGGCCCGGTTCGAATTACATCCCGGCGTGTTGCTACGGGACGTAGGTACAAGTGGTAGCGGGGGTAGGATTTGAACCTACGACCTTCGGGTTATGAGCCCGACGAGCTGCCAGACTGCTCCACCCCGCAACAGAGGGCGCGCATTGTACACTGCAGCAACCTGGAAACAAGCGGAAGTTTCCGAACACATTGAACGGTCTCGCTCTCCGACCCGCCGACACGCGAATCTAGGCTGATTTGGTCGCGCGTCGCTTCTGCAGAGCCTTCCAGACGCGCCAGCCGAGCAGGACAAGGGCGATACCCAGATAGACGAGCGGCTCTCGCACATCCGATTTGACGAGCCAATAGAAGTGCCAGACACCCAGCAGGACGATGACGTAGATCGACTTGTGTAGCGCCCGCCAGCGCTGCGCACCCATTCTGCGTATCCACCCGTTTGTCGACGTCATCGCCATCGGAATCAGCAACACAAAAGCAGCGAACCCAAGGGTAATGAAAGGACGTTTGCCGATGTCTTCGAGGATCCCCGGCCAGTAGAGCTCGCGGTCCAGCCAGAGCCAGGTGACGAAATGCATCGTTACGTAGAAGAACGCGAACAGGCCGAGCATCCGCCGCAGAGCGATTGGCCAGGGTTTATGCAGGATGTCTTTGAGCGGCGTAATCAGCAGGGTGATCAGCAAGAAGCGCAGTCCCCACAGCCCCAACTCGTGCAGCACTTCTTCGACGGGATTTGGGCCAAATCCCGCGCCGGCGACGCCGAACGCCTTGAGAGCCAACAATGCGAAAGGGATCAGGCACGCGATGAACAGCAGCGGCTTGAGAACGAATTTAATCGTCTTCTGATTGGGGACCATCGCGTGGCTTATTTGGTTTAGCTTATTTGGTTTAGCTTATTTGGTTTAGCTTATTTGGCTTAGCTTGGGATCGCTCAGTAGAACTTATTCAAGTCCATGCCGGCATACAGCGACGCGACTTGGTCACTGTACCCATTGAACATCAATGTCTGTTGCTTCGAGCCGAATAAGCCTCCCTCCGCGCCGATGCGACGCTCGCGCGCCTGACTCCAGCGAGGATGATCGACGCGGGGATTGACGTTGGCATAAAAGCCGTACTCTTGCCGGGCGGCCATATTCCAGGAGGTCGGAGGTTCCTTCTCGGTAAAGCGAATTTCGACGATCGATTTGATGCCTTTGAAACCGTATTTCCAAGGCGTGACCAATCGCAGCGGCGCGCCATTTTGATTGGGTAACGTTTGTCCATAGAGCCCCACTGCCAGTAAGGTCAACGGATGCATCGCTTCGTCCATCCGAAGTCCTTCTATGTACGGCCAGCCGAGCGATGCGAATTGGGGTTGTTGCCCCGGCATTTCGGTCGGGCGAACTATCGTCTTGAACGCAACATATTTGGCTTTCGACGTCGGCTTGAAGCGTTTGATGACGTCCGCCAATTGCACGCCGTCCCAAGGAATGATCATCGACCAGGCTTCCACACAGCGCATGCGATACACGCGCTCTTCGATCGTAAGGCCCTTGAGCAGATCCTCAAAGCTGAATTCACCGGTGACTTCGGCTTCGCCGGAGATCTTGACCTTCCACGGTTGCGGATTGAACTTGCCGGAGTTCTCCGCAGGCGACTGCTTATCAGTGCCGAATTCGTAGAAGTTGTTGTACGTAGTGATGTCGTTAAACGTATTGGGCTTGTCGGTCACGCTGTACTTCGCGTTCTTCACGACCGTGAGCTTTGTCGTCGCCGCCACGCTGCTTGCCGGCCAAGCATTGGCGATGAGACCTGCGGCGACAGCGCCTGTCAGCATTTCGCGCCGACTCAGGTACGCGCTTTGCGGCGTGATTTCGGACGGCAGGATGTCGGCACAGTCGTGCGGTTGCGGTCGGCGGATGAACATGTGAATACCTCTCGCCCTAATAGACCCTGCAAAGGACCTTTATGTTTCCAATTTATCACGCCGTGCGCCAGCCGTAAGTAGCTGACCGATCAATAAGTGTGAGTGGACTCCAAAGCCACCGTTAGATCGCAAACTATGCGGAAATTGGCGGGAATTGCCGGCGGTCTCCACAGGCCGCTGGGGGTCGCCGTACGCCGCTGTGGGATTGCGCTGTCAGCGCTTGCGCATGGTGGGAGGGCGGCACAGAATCTGCCGCGAGATCCGGTCTGGCGACTTAAACGTGGAGCGAATTCATGGCGGCGATCAATGATGTGACGAAGCTCAAGATCATCGACGGTGTAGCGGTACTGATACTGGACTCGCCGCCGGTCAACGCATTGTCGCAGCAGGTGAGGGCAGGGCTGCTCGAAGGCATCAAGCAAGCAGTGGCGGATCCCACCGCAAACGCGATTGTGATCAGCTGTCGTGGCAAGACTTTTATCGCTGGCGCCGACATCACTGAATTCGGCAAGCCTCCGCAGGCGCCCAGCCTGCCAGAAGTTCAGGCGGCCATCGAAAACTCGCCGAAACCGGTTGTGGCGGCCATTCATGGCACTGCGCTTGGGGGTGGCCTTGAGGTGGCATTGACGTGTCATTACCGCGTTGCTATCGCAGCTGCTAAGTGCGGCTTGCCGGAAGTAAAGTTGGGTTTGCTGCCGGGCGCCGGCGGAACCCAGCGACTGCCGCGTCTCGTGGGCGTCGAGCGAGCGCTCAAGATGGTGACATCGGGCGAGCATGTAAGCGCGCAAGAGTGCCACAAGCTGGGACTGATCGACGAAGTGGTCGATGAGTTCGATTTGGAAGGCAATGCCATTGCGTTCGCGAAGACGGTCGTCGCCGCAGGACGCCCGCTGCGCAAAGTGCGCGATGTGAATGAGAAGGTCGAAACCGCACGCGGCAACACGGAACTGTTCGCAAATTTCCGCCGCGTCAATGCACGCAAGTTTCGCGGCTTTAAGGCGCCTGAGTTCAACATTCAATGTATCGAAGCGGCGATCTATCTGCCGTTCGACGAAGGCCTGCAACTCGAGCGCAAATTGTTTCTAGAATTGATGTCCGGCTCGCAATCCGCGGCGCAGCGGCATGTGTTTTTCGCCGAGCGTGAGGTGTGGAAGATTCCGGATGTCGGCGGTCACACTCCGATCATTGCAATCAACAAAGTTGGCATCATCGGCGCGGGCACGATGGGCGGCGGCATTGCTATGAACTTCTTGAATGTCGGGATGCCGGTGACGATTGTCGAGACCAAGCAAGACGCGTTGGATCGTGGATTGAGCACCGTTCGCAGGAACTACGAGAACACGGCTAAGCGCGGCAAAGTGACGATGGCCGATGTCGAGAAGCGTATGTCGATGTTAACGCCTACGTTGAGTCTCGACGACCTCGCGCACTGCGACCTCGTGATCGAAGCAGTCTTTGAGAACATGGAAGTGAAGAAAGAGATCTTCGCGAAGCTGGATCGCATCTGTAAGCCCGGTGCGATTCTGGCAACCAATACTTCGGCGTTGAACATAGATGAGATCGCCACGGCAGTGAAGCGGCCGGACGCAGTCATCGGCCTGCATTTCTTCTCGCCCGCCAATGTGATGCGCTTACTCGAAGTGGTGCGCGCAAAGGAGACGTCGAAGGCCGTCATTGCGACATCGATGCAGCTCGCAAAACGGATCGGCAAGGTCGCGGCGTTAGTAGGCGTTTGCCCGGGATTCGTCGGCAATCGAATGCTGGCCGCACGTTCACGCGCGGCTCAGTCGTTGTTATTGGAAGGCGTCATGCCATGGGACATCGACCGTGTGCTCTACGACTTTGGATTGCCGATGGGGCCATTCGCAATGTCAGACCTTGCAGGTCTCGATATCGGCTGGTCGAAGGAGACGTCGAAGAGCTCGACGATTCGAGAAATTCTGTGCGAGATGGATCGGCGTGGTCAGAAAACCAATGCGGGCTACTACGACTACGATGAAACGCGCACTGCGCGGCCCTCGCCGGTCGTGGAGAAAATCGTCAAGGATTTCGTTGCGAAACATCAGGCGTCCGCGAGTGAACCGCGTGCCATCTCGCCGGAGGAAATCCTTGAGCGCTGTCTCTACCCGATGATCAATGAGGGTGCGAAGATCTTGGAAGAGGGCAAGGCCATTCGCGCTTCGGACATCGACATCGTATGGATTAACGGCTACGGCTGGCCCGTGTATCGAGGCGGCCCGATGTGGTACGGCGATCACATGGGGCTCGATAATGTGCTTGCGAAGCTCAGGCAGTACGAAGGCCCGAACTTCCAGCCGGCAGCATTGCTGGAACGGCTCGCTAGCGAAGGCAAAAAGTTTAAGGATCTGCCCGCCGCTCAGTAGCCAGGAGCGCGATGCGCTCATGGCTACAGGCTACAGGCTACAGGCTACAGGCTACAGGCTACAGGCTACAGGCTACAGGCTACAGGCTCAGATTATGCACAGCCGAGCGTCGTGCGGTTAGATCATAGGATCGGGGCGACGCGAAGCGGGATGCGCTTGGTTCGGTTCCCGTCGTTCGAACGCAATTCACGCTGCATTTGAATCTCTTTCCCAGCTTCCGGCACCGTCAACGTGATCGCTTGCTTCTTGCGCTGACGCAGGATATTCAGCGTCAGCTTTTCGCCCGGCTGATAGGAACCCAAAATGCGGAACGCATGTCCGGCATTGGTGGGCGCGCGACCATCGATATCGATCAAGACATCCCCGTCTTCGAGCTTCGAGTCTTTCTCCGGCGCGCGAACGACTAACAAACCTTTTTCGGTCCCAAAATACTGACCGAGTTTCGGCGTGAGCGGCACGAGTTCGACATCGCCGAACGCACCCGCGCGCCGGGAGTGAATGATGTAGTCGAATCCGTCTCGATTCCCGAAGGTCGGCAGCTCGGGCAGCTCGGGCAGCGGGGGCATCGGTGGGATGGGGGCGAACCCACGCATCGCAGGCGCTGCCATCGCGAAGCGGCGCAGGCCCTCCGCCTTCAACTTGGCGACGGCCGACTTGCCATCGCGACGATAGTTGACTGTCACGTCATCGCCCGGCGAAAGCTTGGCCATGGCGTCCAACAACTGCTGTGCTGGCTCACTGTTCTTATCCTTCTTCAACGCTTTGCCGTTGAGTTCGACGATCAAATCGCCCACTTTCATACCGGCTTTGTCGGCCGCTCCATCCGGGCTAACGCTGATCACTTCGACGCCGTCGTCATGCGTCTTGCCTTCACCCGAACCGATGCCGATGCCCAGCATGGCGCGATTTGGATTGCGACCCAAGAACATCAGCGTATCGCGATCGCCGCCTGACAATTGCTGACTGAGCTTGGCGACTTCACGTGCCGCTGCTTCGAGTTTGTCGCGCGCCACTTCCAGCTCTCTTTCAGCCGCGCTCCGGTCTTGCGCTTTCGTATCTGTCTCGGCTGCAACGGCCGCACCGCACGCCAGCGCGACAACACCGATCAAAGCAAGCCGGCGCACCATGCCGCTCGTGAATCTAGTCATGATCTATCTCCGCAAAGAAAACACTCAGACGATAAAAGGTCGTAGCACTAGTTAGAGCACGGCAAAGCGCTGGGCTTCGGCATAACGAACGGCCAACAATGAATTCATCAATCGCACGCGGTCTTCCCACAGCACCGCAGATTGCGCTGGGTTGAGACCGACATCGCGTGCAACCGAGAGTTGGAAATCCACCCATTGGATATGGTCTTGCAGACTATCGATGGCCGCACTGGTCGCCGCGCGCTCCGTAGTGGGCCTGCGAGGCATCTCATGGAGTGTTCGATCCAGAAGCTGCGAATAGCTCACTAACGTCGCCACCGACGGTTGCTTGAGTGCTGCGGCAGCCACTTCAGCCGGCACTTGAAACGCTGGCGGCGCTATCGCGTCCGCCACAACCGATTGCGTTGGAGCGTGCGACGTAAAGGTTGTCAGCAACACGATCGAGAGCGCACAAAGTGCGGCCACGGCGGTCGCGCGCCATCCGTTAGGCCGTCCACTAGACCCTCTATCAGAGAAGGCTCGCGTTTGCCTGATGACGTCGGCATGCAGCGCGCGTAAATCGAGCGATGGCGCTTTGAATTGTGGCATCGACCTAAGGCTATTCCGCACTCCGCGCAACCTCGTCAGTTCGCGCGAGCAGTCTGCGCACCCGTCGACGTGCTGCCGCACAACGGCGTCGCACACGGCTTGGTCCTCGAAGGCTAGTAACTGTTCGATACGGGCGTGCATGGCGAAGTCTCGGGAGCGGTGAGCAACTGGCGAAGCCGCAAGTGCGCTCGCGATAGTTGCGATTTGGACATGCTGGCGGTGCCGCCTAGCATTTTTCCGATTTCTTGATGCGTGTAACCTTCAACGTCGTGTAGCCACACCACTGAGCGGGCATTCGGCGAAAGTTTCTCGAGGGCGGCGTCGAGTGCTGCTTGATCGCCGGTCATTACGCCATCGGCGGATGCAGAACTGAGATCGGCAACGGCCTGGTCCAACAATGCTTGAGCTTCGTGAGGAACGATCGCGTCCAGCCAAAGCGTTCGTTTCACCCACGGTGACCGCAAATAGCTCAACGTCTTGTTAATGGCGATCGCCCGCAGCCAACCCCCGAAAGATCCCGACCCGGAATAGGCGCCGATGCTGCGTAACACTTCGACAAACACTTCCTGCTGGATGTCGTCTGCTAACGACTCTCTCGAGGTCAATCGTCGGACCAACGTGTAGATGCGATCGCCGTAGTGCCGATAGATCGCCTCGAATGCCTCGGTCCCGCCAGCTTGGGCGGCCGCAATGACTGCGGGGTCGATGTCATTCGAGGAGCTAGGCGGCTGCATGCTTTATAGATGCACATAACTGTAAAAAGGTCGCAACCAATGGCGAATATTGTGCGTTTAGAAAGGGGTACGCGCCAAGACGTGACATGTCGCACGGCGAATACCCATTCCACCCTCTAATTTGGCGACTTGAGCCCGGTTAGAGCGCCCTAATAAACCTTAACGCCTCCAACCCTTTGGCTTGACTCTTGCTTAAGACCAAGAGGGTTGACAGAAGGATGCCTCATGACCAATCGCGCAGCAATCGACTCGAACCCAACCTCCAACGCGTCGGGAGACGAAGCTCCGCTTATCGAGCGACGGTCAGAGGTTCGCGCCGATGAAGAGGGCGATTGGGAAAGCCGCGCACTGGCGCGAGTGAGCGGCCATTTGCGCAGTTTGCCCGATGAGCCTCAACAACCATTGGGTTGGGAACAAACCGTGCTTGATGTTCTGCGCCGTCGCATCGAGCGCGGTCCGCAGTAGCTCTTGTAGGACCGCATCTATTTCGACTCGCGACGCGTCGATCTCACCAACATTGCATTCATACTCTCTGGCAGCTTCATTGGAGTTGCCATGTCCGATTCGTTACCCATTGTCTTCGTACCTGGATTGTTCTGCACCGCCCGGTTGTTTGCAGATCAAATCGGCCCGCTGTGGAAATTCGGCTCGATTACTATCGCCGATCATTCACGCGACGACACGATGGCCGCCATGGCGCAGCGAATTCTAGCCGCATCGCCACCGCGCTTTGCGTTGGTGGGTTTGTCGATGGGCGGTTACGTTGCGTTCGAGATTTGGCGTCAGGCCAGCGATCGAGTTGCGAAGTTGGCGCTGCTCGATACGACAGCACGACCCGACACACCTGAGCAAACCAAAGTCCGGAACGATCAAATTGCGCAAGCAGAGGCGGGCAAGTTCGCAGCCATCGTAGACAAGGCGTTGCCAATGCTGATCCATCGACAGGGCGATCAAGGGTTGCGCGCAGTCGTGAAGCAAATGGCAGCCGACACCGGCGAAGACGCTTTCATTCGCCAACAGCGGGCAATTGTTGGACGCGCCGATTCACGCCCTGATCTTGCCAAGATTCTCTGTCCGACCTTGGTATTGGTGGGCGCCGAAGATAAGTTGATTCCACCCGACCGCTCACGAGAAATGGCCGATGGCATTGCCGGCGCCAAGATGGTGACTGTCGATGCATGCGGGCATATTTCGTCACTGGAGCAACCCGCAAAGGTGACGGAAGCATTGGTAGACTGGATGTCGAACTAATCGTATCGCTCGTTGACTGCCGCGGGCCTCAGATTCAACACTCTGCTAGAGCCCACCCCGTGTGAGTGTCGCGACATTTCCGGCGACGCACGTGGGATGCTGAGTGCAATGCGTCGCAATTAATCTTCAAGCGGCCTGAAGTGGGCAAGCCTCGCTGGAAATAATCTATTGACAGCCACGCGTCGCTGTTCTACAACTGTAGTACTACACCTGTAGAAGAAGATCCGCCGATGGCAAAACAAGTCGCCTTAAGTGAACTGCAACTTGACGTGCTTCGCATCCTCTGGGAGCGCGGCGAGTGCTCGACGCTGGATGTCGTTGAGGGACTACGCAAGGACCGCGGTCTGGCTCATACGACAGTATCCACCCTATTAACGCGACTTGAGAAGCGCGGAGTCGTTACTTCGATTCGCGATGGCAGGCAGTTGCTCTACAAGGCGCGAGTGACGGAATCAAAGGTGCGCAGCTCCATGGTGACGGGGTTGATCTACACGTTATTCAAAGGCGACGCCAAGGCGTTGCTGGCTCATTTGGTCGATGAAGATGAAATCGATGCAGCCGACTTGGAAAGAGTCCGCAAGCTACTCAAGAAGGAGCCCAATCAATGACCGACACGATTGTCGATTGGCTATCGACCTATGCGCTGCACAGCACAGTCCTTCTCTGCGCCGTCTATGCGCTTGAGCGATTACGCATCCTGGTAGAAGTGGATGTGCGCGAGAGCGCCTGGAGAATCGCGGCACTTGCACCGATCATAACGGCCGCGTTGCAAGTGGCGCTCATGATTGCTAAACCCCATGACACAAGCTCCTCCGTTATGCAGAGCGCTGACGAATCGATCTCGCATACCGCATTGCCGGCGAGCAGCTCGACGCTATGGCCAGACTCGGCCAGCGGTCCAATTCCGCGTACGACGCTTCCAGCCGTCGAGCGCCCCGATAGCTTGATGGGGCTCGAGGCTTCTGCTCCACTACAGATTCCCTTGCCTATGCCTAAGCAGATTGTCGCCATCGTCTGGTTGTTGGGTGGCGGCTTAGCGCTTGGAGCACTGGCTTGGCAGTTCTCCGCATTGCGCCGCAGAGTCGATGCCTTCGCATTGTGCCGTGATGGTGGCGTGGTTGCGGAAGCGCTCGAACTCGCAGCCCGAGCCAAAGTTCGCATCGATGCCGTCAAGCAATTCGAGGGGACGAGCACGGCGCTGGTTGTTCCACCGGCGACACTTTGCATACCGACATGGGCGGTCGGCGATCTTGATCCCGCTCACCGTCGCGCAATGATTGCTCACGAAGTGGCGCACTTGGCGCGGCGCGACCCTTGGTGGCGTCTGGTTCATCGTGCTGTCGCGCGAATTCTCTTCTTTCAACCGATGAATTGGGTGGCACTGAAGAGACTAGATGAGCTCTCAGAATTCTCCTGTGATGAATGGGCCGCCAAAGCAGCGGATCGCGTCGCGCTGATGGAGTGTCTCATCGCCTGCGGAGAACGCATCGTCGCCAGGCAGCCCGCGTTGGCCGCCAGCATGGCGCGACATCGCTCGACACTGATCGAACGCATTCAGATACTGTTTACGCAAGCACCACGGCGGCGGCTTCGCGTTTACTTGGCCCGCGGAAGCTTGCTGGCGCTCTGCTTTGGCGCGCTGGGTTTACCCATGCTCGCGTTCGAGGAGACAGCTGTTGCGGCACCGCAGATCGAATCTGCCAGTTCTGCCGCGAGCCATTCACACTCGTGGTCGCTGGACGATGCGCGCTCCCAAGGTGTGCAAATTGTAAGAAGATCTAAATTCGGCGGATTGTGGGGACCCCGAGTAACGACGCTCCAGGTCAACCTGGAAGGCGCCACGCTGGGTGCGCGGATTGAGGGCGATGTGAAATTCGCA
>Ga0193752_1000671_pt1 | contig 31410 bp, 24 predicted proteins | sample H1c1metaG_FD_144924 | JGI IMG/M metagenome (GOLD analysis project Ga0193752, IMG submission 144924) | Soil microbial communities from a riparian zone of the East river system, Colorado, United States - H1c1 | ecosystem: Environmental > Terrestrial > Soil > Riparian zone | place: USA: East River... | reverse complement strand
CTCAAATAACAGTTTTAAACGTTTCGATGCCGGTATACAAATGGGTGGAGGTTTTGAGTTTCCAGTGAAACAAAAGAGGATTGCCTTGGACATAAGATACAGTCATGGTTTAACCAATATAGCCTACGAAAAGGAAATTTATAACAGGGCTTTGATGATCAGTGTACATTTTTCTAAACCCTGGAAGACGAACCCACTTGCGAGAAATTAAGAATATACAGCCCTTCACTTGTATGTTGTCTATCACCCCAAAACAAGTAGTTTAAAAATATAATCATTAGGAAAATGAAAGCAAACAGAAATACAGCAATCGTCACCGCTGACGCAAGCGAACAAACCCCAATGAGTTCTCTGCGAAAGACCTCATTGGTCGCTGGTGTACTTTATCTGCTCACCTTTGTCTCGATCCCGACTCTCGCTCTCTACGGTTCGATACACGGAGCGAATTACATCGTCGGCCCTGGTCCGGACACTGCTGTCAACATCGGCAGTATCCTTGAGATAATCGTCGCTCTTACCGGCATTGGTACGGCCGTTGCACTGTACCCAGTCCTCAAGAAGCAGAATGAAGGGGTCGCATTGGGCTTCGTGGCCTGCCGGGTTCTGGAAGCCGGCACCATCTTCGCTGGCGTTGCTTTCCTACTGTCGGTCGTGTCCTTACGGCAGGCCGGAGCCGGAGCAGATGATTTGGTGGCGGGCCACGCCCTGGTCGCCATGTATGACAGGATGTTTCTGATCGGGCAAAGTTTCATACCCGGCGTAAATGGTCTGTTGCTCGGATCCCTGCTGTACAAGTCGCGCCTGGTGCCTCGAATCCTTCCCCTTATCGGATTCGTCGGATCGGCCTTGCTTATCGCTGGCGACGTTGCCGTGCTCTTCGGTCTCATTGCGCAGCATGCCCCCTCGACAATGCTTATCGCGATACCGATCGCAGTGTGGGAGTTCTCGCTGGGCATCTACCTTATTGTGAAAGGCTTCAAGCCTTCCCCCATCACTGCCGGCGTCTGACGCTAATCGAAACGCGATATGCGATCCCGGTGTGGTCGGAGCTGTACTATGGTTGATGTTTCTCTTGAATAGATTCCCAGAACTGGCTTCGCGAACTACGCGCTCTATCAGCTAACCTGTGCCAAAATGCTGAGGTCATCGATAATTAGTAGTAACGTTGGGTGGCATATTATTCCTCCTTCTCAAAATAATCACATATGAAAAAAGAGGTTTTGATATTTCTTTTATTATTACCAATTTTAAATATGGGACAGTCAAACAGGCAAGTCACAGAAGATTTTCTCCAATCCTTTGCTGACGCTTTTAATGCACATGACGTCAAGGCTATAATGTCTCATATGACTGATGATTGTGTATTCGAAGCCTCTGCAGGCCCGGATGTTAATGGAGAAAAATTTGCCGGGCAGGAACAAGTTGCAAAGGCTTTTGAAAATGTATTTGTGACCTTCCCTGATGCTCATTGGGGAAATACAAAACATTTCGTTTCAGGAGAGCGAGGAGCCTCAGAATGGATATTTACAGGCACCAAATCAGATGGTAGCAGGGTTGAAGTCACAGGATGCGATCTGTTCACTTTTAAGCACGGTAAAATAGCCGTTAAGAATTCATATAGAAAGAACCGGTTGGCAAAGTAAAGTTTGTTACATGCTGAATTGCCTTCGGCGATCCACCAATGTCGGTCTTACCCCAAGCCTTATGCCGCTATTATTCATCCCTGTAAATTATTTGGTAGCTAAGTCTCGTTTCGTGAAATTGTATGATTATAACTTTTTTTGGTAATGCAAACCCTTATACCCACCCGCAAGTTTCAATTTTCGTTTTGTGCGACACTGTTTGTATTGTACTGTGTACTTATTTTCCAGTACCTATACAACCGCAGCGTATGGAACGATGAAGCATGCCTTATACTCACCATCACTAACCGGCATGCCAGGGACCTTCTTTTACCGCTCGATTATTTGCAGATAGCTCCTGTTCTTTTTCTACAAATCGTAAAATTAACAACAGTATTATTCGGTGATTCGGAATATGCACTAAGATTATTCCCATTATTATGTGGCCTTGCAGCCATTCCAATATTTTATTTCTTTTGTTTGAGATTTACTGGCAACCGGGTGCTGGCCCTGTTTGCCATAGTCCTTTTAGCAGTTTCACCCGGCTTTATATATTATTCTTCTGAAGTTAAACAATATTGCACCGACCTTTTCGTGACCCTGCTGCTGTATAACACAGCATTTAATAATTCAGACTTTTTAGTTAAACGACGAACGCTGGCGCTTTCAATAGTTGGAGTGGTAGCAGTATTTTTATCCAACGTCTCGGTAATAATATTATTCACAATAGGATTATTTTTTTTATATACAACATGGAAAACAAAAAAGATAAAGCGTGAACATTGGATACCTGCCGTCGTATGGATAATTGCGTTCGGCGTTAATTTTTTATTATTTATAAAAGACCATCCTTCTGCGTCATACATGAGGGAATTCTGGCAGATGGCTTTTATGCCCTTAAATATTTTTGGCACCCCTTTCCGGCATTTTATGATCAGGTCGGTGAAAATATTCTCAATAGTTTTGCCTTCGCTTCCAGGGACTTATTTCTTTCTTGTCACATTATTGTTATTTCTGGCAGGACTATTAGCTATGTTTCTGGAAAAAAGATTCTTGTTATTGTATTTGTGCGTGGCACCAATAGCCATTCATTTGGGATTGTCGGCAATTCAAATGTATCCTTTCGAAATGAGACTGTTGCTTTACCAAGCCCCGTTTTATATTCTGTCCATCATCTTTGGTTTATACTGGGTCGTTAACAAATTAATTTCTAATCCGCGTTCAAGGATAGCGATCACCGGCATATGCATAGCATTAATGGCGGTTAAAACATTTATGGCTTATCCCAAGACGAGCGATGAAATTAAACAGGCTATAAAATATATTAACTCCATGCACAAACCTGGCGAATCAATGTACGTAACCGCGGGCGCGGCTCCGGGAATAAAGTATTACAGGCAGAGAGGATTCGCAAAATTTGACGACCTGTCACTGTCACTGGGGAAAGAAACATTTTATGACCGCAGGAGTTTTTTAGAAAAGATAGATGGTGTCCATGGGCGTGTATGGTTGGTAGCCTCTGATGTTTTTCCCTTTCGCAATAATAAAGAAGAAGAAACGGCAATAGCCGCTGCAATAAAACAACGCGGAAAATTGATCTCTCAAAAGGATTTCATCGGCAGCACCGTCTATCTTTATGATATGCATTAGGAGTAGCAGAAACAGAAAGAGAAAGAGAAACAGAAACAGAAACAGAAACAGAAACAGAAAGAGAAACAGAAAGAGAAACAGAAAGAGAAAGAGGGTGCATTGCGCGCGGAGCTTCAGCGAAGGTAGGAAGAACATGAATTACGAGTGGATAAAATAAATAGAAAATGTGTAGCTTGCGGAACTTTCCTCTTCGTGGGAAATCCCGACATCTCTTTATCCCTGATAGACCAACAATTATCAAGCCCGCGCCCAGCCTATTGGCGTTACATGAAATAATCAATTTGTATGCAATATCCTTACCGGTGGACTCGTTTTTGTCGTACAACACAGAAAAACTAAGCGATTTAGCAAAAGAAGAAGGTCTGGATTTTACTGTGGAGTCGCCTGGCCGGGCTGAGGGTCATGCGAAATTTGTAGAAATTGTCAAGCATCAGGAATTAAGTCCATTTCGGGGTTACCATAGCGATGACGCGCTTTGTACCACGAGGGCACCAGGCGACAAGTGGATAGCGTGCGGCGGTTTACGGAATTTGCTTTAAGTTTAAGAGCAATGAAATGGAGGCTTTGAGCGATGCCATACGAAGGGGAAGGGGAATAAGGCCCTTCTGCCTGGACATAAAAAACACGCTTGACTGATATGACAAGGAACAATAATTTTGATTTAATCCGACTGTTTGCCGCATTACAAGTATTAATCGGGCATATGAGAGGTTATCTGGGTCTGACTTTATTCCCGCGATCTGTAACCGATGTAATAAAATATTTTCCGGGGGTGGTGATCTTTTTTGTAGTCAGTGGATTTCTGATTTTCGCATCCTTTGACAGGAACCGTAATCTTGTTCAATATTATAAGAATAGGATATTAAGAATATTTCCTGGCATGTGGGTAGCATTTTTGGTATCGGCTACTTTAATATATACAGCAGGCTACAGTGCGGGGTCCCCACTTGAAACAATTAAATGGGTTGCAGAACAGTTGACGATATTTCAAATGCACACTACACCCGGTATCGTGGCTTATGCAAACGACCATCCAAATCCCGCCTTATGGACAATAATTGTTGAGTTTTCATTTTACATTTTTGTTCCGTTGTTGTTCTGGCTTGCCAGGAAAAGAATCAGTATGACAATGATGATATTAATTTTCATCGTTGCTTCCTGTATTTGTAATTACTATGTGATGGGGGTCGATCTGCGTACAAAACCGTTACCTCCTATATGGAAAGAAAACCTTCTTCCTTATTTATTCTACTTTCTATTTGGTGCCCTCTCATACGTGCACTTCGATAAACTGAAGAAAATGTATATGGGAAAGGGTTTGTATTGGCTTGCTGGATATTTCGCATATGTCCTGGTGGTAGGTGCATATTTTGATCTTTACGACCTACACTATTATGTAAATATATATGGAATGATCGGTGCAGCTATCTTATCTCAAACGATTATTGCACTGGCTTACACGCTCCCGGATCTAAGCAAGAAATTGCTCAGAGGAAATGATATTTCGTATGGAGTTTACCTGTATCACCTGATAATTATACATGTCTTTAACAGAGCCGGTTATTATGGTAACAATGCTACGTTTTTCCCTGTACTATTGCTTACCATCACTGCCGCATTTGTGTCCTGGATTCTGGTGGAAAAGCAAGCGCTGAAATTGAAAAAAGCGACCTTCCCTCGATTTAAGCTCACATAGTGTCATCGGCATACTGCTCTGGCCATTTTCATTTGTTCGCTTTGAACTGGATTAGCTTCGCTGATCTGCAAATGTCGGTCTTTCCCAAAGCCTTTGCGTAAACTGGATTAGCTGTGCTAATCCAAAAAATGTTGGTCTTGCCCAAAGCCCCGCGCCGCTGATGCCATTGCGCTGTTCATTTTGTCTGAATATGTAAGTACGTGCTGAAGAATTCTGATAGAACTCGGTTTTGGATATTGGCCGTAAGATGCCGCACCTCGGTTGCCGGCAAATATTTGCGCGATTCATCATTGAATCCAGGCTTAGCGTCAAAGTAATTATATTTATGTACTATACTTTCGAAGAACGAGAATAGCCAGTATGAAAAATACAATTCTGATTGCAAATTTCACTCTTCTACTTTTTTTGATAGAGATCCGGGCGCATGCTTGTAACGAAATCAAAGACACCACGATTCCGAAGAACGAATGGCGCAACCTTTTCAACGGAAAGGACCTTACGGGCTGGAAGCATGTTGGCGGCGGCAGTATGTTGGTTGAGAACGGCATGGTGCGTGGCGAGGGCGGAATGGGGTTGCTATACTGGACAAAAGAAAAATTCAGCAATTGCATATTGCGGGTGGTCTACAAAATGCAAAAGAACAACAGCAACGGAGGGGTCTTTATTAGAATACCTATAGAACCGCGGGAAGAATGGATGCCGGTATTCTACGGTTACGAAGTGCAGATAGATAATCATCCGGAGCTGTCGAATGAGGGCGATTACCATTACACCGGAACTTTATATTCATTGACGAAGGCGCTATCGCATCCGGGTAAACCAGGTCCTGAATGGAATTCGATGGAAATTACGATCGACGGGCCACGTACGATTGTGAGGGTCAACGGGCAGAAAGTGACTGACTACAAAGAAGGTGATCCGGTTCCCGACAGGAAAATGGATTATGAACCGTACCGAGGGTTGCGACCCAATATTGGCTACTTTGGACTCCAGAATCATGGCGACAGCGACGTTGTTTATTTCAAAGAAGTGGCCGTAAAACCTCTTGTAAAACATTAAGATATTTTCATGAACGAAGATAAAAACGCTAAAAAGGACGTAAAAATCAGCCGGGGTAAATTCGTCAGGAATGCGGGGTTGGCTGCAGCCGGATTCTACATTGTGCCACGACACGTCCTTGGGGGAAAGGGGTTCGTGGCCCCAAGTGACAAACTGTATATTGCCGCCATTGGTTGTGGGGGCGAGGCGGCAAGCGACATTCATCATTATGCTACCACGCCAAAGAAAAATGCGGAAATTGCTTTTCTCTGCGACGTGGATGACCGGCAGGCCGCTCCCCGCCGCAAGGAATATCCCAAAGCATCCTTTTATCACGACTGGCGCGAACTGTTTGAAAAAGAAAGCAAGCATTTCGACGCGGTTTCAGTAGCCATACCCGATCACAACCACGCTATCGTAGGACTCGCTGCCATGCAGCTGCGCAAACATTTATATCTACAAAAACCACTGACGCATGATATTTCTGAGGCGAGAATATTAACTGAGGCGTCAAAAAAATACCAGGTGGTGACACAGATGGGCGACCAGGGCGCCTCATGCGACGGCATGCGCACGTTGAGAGAATGGTTCGAGGCAGACCTTATCGGCGACATTCAGAAAGTGTATTGCTGGACGAACCGCCCCGTCTGGCCCCAGGGGATCGAGTGGCCGAGGTCGAAACCTCCGGTTCCAAAGGAATTGAATTGGGATCTTTGGCTGGGGACAGCACAACAAACCAACTATATCGAAAACCTTGTTCCTTTCAACTGGCGTGGATGGTGGGAATTCGGAACCGGCGCACTCGGCGACATGGGATGTCATATTATGGGACCGCCATTTAAGTTGCTGGAACTGGGTTACCCGACCGACTTATCTGGCAGCGCGAGTACAGTTTACAAAGGCATATTCAAGGAAGGCATCTATCCGGAGAGTGGCCCCGTTTCCAGCTCTATTAAATTTAAATTCAAACAGAAGAACGGAAAGGATCTCGACCTATATTGGATGGATGGCGGAATTATACCTGAGCGCGTTGAAGAACTCGATCCGAATCTGAATATGAACGATGCACTCGGCGATTGGCCAGAGGAAAATGATTTCGAGGGCTCGACACTTTTTATCGGGACGAAAGGCAAGGCAGCCTGCGGCTGGGGTGGCAGTCATCCGCGATTGTTGCCATTGTCCTTAAACAAGGATGTCAATATTCCTAAAAAATATCCGCGTGTTGACGGCGACATGAACGGACACTGGTGGCAATGGGTTGACGCCTCTATAGCCGGCTATGGAAAAATTGAATTATCGTCCCCGTTTGATGGATACGCAGGACCTTTGACTGAAACGGTTCTGCTCGGCAACCTATTGCTTCGAAGTTTTAACCTGCAGGAAAAGATCACGAGAAAAGATCCTGTATATGGCAACGTGGGGGATTATGCATTCAAGGGAAGATATATCGACCTCAAATGGGATGGAGAAAATATGAAAGTGACCAATTTTGAGCCCGCTAACCAATTCCTCAAACGAGAATACCGGAAGGGATGGGGAGAACTTAAACTGTAGCAGCCCGATGAAAATTATAGTAGGGGATTCATACGAAGCCATGTCCCAAAAGGCTGCTGATGTGGCCGTGGAATTGATGCAGCAATTTATTAAGCCGCTTATTTGCACGGCCTCGGGCGACAGTCCGGCAGGTCTTTACAAACATTTAGTGCAAAAGGTAAATGCTCATCAGACAGATATTTCTGGTTGGTTTTTCATAAGTCTTGATGAATGGGCTGGAAAAAACCGAACCGACGAAGGCAGTTGTCGATATTATTTAGACCGTCAGTTGTTTGTTCCTTTACAAGTGAAGGAGGAAAAGATCTGCTTCTTTGATGGAAGAGCATCGGATCTTGATGGGGAATGTGAAAAAGCTGATACGTTTATTCAAACAAATGACGGCATATCCGTGGCCATCGTTGGGCTTGGTATGAATGGTCATATCGGGATGAATGAGCCTGGAACACCAGCAACACTCAGAACGCATGTGGCAGCTATTGATCCAATCACTCAGCAAGTGGGTCAGAAATACTTCAAAGAGCCACAGGTAATTACCCGAGGCATAACACTTGGAATGGCTACGCTCATGGAAGCAAAGCACATCATCCTGGTGGTAAGCGGAGCGCATAAGGCTGAAATCGTGCGACAAGTCTTTTCGCGTGAGATATCCGAAGATCTGCCTGCGACGCTTCTGAGAAATCATCCGGATTGTACAACATTTCTTGATACAGATGCCGCTTCACTTCTACATTCCTGAAAGTCATGAATGATAGGCGGAGGATTCATTGCAATTAACTACCTGGTGGCTTTAAGGTCCGCAATTTATGGTGGGCGATCACCCTTGGGTTTATATTGTCAGGTCGCAGTTCATTTTTTTACACCGACAAAAGAAGCCTGGAAATCAGTGTTGCTAATCCGTCCGCAAACTACTCGTCGGATTTGCCAACGCGGCTTTCATTGACTGAAAACCTACGGTGATAAATGCTATTATCACAGATGCGAAGCCTGAGAGCGCGAATATCCACCAGCTGATCTGTATCCTGAATGCGAATCCATTCAGCCATTGGTACATTAAATACCAGGCAACAGGATAGGCAATGATAAGAGCGATAAAAACAGGAAGTAGAAAATCACTTGTGATCAGCTTCACAATGCCTGGCACTGAAGCGCCTATCACTTTTCGTATACTTATTTCTTTTTTACGTTGTAAAGTGCTGAAAAGCGCAAGCCCTGATAAACCAAGGCAAGAAACAAAAATGGCGAGTATGGAGAAATAAAGGAACAGTCTGCCGAAATTCGCTTCCCCTTTGTATTGATTGTTAAAGGTATCATCCAGGAAATCGCCGTTGAAGTCCGATTCAGGTAATAACTTTTTCCAGCGCGCTTCAACTGCACCTATCGTTTTGCGTAAATGGGCTGAAGAAATATTCAATGTGAGATACGTCATGTAACGGTTACTGACGAATAACAACAATGGATCAATTTGTTCACGAAGTGACCGGTAATGAAAATCTTTTAAGATGCCAATGATCTTTCCCTTTTGTTCAAATCGCTTTCCTATTGCATCTTGCGGATTTTGATATCCGAATTTGTGCATGGCCGCTTCGTTGATCATTACATTTTCTAAATCACCTGCCAACATTTCTTTTGATGAGCTTCTTCCTGCAACAACAGGTATCTTATATTGATGGATAAAATCCTCATCAATGTTGAAAATGTCTATTCCCGCGCGCTGCATCTGACCTGCGGCGTTTTCAATATCCAGCAATGAATTTCCATACTGCCCTCCCGGAATTCCTGAAGAAGCCGATGCCGATATTACACCTGGTATCTTCATCATTTCCTCCTTATACATTTCATAGTGCTTGTCTGTTTCGGGATTTCCGGGCATCCTGATCACCAGCATTTGATCTCTTTCAAATCCCAGCGGCTGCTCACGCATATATTTCAGTTGGAGCCAGGTCACGATCGTACCGATAATTAATATAACTGAAATGGCAAATTGAAATACCACAAGCGCCTGCCGCAATCGGATTCCCTTCCGTCCCGTTGCGAATCTGCCCTTTAAAACCAGTATCGGTTTGTAGGAGGATAAAACCCATGCAGGATAAGCACCAGCAAGAAGCCCGATCAGCGAAGCTATTCCCAGCATCATCAATATCGTAACCGGGTCTTCAAAAATACTATGGGCAATGGTTTTACCCGAGAGGTCATTGAACAGGGAAAGCAATGAAGATGAAATGATCAGCGCAATAATAAAAGCGATCAGGCAATACATCACAGATTCGATAAGGAACTGCCCGATGAGGCTGCGCCTGGAGGAGCCGGCCAGTTTTCTGACACCGGTTTCCTTTGCCCTTTCCGTGGAGATGGAAGTACTTAAATTAATAAAATTAATGCAGGCAATCAGAAGTATCAGCAATGCAGAGCACGAAAATATATATACATTAGTGGCATTGCCGCTTTCATCACTTCCATATTTTGAATGGAGATATATAGTTTTGAGAGGTTCGAGCGATAAAGTAAATTTGACCTTGGCCTCTTTCAAGACAAGCCCAGCATATTTTTGAATGAATGCAGGCAATTGAGATTGCAATTTTTCAGCACTATAACCTTCCGGTAACAACAGGAAAGTATGTCCGGCAAAATTATTCCATTGTGTTGAATCCATTCCTGGCATCAGTTTGGACAATGTGGACATGGACATGATAATGTCGCTATGGAAATGAGAGCGTACGGGCATGTCTTTCATGATTCCAGTGACCTTGCAGCTGTATTGTTTGTCCAGGATCAGTGTTTCTCCTACAGCATCCGACTTGCCGAAGTATTTCCTGGAAGCTTTTTCGGAAAGTACAAGGCTGTAGGGTTCTACCAGCACCTGTGAAGGACTTCCCTTGATAATGGGGAAAGTGAAAATTCTGAAGAAAGTGGAGTCGGCGGCGATGATGCCTTCCTGGATGGGTTTTTCTCTCGGCCTTTGAACAGTCATTCCATTGCCGATGACGCGCGTCATCGCCTGAACCTGTGGAAATTCACGGATAATTGCGGGTCCCACAGCTGGAGGAGATCCGAAATAGTGGTCTTCTGAAGGTGTTTGCACATATGTTACCACGCGGTAGATCCTATCCGCCTTTTCATGAAATCTATCATAGTTAAATTCGTTCCGGACATACAGAAATATAAGCATGCACGCACTCATGCCCAGCGCAAGACCCATGATGTTGATGAATGAAAAAATCTTTCTGCGCTTCAGGTTCCTGAATGCGAGTATGAAATAATTCCTGATCATTTCAAGTGTTTAGAACGTTGCATCCACTTGAATGCCAGCATTGTAGTGATGTAACAATCAGCGATATACTAAGTCGATTGCCAGTGTCATGTTCGCTTTCGATACAATTACCGTTCACTTTAAGGGGTGCTTGACCCGTCCTAAAATAACTATACACGGTTAATAGATAATCCTGAGATCGCTATACGTGCAGGCCCAGGTTTGAACATGCTGAACTGGATTGCCTTCGGCGATCCAAAATGTAGGTCTTACCCAAAGCCCTATGCCGCTGACGCGGTTGGACATTTTCATTTGTTTGTTTTGGGAAGTAAACTTTCCAACTTTCCACGCTACCAAATAAAAAAGCCGGGGCTTTGTGCCAAGAACAGGAATCGAACCTGCACTTCGTTACCAGATTTTGAGTCTGACGCGTCTACCAAATTCTGCCATCTGGGCATTTCTAAAGGGAGGTAATATTGCGCAATTGACCTATCTTGTCCAAAATGCGTAAAATGTATTTTTTCCAGAAATAATATTCTTTTACCCGCAGCAACTCTCTTCCGTACCAGTAGCCTCCTGATAATCTTCCACAATGTCTCCAACGTCTTTATAAATATTTTCCAGTAACTGATTTAATGGATGTAAAACAAATCGAAAATATTTTAAATTTACTTATTAACCACCAGCTATATTTTTGAACACTGCTCCTCACGATAACGAAAAAGAACTGCTGAATGAAATGCGTAAGGGTAGCAAATCCGCATTTACGCAACTTTACCGGAATTACAGTGTGCCGTTATACTATAATATTTTTGCGCTTGTAAAAGATAAGCATGTAGCCGAAGAGCTAGTCCAGGACGTATTTTTCAAAATCTGGAAGCAAAGGGGTAATATAAACATCGAAAAAAGCTTTTCAGCTTATCTTTTTGTCATGAGTCGCAATAGGGTATTTGATTTTTTCCGGCAGGTAACCCGCGATCAGGAACTCTATACCAGGATAAAAGCGGTCGCTTCAGAACATTACGATCATATCGAACAAGCCTTGTTTGCCCGTGAGAACGCCGATTTGTTACGCAAGGCCATTGCAACACTCCCTCCTCAGCGCCGATGGGCCTTTGAACTCTGCAAAATAGAAGGACTTACTTACCGGCAGGCTAGTGAAGAAATGGGAGTTTCATTATCGACCCTCAAAGACCACATGGTTAATGCGCTGGAAGCGATCAGGCTGTATATATCCAAAAACATTGAAGTAGCAGGCATTGTTGTTTTTTACTGCATCTGGAGCAGTCACTGAGCCTGCATTGGTTTCCCTTCTTACGCAAAAAAAATATCATTGTTGAACCGACCTAATTTTTTCCCCGGCAGTCTTTATTAAAAGAACCTGTGGAAAATCCTCAGCTTTTTGCCAGCCTGTTCAATAGATATCTGGACAATAAGTGTTCGCCTGAAGAAGTCAACTATCTGATGAACTTGATGCGATCCGAAGAATACAAGGCATTTGCGGGTGATCTGATTGAGAATAAGCTGGCACAACAACCGGATATTTCAGAGCTGGATCTGGCACTTAAAGAAAGTCTTGAGAGGCGTCTCCGGCATATCTTTGATGATGCTGCTGCACACACCGTTCGCAAGCACCTCCGGCTTCAGACGTGGAGATTGGCGGCCGCGGCTTGCATCGTGTTAACATTATCTGTTGGATTGTACCGCCTTATTTTAAGACCGCTTCCTTCTCAAAATAATGTGGTTACCAGAGTTGCTCTTTCTGAAACTCCCTTAGCAGGATATACCCGCCATATTACTTTGCCAGACGGCAGTTCCGTCGTATTGCATGCTGGTGGCAAACTCGGGTATCCTACTGAATTTAAAGGAGGTGCAAGGGAGGTCACTCTTTCAGGAGAAGCATATTTCGACATTGTACACAATCCTGCCAAACCGTTTGTCATTCATACAGGTAAAGTCAGAACTACCGTACTTGGCACTGCATTCAATATCAAATCCGATGAAAAACAGGTGATTGTATCCGTTACCCGTGGAAAAGTAAAAGTAGAGAGGGGATCAGAAACACTTGCTGTGCTTACCAGGGATCAGGAGATACAGTATAATGTTCCGAAGGCGGTGCGCGTCACACATACCGTTAATGCTGTAACCATCGTAACAGACTGGACCAAAGAAGATATGGTATTTAACGGCATTTCGTTTGAGGAGATTGCCGGCCTGCTGAGCAAAAGGTATGGTGTGCCGGTACAGTTTACAAACGAATCACTCAAAAAATGTAAGATCAGAGCTTCTTTTTCTGGAACTGAGACGCTGGAGCAGGTTTCTACTGTGTTATCTGCGATCCGGAATGGAAGTTTTGAACAACTAAAAGATGGAACGATCCTGTTTAACGGAGAAGGATGTGAATAAACATACACCAAAAATCAACTGCTATGATCACAACAAATTCTACATGATGAATAGAGGCGAAATGCCCTAAAAAAAAGCCCTCCGTCCGTGGAAAGATAGAAGGGCCGGTCAGAAACATTACTGCGTAACATTTAAACCATTTGCAATTTATGCAAAAAAAGATCAGTGTATCTAAAAAGCCACCACTGGGCTTATGGTTGACCTCATTCATTAGTTCTCAACAAATTCGGCTTCTCATGAAGGCAGGCGTTTGTGCAATTTGCTTTGCGTTGCTTACGGCACAGTTGCTGATCGCGGCTCCTGGTTTTAGCCAGGGCATGGAAAAGGAGATAACCCTCGGACTTCGGAAAGAAAGTCTTTCGGAAGCCTTCAAAAAAATAGAGGATCTCTCGGGTTTCAGGATTGCTTATTCAGTGGAAGAGGTAGACAGGTATAAAACGATTAGCCTGGCAAAAGCGAAACGAACGGTTGAACAAACGCTTAAACAGGTATTATCAAAAACGCGTCTGGATTTCAGAAAGCAAAATGATGCGATCATTATCTATCGTAGTCAATTGAACGATTTTACCGACAGTCTCATAATGGACACGCCATCTTTTGCAGACATTATACGCGGCAGAATTGTAAATGACAGGAATGAACCCGTGGAATCCGCTTCTATACTGGTAAAGGGTTCACAGAATGGAACTTATTCCAACACTGAAGGTGATTTTATATTAAGAAACGTGGAAGCTGGCGCAACATTAGTGATCAGTGCGATCGGTTATGGAACACAGGAGCTTCTGTTAAGCGGCAAAACACAGGTCAGCATCCGGCTTCTGAGTATTACCACAGGCATGGAGGAAGTGGTAGTGACAGCACTGGGGATTAGCCGTAAAACCAAATCGCTGTCGTATGCCACTCAATCGGTGAAGCCTTCCACGCTCACTGAAGCAAGAGACCCCAATAACGTACTGAACTCGCTGCAAGGCAAGGTAGCTAACGCGCTAATCACTCAGAGTTCCGGTGGTGTGGGTAGTGAAGCAAGGATCGTTCTGAGGGGCAACCGCTCCATCACAAGCAACAGTGGAGCATTGATCGTTATCGACGGAATTCCGGGAGGGGACCCCGGTATAAACCCCGATAATATTGAATCGATGACGATTTTGACGGGTTCTTCAGGCGCCGCCTTATATGGAAGTGAGGCTGGTAACGGGGTAATAGTTATCACAACAAAAAAAGGGAGAAAAGATGGTATTACAGTAGGTCTCAACTCAGGTATTACGACAGAAAAGCCTTTTGCGTTGCCCAAAATGCAGGACACATATGGACAGGGCACAAACGGCGCCATTGACATAACCACCGGCGATAGTTGGGGAGCGAAAATGACCAGTCAGTCTTATACCGATCATTTCGGCAATCAATCGACCTATGCTGCCCAACCTGATAATATCAAAGATTTTTTCAGAACAGGAATCAATCTCAACAATGCCATTAGCGTGTCGGGTGGATCTGAAAAAGCGCAGACCTTTCTTTCCTACATCAATAATTATACAGAGGGTATTATCCCCAGCAATAATCTTATGAGTCATGTGGTAAACCTGCGCATCACCAGTCAGATCAGCAAACGGCTTTCCACTGATGCAAAAGTAACCTATCACCGGCGGGAGATCAAAGCAAGTCCGAGAGCCGGTGAAGCCAATACCCCTGTAATGGATATATATCAGATCCCGAGGAGCGTATCAACCGCCATGGCGGAACATTACCAGGATATCAACAGTCTGGGCGTGCCCGTAAAAGCTCCCTGGCCTTCTACCGCTCCAGGCGTTTATGGCAACCCTTATTGGGAAGTGAACAATGACAGGCTTGATAAAACCAGAAATAACATTATCGGCTTTCTAAAAGCAAAGTATCAGATCAGCGACTGGCTCAGTGTTTCTGCCAGCGCTAATATTGATGCATTTAACGAGATACAGGAGCAGAAGGTTTATGAAGGAACTGTTTCCTGGGCTCAGAATGCCGGAGGCTATTACTCGGTTTCCAATATCAATTATATGCAAAAATGGTTTGACGTAATGTTGGAAGGCAATAATCGACTCACTAAGGACCTCACGATTAATTATCACGCAGGAGCCATATACAAAGACAACAAAACTGATAATGTTACAGATATCGCCGATGGGCTGAATGTGGCCAATAAGTTCAGCATGAACCTGGCAACCAAGCCGGCCACAGTACAGTCGGGACAGCAGGTGCGTGTGCAGTCCGTTTTCGGGCTCGGCAGCCTTTCATTTAAAGACTATTTGTTCCTGGAAGGCACGCTGCGTAATGACTGGGATTCAAGACTGCCTGCTCCTCATTCATTCAGTTATTATTCTTTTGGCCTTTCAGGTATTATCTCTGATATGGCAAAGCTCCCATCTTACTTCAATTATCTTAAAGCATTCATCAGTTATTCAGAAGTAGGCAATGGCGGCCAGTTTGGCTTATTGTCTACTCCTTACGATTATGTTCCGGGAACCGGCCAGGGATATTTGTATAGAAGAAGCACACTTCCCTTTCCCACGTTAAAGCCTGAAATTGTAAAAAGCATTGAAATAGGCGCTGAAGCCAGATTTCTTAAAAACAGCCTCGGCATTTCGCTCAACTACTACAAAAGCAACTCATTTAATCAACTATTAACCTTGCAGTTGCCTGTCGGGTCGGGATATGCCAGCAGTTACCTGAATGCAGGAAATATCCAGAACCAGGGCATGGAGATAATTGTTAGCGCTTCACCGGTGAAAAAGGAAACCTTCGGATGGGACATCTCTTTCAACTTTGGTCTCAACCGCAATAAAGTAATTGAGCTTACGGACGAGATCCAATCAATAAAGCTCATTGGTTACACTGATTTCGGTGGCCAACCGCAAATCAATGTTGGCGGAAGCCTGGCCGATATATATGCGCATACCTGGCTTAAAAACGATAAAGGTCAATACCAGGTAACCGACGATGGCAGACCGGTAACAAGCAACAGTGTGGGCGATCTGCCTGCACTGGTCGGCAATTTTAATCCGAAAGCCCGTCTGGGATTAAGTAATACCTTCTACTATAACCGGTTTTCCCTTAGGGTACTCGTCGATGGCAGAATCGGAGGCATCATGATTTCAGGAACAGAGATGAATCTCTCCTTCAGCGGCATCACAAAAGAAACAGAAAAATATCGTGACGGAGGACTGACGCTTGGTGGGATGGACGCGGATGGCAATCCGGTGTCTGCTTCAATTTCTGCACAACAATTCTGGAGAACGGCATCGGGAAAGCGCTTCGGAACAGGAGAGTTTTATACATATGATGCCACCAATTTCAGGGTTAGAGAATTTTCCATTGGGTACAGCATCCCGGCAGCAAACACATTTATCAAATCAATCCGCCTGTCGGCAGTAGCGAGAAACCTCTTTTGGCTTTACCGGGGAAGCTCTAAGCTGAGTATACCAGGATTGGGTAAGCGAAAAATGTGGATGGATCCCGATATGAGCCTTTACAACGGCAATGGCCTGAGCGGCGTGGAATACGGAGCGTTCCCATCTACCCGAAGCATCGGACTAAATCTGCAAATGACCTTTTAATGCCCTCCTAATAAGACAAAAAATGACAAAAATATTTCCAAATATTCTTCTGTGCTGCTTCGTAGGTGTTCTTATCACACTAATGAATTCGTGTACGAAGGATTACACTGAAATCAACACGGATAAAAACGCCGTTGCCGCAGCCGGCGACGCCGAACTTCCCTTCCTGTTCTCGGGGGCTATTGCAGCTATTCCCTGGGGAGACCAGGTAGCTGAAAATCTTTTTGCTGCACAGTATGCACAGTACTTCGCTAATAATGCAGCCTACTTTCCGTCGGACCGGTACACTATGGTCTCAGAATGGGTACAGAATAATTTTGATCCGATGTATACCAGAGTGGCTCCTCAATTGCAGACAATTCTTGAAAAGAAAGACCCCGGATCTGCCGAAGCAGCCCTTGCCAATATCTGGTGGGCCTATGCTTTCCACCGGGTAACGGATTACTGGGGGCCGATACCCTATTTCTCTATTGTAACAGGAGAAACATCCATTCCGTATGACGCCCAGGACAAGATCTATGACGATTTTTTTAAAAGGCTTTCGGCGGCAGTGGCAATCCTTGAAGCAAAAAGAACTGAAACGCCTTTCGGGTCGTTTGACCTGATCTACAATGGCAACGTAGATAAATGGATAAAGTTCGCCAATACGCTTCGGCTGCGCCTTGCTGTTAGAATATCAAACATTGACCCCGATCGCGCCAAAACAGAAGCAGAGGCAGCATATGCAGGTGGTGTCTTCACCGCAAGCCCTGATGATGATACCTATGCGCCCAAAAACAGCCAGGATGTTAACCGTATTTCGCAAATGTCTGACTGGAATGAATTCAGAATGAGCGCTGCCATGGAATCTATATTGATAGGATATGATGACCCCAGAAAATCGGAATACTTTATACCAGCGAAAAACACCGGCACATACGAAGGTTTGAGAAATGGGCTTAATGAAGCAGAGCTTGGCGATGATGCCAATAAACCGGACGCCAATTCGCATGTTGGGCCGCGCTGGACCTCTGTTGCATCTGGAGGCATAGCCAATCACCTCTCTACTCCGGCAAATGTGATGTGCGCTGCGGAAGCCTGGTTCCTGCGCGCTGAAGGAGCTTTACTTGGATGGAATATGGGTGGCACGGCCCAGGAGTTGTATGAAAACGGCATTAAAAATTCAATGGCCCAATGGGGGATTACAGATAATATTGTGATCGAGAATTATATCAATAGCACAGCTACGCCTATCGCACCGGATGACTTTTTGAATTCCCCACCGGTATCCAATGTGCCGGTTAAGTTTGGCGGAGATATCAATGTACAGAAAGAGCAGATCGCAACCCAGAAATGGCTTGCCCTTTTTCCGGACGCATTAGAAGCCTGGGCCGATTATCGCAGAGGCCACTATAACCAATTATATCCTGTCGCCCATTCGGATAATCCCGATCTGACCGATCCTTCAACACAATGGATCAGAAGAATAACTTTCCTGCTGTCTGAAAGACAGAGTAATGCTCAGGAAGTGGAAAAGGCAGCCGATCTTCTGGGAGGCCCCGATATGATCACCACGCCGTTGTGGTGGGACATCCATTAAATGCAGCCGTGTATTGTAATATTCAAGCAAGAAACTGATATGAAAAGACTTGGTCCGGAGAATGTATGCAGCAGTGCATACAACATAATATTGGTCATACTGTTTTGTCTGGCAGCTTATTCTGGCAGCGCACAGGACAGCGTTAGCGCGAAAAACATCCGGTTCATCGATTACTACGGCTTTCCTGAAGGAAGTTCGGCATGGGATGATATCGGCTATAATCCGAAAGATAACACGGTGTATGTGGGCATTACAGATCACCGGGATAAAGTGGCATTGTATATATATGATGCTTCGAAAGACTCGATTAAGCTAAAAGGTTTTATAAGCGACCTGGCTAAACTAAGACCCTATCAATGGCAGGCAAAGATCCACACTAAATTCGTTGCAGGCAGTAATGGCGACATGTACTTCGCAACAGATGGGGGTGAGTCGCGCGAAGAATACCTGATGGAAAATCCCAAAGGCTACTCTGGAGGATTTATGATGAAATGGAGTCCATCGGACGAAAAGCTGACCAACCTGGGAGTCGGACTTCAATATGAAAGCATTAAGGATATAGATATCGACACAGCTACGGGTAGGATATATTCCATAAGCTATCCCCAGGTCCATTTTCTCGTTTATGATCCTAAAGCCAATAAACTTAAGGATTATGGAAGGCTCGGCAGCGGCCATGTTCCGCGCATGATGTTTACGGATAAATGGGGAAATTGTTATTATGTAGACTGGAGGCAGAGGCTGGTGAAATACGAGAAAGGAACAGACAAACTGATCTTTGCCGAAAAGAGCCTCCCAGCTTTTGCGGGCACACCAGGAGAACATATCATTACAGGCATTACTGCATTCGCCAAAGACAATAAAAACGGAGTAATTTATCTTATTACCTACGGCGCCAAGGTAATTGCTTTTTATCCGCAGGAAAATGGCATAGGAAAAACGGAAGACCTTGGCGGGGTAATCGATGTTCCCGGGAAACCGAAATGGAACTATTATGTACCCAATCTCAACCTGGGTAATAATGGCAAACTGTACTATATCATAGGCGGTCATGGCAATTATGCAAAAAAAGATCAATCCCTGTTTGTTGAATTCGATCTGAAAACAAAAACACCCAAAGTGATTTTCGAATATGCGAGTACGGTGTTGGTAGAAGCAACCGGATGCGATACAAAAGATAAGGATGGTAATATGTACTTCGCTGGTAAAAGAAATGTTCCGCGTAGCTCCGGAAAAAAAGGCAATCTCGCAGAGCTCGGTGATCGGCCAACCGTTCCTTTTTTAATAAAATTCAATCCCGATAAAAAAGTACAGTAATGAAAGTAGCAATAGCAGTCCTGTTCCTTCTCTGTGTTTTCCGGCTGCCCGCGCAGTATGAATTTTTTGCTCCTAAAGAAGCATTTGCTATAGAAGTTTCTCTGGATAATACTTCATTGAAACGACTACCTATCTATCGAAATTCAATTTCTTCACTGATCGTTTCGGGAGATCAGATCATTGGGGGAACAACAGCAGATGAAAAGTTAACGCCTTTTATTTTCGCTGCTTCACTTTCAAAACGTGAGGTGACGGGGATTATTGATCTCAATGAAATCGTACCCGGTCAAAGAAGCATCAGCACCGGTTTCACCAAACGAAAAAACAATATTTTATACGCAGGTACTCTTCCGGATAAGGAAGGAAAAGGGGAAGGTCACCTTATCGCAATAACCATAGGCCTTACTGAAGGTCTTTCCATAAAAGATCTTGGAATTCCCATACCAGGAGAGGGAATTTTTGCGCTCACTGCAGATGCAAAAGGAAACATCTTATACGGGATTTCCTATCCAACAGGCATGTTCTTCACCTATTCTATTGCAACCAAATCCGTCAAGACATTTAAAGACATCTCACCTTCCCGGAAAGACCTGCGACTATTCTCTGAATACCTTATGAATCCCGAAGATTATCTCTGTAAAGCATTGATGGAAGGGCCGAATGGACAAATACTCGGCAGCGCGCCTGTGAACAAATTATTTTCCTTCGACCCGGTTACACAAAAAATTAAAATCTTTAAAGCAGAGTTGCCGGAAGTATGGGGCCGACGGTCTCTTGGCCAGATCGAATGCTGGGCAAAATCCAAGAGCGGAACACTTTACGCAGGAAATGCAGGCGATGGTCAACTTATGGAGATCAATCCAGTAACCGGTGAAATCAGGAATGTCGGAAAACCTGTTATGATGCCGAGACTGCGTGGACTGACTTTCGCCAACGATGGAAGGCTTTATGGCATTGCAGGTGCACTTCCGGGTTATGCGCATTTGTTCAGCTATGCACCCAATAAAGAAGGTTTTAAGGATTATGGAAACCCGCAGTTTAAAATGACTGCTCCGGGTATAGAGCAAGGCATTGATTGGAGAGGATTTCAACTCGGCACCATTGCTTCATCCGAGGATGGAAAATATGTTGTGATGGGGGAGGATGAAGCGCTGAGCCAACTACTAATATTTACTGTAGGACAATGAAACTATAGGCATCATGAGAAAATTTGCAATGATATGCTGGGTGTGCCTGACAATCGCCTGCAATTCTAGCCCCAAAAAGCAAGGCGCTTCTTCGGGTTCCGGTAAAGATTGGAGCATTGCTGTTGTTCCCGCTTCAGTGAGGGTAGATCCGCTCACAGGACAGATCATCGACAGCAGGTTCAAAGTCGCTAAAAACGTAAGACCTGCCAGCGGAGACCTTCAGCAAAAGAACTGGGTGTACGACGGAAAAAAGGCAACCCTGTATAGCGCCCGTGGGGAATACATTTCATTTCAGGTTACCCTGAACAATTATTCAGACACCACGCTTAAAGAGATCAGCATATCCATGTCTCCCTTCCGGAATGGAATTTTGGAAATTAAAGTAAAACCGGAAATCTTCCTGGAATGGTCGGTTAACGTGCAGACTCCAAGCACCGGTTATCCCATAGCCTCACTTGGCAAAGGATGGTATCCGGATGCGTTGATCCCGATCGGAAATATTCAATACGATTCCTCTAAAGTGCACGGTAGATGGACCTATCCACTATGGCTGCCTGATTTCAATAACCGTATCGAAAAGCAGCACACCCTGATCTTTTGGGTAGACCAGTTTATTCCTTTTGATTATGAAAATGCAAAGCCGGGAGCCTATACTGCCGAAATAGCCGTAATCGTGAGTGGCAAAACAAGCAAGATACCCATAACACTGAATCTATGGGATTTTTCCATCCCGAATGAAAATAAATTAAAAGCAAGTCTGCAGGAAGAAGGGTACCTGAGTTCAAAGGATGAGAAAAGCGAACTTGAAATATACCAGCTTTTAAAAAGGAATCGTATCGGCCTGATGGATCCTACTTATCAGCCATCATTGCTCTCAAAAAAAGGAGAAAAGGCAAAGATCAGTTGGAATACATTCGACAGCCGCTTAAAAAAATATTTTACCGGCGAGGCATTCACGTCTCAATATGGCTATGCGAACGGCCCAGGGTATGGTGAACCCATTGAAACGTTTGCATTGCCGTTTGATGTGTATGGCAAGCACAATACGCCGGGATGGCCGGATATTGGTAAGCCCGATTCAGAACAGGACCCGGCAAACAGCGCGGTATACATTGATGCGATCAAACAGGTGCGTATACATCTTCAGCCGATGATCAACACTCAGAAAACCGACATCACCGTATACCTGAACGGACTGGATGAATCCTATTTTAAACAAGCATTGGAACGCATGGTGTATTTCGGAAACATGTTCAGACAATTTTATCCGGAAGCCGATTTCAGAATTGACGGTGCGTATGATGATTCGGCCATGCAATTCGTACATAAGTCTGTTACTGCCTGGGCTTCCCATACCATCAATTATGATATTGAAAGGGTAAAAAAATATCAGGACCTGGGAATTAAAGACTGGCTCTACGGACCGCCATTGTACGAGAGCAAAGTGAATAGCTGGGTGGGAAGCTGCACGTTCACAGACTTGCCGCTACTGAATGACAGGGCTATTAGTTGGAGCGTCTGGAAATATCACACTTATTCATGGCTAAGCTGGGGTATCGGCGTAGGCGGCAAAAGCGGATGGTACGATCCCGAGACCTGGAAGGACGTATATAAAAACGGTGCGGATTCAGATCCCGAATTCACATATAAAAAAATCAATGGAAGCGCCTTGCTGGTGTATGATCCCGGGATTATTCCCAACGTGAGCCATTATTGTCCGAGCATCCGTCTTAAAGCTATGCGCAATGGTGTGCAGGAATATGAATACATGCGTTTGCTGTCAGCTATCGATAAAAACAGGACGCGCGTTGATGAGATTGTCAATGGCATCATTAAAAGGCCATTTGGAAATAAGTCGATCGGCAACCTCGACGTATGGAGCTATGACGCCGAACAATGGGACAACAGCAGGATCAGGATGGGTGAACTTATCAGTAAATCCCTTAAGACAACCAAATAAAACATGGACAGCTAAGACGCTTCCGGACAACTGGGTCGCATTGCGGGAGATCCGGGATAAATTTGCTATAAGCTGAATAAAATAACGCTTAATACAACGCCGCCTCCCAGGCCGGTGAGAGATCCCAACAATCCAGCTGCAATGGATGCATAATGTTGTAACTGTTGGCGTTAAAGGTCTTAGTGATACAGACCCCTATCATTCAGCGACTGCACAACCAGGAATAGATAGATATACTCAGAAAAATGATGCGACTGGTGTGCAGAAAAATCGAACTTTAGACCAGGTTACAAACTATCACAATGCCAAACCTAAAGATTGTAAACCTGCAATGATAGCTAAGACCCCAGTCAACCAACTGATAAGAACGTACTACAAGAAAAAACAGTAATATGAAACTGCATCTATTGATACTTCTTTTCAGTGTCTGTGGGCTGAGTTGTCAAACTCAAACCTCTTTATCAAAGGAAAGGACAATCTTAAAGTTTTTGTATAGAACCAACTTTGATACCGTGTCTGAAAACAGAGGTCAGCACATTGAAATAAAACAAGTATTGCCCAAAACAGACGAGCTGATACCTATGTCTATCGACGACAGGGATATTATTGACAGGTCCGGTTATCATCGGAATGATGAAATAAAAATCCTTGAGGAATATTTAACCTTCCGCGGAGATACCAATATCAGTAATAAAAAATATCATTTTAAAGCAGCTTATCACATGATGCCTCCAGATGGCGTTGCAGGGTTTACTATACAAATAGAAGCTCTTTACTCTTTTACAAGAATACTGACACAAGGTTATCCCCCAATAAGACCTATGTTGATTAATCGTACTACAGGCGAACGGCTAAATACAAACACAAAAGCGGTAAGTGAGGTGTATAATATTTATATCAAGTGGTACAAAGAGAATGTAAAAACAGATTTTAAAAATATCACTCTTCCTTTAACTAGCTCTCCTTACTGCTGGCTTGGAGAGGATAAGGGTATGGAACTATTTTTACGAAAATCATTATAGCCAGAGAATGTTCTAAACGGTAAAACCCGGCAATGCCGAGCTTTACTGTTTTACGCAGCGTAGGCTTGCGGCGTGAATCCCGCAAGCAAGAGTCTAAACTATTTCATACGTCAAGGTTTTACTTGATTAATTCAATACGGATACGACATTGACGATCGGCGGAGTCTCAGCAGTTGCAGATTTGTACCGGGATGTATTTTTTCCATATAAGTCAAATAAAAAGCCCATCCAACTTCATTGGAGAGGCATTTGTGCCCAAAACTGGATTGCCTTCGGCGATCCAAAATGTTGGTCTTACCCAAAGCCCTACGCCGCTATCGCGGCCGGGCATTTTCATTTGTTCGCTTACGCGAATAAATTCGCAACGCAGCCAAAACTGGATTGTCTTCGGCGATCCACAAATGTTGGTCTTACCCAAAGCCCACGCCGCTAACGCGGCTGGGCATTTTCATTTGGAAGTTACCCGCCTGGAGAGTTTTGTTGATTTTTTGTAAAGAAAGTCGCCATTTTAAGGCTACTTTCTTTCTAAAGTTGTACGTCAGGGCAAGTAAACCGGTTAGCTACTTCCTTTGCCTGGCTTTATGCTCGTCTTTATTTCCCCTTTTTGGTAAAGTTTCCCTCTATGGGAATTGGCAGCTCTTCGGACGCTACGCAATTAATTGATTATTAACCGACTCAAAAATGGCTCAAGGATTGAAAATCTATGGCAAGGAAAATCCATAGCCGTGAAAAAACTTATTATCATTTCGCTCACACTATTGAAGTTGGCCTTTCAGGGTCAGGCCCAGATCATCTGGTATGAAGACTTTGACAATGAAGCCAACAACGCCCAAACGGGTATCGCCCCAAACAATTGGACAGTTACCACTACTCCTACGGGAGGTGTTGGTAGCTTCAGCAAACAAACCCACGCCGTTTATGGTGTGGAAATTTTTCAGGTTAACCAGACGGGCGCCGGCGCAAGTGGCGAGGGTGTCTGGAATTCCGGTCCGATCAACATCAGTACTTCAGGAGAAGTAACAATTGGTTTAAATATGTATACCGGTGGTGCAAGCGCTTCAGACTACATTCGTTGTTATTACAGCGTTGATGGTGGTCCGGAAGTCATGTTTGGCGAATTGTACGGAGGCGGAGTAAACATATTGGAACCTGCCAGTGCGGTTGTAACGGGTAACACCCTGAGAATAATTGTGAGGGGCCGTGAAAATACTGCTGGTAATTTCACCTATGACGGGTTTACGGGAGTAACCGCCATGGGATTTGAAAATGTAAGCGTTATAAGAATAACCACACTCTACTCGCGTCAGAATGGTACCTGGGATAACACAGCCACCTGGTCAACTATTAGCCATACCGGACCTTCTTGCGGATGTACCCCAAATAATACTACGCACACAGTGATCGGTGGGGCCGATGTTGTGGACATCGATGCTGCTGCCGATGCGATAAACGTAACCGTAGTTTCGGGAAGCACGCTCAGGTGGACAGTTAATAATATCGCTTTGAATATTCATCGTGGTGGAGACATCAGAGCACAAGGTACAATCAACCGAAACGGATTTAATGGGTCCAATATCAGCTTTGCATATCCGACAATCGACACGATCGAAGTTAACGGCACATTTTCAGTAGGACATATTTATCTTAACTCACCGTCTACCCAGCTCCTTGTTTCGGGAATTGGCGCCATGAACCTTTCCGGAAATATCAGACAGATAACAGGGAGCCGTATTACGAACAATAAAACTGTTTCGGCTCTTGCCGTTACCGGTCAATTGCAATTTATTGGAACAGGCGCCACATTTACCAATAACGGCCTGTTCACCTTAACCGGCGATATGATGGCGCTGGCGGCAACTAACGATAATAACATCTTTACAAATGCCAACGGCGCAACGGCAAATATTGGCTATATCGATAACAACTCGGCTACTTTCTTCATCAATAATGCCGGAACGATCAACCAGTCGGGTAACTTTCTGGATGTAGATCCGACAAGCTCCTTCGTCAATCAGGGTACCGGTGTATGGAACTGGAGCAGCACAGCTTCACCCGATCCAGATATGTATTCGGTGTTGAACACAACCGCTGCCGGAAACGCCTTTAACTTTTCTGGAGCCGGTACGCAAACTGTTTTCGCCTCACCGACGAACGGCGTTTTTAAAACTTATCATCACCTGGGAATACGCACATCGGGTGGAAAAACTGCTGGTGGCGAGCTTGACATTAATGGTGATCTGACCATTGATGGTACCGCTTCACTGACGTCTAATAACAATAGTATCAATATTGGCGGAAACTGGATAGCCGCCAGCACCAACGGTAACCCGTTTGTTGAAGGAACTTCACTGGTGACGTTCGATGGAACGGTTCCACAAGCTATTTCGACGCAGAATGCTACAACAACTGAAACATTTGGTAATCTTACGATCAATAATACTTCAACCTTGTCGCCACAGATCATTCTAAATAGCCCTGTTACGGTAGCATTAACAATGACCATGACCAGGGGCGCTATTAATTTGAATTCACTGGTCTTCCAGATCGGGACAGCATCTACTTCTGCCGCAGTGAGAGGAACGTTGGTTCACAGCAGAAATGAGTCGAGCGGTTGGTTTTACGGAGGTATCCTGAGAAGGAACTTTACAAACACTGTTATCGCTGACTCTACCAGTTTGCTGGGATACTTCCCAATGGGTACGAACACTTATTTTCGCCCTTTTTATCTGTCGGCCACGGTTGCACCAACTGCCGGTCTTTCATTCGACATGCAGCACAATGCGGCTATTGGTACTACAAACGTTTCTATAGGAGATCCCAACCCCACCATCATTCAGCTTAGACACAATGCTTATTGGCAGATCACGCCATCAAACGCATTGGCCGGAGGTACATATAGTATCGTAATGGGTGGTACTGGTTTTGGTACCGTTCAGAACCGGAATGATCTTCGGGCGATGAAACAAACCGCGGTCGTTGGATCAAATCTAGTGCTTACTGGTTCTATTACTAACATTCGGGTACAACGAAATGCAATATCGCTGGCTCAATTAAGTGCAACCGGCGTGGGTAACACAGGCAACCAGTGGTATATCGCTTCAATCGACGCGACAAACTCTACACTGCCGATTAAATTGGGTGCGTTCCAGGCCAGGCTGATCGATCGAAAGGTTTTGATTACCTGGAATACAATACAGGAGATCAATAACCACCACTTTACGATTCAGAAAACACAGGATTTCCGCAACTACACCGATGCCGGTACTATTCCTGGAAAACTGAACAGTAAGACCGAAACAAATTACTCTTTCACCGATAAGAATCCTTTAGCAGGTAAATCGTACTACCGCTTAAAGCAAACCGATATAGATGGTAATTCTACCTATTCGGAACTGGTGGGAGTCAATTACGATGCAACAGCCGAAGCTTCGCTGGGTATCTACCCTAATCCTGCGAACGGTAGTCAGGTGACCCTGCACATTAGCGGCTTGCAGAAAGCTAAAACTGTCCCGGTTTTTGTATTCAGTCTCCAGGGTCTGCTGGTTCAGAAAACAATGATCAGCACGACTTCGTCTGGAAATACCGATCTGCAGATTCGTTTCCAAACTCCATTGCGCCCCGGAGTTTACACCATCAAAACTGGTGATAATTTAGAACTGAGCGCAATAATGCTGGTAAAATAATTTTTGAGAGAATAAGACTTTTTCCAGCTGTGTAGTACATCTCGAACACTTTGTGGACAATTTGAAGCTCTGTCTCTTTCAATTTGGCTTTTTCTTCGAAATTCCTACCGTTTCAATAATATAATGATGATCCCCCTCGCCTATTGATGCATGCGAAAAACTAATCGATGGATTGGCCGGATTGGCGAATTGCAAGGCATTTGTGGTGATCATAGGCTTATTTTCTGCAGTGATACCACTGCCGCCGGTCTGGAAGATCGTAACATTGTATTTCAGTGTTGAAGGGGATGCAGTGAAAATAACAGTATGCGAATTTTGCCCAACATTGCCAATAAGATCGGTATAGTCGTCGGCCATAGTTTTGGCAAGCCTCACTTCTCCATTGGAATGTATTCGCATCCTCGCTATAAGACTGTTTGCACCATCAGATATATCTATCATCACATTTCCGGCGGGATTAGTATTTTTTGCTGTGAAAGTGAACCATAATGTTTGAACTAAATCAGTGTTAATGCCACGGAAATTGATCCATCGGTTGTGAACGGTGACGTTCGCGGGAGCGTTCATTAAATGCATGGCCTTTTCGCTGGCTGTCGTGGAATTCTGAACTCTTAACTGCGGTTTCAGTTCATTGACATACTGGATAACATCGCCGGGCGGGTTGCCAGCAGGGTTTTTAGCAGGGGGCTGATTAACTGCATCGCTTTCAAAAGTAGCAGATAAGATTTTAGATGATTTACAGGATGTCATTACAATGAAACTCGAAAGAATAAATAACAAATTTCTGAAAGGAGTCTTCATATGAAAATGTTGAAGGTTAAAAAAGATTGAAAGTAAGCCGCCCTTCAAAGCTCTGCAATACCCAGATGGGGTGATAAGCTTTAATAATCTCCCGTACTGCCCAATGAAAAATTCCCCAGCAACATTCCGAACTGGATTAGCTGTGGTGATCCAAAATGTTGGTCTTACCCAAAGCCCCACGCCGCTATCGCGGCTGAGCTTTTTCATTTGTCTGCTTATGCGAATAAATTCGCAACGCCGCCAAAACTGGATTGCCTTCGGCGATCCAGTAATGTTGGTCTTACCCAAAGCCCCACGCCGCTGGCACGGCTGGGCATTTTCATTTATGCGAATAAATTCGCAACGCCGCCAAAACTGGATTGCCTTCGGCGATCCAAAATGTTGGTCTTACCCAAAGCCTTCGCCCCGCCTCCGGCGCGGCCAGCCATTTTCATTTCTGCGCTTGCGAAAGCAAGCTTTCGCCGCTCCGAAATAAAAATGCCCCTCCAACTTCGTTGGAAAGGCATTTGTGCCCAGAACTGGATTCGAACCAGCACATGGTTTCCCACGCTGCGACCTGAACACAGTGCGTCTACCAATTTCGCCATCTGGGCATTTATTCAGGGCTGCAAATATAACCAAGAAATGAAATCGGCAACAATTTTATTCAACAGCCGGCCGGTTACGCCAGCCAATAAGCAAGATCCCAGCGATCACCAACACCGTACCCATAACCTGACCCCAATGCAACTCCTCACCAAGTAGCCAGTGTGCCTGCAAAATAGTGCTCACCGGCCCAATACTGGAGACGATCGCCACATTGTTGGCCCCAATACGAAGCAACGACGCCGACAGCATGAAAATGGGCAAAACGGTCGCAACAAGTGCAAGAAGCAGCCCATAGCCCCATACATCCTTTGCAATGCCGACACTGCCATAGTTCCCCGCCACGATGAAATGAATAAATATCCCACCGGTTGCCGCTAGCATCGCATAAGCCGTAAACTTGTTGGCCCCGATAATCGGGATGATCTTGCCACTGCCCGCGATATAGAGCGCATAGGTCAGCGAACACAGAAATATCAGGAAACTACCCCAGAAAAAATTTTCATTCCCAGGGTCCACATGGAACTCCCCATAATAGGCCAGCCCGATGCCTGCATAAGTCAGCGCCACAGCTACCAGTTGCACCCCGGTGATCTTTTTATGAAACAGAAAATAATTCAGGATAAGCACAAAGCTCGGATACAAAAACAGAATCAGTCTTTCCAGTCCCGCCGATATGTACTTCAGACCCGCAAAATCAAAAAAGCTGCTCAGGTGATAACCAAACAGACCAAGGGTGATCAGGTAAAACCATTGCCTGGCATTCATACGCACATTGCCCGTTCGGCTGGTAATTAAAAATGCAGCGACGAGAAAGAAGGGAAGAGAAAATATCATCCGGATAGTCAGCAGTGTAAGTGCGTCAACAGGAGCATGCCTGAAGGCCAGCTTCACAATGATTGCCTTGGTAGAAAACAATATCGCTCCGGTAAAAGCCAGGATGAACCCGTTGAGGGCACGACTTCGGGCCTCAGCCATTGATACCTCGTTTCAATATTTGGACAAATTAATGTAGTAAATCAAACCGCGACATTGAACTCGCGCAGCACCTCATTGAGACTGGTCTTCAGATCAGTGCTCTCCTTGCGCTGGCCAATGATCAGCGCGCAACTGACATTGTATTCTCCGGCGGGAAACTTCTTTATATAGCTGCCCGGAATCACCACACTTCTGGCAGGCACCCTGCCCTTGTACTCAACGGGCTCTTCACCACTCACATCAATGATCTTGGTGCTTTTCGTAAGTACCACATTGGCACCAAGTACAGCCTCTTTCTCAATCCTTACACCTTCCACCACGATGCAACGGCTGCCGATAAAGCAACCATCCTCAATAATCACGGGGCTCGCCTGTATGGGCTCAAGAACACCGCCAATGCCCACACCACCACTCAGGTGAACTCCTTTCCCGATCTGCGCGCAACTGCCAACGGTGGCCCAGGTATCTACCATGGTTCCATCATCAACATAGGCGCCGATGTTTACATAAGAGGGCATCAGCACTACGTGTTTCCCAAGAAATGATCCATATCGCGCGATGGCGTGCGGCACGGCTCTTACACACAGATTCTTATAATTGGATTTCAACAGCATTTTGTCATGAAACTCAAACGGACCAAGGTTCCAGGTCTGCATCGGCTGTATGCTGAAATACATCAGGATCGCCTGCTTCACCCATTCGTTTACCACCCATTCGTCACCAACTTTGTCCGCCACACGCAATCTGCCCTTGTCTATCTCCTCGATAACCGTTCTTAAGTTTTCGGTATGCGTTTCGTCTTTCAGTAATTCCCTGTTCTGCCAGGCTTCGGTGACTAAAGGCTTTAAATCCATCTTTTTTCATTTTTGTAAAATTAACACTTGCCGGTGATCTACCGAAAGAGGAAGAACATCAGTCCCTAACTTTGCAGTCAACAATGAAAACAAATTTCGAACAGGACCTGATAAACTGCCTGGCCGTGCTGCGGGAAGGTGGGGTGATCCTCTATCCAACCGACACCATCTGGGGTCTGGGGGGCGATGCAACCGACCCCCGTGTAGTCGACCGGATATTTCGCATTAAAAAAAGAGATGAATCAAAATCAATGATCGTGCTCGTAGCCGATGAGAAGGAGATCCGGAAATATGTGGCCGATCCCGACCCCTCCATCTTCGATTTCCTGAAAACACTCAGCAGGCCAACCACTGTCATCTTCGATGGCGCTCTGGGACTGGCTCCCAACCTTATCCATGAAGATGGATCGGTGGCCCTCAGGGTAGTGCAGGATGTATTCTGCAGGCACCTGATCAAACGATTCCGTAAACCCATAATATCTACCTCTGCCAACCTTTCCACCGAACCCCCACCAGAAAATTTTTCATCGGTCACTGCAGCGATAAAAAATTCAGTGGACTTTGTAGTTTCATACCGTCAACAGGAAGAACAAACTTCCCGCGCCTCTGCCATCATCAGGTGGAACCGAAACGGAACTCTC
>Ga0193752_1000670_pt1 | contig 31445 bp, 26 predicted proteins | sample H1c1metaG_FD_144924 | JGI IMG/M metagenome (GOLD analysis project Ga0193752, IMG submission 144924) | Soil microbial communities from a riparian zone of the East river system, Colorado, United States - H1c1 | ecosystem: Environmental > Terrestrial > Soil > Riparian zone | place: USA: East River... | reverse complement strand
CTCGCCGTGAGCGCCCGGGCTTAGAATAAGAAAATGCCGTAAAAATGCGCTCCCGATTGCTATCGGGACCGTGTCAAAAAGCAAAGTGAGACACTACCCGGTCTTCGGAACACTTGCAGAATACATCCTTTTTGCCGTATTTTTAACCATACTTCTCAGGTCACAAACCCAAATCAACAACACATGGTACGTTATCTTCTCCTCTTCGTTTTCTTCTCGCAGATGGCTACGACCAAATGGGTCGCCAACGATATCTGCGGTATCTGGTGGAACAAAGACAAAGACGCAAAGATTAAGATCTACTCCTCGTACAGCAAGTATTACGGGCAGATCCACTGGTTGAAAAATCCGATCGACACCGTGACCAATAAACCGAAGCTGGATAAAAACAATCCGGACGAGAAAGAACGCTGGCGCCCGATCCAGGGGTTGCTGATTCTGAAAAATCTGGAATGGGATGAGGACGACCAGGAGTGGTCCGACGGTGACATCTACGACCCGAAATCGGGAAAGTCGTATAGCCTCACCTGTTCGTTGAAAGACAAGAATACCATGGAGCTTCGCGGCTACATCGGTATTTCATTGCTGGGGCGCACAGACATCTGGGTGCGGACGGATGATCCGCAATAATGTGCTAATACGTTAACATGCTAATGGGACAATGTGCTAGTTGGCTAATGGATTCCGGCCAACACGTCATTAAAGATGTTTACTCCGTTAAACCCATTAGCAGATTAGCATATTAACACATTAACCATTCATCTTCTCCACCCAATGCGGCGGTATAGCCACCGGTGTTTGCTTCTTGTAATTGTAACACACCTGCACTGAAGTTCCCGTTGCGCAAATGGTTTCCGTTCCGTCTTTTTCTTCCCGGACCACTTCATACGCCAGCTCAAAACTGGTCGTTCCTGATTTCACAAACCAGGTATTCACGTGAATCGTGTCTTTGAGATAGATCGGTTTTTTGTAACTCACCGCCTGGTGCGCGAGGATCATTCCCTCATTTTCCCAATCGATATCACCACCAATCAACGCATCGAAATATTGAATGCGCGCATATTCGAAATAGGTAAGGTGGTTGGCATTGTTCACGTGACCTAAAGCGTCAACGTCTTTGAAGCGGATCTGGATCGGAGTTTTGTGTTTCATTGCGAAATTATTTTCACTGTAAAATTACGCTTAACGATTCACCTTATTCTTTACTTTTAGAAAAAACTCTCATGCTCTTATATTTCGCACTTCAACCAAACCGCACACGGCAGGACCTTGGTTGGTGTATTCCTTTGGCTTGCCAGAAGTGCAACCAGTTAACATACTGGAAATTGCTCAGGGAGTATGATACAAGTTTTTTTGGTGGCACCCATGCAGCCATGCAGTATTTTATTGGTTGCGATGTATGCGGACACATGGCCCCGCTTGATCCCGATCAAAGTAACAGGGCGCAATACCTGCAGACGTGTACGTATGCTTATTTTGAAACGCGCATGACTGAAGACCAATACAAACAATGTCTCGAAAGTGTAAAATGGCTCCACAAACAAGAATGGAAATAAATCAGGAATAACTATGTTTTTCGTCTCAGGAAGCCGGAGTTCAACGCGTGAACACGGTTACGTATTACCGCTCACGTGTCCGCGTTGCAAAACGGTGGGTTACTGGCGCCTTGTCCAGGAAACAAATTCAACAACGGTTTATTTTGTTGCCGTAAATCCTTCGGATAACTATCACATTTACTGCGAGAAGTGCGGGTATTCGGTTCAGCTCAATCCCGAACAAGCCCAGCGCGCTTTTTACCTGCGCGATTCAACACACGCGTTTTTCAACAAACAGATTTCGGAAGAGGAGTACGGGAGGCGGTTGAAGGAGATGCGGTACTTGCAATAATGTGCTAATGGAGCTTTTGTCAACCCTCGGCGAGTTTGTCCAGAGCGAAGCCGAAGGGTTCGGTCTGACAAATGGACGCTATCCACAGTCGTGTTAGCACGCGTGCAATCGTTGTATGCACAGGAATCGTTTATTGAAACCACTTGTCAGACCGAGCGGAGCCGAGGTGTGACGAGCACGCATCAGCATATTAGCATATCAGAAATCAGCACATTACTTGTCCAGTTTCTCGTACTCCGAATTATTACTCACATACTCCGGAACCATCGCTTTCATCTTCGTTACAATCTGCACGTTGTTCTGCGCATCAAACAACGAAACCAGTTCGGAAATATCTTTGCTTACCGTTTCGTAATTGTATTCCTTCACCTGCGCGATGAGAATTTTGGAGTGATGCGTAGGAACGGTGTTCTCCGTATTGTTGAGCAATTCTTCGTAGAGTTTTTCACCGGGACGCAAACCGGTAATGGAAATGTCGATGTCTTTTCCGAGTTCCATCCCGGAGAGGGCGATCATCTTTTTGGCGAGATCAATAATTTTTACCGACTTGCCCATATCGAAGATGAAAATTTCTCCGCCCTTGCCCATGCAACCGGCTTCGAGTACAAGCCTGCACGCTTCCGGAATGGTCATGAAGTAGCGCGTGATTTCCGGGTCGGTGATCGTTACCGGGCCGCCGTTTTCAATCTGCTGGCGGAACCGCGGAATGACAGAACCGCTTGAACCAAGAACGTTTCCAAAACGTGTAGTGATGAATCGTGTTCCCGAAATATGGTTGTTCAGCGACTGCGTATAAATTTCGGCAATACGTTTCGAGGCGCCCATCACGTTGGTCGGATTCACTGCTTTGTCCGTGGAGATCATCACAAATTTTTCCACTTTGTATCCCACGGCCAGGTCGGCTACGATTTTTGTTCCGAGCACGTTCGTGAGCACAGATTCCGACGGATTCAATTCCATCATGGGAACGTGTTTATACGCCGCAGCATGATAAACCAGTTGCGGGCGAAATGTGCGGAACACATTTTCCATCCGTTGCCGGTTACGCACATCGCCCATCACCACTTCCGATTTTACCTGCGGAAATTGTTCGAGACATTCCATCTCCAGTTCGTACAACGGCGATTCGGCCTGGTCGAGCAGAATAAGCATGCCCGGATTGAACCGCGCGATCTGCCGTACGATCTCACTGCCAATTGACCCCGCAGCGCCGGTTACAAGAACTGTTTTTCCATTGAGCTGTTTGCTGATGTTGTCTTCGTCCAAACGGATAGGCTCACGCTCGAGCAGTTCTTCAATCTGTATTTTACGGATCTGCCGGAAGCTCAATTGTCCGTTGATCCAATTCGTCACTGGCGGAACGTTCAGCACTTTGGTATTGTGCGATAAACAGAGATCAACAATTTCCTGTTTGCGCAACGGTTGAAATTCTGGATGGAAATGATCACCTGTTCAACGTCTCTCTTCTCGAGCAGGCTGGCCAGTTTCGACGTTGGATATATCGTTGTGCCTTCCAGTTTTTTTCCCTGTTTCGTTTCATCATCATCAATGAAAGCCGTTACACGGAAATTAGAACCGGCATCGCGGTCAAGAGTCCGTTTCGTGATCAGTCCTGATTCACCCGCTCCGTAAATAATGACATTCTTTTTCTCGCTGCTCGGATTGCGTATTTCCGTCCACAGCGCTTTGTAGATCAAACGTGAGCTGATCAGTCCGAACGTGGTGGAGAGAAATTCGATGAGGATGATCGAATGCGGAATGTAATACACGCCATTCACAAAACGGTATGTAATCTGGTTGAACGCGTAAAAGAAAACCGTGCCTGCAATAATGGTGAGGAGAATCCGCATGGCGTCGCGTTGCGACATATACCGCACAATAGCCCAGGGAATTCTCGCCACCAGGAAACTGATTGCACGAACACCGATCACCACGGGAATCACCACTTTGAACGTAACAATTTCTGAAGCAGGAATCGAGAAATCGAACCGCAGGAGGTACGACATCACCAGCGCAATGAAAACAATGGCAATGTCAATGGATAGGATGATCCAGCGTGGGGTATAGCCTTCCGCGAGTTTTAGCACAGGCGTAAAGATAGTAAATCAGTGCGCAGTTAGGCCAGTGCGCAGTACACAGTGATCAGTGCGCAGTGGTTCGGTTTCGACTGCGCACTGCGTACTGACCCACTGCGCACTGAGTGTCGTTTTACTATCTTTACGTTTCTATGCCAGTTTCCCTAATCACCGGCGGTGCCGGCTTCATCGGTGCACATGTTGTTGCTGAACTTGTACGGCAAGGCCACAAAGTGGTTGTGCTGGACGATCTGTCCGGTGGGTTTGCGGAGAATGTTCATTCAGGTGCGGAATTCGTGCAGGGGTCGGTTACGGATCATGCATTGATTGACGGGCTTTTCGAAAAGCATATGTTCGATTACGTGTACCATCTCGCTGCTTATGCTGCGGAAGGACTGAGCCATTTTATCAAGCGGTTCAATTACACGAACAATCTCATCGGCAGTGTAAACCTCATCAACGCAGCGGTGAAGTACAAAACGAAGTGTTTTGTGTTTACCTCTTCCATCGCGGTATATGGCGCGTTGAAACCTCCGATGCGGGAAGACATGATTCCCGTTCCGGAAGATCCGTACGGAATTGCAAAGCTCACTGTGGAGCAGGAACTGCGCGTGACGCACGAAATGTTTGGATTGAATTACGTGGTGTTCCGTCCGCACAATGTGTACGGCGAATACCAGAACATCGGAGACCGTTACCGCAATGTGGTTGGCATTTTCATGAACCAGCTCATGCAGGGAAAACCGCTGACTGTTTTCGGTGATGGATCACAAACGCGTGCATTCAGTTACATCGGCGATATTGTTCCGGCCATTGTGAATTCTGCGTTTACTCCTGCAGCGTACAACCAGGTTTTCAATATTGGCGCCGATCAAAAATATTCCGTGAATGATCTCGCTTCACTCACTATGAAAGCGATGAGCATCACCGGAGAAGTCCGTCATCTGGATGCACGGAACGAAGTCGTTCACGCACACGCCGATCATTCCAAAGTGAAAAAAATACTCGGCGACCATCCGCTGACTTCGCTCGAAGATGGATTACAACGCATGGCGAACTGGGCGAAGAAAGCCGGGGTCCGCAAGAGCCAGCGTTTCAGCGAAATTGAAATTCACGAAAAACTTCCACCCGTGTGGCTGGAAGAATAGACGCGCATGAAGAGAAAGAAAATTCTTTTTGTCGCCGCACACCGTCCTGACCGTTCACCGAGTCAGCGTTTTCGTTTTGAACAGTATCTCGCGTACTTGCAGGAGAACGGTTTTGACTACGATTATTCCACACTCATTTCCGCCAGGGAAGACAAGAAATTTTATTCTCCCGGAAAACTCCGCACGAAGCTGTTCATCCTGCTCAAAAGCTGGTGGAAACGAAAAAAAGATACGTGGAGAAGTTCGCACTACGACATTATTTTCGTGCAGCGTGAAGCATTCATGACCGGCTCAACGCGTTTTGAAAAAAAGTTTGCAAAGTCAGGGGCCAAACTTATTTTCGATTTCGACGACGCTATCTGGAACCTGGATATATCGGAAGGGAACAAACGTTTTGGTTGGCTCAAGAATCCCGGTAAAACGGCTGAGCTGATTGCAATGAGTGATCTCGTGATTGCGGGCAATAAATACCTCGCCGATTACGCGCTTCGTCACAACAAAAACGTCGTGATCATTCCCACGACCATTGACATGAAGAAATATGATCCGGTTGTACATTCCAACCTGGACGGGAAAATATGCATTGGCTGGAGTGGAAGCCATACCACCATCAAGCACTTCGAATTCGCACTGCCTTTTCTTCGCGTGCTGAAGAAAAAGTACGGCGATAAGCTCGAGATCAAAGTGGTCGGGGACAACTCATACGCCAATGAAGAGTTGGGCATCCGCGGAATCACCTGGAGCAGTCGGGATGAAATCAAAGTTCTTTCTTCATTCGACATCGGTATTATGCCGTTGCCCGATGACGAATGGGCCAAGGGCAAATGCGGACTCAAAGGTTTGCAGTATATGGCGCTCGGAATTCCCACGATCATGTCGCCCGTAGGTGTGAATACGGAGATCATTACGCATGGCGAAAACGGTATGCTTGCCACAACGACGGAAGAGTGGGTCGAAAAAATTGAGGAACTGATTGCTTCAGCGGAGCTGCGTGTCCGGATCGGGCAGAAGGCGCGTGAAACTGTGGAGCAGAATTACTCCGCAGATGTGTGGAAACAGCGTTATCTCAAACTGTTTGATGAGGTGTTATCCCGGTAATTTTCTCTGCGCTTTTCGGAGCCTGTCCTGAAGAATTGAAGGAGGTCATTGCGACCGGGACTCATTTAATGTTAAATTTGTGTTCCTATAAAATCAGACATGGAAGCAACAGAAACACTCCGTAACACAGCCCTTTCCCAGAAGCATATTTCCCTCGGCGCAAAAATGGTCCCTTTCGCAGGATACAACATGCCGGTTTCTTATGCAGGCCTCAATGAAGAACATCTGACCGTACGCAACAGCGTGGGTGTATTCGATGTTTCGCACATGGGAGAATTTATCCTGAAAGGGGATAAGGTGCTCGACCTGTTGCAGTATGTGACTTCGAACGACGTGTCGCAATTGTACGACGGGCGTGTGCAGTACTCCTGCCTGCCGAACGGAAAAGGTGGAATCGTCGATGATCTTCTCGTGTACCGTATTGATGAGAAAACATATCTCCTTGTAGTTAACGCTTCGAACATTGAGAAGGACTGGAACTGGATCAGTAGTCACAACACGTTCGGTGTGGATATGAAAAATATTTCTGACCGCACGTCTTTGCTTGCTGTACAAGGACCGAAGGCAATGGATGCGCTGCAGAAACTGACGGAGATGAAACTCGCAGACATTCCGTACTATCATTTCATCAAAGGAAAATTTGCGGGCAAAGAAAATATTGTGGTGTCGAATACGGGTTATACCGGCGCTGGTGGTTTCGAAATTTATTTCGACAACGATCTTGCTGAGGATATCTGGAATGCAATTTTCGAAGCAGGCGCGGAATTCGGGATCAAACCGATCGGGCTTGGAGCGCGTGACACATTGCGCCTCGAAATGGGATTCTGCCTGTATGGAAATGACATTGATGACACGACAAATCCGATTGAGGCCGGTCTCGGATGGATCACAAAATTCAACAAGGATTTTATCGACAAGAATTTCCTGCTCGAACAAAAAGAAAAAGGAACTGCGCGGAAACTCGTTGGTTTCGAAATGATCGATCGCGGTATTCCCCGTCACGATTATGAAATCGTGGACGCATCCGGAAACACGATTGGAAAAGTGACTTCAGGCACACAATCGCCTTCCTTGCAGAAAGCAATCGGAATGGGTTACGTGAAGACCGAATTTGCAAAAAGCGGTACTGAAATTTTTGTGAAGATCCGGGACAAGGCAATCAAGGCGCAGGTGGTGAAGATTCCTTTTCTCAAGAAATAGTTTCGATGTCGGAATCCAAAGGAGTAAAAGTTGATGCCTGTTTTTCACCTGCGCTGTACCACGTGTACAAGGATGAGGAAAGCATCGTTGTAATTATCGATGTGTTGCGCGCGACTTCTGCTATTTGTACTGCGTTTCATCACGGCGCAGAAAAAATTATTCCGGTGGCCACTGTGGATGAAGCACGGAAGTACAAAGAATCCGGAATGCTTGCCGGCGCCGAGCGTGATGCCATGAAGATTGACGGGTTTGATTTTGGAAATTCGCCGTTCGATTACATGGGCCCGGAAATCAAAGGGAAGACCATTGCATTAACGACCACGAACGGAACACAGGCGATTGATGTTTCAAAGGACGCCTACCAGGTTGTGGTTGGCGCTTTCACCAATATTTCAGCGCTGTGCGACTGGCTTGTGTCGCAGAACCGGAATGTTTTGCTGCTCTGTTCGGGATGGAAAAACCGTTTCAACCTTGAAGACTCGTTATTTGCAGGAGCGGTCACGCATGAACTTGTTAAACGCAACCCGGCCATTCTCCTGGGTGACGGTTGTCTCGCACTCAAATATCTTTTCCAGATCGCCGAAAAAACACCGGCGCGTTTCCTGGCAAAAGCTTCGCACAAACAACGCCTCTGGAAACTGGGACTCAAGGATGATATCCGGTATTGTCTTCAGACGGACATGACGGATGTGATTCCAGTGCTGGAGAAGGGGGCGCTGGTCAAGATGGAGAAATAGAGGCAGGGCTTTTGTAATTTCACCACGGAGGCACGGCGACACAGCGAAGATTCGCAGCGCTCAATAAAATTTTACCACAGAGGATCACAGAGGTATTTCACAGAGCTTCACTGAGCCACGCATACACGGCGCTCCGTTCGCTATGCTGCCCTAAGCAATGGTTGAGTAACACTCCGTGTCGCCGTGCCTCCGTGGTAAAAAATACCCGGTTTCATCTCGCCGTGCCGCATTTAACCGAAACGTTACACCAGACAAGAAGATTTGCAGTAAATTGTACCATGAAATATTTCCTGCGTACCATCCTTGTTGGAATACTCATTTCTCCGTTTGTGTTGCTCATGCTTCCCAAAGAAGAAGCACACTCGTGGGGATTTTATGGTCACCGGAGAATTAACCGCATGGCGGTATTTACGCTTCCACCTGAGATGCTCGGATTTTACAAGAAACATATTGAGTACATCACGGAACACGCTGTTGATCCGGATAAACGCCGGAACGCCATTGCAGAAGAAGCGCCGCGACATTACATCGACATTGATCATTACGGTCCAACTGCATTCGACAGCATGCCGCGTTTCTGGAAAATGGCGGTGGCGAAATACTCTGAAGACACGCTCAATGCATACGGAATTGTTCCGTGGTGGATCGACGTGATGGTTTACCGGCTCACCGAAGCTTTTCGTGAAGGAAACGTGGATAAAATCCTGAAGTACTCCGCTGATCTTGGACATTACGTTGGCGATGCGCACGTGCCGTTGCATACCACGGAAAATTACAATGGACAGTTGACCAACCAGCACGGCATTCACGGTTTCTGGGAATCGCGTATACCGGAATTGTATGGCGAACAGTACGACTATTTTGTGGGCCGCGCGTTTTACGTGGAGTCGGTGATTAATACTTCGTGGGAAGTTGTACGTGCAAGTCATCTGCAGGTTGATTCTGTTTTGAAACTGGAAGCTGCATTGAACGCTACTACACCTCCCGACCGTAAATACGGATTTGAACAGCGCGGAAATGCCACTGTGAAAACATACAGCGAAGAATACACGCGCGCGTACAGTACGGCATTAAACGGAATGGTTGAACGCCGGATGCGCGCTTCGATCCTGATGGTTGGAAGTTTGTGGTATACAGCGTGGGTCAATGCTGGTCAACCGGACCTCGCGAAACTGGAAACTAAAGAAGTCAGCGATTCTGCAAAAGCTGCGCAGGAGCAGGAGGAGTATTTGTGGAAGAATGGGAAAGTGAAGGATGCGAAGGGACACGACGATTAAGATCAGTGCGCAGTGTTCGCGGCGGCGGTGTTCCTATAACGTTTCCGGATTCTGAAAACGCATGTACTGCGCACTAATTCTACTGCGCACTGCGCACTGCGTACTGCTTTTACTGCGCACTATTTCTTTTCCGCTCCCCACGTCTTATACTGCGCCTGCTGTTCCGGTTGAAACGGCGCTGGTCTTCTTAGCGGTTCAACTTCTTTCAATGTAGCGTGAAGTTCGGCAGGCAATTGCTGGTACAATTGCGTCCCCTTGGTTTTCCACGCGATCATTTCATCGCTCACGTCTTTCACAATTTTCCCCGGGTTGCCCACAACAATCTTGCGACTGGGAATTACGGTATCGGCTGCAATGAAAGTTAATGCGCCTACGATGCACTCATCGCCAAGTATAACGTTATCCATGATCACGGCGTTCATTCCAACCAGGCAATTTCTTCCCACGGTGGCGCCATGTATAATCGCTCCATGACCGATGTGCGCACCTTCGTGCAGTGTTATGGTTACTCCGGGAAACATGTGCACCGTACAATTCTCCTGCACGTTGCATCCGTCTTCGATGATTATTTTTCCCCAGTCGCCACGGATGGCAGCACCCGGTCCGACGTAAACATTTTTTCCGATTTCCACATTGCCCGTTACAGCAGCCAGCGGATGCACGAAAGAAGATTCGTGTACTACGGGACGGTATCCATTGAATTCGTAGATCATGCTGCAAGGTACGAACTAGGTTAGAAATGTCCTTACGGATACCGCGGCCTGTATAACACGTGAATCTCACGGAGTCGCAGGTTATCTAAGCTGCATCTTTGAACAAATGTTCAACGGTGTATTCCACACCAAACTCCTGAAGCATCTCTATAAATTCCCGGTTGAATTTTTTCACGGCGTGATGTTCTTTCTGATTGAGAATATAATTCACCACTGTTTTTACTTGCGATTCGGCATAGGAGAAAGAGCCATATCCTTCCTGCCACTGAAATTTGTGTTGAATAAATCCTCTTTGGTTAATGAAATTCGTAGATGCTTTTTTGATTTCCCGCACTAAAGCGGAAAGCGCTTCTACTGGCCGGAGTCCAATGAAAATATGGATGTGATCGGGCATTCCGTTTATCGCCAGAAGTTTGTGTCCCTTAGCGGTAACTATTCCCGTGATGTACTTGTAGAGTTCTTCTTCCCAATCAGCGTGAATAAGTGCGTTCCGGTACTTTACCGCGAAGACAACATGAATTTGAATTTTGCTATACGAGTCAGCCATAAAATAAAAATGATAAAATGTGAAACAATAAAAATGGATTCTGAAAAATCTGCTGCGAATTTGCAGACAAAAAGTAATCCGCGCTTAAAAAACTAAAAAAATTAGCCAGGGTCGATGGACATGCGACTCCTTCGGAGTCGGGATGCTCATCCCTTTCACTTCGTTCAAGGGACATGCGACTCCTGCGGAGTCGGGATGCTCATCCCTTTCACTTCGTTCAAGGGACATGCGACTCCTGCGGAGTCGGGTCGCTATTGTCTAAAAATCTATGTGAATAGTCACTCCTCCGGAGTCGGTGAATCGCTATCGTCTAAAAAAATCTATGCTGATCATGACTCCGGAGGAGTCGCATGTCCCTACGCGAAGCTTAAATCAGGTGATATGCTCGTTATCCGGCATCTGCTCTTTCGCAACATCCTCCAACCAGTACAACACCGCCGCTTTGTGCCTGCACATCTGGTTGCGCTGATCACCACACGTGCAAAAATCATCCGTGAAAGTTCCGTTTTCATCAATGGAGTAAGAAACCGCGTACGAAGAAACTTCGTTCACCACAGCTTCAAAATATCCCGGCATAATTTCTTTCGGAGATTTCACCCAGCCCTTCTGAAAATAAAACCATCCGCGTTCGAGGATCGTTTCATCCACTTCATCCCTGAAATTCTCCAGGGTCAACGGTACTTCATTCATAAGATCAGTAGCGAATGCCGATTACACAAATATCATCGACCTGCTCGTGCTGGCCTTTCCAGGAATTGAACGCTGATTCAATGTGACGTTCCTGTTCGTTGAACGGCAATGCACTCATCTGCTGAAGAAGTTCACGCAGTTGTTTCATTTTAAATTTCTTGCCTTGGGGACCGCCGAACTGATCAGCAAATCCATCGGAGAAAAGATAGAACGTAGCCTTGCCCTGCGGTTTTACGGAATGCGTAACGAAAAGATCTTCCGCGAGCGATTTGATTCCTCCAATTGAATAAATACCGCTGCGGATCACGTTCATACCGTTATCATCGAAGTACAACAACGGACGCACCGCTCCGGCAAACTGGATCTCGTTCGTTTTTTTGTCGATCCGCATCAACGCGATATCCATGCCGTCTTTGCTTGCGGAATTGGCTGGGTCGGCATCTTTGTTGAGCGTGGCGGATATTTTAGCGTGCAGCTTGTCCAGGATTTTTCCCGGATCGGTCATGCCCGACTCATTGACCAATTGGTTCAGAAAATTAAAACCAATCATGGAAACGAGTGAGCCGGGAACCCCGTGCCCCGTGCAATCGGCCGCTGCAATAAATAATTTATTATCGCTTTCTGCGAACCAGTAAAAATCGCCGCTTACAATATTACGCGGACGGTAAAACACAAACGTTTCCGGAAGATGCTGTTGAATTTCATGCAGGGAAGGCAACATGGAATCCTGGATGCGTTTCGCGTAATTGATACTGTCTACGATCTCCTTGTTCTTCTGCTCGATAATTTCTTTCTGCAGTGTAATTTCCTGGTTCGATTTTTTCTTCTGCGCATAACCCCAGTAAAGTACTGCGGCAAGAATCAAAACAATTCCTAAGCCACCCAGCAACCAGTTCAGTTGCACGCCTGTCTTTTCCAGCTTAGCATCCTTTTGTTCAATCTCCGCCGACTTCTGACTGCTCTGCGCTTCCAGCAATTGAATGTATGCAAGCTGGTTTCTGAGCGTCATGGCTTCGCGGTACTCCATGGCTTCCGGGTGATGAACCATGAAGGTATCGTAAGCGGCCATGGTGTTTTCCTCTTTCGCTTTTTGAAACTCAAGGGTAGCGAGTGCGGCTTTGGCTTCTTCGATTTCTTCGGCGTCCGGGTATTTTTCAATGAACGCATTCAGGGCTTCAATTGTATTTGCAGCTTTTGCTTTTTGAAAGGCTACCTGGTTGCGGACCTTTACGGCCTTGTCCATTTGTTTTCCGCTGCCGCTTTTGCGGATATATTCATCAAGCGCCTCTTCAGAACCAGACTCGGTTACATTCAACAATGTGAGTTGCTCCAAAAGCATTTTCGCATCGGCAATGTTGCTGTTGCCCGGATATTTGGCGATAAAATCCGTCAGTGCCGGTGCTGAAAATTGCGCCGCCGCTATACTAAAAATTTCATCGTCTATTTTTTTGCGCAGGTCATCAATGGACGCTTGTGTAATACCCAGCTTGGTGAGTGTGGCTACCTGCTTTTTTGTCGCAGATGGAAAACGGGTTTGTGCAGCGCGGATATGCGTGTACGCTTTATCAACGTTGAAGCCGGAATATCCTTTGGAAAAATACACCTGGGCCAAACCGTAGTTGGCCCCGATGCTTACACTGTCGTCTTTAAGTTCATCCTTGAAATGCTGGATGGCTTTTTCAAAATCATTTTTATCCAGGGCCTTGAATCCTTTATCAAGATCGGTTTGAAACAATTGTGCATCGAGGCTCAATGTTCCCGACAAAATCAACAAGAGAATTCCAATGATGCGTTTCATGTTTTCAGACTTTTTCAATCACTACGGCATATCCTTGTCCAACACCGATACACATCGTGACCAGCGCATATTTTTTATTTTGTTCGTGAAGCTCAATCGCCGCCGAGGTAAGTATCCGTGCGCCGCTCATACCTAGCGGATGACCCAATGCAATGGCTCCTCCGTTGGGGTTAATGCGTGAATCATTATCTGCAATGCCCCACGAGCGCGTCACCGCAAGCGCCTGTGCTGCGAATGCTTCATTGAGTTCGATCAGGTCAACCTGGTCCATTTTCAGTCCCGCTTTTTTGAGCGCCATATTTCCGGCGGTTACCGGGCCAATTCCCATGATGCGCGGTTCAACACCCGAGAAGCCGGAAGAAACGATCCGTGCAAGCGGTGTAAGATTGTGTTGCTTCAAACCTTGTTCGGATGCAAGCAGTAAAGCTGCGGCTCCATCATTCAATCCCGCGGCATTGCCTGCAGTTACGGTTCCGTTTTTACGGAATGATGGTTTTAATCCGGCAAGACCTTCGAGCGTGGTCTTCGGTTTCGCGAATTCATCGTGCTGGAAAATGATGGCGTCTCCTTTTTTCTGCGGAATAGCAAGCGGAACAATCTCTTTGGCAAAACGTCCTTTCGCCTGTGCAGCAGCCGCTTTTTGCTGGGACCACAACGCAAATTTATCCTGGTCTTCACGGGAAACAGTATCGCGGTCGGCAAGATTTTCTGCTGTTTCTCCCATCGCGTCCGTGCCAAATAATTCTTTCATTTTCGGGTTCACAAAACGCCACCCGAAACTGGAATCGAACATTTGTGCATCGCGGCCATACGGCGTTGATGTTTTGGAAATCACCCACGGTCCGCGGGTCATATTTTCTACTCCGCCTGCAATCATAATATCTGCCTCATCACACATAATCGTTCGCGCCGCAGCCATGGAAGCCGATAATCCCGACGCACATAAACGATTTACGGTTTCTCCCGGAACAGAGATTGGTAACCCGGCAAGTAATCCTGCCATGCGGGCCACGTTGCGGTTGTCTTCGCCCGATTGATTGGCGCAACCGAGTAAAATATCCCCGATTGCATTCGGGTCCAGCGACGGGAATTTCGCAACCAGTTCTTTCAACACATGTGCCGCGAGATCGTCTGTACGAACAGGTGCAAGAGTTCCTCCGAAATTTCCGATTGCAGTGCGTACACCGCCAACAATGAAAGCTGTTTTGAGAGACATATAGGGTGGTAAGAGTCCTCAAAGTTAAGCAGGATTTGGTATCCGCTGCTCAAATTATTGACGTGTTCTGGGAAGGGGACGATAGTTGGTAGCAACTAATCGACAATTGACGGACAGGCCCATGTCGGAGGTAAATAATTCACTGTGCCGGGCCAACAGTTTTTAATGTTCGATTATTATTTTCTGCGTGCTGATTCCGTTTTCACAACTAAGTCGAAGAAAATAGACACCGGATGGCAGATCAGAAACATCAATGTCGAATGCAGCTGCGTTCACAGAAACGTTTTGAATTGTGCGTCCGCTCATATCAGTAAGTTCCATGCCCGACACCATAGTTTGGCTCATGACGTGAACTGAATTGCCGGAGGGAACGGGGTAAACCTGTATGTTGTTCCGGTCGGTTTCTTCATCTATTCCAAGCGTGCTGCAAACTTCAATGATGTGGATCGAAGGAAGTACCGTAGGGACAATGGAAGGGCCCTGGACCAAGGGGACTGCAAGGTTCGCACCTGCCGGAGTGCTCTGTACGGTCAATGGCGTTTTGATGATGTTGGGTGTGCTGTCGGAGCAACTTGCCCCGCATTGATTGCTGGTCATTAAGACCGCCTGCGAGGATGCGAAACTCATGCCGGTGAAAGAGTACACCTGGTTGGCGAGTGTGTCCATGGAGGTAAAAAGGGAGGTGGGATACAAACGTGAACACAACATGAGCCCGTTGGTGTCCGCCTTGATCATCACGCCTCCTGCAGCCGTAGCAGCAAGAAGAACAGCCCGGTTATTTTCTGCACGTTCCAATGTTTGGGATTCGAGACTGACCGTAGGATTGGAGAAAGCAAAGGTCCATAACTCATTGCCTTGTCCATCGGTTTTCATCAGTGCCTGTTCCTCCAGCAACGTAACGGGATGCCATGTGGCAGCCATCACCAGGATATAATCGCCGGGCATACAGATTACGGCGCTGGAATACATACTTCTTCCTGCGCAATTGTAATGTTTGGTCCAGAGTTCGGTACCGCCCGGTGCAATACGAGTGATCACTGTTTCGTTCACTCCGGCTACCGCATTGTGAACTGATCCTACCAGTACAATGTCGCCGTTCTGACACGTGTCTATGTCAGCAAAACTTCCTTTAATCGGAGTGATGTTGTAAGAATGCGACCAGACCAGGTTACCCGATGCATTTATTTCGAACAAATGCCACCGGCGCTCGCTGGTAAGCGTATCGAAGAGATCGCATGCCACGTAAAAACCGCCGTCATTTTTGGCTATGGTCCGGGGTTCACTAAGAATCGTGTACGCGGCCGGTACGTCAAGCCGTTTGGCAAACAGCACATTTCCGTTAACGCTCAGTTTAAGTACCTGGTAAATTGCAGTTCCGCTAAGGCGTTCCACGTAGCAGAGAAAGTACCCGCTGTCTGCGGCCTGCACAAAATTTCCGTAATCAGCGCCAACAGGACTGAAACGTTTGGACCATTGCACCGTTCCTGTCGCGGATGTTTTGACGAACGTAATGGATTGTGCGGAGCTGACGTTATTGTAGCTCGAAGTCAATACCATCATTCCTCCGTCGTATGTACCGATATGCGAACTGAGGAACACGCCTTCCCCGGGCATGTCGAATTCCTGCTGGAATGTGACGGGTTGACTATTCAGCGAAACGGCCAGAAGAAAAAAAACAGAAGCAAGTGTGTAAGTAAGTAATTTGATTTTTTTCATAGGTCCGTTAATGCTGAATAATTATTTTCCGGGATGAGGTTTCGTTTTCTCCATGCATGCGCAGGAAGTAAATTCCCTCAGCAAGATCAGATACATCAAGATCAAATGAAGCCGAGCTCACTGTGGTTGTCCTGATGATTTTTCCGTTGATGTCAATCAGTTCAACAGACAAAATCGTCCCTGAACTTTCCACGCGCAGTGTGTTGGACGCAGGAATGGGGTACACGTTTTCGGTATGGTGGTTAATGGGTTCATCTATTCCAACGGTGTTGCATATTTCAATCACGTGAACGGTGTGGAATGTAGTGGGTACAGATTTTACACTGTCTGTCAATGGAACCACAACGTCCGCTCCGCCCGGCATGACCTGTACGGCCAGGGGTGTTTTAATAACAGTAAATAAACTATCGGCACACCCCACACCGCATTGATCGGTAGTCACTAAAACGCAATTTGATGAAGTGAAATTAATTCCGGTGAACGAGTATATTGAACCTGCGAGTGTGTCCATCGCAAGAAAGGCCATGCCGGGATAGGAACGTCTGCACAACATGAGTCCGGACGTATCTGTTTTAATTATGAAACTGCCGGTGGCCATAGTGCCCAGGAGAACAGTGCGGTTACTTTCTGCGCGTTCCAGCGTATGCGATTCGAGACTCGTTGTAATGTCGGAAAAAGTGAAAGTCCAAATGACATTGCCTTGCCCGTCGGTCCGCATCAGCAGGATTTCGTTTTGAAAATTGGATGAGTTCCATGCGCTTCCCAGGATCATAAAATAATCACCGGGCATGCATACGATGGATATCGCGGCCAGACTTTTTCCAGCGGAACTGTATTGTTTGGTCCAGAGTTCGGTACCACCCGGCGCGATCCGCGTAATTACGGTGGAGTGGATGCTCGTCACTGGATCAAACAGTGTTCCCGCAAGAAGAATGTCTCCGTTCTGGCACGTGTCGAGATCGGCATGGTAGCCTTTTGCTGCATTCACATTATAACAATGGGACCAAAGCAGGTTACCGGAAGAATTCAGTTCAAACACGTGCCACAGGTATTGCGTGGTGATTGTGTCGAACAGGTCAGACACGATGTAAAACCCGCCATCATTTTTGGCAACAGTTTGAGTGCGTCCAATAATCGCGAATGGATTCGGCGCGGTAAGTTCGTTGGAGAACACCACATTTCCTGCGGCGTTAAGCTTGAGTACCTGGTATGTTCCCAGCCCTGTGTTGTAGTTCGTGTAGCAGACAAAATATCCGCTGTCTGCTGTCTGTACAAAGTTGTCGAACTCCGGACTGACGGGACTGAAGTGCTTTGTCCACTGCGGAGTTCCTGCTGCAGAAGTTTTGACGAATGTGAGGGAGTGGATGGAAGTAGTTGGGTTGTAACTGCGTATCGATACCATCATTCCACCATCTAATGTCCCGACGTGCCACGTGTTCATCACCGCTTGTCCCGGCATGTCGAATTCCTGCTGAAAGGTCACGGTCTGACTGTTCAGGTAAATCGCCGGAAGGAGAAACGCCGGAAGTAGAATTTTTATGAGGCGCTTTATCATGTATGCGCAGATTAGTGTATTGAAAGTACTGCATTTTTACCACCCTGAAATTATCGTGTTTGAAGCCGGAGCCGGTACAGCGCTACATTGTCGTTCGTGAGATATTTTTATTGCGCGATCAGAATTTTACGAAAGAGAATCTGATCATCGCATGTTATTTTCAAATAATAAATGGCAGCCGGCAGCATCGTCACATCAAGGTTATACGATGGCGCACCTGGATTTGCAACGCGAACCACTTTTCCGTTCACATCAATTAATTCAAGATGGGAAATAATGTCTGTTGACGTTACCTGGATCAGGTCTGTTGCTGGTGAAGGAAAAACGTTCACCACAATGGTTTCCTGTTCGGTCGAAGGAATTCCTGTAATGCGACAGATATCATCGCCAAGATATGTTGCAACAGGGCTTGGTGTGGTTCCCGTGCCAATGGCAAAAGGAAATGACTGAAAGCCTGAGCCATTGGTCACGGTAAACGAAATGGATCCATCTGAAATTCCCAATCCGCCATCGGCACATCCCATTCCGTTGATGTCAGTAACCATGTACGCAGCCTGTGGATACATACTGTCTTTGTAACTGCCGCTGATGGAATATTGCCATGCGTTGACGTGCTGCACCGTGTGAATGTTCCAGTTCGCATACACGCGTCCGCCGATAACCTGTCCGGAAGCATCAACTTTCAGAAAGAAGGACGCGATGTTCGGATTATTGGCTGTACCGGTGATCGCGAAATTATTATTTTCAACCGGCACGATGTCAAAGGGATCGATCTGGTGCGTGATGTGAGAATATATTTTCGACCATGACACATTACCTGCGCTATCCATTTTCAAAATTACTGTTGATGACGTAACAGCCACACTGTTGTACGCGATTGCAGCCAGAACAATGTTGTTACCCACATGCGTTATTTCCCGGGGATAGAAGTCGTATATCCCTGCGGACACGTACTTTTTCGTCCACACCATTGAACCGTTGGGATTCACACGCGTGATGACCATCATGTATTTCTGCTGAGTGAGATCGTAGTAAGTTCCGGCCAATATCACATCGCCGTTGCCACAGGTATCCATGGTGGTTACTTCCATCATAAATGCATCGGCGTTGTATGCATTTGACCACAACAAATTACCAGTCGCATCGATAGAGAAAACATTCCATTGCGTGATGTACGTAATCGTATCGGTTATGGAACAAGCCACATAATAACCGCCATCATTTCGCGCATGCGACATCGGAAATATGCCCACACGCGAATTAGCCGGAAAGTTTACACGTTTGTCGAAAAGCAGATTTCCATTCACGTCCAGTTTGATCATCTCGTAGAAGTGACCAAATGGATTTTGTGTGAAGCACAAAAAATAACTGCCGTCGGGCGACTGAACAACGTTCTTCAACCCGAACTGCATCGGTCCGAAACGTTTTGTCCACTGCAGGTTACCTTGTCCATCCGATTTAATGAGATCGAGGTAATGTTCCCCGGAGGAAACCTTACGCTGATCCACCAATTCCAACGTGCCTGCGTCTGTTGTACTGATGTGCGTAATCACATACGCGTCTGTACCGGCAGATTTGAACTGTCGCGAGAAAATGGAAGATTGCGCCGACAGTGCGGAGCCAGTGCCAATAATGAAGAGAATGGAAAGGAATGCGGTTGCATTCGCCGTTCCGGAGAGAGATTTGAACATAATGTCGATTGGTTGCCAGGTTAAATCTACTCCATTTAGGGCTGTTGAAAGATTGATTTATGGAATTTCTTACCCTTTCAAACCTAGTATATGCGCCCGATCTAATCTGACATCCAAAACCGGCGTTAATAAACAGTGAAACCGCCCCAAAATGCTTGTTTTTCAACGAAATAATACTGAATTTTAGAATCCATTACAAACTCGCACGACCAACACAATTCTTATGAAAAAACTTTTCCTCGCTGCTGTCCTCGCTACAGGTTCGCAACTGGTGAATGCACAGATCATCAACCCCGGAACAACATCCGTGGAAGTGGTTTCTGCCGACAGCCGCAACACAACATTGCGCTTTACACCAGCAACCGCGATGATGGTTCCGGTAACAACGCCGCACGGAACAGAATTCCAGGCGACCGTTGACGAAGGAACTTCCATTCTTCGTGCAGGCGCTCCTGATCTCGACAAGCTCACCCAGTCGGTGATTATCCCGGATGCAGGAAACACCAACATCGTTTTGGTTTCTGCACGTTACCACGATGTTCCGAATGTGCTTATCGCACCTTCCAAAGGAAATTTCACGCGCGATATTGATCCTGCAACAGTTCCGTACGTGTATGGAGAAGAATACACAACAAACGCATTCTTTCCTTCCACCGAAGCTGAACTGCGTGCACCGTATTGCGTACGCGATTACCGCGGACAAACCGTGGTGGTGTATCCGTTCCGTTACAATCCTGTAACAAAAACACTGCGTGTGTACGACGAGATTGTAGTGCGTGTTGAATCTGTTCCCGGCGTGGGAATGAATGAACTCAACCGTTCACCGAAAGCGGTGACTGTTGATTTCGACAACATCTACCGTCACCAGTTCATTAACTATGATCTTCCAACGCAGGATCGTTATACACCTACCGGCGAGCAGGGTGAAATGCTGATCATCTCTCATGCGAATTTCATGACGGCAATGGCTCCGTTCATTCTCTGGAAACAGAAAAGCGGGATCAAAGTAACCCTGGTTGACATTGCAACAATCGGTAACAACGACAACGCAATCAAGGCGTACATTCTGAATTTCTACAACAATAACAACTGCGCGTTTGTATTGCTCGTTGGTGATGATGCGGAAGTTACTTCCAGCCAGACATCAGCCGGGCCTTCAGATCAGAACTATGCATTCACTGTTGGTTCCGATCACTATCCTGATCTGTTGATCGGTCGTTTCTCCGGTTCTACTGTTGCAGACATCAACACGATGGTTACGCGTACACTCGAGTACGAAATGAATCCAACGGCTACGAACTACTACGAAACCTGTCTCGGTATTGCTTCTGACCAGGGACCTGGCGATGACAATGAAATGGATTACGAACACGAACAGGGAATCGGTACGCAATTGATGGCGTACAATTACAGCACGCTGTTTGAAATGTACGACGGTTCACAGGGCGGTCTTGACATGGCAGGCGATCCTACTGCAACGATGTGTGCAAACGTAATCAACGACGGTCTCGGCATTCTGAACTACACCGGTCACGGTTCATCTACTTCGATTGTTACAACCGGGTTTGATAACAACGACGTGGATGCATTGACCAACAAACACGAATGGCCAATGGTGATCATCGTGGGTTGTGTAACCGGAGATTTTACAACGCAAACCTGTTTCGCAGAAAAATGGCTGCGTGCAACAGACAATACAACAGGAGAGCCAACCGGTTCTGTCGCGAATTTCATGTCTACCATCAACCAGAGCTGGGATCCTCCGATGGAAGGACAGGATGAAATGAATTCCATTCTTACCGAACAGTATTCCGGTAACATCAAGAGAACATTCGGTGGTGTTTGCGTGAATGGTTGTTTGTCCATGAACGATGCATACGGTTCCGGTGGCGACGACATGACCGACACCTGGACCATGTTCGGTGATCCATCAGTGATGTGCCGCACGCTTCAGCCATTGACGATGACTGCGACGCACCCGTCAACAGTTACGTTGGGCGCAACACAACTTACCGTAAACTGCAGCGAAAATGATGCGCTGGTTGCACTCTACCAGAATGGAGTTATTCTTGGAACTGGTCTCGTAAGCGGCAATTCAGTAACGATCAACTTTACCGCGCTCACCACGCTCGACACATTGTTTGTGACCGCTACGAAATACAACTATGTTCCGTATTTGGGTTACGCGCTGGTGGTTCCTGCATCTGGCCCGTACGTGGTTCAGGCTTCGCACCTGCTGACTGATCCAACAGGTAACGGCGACAACATCGGTGATTTCTCCGAGAACGTTTCGTTTGATGTTGCCCTCGACAATGTTGGACAAGCTATTGCAAATGGTGTAAGCGCTGTTCTAAGCACAGTTGATCCGTATGTAACGATTACTGATGCGAACGAATCATTCGGAAACATTGCTGCAACTTCTACGCAATCGCAAACCAACGCATACGCTGCAACCATTGCGAACAACGTTCCGGATATGCACGTGGCTACATTCACACTCACAATTACAGATGCAGCCAGCACTGTATGGACATCAACGTTCACCGAAACATTGCATGCACCAGCGCTCACAGCCGGAAACGTAACTGTGGATGATGCATCAGCAAACGCAAACGGTGTTCTTGATCCATCGGAAACGGTGAACATCGTTATCCCAACCGGGAACAACGGTCATTCCACTTCAACGGCTTGCATTGGCGTGTTGAGTTCAACCAGTCCGTTTGTAACGATCAACAACAACAACCTTCCACTCGGAACTATCGTTGTTGCCGGAAACGTGAACGCCATTTTCAGCATCACAATTTCAGGTGCAGCGGCAATCGGAACAACGGTTGATCTCACGTACACGGCTACCGCAGGTGCGTACAGCGTGTCCACTACGTACAACGAGCGCGTGAGCATTGCGATGGAAGATTACGAAACCAACGACTTCACGCAATACCCGTGGGTAACCGGCGGAACACAGCCGTGGTTTACTACAACGGATAATGCATACGACGATGTGTACTGTTCGAAATCAGGTGCCATCACCGGCAACCAGACTTCCAGCATGCAGATCACGCTGAACGTTCTGGGTAACGACAGTATTTCGTTCTACCGCGCAGTTTCGTCTGAGCAGGGATACGATTACCTCAATTTCTACATCGACAACGTGCTTCGCGGAAGCTGGTCGGGACTCGAAGCATGGGACCGTGAAGCGTATTTCATCACTGCAGGTTCACACACATTTCGTTGGGTGTACGCCAAAGATTACGTGTACGACGACAACATGGATTGTGCGTGGGTAGATAACGTAGTGTTCCCGGCGTACGATAATTCAATCGGCGTAATTGAAAACACCAATGCAAACGGATTGCAGCTGTATCCAAATCCAGCGAATGGACCTGTTGCCATTGAGTACTCACTCGACCAGGAATCAGACGTGATGATTTCGGTAACAGATGCACAAGGCCGTTTGGTGCAGGTTATTCAGCAGACTACCGCAATGAATTCCGGGTCACAGCGCGTGTTCTGGAATACAGAAGGATTGGCAAGCGGAATTTACTTTGTGAACCTGAATGTGAACGGGAAGAATACGGTGGAGAGAGTGGTGGTGAGGTAGAAAAAATGATCATATACAAAAGGGCTGTCCATTGGACGGCTCTTTTGCATTTTTGGAGGTGTGAATAAATGAAAATTATGGATTAAACGGATCACTGTTGAAATCTAGTCGTTTACAAACGAGTATAGCGGTCCTGCATCGTATCTTTGTATCGCATGTATTATCGTCGGAAAGTGATATTAGCCCTGCTGGAGTCGTTTGGCGGCGAAATGAATAAAATTTCATTTCAGAAATTGTTGTTCCTTTTTGCTCAACAACAACAAATTCCTGCATTTGATTTTGTCCCATATAAACAAGGTTGTTTTTCATTTCAGTCGTATGCTGACATGCGAACGATGCTGAAGTATGCGCAGGTGAGCGAGGAGAAGGAAAAATGGATCAAGACGGACGAGACAAGTTATATCGGCCAACTCAAGCCCGGCGATCAAGCCGTTCTTACTCAGATCAGTCAATCTTACCGGAATAGTACTGCCAATGATCTTATTTCATTGACGTACAAGAACTATCCCTATTATGCATTGAAAAGTATAATCGCGCACAAGTTTCTTTCGTCTGAAGAAATGAGCATGGTTGCAAAAACTGTCCGTGCGAATACTAAGACCATTCTTTACACAATCGGGTATGAAGGTGTGAGCCTGGAAACATATCTCAATAAATTAATTCTAAATGATGTGAAGGTGCTTTGTGATGTCCGAAAGAATCCGCTAAGCATGAAATATGGCTTTTCTAAAACACAACTCAAGAATGCATGTGAAGGTCTGGGTATCGTCTATGTGCATATTCCAGATCTGGGAATTGATTCGGATAAGCGTCAAAGCCTGGTTACGCAGAACGACTATAACCGCCTTTTCGTGCAGTATGAAAGGACGACTTTAAAAACGAATCACGATGCAGTGGGCGAGGTCTTTGATCTGCTTTTGAAACACAAGAGGATTGCATTAACCTGTTTTGAGGCTGATCAGTGTCAATGTCATCGCGGAACTTTAGCCAAAGCGATTTCGGGACTTCCTGAATGGAAATACGAATTGAAGCATTTGTGAGATGGCAATTACCCGTGTTTTGATCACCGTAAAAACTTATCCGACTATCTCAACAAAGTACGATGAGCTTGTGTGCACAGCCGGTTTTCGTGAGGATGGTTCATGGATTCGCATTTATCCTGTACAATTTACAAAACGACCGTATCATGAGCAATACAGTAAGTATCAGTGGATCGAGGTTGATCTCGTAAAAAACACAAAAGACCCGCGCCCGGAAAGTTTTCGTCCGGTTTCTCATGATACAGAAATAAAAATTATTGGTGAAATTGGAACAGATGGTGACGCCTGGCATGAGAGAAGAAAGTTAGTTTTGAATAGGGTTCGCTGCAATCTGGCGGAATTGATTGCTGAAGCAAAAGAGAAGCGTGTATGCACATCACTCGCAGTCTTCAAGCCGACGAAGATTCTGGATTTCGTTTGGGAACCGGTTGAAAGGGAATGGGATCAGGAAAAACTGGCGGCATTGCAGCAAATGAATTTATTTGAATCAGCTTCTGAAAGAAGGCAGGAAGTTGTCAAGAAATTACCTTACAAATTTTCTTATGTTTTCCAGGACGCGGTGGGAAAGGAAAGCACGTTGATGATAGAGGACTGGGAAACCGGCGCTTTATTTTGGAATATGCTGAAAAGAACAGGAACCGAAGAGTTAGCCTGTCAAGCAGTAAGGCAAAAATACTTGCATGATTTTGCGCAAACAAAGGACCTGCATTTTTACTTGGGAACAACGCAGCAATTTCATTTTGTAGGACATAATCCATTCTTGATAGTTGGGACTTTTCATCCCAAACACATTATACAAACGACTTTGTTTTAAAACTGGAGTCGATTGACTTATTATCACGACGCGAGACAAATGACACCAAACAACCTCCTCTTCCAAACCCTCTCCCCAACCACCTCACGCATCGTTGCGCTCTGCACTTTTGCAGTAGGCGTTGGCGGTATGATCTGGGCTTTTACACAAATCAATGGAGAGCACCGCTGGGGCGCTATACTCGGCTCGCTCTTCTCTATGATATTTATCGTAACTGGTTTCATCGGTCCCGGTTCTGTGCAATTTTTCACCGATAAACTCGCTGTGCGTAAAAGTGCATGGAGAAAGCCAATGGAATTTCTGCTCGATGATATTAAAGAAATCCATTTTGATACCGACAAACGCGGCAAGTTTTTTTCGGTGCGCACAAAAGACGCAACAGAAATTATCCGCTTCGGTCAGCACGAGCGCGTGATCAGTGTGTTTGCGAAACAGCTGGAGAAGATGAAGGTGCGGGTGAGCGGGAAGAGATAGCCAAACCCAACACATGAAGAAGTAAGAATTCAGCTGATTGAATTTTGCACGGTATAGAAATCGCCGTAATTTCATTCGCGAATTCGATTTAACAGACAGGCCCTATGAAAAAGAACATTTACTTGCTGCTCCGATGCCTTATATGGCTGATTCTGTGCGCACCGGCACATGCGCAAATAAATTTCAAAGAAGCACTCGACATGCCCGGAGAGCAGATCCAGGTGGTCAAACATACGGGTACAAACGACGGTGGTACCATGGTGCTCACTTTCAGCATGAACACTTTCAGCAGTGTTCATTCATTCACTTTCATTAAAACAACTCCAGCGGGCGCTGTTCAATGGACCAAACGGCTGGTGGGGCCTTCCACTGTGGTCTACGGGAATGTGGTACAATCGCCTGACAGCGGTTATTTTATGTGCTATGCCGATTATGCCACAGTGTCGACCTCTTATGGGATAATGAAACTGAGCCCGGTCGGAAATGTAGTTTTCTCCAATAAACTCAATGTGAGTGCACCGTATCTTATTGCCGGCGTGCCTGAAGTCCTGGCAAAAAATGACGGAGGATTTTATGTGGCTTGCGATTTGATCGACACCGTTACATTCAATTACATGTGGCACGTGTTTGAAATAAGCGCTGCAGGTAATCTCGTATGGTCGCACGCTTATAACCTAAATCCGGCCAAATCTTATCATCAAGGTCTGGACACCTGTCTGAACGGAGATTTGATGCTTGCCGGGTTTCAGTTTGACCCGGCCGTCAACACGTTCGTCACTGTCATGACCAGGGTTTCGGCAGCAGGCAGTCCCCTCTGGACGAAACAGTATGCTGCGCCCAACCGCAGTCTTCCTGCTGTGTCCGTGGTACGCATGTCGAACGATTATTTCTATGTACTGGCTGCGACCTACAATTCAGCAGCGGCGCTGAATGAATGCGTATTGATGAAGACGGATGGCCAGGGAAATAATCTATGGTCTTTTTTGTTCTCTTCACCTACCATGGGTCTCGATCCGTATGAATTGACTGCGGTCGAAAATAACTGTATCGTGATCACAGGTTCGACATATACGGGTGGAACGATAATCAAAACAGACTCCACGGGGCAGATCATGTGCACGCGTGCTTTTCCAAATGATATATGGAATTCCATGGACACGATCCAGAACGGAGTTTACTCGTTTAGTGGGAGTTCAGCGACCGGGTTGGCGGTACTCATGACCACCGGTCTGTGCGGTAATACCTGCGAAGACACTCTGCTTACTGTGATCAAAACACCACTTCCGATCACGGTTTCATCCCCCGGTTCAGATGTGTCCATTCCGATGACCCTGTCAGCTAATTCACTTCCAACGGCTTTTGCAACTGTGCACGTAATTCAACTCTGCAGTACATTGGGAATGGAGGAACCGGAATATCTGCCGGCGACAAACGTGTATCCTGTTCCTGCAACCGGCACGGTGCATGTCGAAAGTCCGGAAGTGATTTCGCTTACTGAATTGCTCGATGTGCATGGCCGCGTGGTACGTTCAGTTTCTGTCAATGCAACATCCCACGTGCTTGATCTTTCTGATCTTGCGGCGGGGGTTTATTACTTGCGTGTAAGCAGCGAAAGTAAAATCACAACGCGTAAAATAGTTGTTCAGCATTGATGTACAGGTTCCCGCAATCTACTGGTACTTATTCCGAATCTTCTTTTAACATTTATTCGTGATTCAGCTTCATTCGCGCCGCAAAGGGTAACGGGTTCTTTGTAATTTTTCATCGGAAACAAAAGACCCACATTGAGTGTTGCGGATCTTCCGGACGGTGCGTATTATTCCACGATCACGATGGAAGGAAATGTGCCCGTGACGAGGAAGTTTGTGGTGACGCACTAAAATAGACGCAAAGCCGCGAAGTACGCAAAGCAAAAACGCAAAGGGTTCGTTTCGGTTTTGTTCGTCACAATAACTTTGCGCCTGCCTCTGCGGCCATTCAAAACCAATCCTGTGATTTCCTGTACACCGTTCCTTTGAACAAAGCAACCGTGGCATTGGATTGATTCGTCACCACAACTTCGTACACACCGATTTTATGCGAAAGACTTTTTTCGATCGCCACTGCGGTAAGTGTATCGCCTTCTTTGACTGCGGCGAGGTGTGAAATGGAAGTTTCCACCGATACCGCCATTTTTCCGTGTGAGTTGGATGCAAAAGCAAGGGCACTGTCGGAAACGGAATAAGTTATCCCACCGTGCGCAATGCCGAAACCGTTGAGCATTTCCTTGCGGACAACAACCCGCAGCGTACACGTTCCGGGCCCGGTATTCAGCACTTCGATACCCAGCCACTGGGAGAACCAGTCCTGCGACATCATGCGATCGACAACGGCTTTAGCGAGTTCTTCGGGCTTCATACCGTAAATATAGGCGCATAGATTTCAGCAGAATCAGGATTATCGAAGATTTTTATCCATTTAGTATGGAAATGGACTACGAAATGCATCCTACTCATGCTTTGAAAAACCTATACCTCTTCAGCCTGGCTTTCCTCACAGGAAGCCTCCTCCACGCCCAGAAAGCTTCGTATTGCAAGCCCGGCGAACTCGAGTACAAAAATGATACGAAACTGTATCACCTGAAATCGACGGGCAAGTCGTATACGGGATACGAATATTACGCGGATTATTACCGTCCGTCGGATACCACCCAGATGCGGTATTTCGTCAATGGAAAAATGGACTGGTCGAAAACGTATGCTTCCGGAATGAAGCCATTGTATTATTCGATCTACTACAATCACGGATTGAAAAACGATTCGATCTGTTATGAGAACTACGGGTTTGACCAGTATTCCGGCGATACAACGCTGTACGAGATCCAGTACATCGATAAGAAAAAAGTGAAATGGTACAGGCAGTATAATTATCATTTGTCGCAAAATGTTTTTCCGAACAGGCAATGTGTACTTTCCGCACAGCGCACGTTTCGTTTCTTTACACGCGCAGAAACCAAATCATTTACGGCCGGTAATTTTAAAGAGGCCGGTAATTTTGATTCATTGGGTTATCACAACACCTATGATGAAAGCGGTTACTACGCACAGTATTACCCGAATGGTAAAGTTCAGGTGGAAGGTATGAATTGCCGGTACGAGTTGCGGCTGACCAACAACGGAGAGGTTCCGTACTACTACTCCTACCAGGCGAGGCGCGGTTCATGGAAATACTATACTGCTGAAGGTGTGATCGCCCGTGAAGAGATGTATGATCAGAATGGAATCCTTGCGGCAACCAATGCGTTCTACCCCGACGGACAGCTTGCGGCAAAATACAACTACACGAAGAAAGGATTGGAAATACGTCTGCCACCGACACACGGAATCAGCGTTGAGTCCAACGAAAATTGTAAGGTAACTGAGACCCGCTGGTATAACAATGGCGTGCTGCAATCTGAAACTTTTACGAAGGAGAACGGAAGCGTAATTACGTATTCGTATCATGTAACCGGTAAGCCGCAAATGGTGCAGGCCTATACATCAGCACGCAGACCGTTTGGTATTTACAAAACCTGGGATGAAAAAGGAAACGTTACCGAATACATAAATTATTCGGTGGAGTGGATCGATACGCTGTGCTATACCGCCCAGAACGGAAATATCCGTGCGATGAGTCTGCGCAACAGGCAGGTTCCGATGCATTGGGACGCAATGCCGGTTGACTATTACGGAAATGAAACCAAAAAATATCTCTACGCGCAGTGTACGGTTTACCGGCAATTCTATTTGAATGACCAGGTGAAAGCGGAAGTGAACCTGAAAAACGGAAAACGTGAAGGCTTGTACACCGAATGGGATTCTTCGGGCGTGGAAATTGCCCGCAGAAATTACACCGATGACGTGCCGAACGGCGAGTGGATTGAATGGCATGCAAACGGAAGGATCAAAAAAGCATTTCACTATGCAAATGGTATCCGGGAAGGAACGTGTACAGAATATTACTCCACCGGATCGGTGAAATGGGAGAATGTTTACGTGCATGGTGTTCCCGGAAAATCCAAAGCCTACGCAGAGAACGGCAGCTTGCTGGAATCTTCAACGTATCTCTCTGCGTTTTATCCGGCTTCGTGCATTGAGGAACGCGCCAAAGTAACGCGGCCAACTGCGTTGCATTACTATTTCATGGATACGTCGCTTAACCGTAGTTCTGTGATCATTCCCGATACAGCGGTGCAGCATTACGTGTACAAAGTGATGGCCGTTTCTAACTTCATTGATCCGGGATATGATCTGTGCGGACCCATGACCGTGGTGAACGACGAAGCAGAATTTGATCTCTATCATTCCTGTTTCGTGATCAGCAAATCGTTGTATACCGACAGCAACAAAGTTGTGATCAACGAATTTTTTAAGCGCAATGGAATCCATATGGATCGCTCTGTGCAATCGGACGAACCTGTTCTCGGATTTGAAAAGGAATTCCGCGTGTACTACAGTTCCAAACAAATGCTGAACAAACAGGTGATCGTGGATTCGCTGGAGTATTATCTCGCGCCTTTTTCAAATGATGCGAAGCAGGGATACATCATGTCGGTTGACAATAATTTTCCGCGAGGTTCTGCACTTGGAGGAAGAGAGACGTCGATCACCAGTGTGAAGGGTTACAGCACTATTCTCGTAGTGTCGGGATCCAAAAATGTGTACCCCGTTTACAATACGTTCAAAGCTACCCGGTACATTGTTTACGACGATCTCACCTGCGATTTTCAGAGTGAGACGTATGATGCGGTGCAGATGACGTATTGGGGCGGAAGAAAATAGCGGAAATAGACGCAAAGCCGCAGAGCCCGCAAAGGAAGGCGCAAAGGCTGGTCATTGCGCGGAGCGAAGCAATCCCATTTTCAAAGAGGAGATTGCTTCGTTCCTCGCAATGACTTTACGATTTCTTTGCGCCTTCCTTTGCGAACTTCGCGGCTTTGCGTCTATCCCGGAATTAAACTTCGTAACAAAAAGCCCGTACCGGAATACCGGCACGGACTTTCTGGGCATGTTTGTAAGGCTTATTGCTTCACGAACGTCTGTACAGTCTTCACTGAACCTTCAGTGCTTACTGTGTATGTACCTGCAGGAAGTGCAGAAACATCAAGAAGTTTTGTGTTGCCGTTGATAGCAGTTTCGGTCATCACTACGCGACCTGCAGCATCCATTATTTTGATTGCTGTAACTGTAGCGTTTGCATTCCATGCGATGGTTACAACGTCTGTAGCCGGGTTCGGTGAAATTGCAATTGATCCCGCTGCAACTGCATTGGAAATTCCAAGACATGCATCAACGTTAATTGAAGCTGAATCGGAATTTACACAACCGTTGATGTCGGTATACGTGTAAGTAATGGTGTGCGTTCCGATGCCTGCAGCAGAAGGGCTGAAGGTGTTGCCCGTTACGCCGGTGCCTGAGTAAATACCACCAGCAGGATTTCCACTGGTAAGTGCCATTGAATCATCAGCAAGGCAAACGGTGCTGAACGAGCCCAGTGTTACTACCGGAGCTAAGTTCACTGTAACCATTACGGTTGATGAATCAACGCAGCCGTTTGCATTGGTTGCAACTGCGGTATAGGTTGTGGAGCCTGCCAGAGAAACCGAAACAGACGTGCCGGTCTGGTTGCCCGGATTCCAAACGTAGGTATTCGAGGTATCGGCAGCCGACAATGTTGATGTTCCGCTAACGCAGAGTGCAGAAGGATTTGCGCTAAGGCTAACCGACGGAAGTGCGTTTACAGTAACCGCAATGGTGCTCGAAGCACCTGACAGGGAGCATGAACTGTTTACTCCGACAACGGTAATCGTAAATGTGCCTGCCGCCATTGAAGTAACGGTAATCATGTTGCTGTTCTGTCCGCTGAGGAAATTCAGGCCGGCATCAACTGTCCATGTGTAGAAATCAGAGTTCGGATCTGATGGAGTAGAGAATGAAAGTGTATCCTGCCCGTTAGCACACATGGTCATAGACGCACCGGTAATGTTGGTTGCTAAAGGAGTTGGATCGTTCCATGAAACAATAACCTGTCCATCGCCCAACCAGATACCAGCGTTGGTTATGCCGTTGATTACGCCACCTGTGTACGACGCTCCGCCGCCACCGCCGCCGCCGCCGCCTTTGGAGTTACCGCCGCAGCCTGTAGTTCCGG
>Ga0193752_1000669_pt1 | contig 31479 bp, 32 predicted proteins | sample H1c1metaG_FD_144924 | JGI IMG/M metagenome (GOLD analysis project Ga0193752, IMG submission 144924) | Soil microbial communities from a riparian zone of the East river system, Colorado, United States - H1c1 | ecosystem: Environmental > Terrestrial > Soil > Riparian zone | place: USA: East River... | reverse complement strand
TCGATATCGGTTAGCGTAGCGTCTATATCCTCGAGCTCCGCGTCATCCATATCGAACGCATCTTCGTCGCGCATCATATGGAGAACGACCTCGGCCATGCCGGACGGCTTGCGGTTCTTTGTACCCTGAAAAACGACGTCCTTCATCTCGGCCCCGCGAAGCGATTTTGCACGCTGTTCGCCGAGTACCCATGAGATGGCGTCCGATACGTTCGATTTTCCACACCCGTTCGGGCCGACTACAGCAGTAATGCCGTTGCCGGTAAAAACGATCTCGGTGTGGTCCGCAAATGATTTGAAACCTGTTATTTCAAGGCGTTGAAGCTTAAACATCCTATAGTGCTCTTATATGTCGGGTAGCACTATATTTTGGGGTATCACCTTGTTTTAGTCAACTTGAATTTTCGTTGTTTTCGGCGTTGTTCGAGTGAATATTGAGGTAATGAAAGCTAAAGCGCGGAGCCTAAACGATTTCGCTCCCGACGTTTCGCAGGCCTTCTTTTTCGGCACGTTCATTGTCGAGCTCGGTTAGCACGTCGAGCATGAAATTGGTGTTGCTGGAAATGGCAATGACCACCGGAAATTCGGCGTCGGATACTTGAAATTCGAAGGTTCCGCTGGCAATCTCAATGATCTCGCGAAACGCGGTCGAGCCATTTCGACCATTGCATTCGGCATCGACGATCTTGCCTTCGTTAAACGATACGTTCGCCAAATGCATATCGGATTTAAGGACCAAAAGCCCCGTCATCTTAGCATTCTCGATCACCTGTACGGCGTCAAAAATACTGACAAAGCCCAAATTTCCAGCGAATGTCACGTCTGTTCTCACTTTTTGCGGCGAGCGGTCACGCGTAACCGCAAACTCAGGCCGACGTGCACGGCGGATCGCCTCAAGCCCCGGAGCGACCGATACGCGCGGATCAAGCAGCTTTGCTTCCTGTAGGCGGTCGTAGGCCAGGTCAAAATCTTCGCGTCCAATATAAAGCGTCACCAGTGCCAGGCATTGCCGCGCGGCCTCGTTTAGATTCTTCTGGTTGATACAGACATCCCGCATCTTTTCGCGCAGCGGTATCGAACGCGGGCTGCGGTCGAGCGAACCTCGAAGCAATGAGAACGCCTTTTCCGGCGAGCTGTATTTGATAAACAGGTCCGCGTCGAGCAATACGGACTCGATCGAGACCTCGCTTATCGGAACGGCGGACATTTCTAAAACTTGATTCATAGCCGTGCGAACAACACTGTTCAACACTTCGAAACTAGCATAATTAGCACGACTCGTCATCAAAAATCTCGAAATTCGGTCAAATTGAAGGGTGCGGAAAGCTACTTTATGGTTATCGTACCGTCGTCCGCGATCGCCGGTGCCGATGCTCCAAAATCCGCGACCGAGAGCGAGCGTACTTTACGGATCGCGGCACCATCAGGGTCGAGAATAGGGCCGCCACGTCCTTCCTGTTTTCCGGCGTAGATCTTTCCGCTGTGGAATTTACCGTCAGGCGAAATCGTTGCCTCCAGAACCATAGTTAAGGCTGTTTCGTCTCTCAGTGAAAACCAGCCATAGGTCGCAAAATTCCCAAGCGAATATGCGATCAGACGATCTTTGTATATCTCCATTCCGCGAAGAACGTGCGGGCCGTGGCCGAGAACAAGGTCTGCTCCGGCATCGATCACCGTCCGGGCAAAGAGCGGTAAATTTCCACGCTTCTCGCCGAAATATAATTCCGTTTGATTTGGCACATTCTGCGCGGCAATTCCCTCGGCTCCGCCGTGAAATGAGACGACAACGATATCGGCGGTCTTGTCCGCTGCAATAACCAGACGCCGGGCCGTCGCCAGGTCGTTCACATTTGGAACAATTTTATTGTGGGCAAAGCCAATGAAAGCGATCTTCTTGCCGTTAACATCGAGGTAGGCGGTCGAAAATTTAGCACGATCGCTGCCCGCGTGCTTAATGCCAAGCGTATCGAGCGTTTTCCTTGTACTGGTTCGTCCGATGTTGCCGAAATCGGCGGCGTGATTGTTGGCAAGGCTCAAAATGTCAAAACCTGCTGCCTTGAGATATTTGCCGTATCGCGTCGGCATACGAAAAGCGTAGCAGCGAATTGGTTCTGGTTCTTCGCCCGGTTTTGGCGGCTTGGGCGGTTGGCATTTTTCGGAAATACCGCCGTCTGTGATCGGCCCTTCCATATTCCCGAATGCAATATCGGCGCCGGAAAGAATGGGTGTTACGGCCTTAAGCAGATCGGCCCCGTCATTTGGCGGCATTCGCGTATCATTGGGAAAAGGCGAACCTAGCATTATATCGCCGACCGCCGCGATCCTGATCGAACCCGGCTCGGGCATCGGCGTCGGTTTTGCCACCGGCGTTTGGGCGTGTACAGCGTTTGGGTTGGAACCGGTCGCCGCACAACCGAATGAGACCACTGCGGTAAATAGAAGTATTGAGAATCGCTTTTTCATTTTTGTTCGAAATGTCGACATTTGGATGCAGAAAAGAGGATAGCCGAGCACGGGAAAAACTTCCAACTATTTTGCTCATCTGAGAAAAACCATACTAGCTGTTAGAATCGACCATAGAATGTCGATGCAGATCGTTGGGAAAATCTGGAAAAAGCTGCCGCAATCGGTCCGTTTGCGGATCATTCGGGTTACGCAGCCGACATTCACGGTTTCGGCGGCGGCGGTTGTATTGAACGAAAAACGCCAGGTGCTTCTTCTAAATCACATTCTGCGGCCGACGAACGGTTGGGGCATTCCGGGCGGTTTTCTCGATCGCGGCGAACAGCCGGAAGACGCGATACGACGGGAACTTGCAGAAGAAACCGGAATTGAGCTGAATGATCTCAGGATGTTCAGGGTACGCTCGCTTGGCCGTCATGTGGAGATACTGTTCGCAGCGACCTCGACCGGCGTTCCTGAAGTAAAAAGCCGCGAGATCACCGAACTCGGCTGGTTTTCGCCGGAAGACATACCGGGAAAACTGTCGATCGGGCAAAAACTTATCATCGAGGCAGTTTTAGCAGGTGAAATTTGAAAATTCCGCATACGCTTATTAAGATGTTCATTCGCCTAAATTTTCTTTAGGCTCGAAAGGAGACGACAATGGTTGATTTGATACCTTCTTCGGAATCGGTAATGGCGATCCTGAAAAACACCGGGGCATACCGAAAGGGACACTTTATTTATCCGAACGGAAAACACGCCTCGCATTATTTTCAGATGCCGCTGGCTTTTCGTTTTTATGACAATGCCCGGATCCTTTCGGTCGGGCTGAGCCGAATGTTCCGCATGGAAAAATCGATCTCCAGCCGTTTGCCGAAAGTTTCGGTGATAAGCCCAAGCCCGGGCGGCATTATGGTCGCCTTCGGCGTTCGCGAAGCACTGAGCGCCGAGCAGATCTATTGGGCAGAGATGGAAGAGGGCAAACGCCAGTTTCGCCAATATATGTCGGAATCCGACATTCACCCTGTCATCATCGTCGATGACATTCTCCGCTCAGGCCGTGCGGTCGCGGAAACTATCGAACTCTGCAAGGAGATCGGGGCCGAGGTGATCGGCATCGGCACCATCGCCAAATTCGACGACGCTCCAAAGGAATACGACGGCATCCCCGTAAAATCACTTATGAGCTTTGACGTAAACTTCTACGAATCGGAAGAAAACTGGAAAGCATCACGAAGCGCTTCAGAGTCAGAAGAAGAGAAGGTAAGGTTTTAGGAAAGTTTGAGGCCGTCTGAAAAGTAGTTTTGTTCCGTGTTTTTCCGTGCAGTCCGTGATTTCTGTGGTTAATGCCTGAAATGCGGGAACCACAGAAAGCACGGAAACACACAGAAAAACACGGAAAGAAAACGGTTCTAATGCAGCTCATCCTTTTTTTTCAACAATAACAAAAAGAGGCCGCCTTTTCGGACAGCTCTTCTTCGCACGAGAAAGCCGCCAAAAGGCGGAGCTCACACTTTAATCGAATTCCCGCAAGTTTTCGCGCAGGTCGTTTCTCTCGACATACAGCCGCAAGAATTTCTCGCGGCGGGTTAGAAAGACCCAGATCCCTTTGGCCCATCCGCTCATTTCAGCGATCTCTTCGAGCGAATATAACGCGACGTATCCGCAGATGAACGAGACAGGGATCGATACCAACGCAAGCCTCCAGTCGGCGAGAAAGTAAAGTACTATAGCCGCGATCAGCCACGTCAGCGGAAAAAATACCATTCCCGCCAAAACCTTTACGGAAGAGGCTATGTCGTCCTCTCCGTGACGCGTAAATAAATGCGTCGTCAGCTTGACCACCTGATATGCGGGGAAATGCAGGATCGTACCGAACAATGCGAAAGGTGAAAGCAGCATCAGAACCCAGGTCTGAATGAACGCCTGTTTGATAACAAAACCGCGCGAAAGACGGGCAAGCGAAAGATGTTCGGGTTCGAGGCCAATGGCGGCAAGCTTTGCGTCGTATTCGTGGAGCTTTTCCTTCAATGCTCCATCCAGGCCGTCTGCAACATACCGCTTCTGAAATTCCAGCCTCTCTCCCAGTTTTTCATTCTCATTGCTTGCTGCGGAAAATATCTGTTCGGCGAGCAGGGCGGTGTGCAGTTCGGCCTCGGTCTCTGCATTCAATGTTACGTCCCTGATCGAATTTTCGATCCGCGCGGTCAATTCTTTTACGGTTGTACGCGGCGGTTGGCCTTCATTATCGAGTTCCACTGGTTCCACGCGAAACGGCTCGCCAAAATGCAGCAAAGCCTCGCTGCGAAATGTCGTTTTGTTTGTGTAATAAAGCCCGACCGGAACGATCCGCAGATCGAGCGGCTCGCCTGCACCAACTGAAACGGCACCGAGTGCGATCCGTGCGGCCCCGGTCTTTGCCGGCAGCATCTTTGGCGAATTATGCGAAACACCTTCGGGAAAAAGCGCGATCGAACCGCCACGGTGCAGCAGTTCCCTGCACATTTCAAACGTCTTTTGATTTTTCGACACATCCTCGCCCGCGTCGATCTTTCGATATAACGGCAAGGCCTCGACGGTTCTAAGCAGGAACGAGATCACCGGCATTCGAAACAATGTGGATTTTGCTAGAAACGAGATCTTTCGCGGCAATGCAACAAAAACCAGAGCAGGATCGACCAAACCGTTCGGGTGGTTCATTACAAATATAACGCCCGTTCCGAGCGGAACTGACTCTGCATTAACGGTTTCGATTCGGCGGAAAAAAAGTTTGAGAGCAATGCCAAACAGGCCAAGGATCAGGCGAAAGGTGAGTGTTCCTCTGCGATTGAGAATGAGATCTGGTAGGCGGAGTTTCTTGATATTCATGAACCGACTGGACCGCAGGCATCCCTGCCTGCGAAGCATATGTTATAAATAGTCGCAGGCAGGATGCCTGCGGTCCAATCAGATCTCGTGACGATTTGTCATGGCCTTATCCATCGTCACCTCATCGACATATTCGAGATCGCTGCCGACGGGCATTCCCATTGCAATGCGCGTTACGCGAACGCCTAGCGGTTTCAGTAATCTTGCTATGTAATTCGCTGTTGCCTCGCCCTCGGTCGTGGGATTTGTCGCGACGATGATCTCCGCGACATCGACGCCGTCGTTATTCTCAGGCATCAGCCTTGGCAGCAGATTTGCGATCATCAATTCGTCCGGGCCAACGCCGCGGATCGGTGACAGCGAACCGTGCAGGATGTGATAAAGCCCTTTGTATGAACGTGTCTTTTCGACCGCGACAAGATTGTACGGTTCTTCGACAATGCAGATTATCGAACGATCGCGGTTCGGATTTGAGCAGTAGAGGCACGGATTGACGTCAGTCAGATTGTTGCAGACCGAACAGAAGACGATCTTCTCTTTCACCTCGTTGAGCGATTCGATGAAGTTATCGACCTCGGACTTAGGCCGGCGAAGAATATAAAAGGCGAGCCGCTGCGCGGATTTATGCCCGACGCCCGGCAGCCGTTTGAATTCGTCTATAAGCCGGGCGACCGGTTCTGAATAGTCCAACATTGTCTTTCGTTTGGAGTTTCCGCCTTTAGGCGGCTTTGGTTACCAATAGTCGTTTGGCTGCAACGCGGTGCCAGCTAAAGCTGGAACTCCGAACTACATCAATCCCGGAGGAAGCATTCCGCCAAGCTTACCTTTCAGCGATTCTTCGACCTTGCGGTGAGCTTCGTTTAGGGCCGCGACGGTTAGGTCCTGGATCATTTCGACATCGCCGTCTTTGACCAGATCGGGCGATATTTTCAGCTCGACGACCTCAAAATCACCACGCATTTTTACCGAAACAGCTCCGCCGCCCGCCGACGCATCGACCACGGTCTGCTTCATTTCCTTGCCCATCTGCTCCTGCATCTGCTGGGCCTGTTTCATCATCGACTGCATGTCGAATCCACCGGGAAATTTCATAATTTCATCTCCAAATTTTGAGAAAGTATATCACGGTTCGGAGTTCCAGCTTTAGCTGGCATCGGACAGAAACGCGAGTGTGAACAAGCGTGGCGATCGAGCGGTTTGCGGAGCCTGCACATCGGTTCGCTCGCCACGCTCCCTAACTGTCGCGTTTCTGCCCTTAGCGGGCAAGCTAAAGGCGGAACTCCGAACTTCTAATGCGTCATTTTCGACGGCCGGAATCGTAAGAACAATTGATATCCCGTATGCCTGGTTGCGCCATAATATGGGACAAGCGATGCCGGATTTGAATTGAAGGTCAGCATTCCGCCGACGCCTACATCGACGCCTTTGTCTTTTACAACGTCGCGGACGTAGCCGAGCGAATATGAGCCGAGCCAAAATACGTCATCGTGAATAGGATCTTCGTCGGGAATTACAAGTTCGTGGCCGTCTTTTTGCACTCGCTCGGCCCGTCCGAATATCGCGTTCTTGTCAAAGGTATAATCGCTCTCAAATAAAAATGCGTTTGTATATTCACCCTCTTTATAATTCTGCCCCCAGGCGAACGTACTCGCCCAATTTCGGTCATCGCTGAATTTCTTGTTATACATCGCAGATGCCGTCGTGCGACGCAGCGATTTGAGTTCGGGTTCCGAGCGTTCCGGATTCTTGAGATAGGCATGCGAGATCTGAAAGGCCCAGTCTTTTGTCGGATTAAATGAAAAACGCCCGCTGAATGAATTAAGCCGTAGCGTGTCGAACGCCCAGCGGTTCTCGTCCGGTTCCGTGCCGTTGAAAACACTGCCTTCGACCTTGAATTTGCCGAAGTTATATCCGGCCGTCAACACGCCCCACGTAATGTGCGAGGCGTCCTGCCAATGATGGCCGATCGGAGCATCAGGGTTGTTCATTCCCGATGGGCGATGCAAAAACATCGGCGGGCCGAGGGCTGGTTCGCCCGCGATGCCGCCGTAAACAAAGAATGACTGCTTGTCGCTGACCTTGTACGAATAGGTCGCAGCAAACTCCGAAATAAAGTCATGCGGGTGCTGCCTGTCATGGATCGGCTGGCCGCGAAAAAGTTCTCCGGACTGATAAAGCAGCGGGTATCCGTAACCGCGTTCGATCGCCGGATCGAGGCTTGCCATTACACGTAATCCTAGCTGCGATTTTTCCGTCAACGGCCGCGTATACATTGCCATAAACATCGTCGGCGCACTGACGCGAGAACGGCTTCCCTTTCCCGCGACCGACACGTCACGATCCGATCCGATCCGCGTATATCGCAGAAAGCCCGTGCCCATCAGCATCAGCATTCCGCCGTCTTTATACATCTTCGAAAATGCATGCATCGGAGAGGAATCAGGCAGCCACGATGTGCCCGAACCTTCGCGGTTCATCGGGTCGCCGATGTCGATGTTTGACCGCATGAAGTGCGTGAACGGGCCGGGCTGAGCTGTAGATATAATTTTCCCATCATTCGGCTGATGATCGTGCGGTGTCGGCGAAGGTTTTGCCTCGCTCATCAGGTTGTGGTCATGCGGTGTTGGCGACGGCTTGACCTCCGGCTTCTTATCGCCGGATCGGGCCGGATGATCGAGGTCCTCGTCTGCCGAATGAACGTGTTCGGTCTTTTCCGGCACCTTTGCATTTGGATCTGGCTTTACGCCAACGGCGATGTGGCCCCACATTCCGCCCTTTGCGTGACCGCGAACGGTACAATAATATTTGTACTGACCGCTCTCATTTGCTGTAACTACAATTTCCTCGGCCTGGTGTGTTTGGTCCTCGCTGGTCGCCGCAAGTTTTGTCGTCCCCGCAGTCTCTTCGATCCCGGGTACTATCGTAAAGTCTCCGACGATGTGACCAAAGCGTATGTCGTGCCTCATATCGACATCGACATTTACAAAAAGGATAGTGAGCCTAGCCCCGGCAGGAATGGCAAGAGTCGGATTGCGAACTCCCTGAATGCGAAACGAGAGCATGTCATCTTCGGGGCCGGTTATTACTACAAGCCGAATATCTTTTTCTGTAAACGACAATGTTGCCGCATCTTTTTTTCCATGGATTTGATCTTTCTCAAGAGCGGCTAACTCCGAATGCCTGACTGTTTTCTTTTGGCTGCTCACAAGCGTAAACGCCTGATGGGCGAACGCCTGCATACTAAAGGCGAGCGCCAAAAATATGAAAAATGCGAATTTCTTCATTGCAGTATCTCCATGTCCATAAAACCAAGGTCATATGACCCTCGCATCCGGCTTCACCATTCGATTAGATATTGTGAGGCGCACAGATACGCAGAATGTTGATTAAAACTGTCTTTGTGTGGTTTTACAGGCGCGGAGGGGCGCGGGCAGGCAAAAGAGATCCTAAGATCGCCGACTTCGAAAACGTATGGGCGATCTCCGGCAACGGCGAATGGATCGTTGCGGCAGAACTGAATTCCAGATGTGAAACGGCATCAGCAACATCCAACACGTCGCTGCTTGCCTTTGATTTCTTACTTTCGGTCTTTGAAACTACAAGAGGCGATGGCTGTTCGGCAAAACAAGAACAATCGGCATCAATTTTGGTGCCGCCGACCGGTGCGTCAACCTTCTCTGTATTTTCGTGATCGACACCATGACACGACGTTTCCCCGGATCCTGTTGTTTCCCGGTGATGATGTGCACAGGCGCATGCGGACGCCGAGCCGATAAGCAGTGAAGCCATCAGGCATAGCGCCAAACCGATCCGTTTCAGTCGCAGGTTCATTACACGCTCTATAATACATAGACGTATGCAAAAGTGAAACAGTTTGTATCATGATCGGTATTGACACATTCTTGCCGGACAAAACAGCACAGTGATAAGGTGGCCATAATACAAGGTATGATGACAGCCGGCGACTTACTTTCCGGTCTATGCTGTCCGGCATTGCACACGAACCGGCCTATGTGACAGGTTGTAAAGTTTATGAATAACGATCAGTTCATTGATCCGATCTGCGGGATGTCAGTTGAACCGGCAACGGCTGCCGGAAGTTACAACCACAACGGAATTACTTACTATTTCTGCTCGAAAGGTTGTTTGGAGAAATTCAAGGCCGATCCCGCTTCATTTCTTGAACCAAAACAAAACGAAGAACTGCCGGACGATATCGAATACACCTGTCCGATGCATCCTGAGATCGTGCGGATAGGTCCGGGAAGTTGTCCGATCTGCGGAATGGCTTTAGAGCCGCGCATTGTCTCGCTTGATGATAAGCCTGACGCCGAGCTTGCGTATATGACACGGCGGTTTTGGGTTTGTTTGGTATTGGCAATTCCCGTCTTTGCCCTGGCGATGCTGGATATGGTTCCCGGTTTTGAGCACGCTATTCCGCCGGGTGTTTCGCTGTGGGCCCAGTTTATACTGGCAACGCCTGTTGTCCTTTGGGGCGGCTTCCCGTTCTTTCAACGCGGGTGGTTTTCACTAAAGAATGTCAGCCCCAATATGTTCACGCTTATAGCTATTGGAACAGGCGCGGCATGGCTTTACAGTGTTGCAGGATTCCTGTTCCCGAACATCTTCCCCGCATCTTTTCGCGGACATTCCGGCGAAGTGTCATTGTATTTTGAGGCTGCGGCGGTCATCACGACATTGGTTTTACTGGGACAGGTACTAGAGCTTCGGGCCAGAAGTCAGACAAGTTCCGCATTAAAGGCACTGCTCGGCCTCGCGCCGAAAACAGCTCGCGTAATTTCGGACGACGCCACTGAAAAGGAAATACCACTCGAACACGTCGAGGTCGGGGTGAAGCTGCGCGTTCGTGCCAACGACAAGATACCGGTTGACGGCGTTGTTCTCGAAGGCGAGAGTTCGGTTGACGAATCAATGATCTCAGGCGAACCGGTTCCCGTGATGAAGGAAACAGGCGCAAAGGTCATCGGCGGGACCATCAACGGAAGCGGCAGTTTCATTATGCGGGCGGAAAAGGTCGGACGAGACACCTTGCTTGCTCAAATTGTGCAGATGGTCGGCGAAGCGCAGCGAAGCAAAGCACCGATCCAGAACCTCGCCGATAAGGTTTCGCTTTACTTTGTTCCCGCTGTTGTTTTGGTGGCTATCGTTACGCTTTTTGTTTGGGCATTTCTCGGTAATTTTGTATTCGGCTTTGCATGTGCGGTCGCTGTGCTGATAATCGCCTGCCCGTGTGCCTTGGGTTTGGCAACGCCGATGTCGATAATGGTCGGCACAGGCCGCGGTGCCAGATCAGGCGTATTGATAAAGAAAGCCGATGCTCTCGAAGCATTAGAAAAGATAGACACGCTTGTGATCGATAAAACCGGAACGCTGACCGAGGGCAAGCCGCGTTTACAAAAAGTAGTGACGATCGCGGACAAAGACGAAGAGGCAATTCTCAAGATCGCCGGAGCTCTTGAAAAGATGAGTGAACACCCGCTCGCATCAGCCATCGTAAAAGGGGCCGAAGGTTTAACTTTGCCCAAGGTTGAGAATTTTAGATCCGTTACCGGAAAAGGCGTAATGGGTGAAACCGGCGGCAAGAAATACTTTATCGGCAATCGGCCTTTGATGGAAGAAAATGGCCTGGAGTTGTCGGCAGACACTCAAACGAAAGCGGAAGAATTGCGAAACGATGGTCAGACGGTAATGTTCGTCGGTTCTGAAAAGGAAATTATCGCCCTGCTTTGCCTGGCGGATACGATAAAGGAATCAGCAAAGAAAGCGATCGAAACCCTAAATAAGGAAGGCATCGAAACGATCATGCTCACGGGCGACAACCAAACGACCGCTGCCGCCGTAGGCAAAAAGCTCGGCATTACAAAGATCTTTGCCGAGGTATTACCGGAAGACAAAGGCAACATCATTAAGACTCTGCAATCGAAAGGTAAGATCGTTGGAATGGCGGGCGATGGTGTAAATGACGCGCCCGCGTTGGCCCAGGCCGATGTCGGGATCGCTATGGCGACAGGAACGGACGTGGCCATCGAAAGTTCCGATATCACGCTGATCCACGGCGATCTCGGCGGACTTGTCAGGGCAAGGCATTTGTCCGAAGCGACGATGGGAAACATCCGGCAAAATCTTTTCTTTGCGTTTGCATATAATCTACTCGGCGTCCCGATCGCAGCCGGTATTTTGTATCCTTTCTTCGGCATTCTCCTATCACCGATGATCGCGAGTGCCGCGATGACATTTAGTTCCGTCTCAGTGATCGGCAATGCACTGCGGTTACGAAACGTAAAATTGTAAGCGTCAAAAGCACAGGATAAACAATGGCAGCCAAAGCCGATAAAAATGATCTAGAGCTTCTTACGTTCCGAACGCTGTACGACAGCCCGATGATCGCCGTGCGCGATTACGTCTGCAGCGATACCGGCCACGATCATTCGCCGGAAGAAGAATCGATCTCGAACTCGATCACGCTGATGCGTCATGGTGCTTTCTCGAGGCATTTTGGCAGCCAAAGCGTTACGGCCGATGTTAATCAGGCGACATTCTTTTCAAAGGATTCGGTCTATCGTGTCAGTCATCCCGGCGATTGCGGCGACCGTGGCACATCGATCGTGGTGGCCCAGCCGATCTTGAACGATATTATCCGCGAACTGGATCCGACAGTGGATGAACGTCCCGATCAACCTTTTCCATTTGCCGCCGGCCCGTGCGAACCGGCTATCTTTTGGCGGCACAGAGAATATGTGCGGCGGCTTGAACGTATTTCCGCCGAGCCGCTCGAACCGCTGTGGGCAGACGTGACCGGACTGCAGTTGGCCGCCGATGTACTCGAGGCAGCGTTTCAGCACAGCGGAGCAAAACCAAAAAAACGTGCCGCGACCAGCGCCGATCACGCCGAACGTGCCGAAGCCGCTAAAACGTATTTGGCTGTCAGGATTGGCGAAAACGTAACGCTTGACGAAGTCGCCGCAGCAGTATTTTCCTCGCCTTTCAACTTCGCCCGCATATTTCAGCAGCAGACGGGAATGCCCGTTCACCGCTATCTGACGCAGCTCCGTCTTCGTGCCTCACTCGAACGAGTCGCCGAAGCGAATGCCGATCTGACATCGATCGCCATCGATCTCGGCTTTTCCAGCCATAGCCATTTCACCGATGTTTTCCGCCGCGAATTTGGCGAAACACCATCGGATTTCAGAAAAAATCGCACGAATAAAACGATCCGCGAAATGAGCAAGAATCTGATAGCGTGAGACCCGCCAACTCCAATATTCTTGATACATGAAGAATGCTGAAAAGTAGTTCTTCATAACAATGAATCACGGAGGTAATAAAATGGCTGCATCAAAATGCCCCGTCTGCGATTGGGAGATCACGGACGGCGGAGTAAAGGTAACTGTCGCGGGAAAAGAGATCACTGTCTGCTGCGACGATTGTGCAAAGGAAGCGATTGCCAACCACAAAACGGCATCGGCGTAAAAAGGCTTCTTTACATCGGGCCGTTCAGCGGCCCTTCCTTTTACTGAGTAGATCAATGTCGATCAAGGGGTCTTTGATGAGAAATAAAAACATAACGGTGTTTGGTGCCTACGGACACACCGGACGTTTCGTTGTTGCTGAGTTATTTAAACGTGGATGGACGCCAATTCTCGCTGGCCGCGACGAAGCAAAGCTCAAAGTAACCGGCAATGCGTATACGGGATCGGAAGTTCGGATTGCTTCGATAGATGATCCCGCATCGTTAGATCGGGCCTTGGACGGAGCAGCAGCGGTCATAAATTGTGCCGGGCCGTTTCTCGACACGGCAGCTCCTCTTATAGAAGCCGCTCTTCGGGCTCGTATTCACTATCTGGACGTGACCGCCGAGCAGATGGCTGCATTCTCTGTCTTTGAACAATATGCTGACGCCGCTCGAGATGCGGATATTGTGATCGCTCCGGCAATGGCGTTCTACGGCGGATTGGGCGATCTCATGGCAACGGCGACGATGGGTGATTGGACCTCCGCAGACCAGATCAGCATCGCCATTGCTCTCGATAGTTGGAAACCGACTAAAGGAACCCGATTGACGGGCGAGCGCAACACCGCTCGGCGTGTTGTCCTTTCGAAGTATAAGCTGGAGTTCCTTGCCGATCCGCCGTCAACTCGTTCGTGGGATTTTCCGGCGCCGTTCGGAACGCAGGATGTCGTGGAACTTCCCTTGACCGAGATGATCACGATCTCACGCCATCTGCAAGTGCCCGAGATTCGCTCGTATATGAATCTTACTCCACTGACCGATCTCCGCGATCCCAATACACCGGAACCGACAGCGGCGGATGAGAGCGGACGCTCGGAGCAAGCCTTCCTGATGGATGTAGTTGTTACAAAGGGAGAAGAGGCTCGCCGGAAAACAGCATACGGTCGTGATATTTACGCGATCACTGCACCCATCGTTGCGGAAGCGGTCGAGCGCATCCTGGACGGTCGTATAAAAAGAACCGGAGTCGCCGCAGGTGGTGAGATCTTTGATGCGGAGGATTTTCTGCAAAAGCTTTCCGCCTCTCATATATCCTTTGGAAGATCTAAGGTCAACTAAAACGAGTAATTAAAAACTATTTAAAGAACGTAGGAGAACGAATGAAAATGACGATATACGATAAGGCAACCAGGTTTCATAAACTTCATATTAAGGGCGACCCCGTCGTTCTGTTCAACATTTGGGACGCGGGAAGCGCAAGGGCGGTTGAAGAGGCCGGGGCAAAAGCGATCGCAACAGGAAGCTGGTCAGTTGCGGCCGCGAATGGATTTGACGACGGCGAAGAGATGCCGATGGATGCGGCGCTCGCAAATATCAAACGCGTAGTCGGCAACGTCACGCTGCCCGTGACGCTCGATTTCGAAGGCGGCTATACAGCGTCGCTTGACGAACTGAAAGCGAACATCGAAAAGGTGCTCGATGCTGGCGCGGTCGGTATAAACTTCGAAGATCAGATAGTCGGCGGCGAAGGTTTGTATTCTATCGATGAACAATCGGCACGCATCGCCGCCGTCCGTGAAGTCGTCGAGCAAAGATCGATACCTCTATTTATCAATGCCCGCACCGATGTATTTCTGAAAACCTATCCGGCAGTTCACACCGAAAAGCAGTTGGAAGAAGCAGTTGTACGAGCCCAGGCGTATGCGACGGCGGGAGCCAGCGGCTTTTTCGCTCCGGGCCTTCGCGACAAAGATCTTATCCGAACGCTGTGCGAGCGTTCGCCGCTGCCGGTCAATATTATGGTGCTGCCAGACACGCCTTCGAATAAAGAAATGGCGGAACTCGGCGTTGCACGCATCAGCTACGGCCCCGGCCCTTATCGTCAAATGATCGAATCATTAAAAGCATCAGCCAGTGCGGCATTTTCGAATTGATATACAAAGGAGAAATACAATGTCAGAAAGCAATAAAGCAATTATCGAGAATATTTACAACGCATTTAATTCACGCGAATACGCCACCGTCTTAACCTTTTTCAGCTCTGATTTTGAATGGTACGCCGCCGACAGTTCGCCGCTATCAGATCTGAGTCCATATCACGGCGTCGAGGCGGTCCGAACTGGTGTTTTCGATCGCATAACAGGCGGTTTCGCAAAGCTCGAAGTCGTTCCGGACGAAGTATTTGCGGGCGACGAAGGCCGTGTGGCCATACTCGGTTATTACCATGGCCGTTTCGCGGTAAAACAGAAGAATTTCGCACACAGGTTGCTCACATTTGGACCATCCGCGACGGCAAAGCAGTCAAGTTTCAACAGTATCTCGACACGTTAAAAGTTTCGCAGGACGCGGCTGCTTGATCTATGCAGAAGCCCGCGCGTAAGCAAAGGCTATACGATCAATGCTGTACGTTTCGCCTTGCTTACGCTCGGGCTTTTGCAATCCGATTGCTTACAAAAAAATTACTTGCAAATTGTTATCGCAACAGTTACAAATAGCCTATGCAGATAGAGTGGAAATCGCAAAACGGATCGCCGTATCTATTCAAGCAGTATGCCGAATGGCCGGGCGTTCGCATTCACCGCGCACGTGTAATGCCCGGACGAATGTTGGAACATACCAATTCCTTTCATGAGGTGAATGTTGCGCTTAGCGGTACACTCACCACGGAAAAGATCTCGGCCACCGGTAAAAATGTCCGCAAATTCAAAATTGCTGGCAATCTATGTATAACGCCCGCCGGACAAGCTATCAGCGCCTTTTGGAACAAACCGCTCGATAACATGGGCATCACGCTGGACCCGAATTTTGTCTCGGCGACAGCAAGCGACAACGGCTTTGCCAGCAATTTTGAATTTGCGGAGATCTATAAAAAAAGCGATCTGCTGATACAGCACATTGGCCTGACCTTGCTGGCCGAATCCGAAACGGACACTCCGGCAGGCCACCTGTTTTCCGATTCGCTTATCCAGACGCTGACGCTGCATTTGCTTGCCAATTACACCACGGCAAATGCTTCGGCTAACGTAGTTAATGGCGGATTGTCCGGCTATAAACTTCGGCGCGTCACTGAGTATATCAACGAAAATCTCGAAGAAGATCTAACGCTCGCCGAGATCGCGTCCGTCGCCGACCTAAGCCAGTTTCACTTTGCCCGCGAATTCAGGAAATCGGTCGGGAAAACGCCGCAGCAATACTTGATGCACCAACGCGTCGAACGAGCCAAAGAGCTGTTATCCCAACCCGAACTTCCGCTCGTCGAAATATCCCTGCGCACCGGATTCAAAAACCAAAGCCATTTCACAACTCTGTTCCGCAAATACACAAATCTCACCCCAAAGATCTGGCGCGAACTAAAACTCGCTTAATCGTGCAGAAGCCCGCGCGTTAGCAAGGGCGTAACAAACAAGTTGGATGTTACGCCCTTGCTTACGCGCGGGCTTCTGCAATCTCTCTTTCAGCAATCTCAGAACAAACCTCGCAAGATTTCGAAAGACCATCGACACCCGCATTTCTTAATCTCTTTATTAGACTGTGACCGGTCTAAGGAGTAAAAGTAATGCGTATTTTTCTTATATTGTTACTTGCCGCCGCGACGGTAGGCGTTAATGCACAGAGCACACGGGCGTGGCAGACGTTTGAATCGGGAATGAATGCTTCGCGAGCCGGCGACCATGCAACGGCACTTGCCGGCTTCCAAAAAGCGCTCGGACTTGTCGAACTGGAAGGCTCAAGCGACGAGTTTGCGTCCAAAGTTCACTACAACGTCGGCGTTTCTTATTATCGACTTCGTGAGCGTGAGAAAGCTGTCACTGCCTATGAACGGGCGATCGTTCTTTCACGGCGAAATTACGAAAAAGCTTTCTATGCACTTGGACTCGTGCTGGCGGAACTTAAGAATTGGCAGGCTGCGGAAAAAGCGTTTCGCGGTGCGATCTCTAATAACAGGCGCAATGGCGAAGCCTGGTTCGACCTGGCGTTTGTCTATCTTGCCACCGGCGAAAACGAGAAGGCTCAAAAAGCATTCGCGAGCGCAATAAAATTCGGCACGGTTGACGCGGCGATCAGCCATAACAATCTCGGCGTGCTGCTTGCCATAAAAAGCGATTTCCGTGCAGCCGAGGTCCAATTTGCCGAGGCAGTCGCAAGATCGAACGGCTCCTTTGCAGGCGCAGCCGCTAATCTGACAAAATGCCGTGAGATAACCGGTGGCAAAGTGTTGATCGCCCAGGAATTCGAGATCATTTACAGGAACACCGATCGCAAAACATAAACTTATGAGCAAACAACAGGACACCTTGGCCATTCTGAAACTTTACGAACTCCGCCGCGATGAGCAAATGCGTGCCGCTCGACAATGGTATTTTTCCGAGTTCGCTCCGACATCGGCGATGGACATCATTGCCCTCTACCGCAGCGGCGAACGCGCAAGTTCCAACTTCAGAATGGTCGCGTCCTATTGGGACACCGCCGCCTCGCTCGTCCTGAACGGCGGCATCGACCGGAAAATGTTCCTCGATGCGAACACCGAACACGTCTTTGTCTATGCAAAGGTCGCCGATTTCCTGCCCGAAGTACGCGAATTATTCCGCGAACCAGATTACCTAATTCATCTCGAAAACCTCGTCCGTTCGCTGCCCGATTTTGAAGCAAAAATGGACAGTAGAAAACGCCTGATCGCGATATGGACGGCTAAAGGCGGCGAAGTCGTATCTGGCAATTAGTCGATTTACCGCCGATCGGATGATAGAATAAATTGCGGGAATGCATTAAAAGTTATGAGCAGTCTATGCTGGCCAAATCTACATAAACGAATTGCCGAAAAAGAAAAGCTCTGTATTTCGCTCCGCTTTCCGCTCATATTTACTGGACTTTGGTGTCTGAACATCCTGATACTCTTTTTCGGTTTGCCGTTTTTGGTCTACCGCAAATTCAAAAGCATTTTTCATCGTCCGGTATAGCACCTATCACTTATTACCTATCACTTTTCACTTATTCCGAAGGTTTCCGCCTGTCTAAACGACCTCATCTGTGATAATATGCTGTTTCACAGATGAAAAGTTACGTAGTAAAACGCGATTCCAGTTCGCTGCCTGAGCGACTGACCCGATACAAGAGCGAACTGAACGAAGAACAGTTTCGCGTAGTTACGGCCCCGCCTAAGGCCGCGTTGATCATCGCCGGTGCGGGAACGGGAAAGACGCGGGCGATCACATATCGCGTCGCGTACCTGATCGAGCAGGGCGTTTCGCCGCAGCGGATATTGCTGGCGACATTTACTAGTTTGAATCGTAGCCGATGCTCACGGCGTGTAGAAGCTCTCACAGGATCGAACAACGTGCATCGCGTCTGGGGCGGCACGTTTCACCGCATCGGCAATTTAATATTAAGGCGACATGCCGTGAGCATCGGCTACGATTCAAACTACTCAATTCTCGACAGCGAAGATGCAAAGGAATTCATAAACGTCTGTATCGAAGACGCCGCCATCGACACAAAAGCGAAACGCTTTCCCAAAGCAGAGGTCGTTCAGGACATCATCTCGTACGCAAACAATACCGACACGCCGATCGACGAGATCGTCATCGATAAATATCCGTATTTTGAATTGCTTACCCAGCAGATAAAACGCGTCGATGCGATTTATCAGCAGCGAAAACAGGAGCGCAACGTAATGGATTACGACGATCTGCTGCTCAATTGGAAACGTCTGCTGATCGAAAAGCCTGAGATCGCCGCCGTCTATGCTGAGCAATTTCAGCACATAATGGTCGATGAATATCAGGACACGAACCGCCTGCAAGCCGAGATCATCGACTTGATGGCCATGAAACATAAGAACGTAATGGTGGTCGGCGACGACGCCCAGAGCATCTTTGCCTGGCGCGGTGCTCATTTCGCAAACATCTACGAATTTCCGAAACGCTATCCTGACGCGCAGGTTTTCAAGCTCGAGACGAACTACCGCTCGACGCCGGAAATTTTGGGCTTGGCGAATGTGTCGATCGCAAATAACCACAAGCAGTTTCCAAAATTACTGGCGGCTGTAAAGCGTTCGCGCGATATGAAGCCGGTATTGGTTCCGTGCTCAGATGTCGAGCAGCAATCGGCGTTCATCGCATCGCGTATTTTAGAACTCCGCGACGAAGGCACCAGCCTCGAAGACATCGCCGTCATCTATCGTTCGCATTATCACTCGGTCGAACTGCAGCTCGAACTCTCACGACGCAACATTCCCTACCGTGTTCAATCCGGCGTCCGTTTTTTCGAACAGGCTCACATTAAAGACGTCGTCTCGTACCTTCGCATCATCGTAAACCCGCGCGACGAACTCGCATGGAAACGCGTCCTAAAAATGATCCCCGGCGTAGGCAATGCCACCGCGAACAGGGTATATGAAGCATTAATGCTACAGTCGCCGGATGCAGAAGCCCGCGCGTTAGCAAGGGCGGAATGCGTACCAGAAAACGAAGAACTAGTTTCGCCCTCCCTCACGGTCGGGCTTTTGCAAGCGATGCCAAAGCTCCGCGATAAGGCCACTTGGCGATCGTTCGTCGTCCTCCTCGAACTTCTCTCATCGCAAGAGAACCGCAACAATCCGTCAAAGCAGATCTCGCTGATCCTGGAGAACGGTTACGAAAGCTATCTGCAGGAAAATTTCGAGAACGCCGACGCCCGTGCCGAAGATATTCGCGGTCTTGCTCTGTACGCTCAACGATACGATTCGACCGACACGTTCCTTTCCGAATTGGCGTTGCTCTCGACCGAACAGTTCAAGGAACCGACACCGCTCGTCGGCGAAGAGGTAGTCTCCGGCAGTGAGGACGACGAACTCCTGACGCTGACCAGCGTCCATCAGGCAAAGGGTTTGGAATGGAAAGCCGTCTTTATGATCTGGGCCGCAGAGGGCAAATTTCCCAGTCCGCGTTCCTTGCGCGAGATCGACAGCGAAGAGGAGGAACGCCGCCTCTGGTACGTCTCACTCACGCGGGCCAAGGACGAACTCTACATCACATACCCGCTGATGATGACCGACTACAACCGCCAAACCGTACTACAAAAACCGTCCCGCTTCATCACCGAATGCCCGCCCGCAATGTTCGAGATCTGGAACCTCGAAGAAGAAGTAGCTAAATACGACACTGCTCCTAAACCTCTCATAGAGGAAGCTAAAGAATATCTAAATTAATTTGTAATTAGTTTCTTAAGAGGGCTGTTGCTGCGATAAACAATGCAGTGTGCCGAGGCCCCAAACCAGATCGACAGCGTGGATGCCGATGACGGTTCGTTTCGGGAAGAGTTCAGCGGTGGTGCCGAGGGCGATGCGGTCGTTGGGGTCATTGAATGTGGGGACGAGGACGGACGAATTTGTTATAAGAAAATTAGCGTAACTTGCGGGCAAACGCTGGCCGCGATAATAAAGAGGTTCGGGCATCGGCAGAAATTCAGTGCGTATTTTTGAACCATTCTCCAAACGCATTCCTTCCAGACGTTCGCGGTTTTCTTCGAGTAAATGATAGTTCGCGTCCTTCGCGTTTTTCTCGCGGCAGAGCGCGACCGTTTTTCTATCAACAAATCTGCAAAGGTCATCAACGTGCCCGTGCGTATCGTCGCCCGCGATGCCTTTGTTTAGCCAAAGTATGTTGGTCGCTCCCAAACTATCCGTAAAAACCTGTTCGTATTCTTTTCGCGAAATTCCCGGATTGCGCACTTGTACCTCACTATCAAGCAGACATTCTTCGGTCGTAATCAATGTCCCGGCTCCATTAACGTCGATCGCTCCGCCTTCTAAAACAAAAGGCTTGCCGTTATGCGTTATCGGAAAATATTTTTTCTTTAGCTTTTTTCCCAGGGTCTTCGCTATCTTCGAATCGAGTTCGTGGTCGTCGTATTTTGCCCACGCGTTGAACTTAAATCCGGCGATCGCAGTTTCGCTTTCGTTCTTAACAAAGATCGGCCCGAAGTCGCGCGTCCAGCCGCGGTTCGACGGAATGCGGAAAAATTCGACCGCCTCTGGCGACACACCTGTCTTATTTAAAACGCCGCGGGCTTTTGCCTCGTGACGCTCGTCGTTCACGATGATCCGCACCATTTCGCTCGCCGCAATGTGCCGTACGATCTCGCCGTAAACAAAATGTATCGCCGCGATCTTGCCTGGCCAATCCGCCGCATTATGCGGCCACCCAAGCCACACAGCCTCATGCGGCTCCCATTCGGCCGGCATTCGATAACCAAGTGTTAAAAGCGGAGATTCTGACATTAGCTCGCCCTGCTTACGATCGGTCTTTTAAGCCGCTTGATGCTGCTCAAAATACTCCGTTCTTTCTGCTCGGCATTCTCAAGGTCGCATCTCATCTGCAAATTAAGCCAAAAACCAGCAGACATTCCGAAGAACTTTGCCAAACGAAGCGCCGTACTTGGCGTCAAGCCTCGTTTGCCTGCCACGATCTCATTTATGCGCTGGAACGGAACATGAATTGAATCGGCAAGCTCTTTCTGTGTCATTCCCATCGGAATCAAAAAATCTTCCAATAGCATTTCGCCCGGATGAGTTGATCGTCTTCTTTTTGGAATTCTAACCATCATATTAACCTCAGTGATAATCCACTACCTCAACATTCTCCGCACCTTCATTCCATTCAAAACAGATTCGAAACTTTTCGTTGATCCGGATACTAAATCGGCAGATCCTGTCACCTTTCAGTGCTTCCAATCGATTGCCAGGCGGCACTTTTAGATCGTCAAGCATCGTGGCCGAGTCGATCTGGTCAAGTTTCCGGGCGGCTATATTCCACAGAAGTCTTGGCAACCGTTTTCGGGCCGCAGCGGAGTTCACACCGTCGAAAATGTCTTCCGTTGCTTGATCGGCAAACGAGCGAATCATATTATAACATAATAGCACGGTAATCGTGCTATCTAATGATTAGTCTATAAACCGCTTCTCAATATCGCCATACGCGTCGATCCGCCGGTCGCGCAGGAATGGCCAATGGCGGCGGACCTCTTCGATGCGTGACGGATCGACCTCGCCGATCACGACCTGTTCGTCATCACCCTCGGCCTCGGCGACGATCACTCCGAAAGGATCGCTCAGAAATGTGCGGCCCCAGAACTCGATGCCCGGCGTTCCCGGAACAGTTATCTCGTGCCCGACGCGATTTACACCCGCTACGTACACACCGTTTGCAATCGAATGCGAACGCTGTATCGTCCGCCAGGCGTCCTGCTGCTGGTGGCCGAATTTTTCCTTTTCCGCCGGGTGCCAGCCGATCGCGGTTGGATAAAACAAAACCTCGGCTCCGCGAAGCGCCGTCAGCCTCGCGCCTTCCGGGTACCATTGGTCCCAGCATATCAGCGTTCCGATCCGCCCGACATCGGTGTCAAACGCCTTAAAACCCATATCGCCCGGCGTGAAATAAAACTTCTCGTAATAGGACGGGTCGTCCGGAATATGCATTTTGCGGTAAACGCCCGCCACCTCTTCGCCCGGCTTAATGATGACGAGGCTGTTGTGATAAAGGCCCAACGCGCGTTCCTCGAAAACGGGAGCGATCACGGTCACTTTATGCTCGTCGGCGACCTTCGCCAATGCGTTCGTCGATGGACCGGGAATCGTCTCGGCCAAGTTAAAATTGTCGTGATCTTCCGTCTGGCAAAAATATTGCGAACGGAACATCTCCGGCAAACAGATCACCTTGGCTCCTTTTCCGGCGGCCTCTTTTACGAATTCGACGGCACGTTTCAGGTTAGTGTCCACGTCCGCGCCCATCGACATCTGGACAAGCCCGACCTTGTATTTATCACGGCTTTGCATAGCGAATAGGATACATTTTTATCACGGCTGTCGGCAAAACCGTCTGAATTTTCTGTTGCCAAAGCAACCAAACCGATTTCATCCCGCATCAAGTGTGATAGCTGAGCAACTGAAGTAAATCACTCTTAAAATTTTGTGCCTATTTGGCGTTTGCCGTACGTTTCTGGCCGGCAAACAGCGAGGATATTTCCATGTCAAAAAACAGTGTCTATGAAATTAAAAGTCCATGCACGGAAAGCTGGAATGAGATGTCGGGAAACGAACGTGTCCGTTTTTGTTCACACTGCGCGAAAGACGTAAACAACATCTCCGAGATGACCGAGCGTAAGGCGAGAAAGCTGGTCCGACGTTCTGCCGGATCGCTTTGCATTCGTTACAGAGTTGATCCCGCGACCAAGTCTCCTATATTCGCTCCGCGCATCGTTCAGATAGCCGGCCGGGCCGGAATTGCGGCGGGTGTTCTCGGCAGTTCGATGGCACTTTCGGCTCCGGTGATCGCTCAGGGCGATGTTATCTCGGTACAGGCTATCCGCAGCGAACAAAGCATAACACCGCGAACAAACCCGACTAAGATCTCCGGTTACGTGACCGATCCGGAAGGCGCGGTCGTGCCGTTCGCATTGGTTTCGATAACGAATAAAGAAACCGGCGAGTACCGTGTCGCAAATGTTTCGCCCGAAGGCTTATACGAATTCGTAGATCTTCCGGCCGGTAAATATTCTCTCAAGATCGAGGCTGGCGGTTTTCAGACGATCGAAATGTCTAACGTGACGTTAGGCGAGAACGATGAGATAAGGCGAAATGCTCGTCTCGAGATCCCGCAATTGGATGTCGTAGTTCAGGTGGGCGGCGAAGATAAGGTCGAATGGGTCGTGTTGGGCGGCGCGATTTCTGTGACGACCACGTTCGTCCGCAACGACCTCGTCGAAGCCGTTTACAACAACGACCTGGACGAAGTAAAAGTTCGGGTTGCGATGCGTGCAAGGGTCAATTCGAAGGACAAAATGCGTGACGGCATTTCGCCGCTTCACGCTGCTGTCGAAACCGGCAGTGCTCCGATCGCTCAGTTTCTTCTCGATCACGGAGCGAAGATCAACGCTCGCGATAAATTAAAACGAACGCCGCTGATGATGCTGGATAACGAAGCCTCGCCGGAACTGATCCAGCTAATGATCACCTACGGCGCCAAGATAGATCTGATCGACAAAAAGGGAAACACCGTTCTCCATCATTTTGCCGTCAACGAAGGCGGTGCCGATCTGCTCCGACTGCTTGTCCAATATGGTGCAAATGTGAACGCCCTAGATAAAGAAGGCAAAACGCCGCTGATGCTTGCCGCCGAAAACGAGAACAGCGAAGCCGTGACCGCATTGTTAGAAAACGGAGCCGACATAAACGCCGAAACGCGTGACGGCAAAACGGCATTGAGCATGGCCGACAGCGAAGGTATCCGCTCCGTTATGCAGGCCTATGGTGCACGGGCAAACAAGTAGTCAGTTTATCGATAGGTCTTTCGTGGTAAAATTCGTCCAGTTTTCGGCGCCGTTGCTTAGCGTTGCCGAAGCTGAACGCTTATGAAAATTTGCCCGGTATGCCGAAAGCAGTATCCTGTCGATCTGACGTTTTGCCTCGAAGACGGAGCGCCTCTCGTCGGTGAAACGCAGTCGGCAGATCCCGGATCGGCGATAACACAAATACGCCCGACGCCGCGAGGTTCAAGTTCTAACACCTTTGCCCTTGTCCTGGTCGCAACCCTGATCCTCGGCGGGATTGTTGTTCTGTTGGCGGCCGGTCTCGGAGGCTACTGGTTTTACCGAAGCACAGCCCGAACCACGAACGGTTCGATTCCCTCGAGTACAAAAACCCCGAACCCTTCCGCCTGGCCGACAAATGCTAACAATCCGTCGCCACCCGTAGTTCCTGACGCTCGTAACCCGACACCTTATCCGCCCGTCAATACAACTCCCGACGGAAAACGCCCAGTGCCTAAACAAATATCGGGCGGCGTCCTGAACGGCAAAGCAACTTATTTGCCAAAGCCTCCGTATCCTCCGGCGGCAAGGGCTGTGCGGGCTTCGGGCGCGGTAAGCGTTCAGGTGCTTGTCGATGAAAGCGGCAACGTCGTTTCGGCTAGTGCGGTAAGCGGTCATCCACTACTGCGGGCTGCGGCCGTATCCGCTGCGCGGTCGGCGACATTCTCCCCTACATTGCTCGCCGGTCAGGCCGTAAAGGTCAGCGGCGTTATCACTTATAACTTTGTGCCGTAGGTCTGATCAGCTTGGGCCGAATCGCCGATTTTGGCATTAAATGGTAATATTTCAAATCAAGAACCGTTAGGCCTCCCCGAACATAAAAGCCCATAATTGGATTATGAAATATTGCCCGACCTGCGATGCCCGCTACGACGAAGATGTTCTGCGTTTTTGTATGAAGGACGGCACGCCGCTGCTCGACGAAGCGGAACCGAATTTTATAGAGATGCCGAGCGAAAGTCTCAATGCGGCTCAGGTCGAAGAAGAGGACGATGCGGGCGAGGTTACCATCATCAGGCGCAATGTTACGTTTCCGCCATTGCCGCCGACGCCGGACGAAGATTTTTCCGACATAGAACAGCCGCCGCCCGCACAGCGAATCGTCGTCCCTATGTTCGAAGAACAGCAGCGTGAGGCAAGAGCACACGTCGCCGCGCAATATCAGCATCAGCAGCCGCGAAAGACCAACACACTTCTCGTTGTCGCGCTCACGATGTTCGGAACGGTCTTGGTTCTCGGAGTTTTGGGTATCGGAGTCTGGCTTCTGCAGCGTGACCGATCTGCAAATTCGAATCTGAATGCCAACCTTAATACGAACACGAATGCCAATCTAAACACCAACACAAATCTCGGCATCAATACGTCATTCGATTTCAACGTGAACGGCAATTCGACGTCCAATTCGAACTCGAACGTAAACGCGAACGCCAACGTAAAAACACCAACGCCGACACCCAAACCAAGCCCGAGCGTCACTCCATCGCCAACACCCGACGATGACGACCCTGACGCAACCCCGACACCGACGCGAACACCACCGCCAACCCCAACGCCGATAATAATCCGCCCGGGAACGCCCGTGCCAAACCCAACCCCGCGCACGATCATGACGCCGACAAACCGACCCTAACGACTGGAGCGGCGGTCCGTCCCGGCCGCCATGAGCACAAAGTGCGAAAGAAACGCGGCAAATGGTCAAGATAACTCGAAAGTTTCAATACAACGACGCGGGCCTGTTAGCGGTGTAATATATTTTTGACATGAGCAGCATTGACTATCGTTTCCAACCTCGTGGGCTAAAAGACGAATACGGCTGGTACCAAGGCAAGAACTTGCCGCATTTTGACGCGGGAGAAAGATCACAATTCATTACTTTTCGGCTCTGCGATTCGATGCCGCAAGACCTTCTGGATAAATGGCGTATTGAGGCAAAAACCGACGCTGCCTTTCGGCGCCGGGTCGAAAGATTTCTCGACAGTGGCTTTGGCGAATGCTGGTTAAAAGAAGAGGAGGTAGCCACGATGGTGCAAAATTCTCTCCTGTTTCATCACGAAAAAAAGTATCGCCTCAACGCGTGGGTCGTGATGCCCAATCATGCACACGTACTCCTTACGCCGCTTTCCGGCAACCATCTGGATACGATTCTTCACTCGATCAAATCTTATACGGCCCATGAGGCAAATAAGATGCTCGGTCGGACCGGTCAGTTTTGGCAGCCCGAGAGTTTCGATCGTTATATCCGCAACGAGAAGCATTTTGCCGCTGTAGTCAGGTATATACACCAAAATCCAGTAAAGGCCCGTTTCTGCAAAGAATCCAAAGACTGGAAATACTCGAGTGCACGACAATGATAGCCGTTCGCTCCGGCCGTCAATGCGAAAGGACGCGACAAAGGGATCAGTATAATTAAGAAAGTTTCTATGCAACGACTGCAAGCTTGCTACGCAAGATTGGTGGGCGGGACGCCCACCGCTCCAGTCGCGCGATCAATAACTTAATGCTAGTTCCACGGCTCGTCGCGGATCGATAACGCCCCAGCCTTGGCGGTCTACCTCGTAATGCGGCAGGCGTTCGGCGGTGGCGATGAGAATTTGTTTGATGTGCTGCGGTGTGAGACGCGGGTTTGCCTCGAGCATTTGGGCGATCAGCGACGAAACGATCGGCGCGGAAAAAGAGGTTCCGTCAACGTATTTATAGTGCCTTGTGATAACGGCTTCGCGGCGGATTTTTAGGGTGATTATCTGACGAATACTGTGGACCGGACGGTCTATGGCCGCGTCGAGTTCGCCATCGACACCAGCATGCTGCTCGATAATATTGTGCAGATCTGCATCTGCCGCCTGATCGAGAAGTTTTAGCAGAGCCGCCTGCTGTGCCGTCGGCGTATTGGGCAGGATCGGTGCCGGTATCCAGATCGACGGAGCGATCACCTCCGGCTTTTGCAGCCCGTCGATCGTCGGGCCATAGGACGAGCGGTACATACCGCGTTTCGCCCGGTTGATCGAATTGTTATCGTCAAGCCCGCCCACGGCTATGCACGACGGAGCGCTTGCCGGCGGAACGACAGGATGGTTAGGCAAATGCCCGGCATTGCCAACCGCGCATACGACCGTGATGCCTTGCCGCGTGCATTCTTCCACGGCCTGCGAAAGCGGATCGTTAAGATAATTTTGCTCTTCGTCGCCACCCGCCGAGATGTTCACGATTCGAATGCCATAACGCTCGCGATTCTCAAGCACCCATTCCAGACCCGTTCGAATATCGTCGTCCGTAATGCGTCCCGTTCGCGCGAGCTTTACCAGCACGACGTCGGAATCAGGCGCGAGGCCGCGGTAAAAACCGTTCGACAGCGAACCATTGCCCGCCGCGACGACCGATGTCATCATTCCGTGCCAGCTTGCCACATCAGGCTGAAACAGCGAATCCAGGCGGCCGTCGTTGTCGAGCAAACTGCGATATGCGACGATGCGATTCTTTGGCGATGTAAGATCGACGTGCGGATAAAAACCGGAATCGAGAAACGCGATCGTCACGCCCTTGCCCGTAAAACGTTCGTCCGCATCCAGCCGCAGCGGCGTAGAAAGAACGTGCGAGCCGTCCTTTTGCACGGCCGCGTCCTTTACGATCTGGTCTTTAGCCCGCTCGAACAGCCGCACGCATCGTGCACAGATCGCCTGAAACTCTCGCGTATCCGGCGCATTTGCCTCGATCAGCTTGCGCAGGTCGTCATCCAAAACGATCAGCGGAACGTATTCTTCCTGGGTTTCACGCGAACAAACCGGGCAAACCTTCTCGCCGGCCGCAATGTCAGATACGAGCGACGGCCGTTGAAATTGTTGAGATTCGTGAAGGGACATCGGATCGGCTTAAGTTTTTCATAATGAGCAGTTAAAATCAATTTCAGAGTTAAACCGCGACGGGAAGAGATTTGCCCGCGCAAGACGCGAAAAATTACAGTGTGTAAATATTTGATTTACAACTCAAAGGATCGTTCACTCAAAAAGTTTCGCGTCTTTTCGCGTATTTCGCGGGCATAAAAAGTATGGAGAAGAAGATCGGCCTTGCACTTTCAGGCGGCGGAGCACGCGGGTTTGCCCACGTCGGCGTCCTGCAGGCGCTTGTCGAAAATGACATCCCGATCGATATGATCGCGGGCACATCTGCGGGTTCTTTCGTCGGCGGAGCCTTTGCGTCTGGCCTGTCGCCTGAGGAGGTCGTCGAGGTCGGTAAGAAAGTTAGCTGGTTCAACGTCGCCGGCTTTTCCTATTCGCCGCGCGGTTTTTTGTCGAACGCTGCAATGGGAACTTTTATTGAGAAAAACTTTCCAGTTACGAGGTTCGAAGACTGCCGAATTCCATTTGCCGCCGTCGCGTGCGACCTTGAAACTGGCGAAGAGGTCGTGCTGAAGGAAACCGGCAGCCTTGCCTTTGCGATACGCGCAAGCTGTGCGATTCCGGGCGTCTTTGTTCCGGCCGACGACGAGAACGGCCGTCACCTGATCGACGGCGGCGTTGTCTCTCCCATGCCGACGCGGGCCGTACGCAATCTCGGCGCCGACATCGTTATCGCCGTTGACCTCATCACCTGCGGCTCGACATTCTGGGGCACCCCGACCACACTCGTCGGTACAATGTTCCAATCCGCAATGATGTTGCTCCGAACCGCCTCAAAAAACCAACACTACCGCGCCGACATCGTCCTCGAACCGCAGATCGCCCACATCCGCCCCGACGAGATCGCCAAACGCGACGAAATGATCGAACTCGGCTATGAGGAAACAGTGAAAAAATTGGTTGAAATTAGGAAGTTGATATCTCAATGATTTTCTCCCGAATTTCTTGGACTGATACCTTGTTCAGATCCTCGCGTCGCCAGTTCGGGTACCCGTAATCGCTATCTACAAACTTACCTTTTTGAGTCATATAGATACCCGACTGATCGGCGACCAAGCAAAAAGATGCCACTTGGGCTGTTTCGAAAAAAGCTCCGCGTTTGTTTCCGACAGTTGGCTTAAAGGAATCGATTTCGACGTAGCGCGAAAGTTGAGCAAACAAATCTTTTTCCGCCACAATGTTCATCTTGGCTTCTACGGGTATCCACTTGCCGTTTATACTTACAAAATAATCCGCGAATCCTGTCGGACTTTTTCTCCGATAACACTGACATTCTTTTAAGACTGGAGTTTTTTTGTCCTTTATATCGTCTAGAAAATAATTCAAAAGGTATTCGCGAAACTGGAGTTCGTTTATAAATCGAATATCGGGCTGACAGGAAATCTCATACCAATTGTCGTTGTCTACGTTATGAAATGTAAGGTCGCCAAACTCGGCCTGTTCTAAGAATTCGGGCAATCTATTCTGCTTTGCCAGCAATTCTTTAATTGCTTCGAACTGCTGCCTATAGATTGGAGTGAGGGTGTTTTGCCCGATCTTTAAGATATTTGAAAATTGTTGCGACGAAAGTGGATTCTCGAAGAAATGAACTTTCTCTATCGGAGCAAAACATCTGCTGTCAAAATGGGAGCCGGGATCTTTGGTGAAATATTCTGATATGCCTGAAACTGGTGAACAGGCAAAAATTGAGCCTGAATACTCCAAGGTAAATTTAGCTGAGCGTTCTAAAAGTCTGATAAGATCACCATCAAGTCCCGAAATACCTTTTGCTTGCTTCAATAGCTTCGAAGTTCTAGTTTTAGCCCGCTTCGTATTATAGAAAAACAAAATATCATTGGTGGTAATCCATTTGGGGGCAGTCCAAAATGTACCTTCAGGGCTCAATACATCTAAATTCAAAAGAACATCAGTGTCCGTAATCCATTTGTCGTCGGACTGTTTTTCCACCATTCCAAGGACACCGTCAAGCGTGTCAGGAAAACTTACGCTTGTTAGGCAGGATTGAACGAGGCTTTTTCCTTTTTGACGCATTAGTTCCGTGAGACTTTAACTTAAATAAGCTATATGTCCTTTGGAGAAATCGCACTGATTCCATCGTAACGTTTGAAGTCGCTCGTGTTGTAAGTAAGAAGATTGTCGATATCATGAGCTTTCATCGCCGCAACGATCTTTGCGTCATGAACCTTCACGCCGGAAACCGAGTGACTAACTACAAGGTCTCATAGACTTCCAGTGTGTCAGGTACTACGGCAAAAAACCGCTCCAACCGGCGAAGATGTCCGTTAGTTTCTACAATACCGAAACCAAGTCCATTATTTTCTTTGGGGCGTGTACAGACATTCCAGAACTCCGAAATGTTCTGCAAAAGGATAACAAAGAATGAGTCTTGACTGCGTAGGGTTAGAATAGCTTCGACAGTCTCCTTGTGGAGTGCATGTTTCGGCTCAACTAACCGCAATAAAATATTGGTATCGATCAAATATTTCACACGTGTCGTAATATCTGTTCTTCGTAGATGCTTTCCCGGCTGATCTGTTCATCGGTGAGATTCGGAGTGTTCGGATCAAGGCTGTCCATCCACTGACGAAAGTCATTTAGCCACTCTTCATTGTCTGGCTTGCTATCTTGATATTCATCAGTGACCCGCTCGAGAATAGATCTTGCATATTCTTCCAAAGTTTTTCCATTTCTTCTTGCCAAACTTTGCAATGCATTTAGCGTACCCGGAGAAAGTTCTGTAATTGTCATATTCATAACAACCCTCAAGGATCGATTTTACCATATTTTCGTTGTGACTGGTCTTCGCCCGATATATCTCACACAGTATAAGCTTCGACGCGAACCACCCAATGGCAAAGCCGCCGTTTGTTAAACGTAACCTAGCGTTTGCATACAGTTGGCGGTACGTGCATCATATTGTCTGTTAATCCTTCTCTCGCGCATCAACGGTGATGCGCCCGGCCGATAAAGTTTTATTCGACGGCGTGTTTAGAAGTTCGAGGGTAGGCGGTTTTTTGTTTTTTGGAAGCAGCTCAAGTTTATCCCTCGAGCACGTAACGCGCGGATCACGCGGAGCAGACCGTTTCTCCACAAGATCACTCGTTGGATCAATGCTTCCTAATTAGGTTCCTCTGCAGGAAGCAAGGTAAATATTAATTATGTCAATGAAACTTTATGTAGGTAATTTGTCCTTTAACACGGGCAACGCCGAGTTGGAACAGCTTTTCGCGGGCATCGGCGCCGTTGAATCGGCAAGTGTCGTCGAAGATCGCGAAACCGGCCGCTCACGCGGATTCGGATTTGTCGAAATGGCCAATGCCGAAGATGGCAACAAAGCTATTGCGGACCTGGACGGTACCGACCTGGACGGCCGTCAGATCAAGGTCAACGAAGCAAAACCTCGTGAAGATCGCGGCAGCGGCGGCGGCTTCGGTGGTGGCGGTGGCGGACGCGGCGGTAA
>Ga0193752_1000668_pt1 | contig 31481 bp, 20 predicted proteins | sample H1c1metaG_FD_144924 | JGI IMG/M metagenome (GOLD analysis project Ga0193752, IMG submission 144924) | Soil microbial communities from a riparian zone of the East river system, Colorado, United States - H1c1 | ecosystem: Environmental > Terrestrial > Soil > Riparian zone | place: USA: East River... | reverse complement strand
TCGGAAAGGTTTGCGCCTTGCCAACCACGCGGCCTTGCGCGTCGTAGGTCCAGGAAAGTGGAATGCTACCGTCAGTCGCGCCGGTAAGGCGCCCCTTCTGGTTCACTCCGCCGTCGTACGTGTATGTAAACGTCTGATCGGTGGTCGAGCCGATCTTGTACGCGACCGTACTGACGCGATTCATCGCGTCATATGTGTAGGTCGTGATCGCACTGCGAGCGTCGGTGGACGTCTTGAGATTGCCGCCTGAATCGTACGCGTTGGTCGTAAGCCCAGTATCCGGGCTAGTCTGCGTCTTGAGATTGCCGAACCCAGTGTACGTGTACGTTGTCGCAAGCGTGCGCGGGTCAGTCACCGACGTCAGGTTGTCGTTCGCGTCGTAGCCGAACAACGTGATCCCGCTGTTCGGGTCCGTAATCTGCTTGAGCCGGTTCAGTTCGTCGTAGAGGCTCGAGCTGTTGCGCGACAGCGGTGCGGCGACGGAATTCTGATTGCCGTTGGTGTCGTAGCCGAAGACGGTGGTCACATTCGCCGTGCCCGCGGCGTTCACGTCCTTCCAGAGCTGATTCAGCGTGTTGAACACGCGCGAGTGCGTGCGCTTGAGCACGAGGCTCGGATCGTACGAGTTCTCCGCCGTGCGGTTGCCCATGTTGTCTAGCGTGTAGACAATCTTGTTGTTCGCGCCGTCATTGATCTGCGTGAGGCGATGCGCGGCGTCGTAGGTGTACTGGACATAGCTTGCGTCGGGGTTGGTAACCATCTTGAGCAGGCCGGTTGGCCAGTAGTCGAGGTGGGTGAGCTCACCGCCGGAGCACGCGGGCAACGTCGAGCCTATGCAGCGGTCGGTCATGCGCTGGCGGGCGTCGTAGCCCAGGGTGGTGACGAGCCCGTTCGGATCCGTGATCTGTGTGGGCTGGCCGTGGGCGTTGTACGAGTTGTACGTCGTGACATGACCGGCGGCGTTCGTGATGGTGTTGACCTGACCGCACTCGAAACCGGTTGTGCAGGTGTAGTAGGTGTGAGTGGTGAGGTCAATGACATCGGTGCGCGGGCCATCCTCGGTGAGCACCCGGCCGAAGACGTTGTACGTATAGGTCCAGGTGCGCGAAACGTTCGGTGTCACCGACGTATCCGTGACGGTGCGCGTGAGCACGTTTCCGCTAGCATCATGCGTGAATAGAGTCGTGCGATTCGATTCGACGATGGATGTCGGAATGCGCAAAGCAGAATGCCAATTGGTCGTGATCTTGCGTTCGCGCGTCCCAGAGGCGGGCGTGTAATTCGCGAGATTCGCAGGGCAGGAGGCTGTCGCAGGGGCGAAGCCTTCGACGCGCACGGTCTCGAGATTGCGAGAGAGGTCGTACGCGTAGCACGTCAGATTGTCACCGAAGTCGCGCTTCGAAGCGAGATTGGAATTGACGTCGTAAGTTGCGGATTTGGGCTCACTGCAGCCCGCGCAGGTTGAGGGCGCGGCAGTGAGGCGCGCCGCATTCGAGATAATGGCGAAGCTATATGTGCGCTGTTTTGCGAGCGGGTCAGTGACGGTCCGGCTCCAGGTGTTACCGTAATACACGCTGTATTTGTTCACGCCGCCCGCATGCTCGGTGCTCGTCGGCCTCCTCAGTGAGTCGTACCCAAAGGTCGAGTAGCGTGAGAGGTTTTCATCGGTGACGCCCGTGAGGAACGGACCGCCGCTAACTTCATAGTGGTATTGACGTACATTGAGCGTGGCATCGGTCACCGAAGTGAGCTTCCCGCTCGCGTAGCCGTACGAGATAGTGCCGCCACCAGGCAGGATGATCGAAGCGAGCAGATTGCCGGTAAAAATGAACTGAAGTTGATTGCCGAATGAATCAGTGACCGACTGAAGCTGCCCACTCGAATATTGCAGTGTCTGTGTTATGCCGTTCCGCTGAATGATCGAGAGCAAGTTGCCCTGGGCATCATAGATTTCGGTGACATCGCTGCCGCTCTTCAGCGTCCAGCCAGTGATAGTTCCAGATAAATCGCGCTGCGCCGCCAGGGTAAAATCCATGTCTTCGGCAGGCAGAAAAAGGCTGGCCGTTTCATTGAATGGAATGCGCTCGCCGTTGGGTCTGAAAACGTACGCGGTCTTTACGGCGCCTTCATTGTAGTAGCGAATAGATTGAAGATAGTCGGCCGTCCACGCGAGGCCGATGCGATTTGGCGGGAGCGCGCCAGTTGAGGATGCTGGGGTCGTGCCGATCGCGCTCGCAAGCCAGCTGTTGGAGTACCTCGTGAATCCCAATGGTGAAATGCCGCCCGCACGATAGTCGGTTTCACGTTGACGTTTGTTACCACTTCCAATTTCGATCGGATTTCCTCGTTCAACGCCGTCTTTGTCGCAAGAAGGGCATTTCGCCGGATCGATTTCCGACCACGGCTTGGCGCAGTAGGGCCCTAGGACAGGCGGGCCTGCGGAGTAGATCAGCGCGAAGCCGCTTGGACACTTCAGGGTGCGCGCCTGCAGCATGGGGAGAGCGATGTTGCTGTACGGCGTATTGTTGGCGGGGCAAGGAGATAGTTTGGCTTGATACCTCAACCGGTGTTGGCGCATATACGGAAGTCCCATGGTGAATTCCGGTGACGTGCCCGAGGTGATCCACGGGCCCGGGACATAGTCGATGTCTACGCCGGTATTGGTCCACTCGCAGTAGTTAAAGGACGCTTCGAGTGCGGATTGGGCTCCACCAAAGGAAGAAAAAGGACTGCCCGGCGGGTAACTCCCGCTAAAGTTCTGTGGCGAGAACTCCCAATCCGTCGGGGCCACAGCGACGCACTTTGAGCCGGAGGAATTACAAAGATATTTATCGTCAATCGCGTGCGCATGCGCCGGCCATAACGAAAGAAAGGCAGAGAGGCCAAGAATGGTGAGACCGAATACAAGCGGGCTGCGATGCTGCATGGCGATTTCCCTGGGAGAGAGTGCTCACCATGCTTGTGTCGGGAATCGGCGGAATCTCTCACCCGAGTCGCGACTTTTTGTGCGCGCACGAGTGTGACCTCAGGTCAAATCGATCTTGACAGACAAACGCCGGGCTCTTTTTAGGTCGGCGACTGCAGATTCTCGCGTGCTATCCCAAGCAGCGGTTCTGCCTGAACGGTCATCAATGGCTTGCTGCCGCCTCGCATGCGACCCATCCCACGCCAGCAAGCAGGCCGAATATCGTAGTGAGACGCCGAATTCTCCGGAGACAACTCCGAAGCCAGCCAAGCCGTCGGCTCAGGTACAGCACGTCAGCGTGAACGGCACATCGTCGGTAGTTTGCACCGGCCGCGTCTGCAACCCATTCCACGCCAACAATCTTACGCTGCACCGGTAGTGAGACCCGCTGGTCTCCGGATACAACCCCGAATCCGCCGGCAACGCGATCCGCACCAGCTGGATAGGCGTGTCCCGCTCGAAGGTGATGTGATAAACCCCCGCGCGCGCGATCTCCTGCCGCGGCTTGCCATGCTGCCGCGTGATCCACAACAGCTCGGCGATGGCATCGCACAACGGGCGCAGCGTGGCCAGCCAGTCGTTGAACGAACGCGCCCGCGCGTCGGTCGCCTGATTCAGCCAGAAAAAGAAATCGGGCAGGTCGAACTCGCAGGTGCCACCCGGAATGGCGCTGCGATGTTTGATCGCGGACAGGAATTCCGAATCCTTCAACCCCGCAAGGTAGTTGGAGCCGCAGGCGACCAGATCCGCGCGCAGGCGCAGCAGGTTGCTCATCACCGTTCTCAAACGCGCCGAGTCGACCCCCGGCTTGCTCTGGAACACGTTGAGCTGCGCGAGGTGGCGCTCGAGTTCCTTCTGCACGTCGGCACGCACGTCGCCGCGCGCCGCGATGGCGAGGATGTCGAGCAGGCTGCCCATGGCGGCGCGGCTGCCCCACTGGCTCTGCATCTCGTTGTGATACAGCGCCTGGCTATAGAGGAAATCGAGGCGCAGGAACGTGCGCATCCGCTCGTTGAGCGGCTGCTCGAAAATCAGCGGCGCGGCGGCGGGCGCGCTCGTGGGTTGAATCTGGGCCTCTTCGGACATCGCCGTATTCTGCGCGTGCCCGCCCTCCGGCGTAAACCGCGCAGATTCCCCTCGTTCGTCGTCCGTATTCATGTCGCGACCTTATCCGATTGCGCGCGGCTTGCGGCCACGTATTGCCGGTGCAGTTTTTCGACCTGGTCGCGCAGGGCGGCAACGTCGCTGTCATTGCGGATGACATCGTCGGCCACGGCAAGGCGCTCCGCGCGTGTGGCCTGCGCTCCGAGCATGCGCTGCGCCTCCGCCCGGGTGGTGCCGTCACGCGCCTGCAGGCGGGCGAGCTGCACTTCGGGGTCGCAGTCCACCACCAGTACGCGATCGAATCGCTTGGCGCCCGCGGTCTCCACCAGCAGTGGAATCGCGACCACCGCGTAGGGCCCCTTGGCCGCTGCGCTGCGCGCGTCGGTCAGCTCGCGAATCGCGGGATGGGTGAGTTGTTCCAGCCACAGGCGCTCGGCGGGGTCGGCAAAGACGCGCGTGCGCAACGCGCGCCGGTCGAGGCTGCCGTCCGTGGCGAGTATTGCGGCGCCGAAATGCGCCGCGATTTTCGGCAGCAGGGGCGAACCCGGCGCCACCACTTCGCGCGCGAGCTGGTCGGTGTCGACGATGGCCGCGCCGAGGGCTTCGAAGAGATTCGCGACGGTGGTTTTGCCACAGGCAATTCCCCCGGTGAGTCCCACCCTGAACCCGCGAGTCATGCGTTCAGCCGGTGAAGAAGAACGGGAAGTAACGCGCCATGAACGAGTGGCCGCCCACCAGCGCCAGCCAGCCCGCGACCGCGAGGAACGGCCCGAACGCGAGCTGCATGTCCTTGCCCTTTTTCTGGCGAATCATGATGACCACTCCGAAAATCGCGCCGACGCCGGACGCGAGCACGATGATCGGCAGCAACATCGACCAACCCAGCCAGGCGCCGAGCGCGGCGAACAACTTGAAGTCGCCATATCCCATGCCCTCCTTGCCGGTGAGCAGTTTGAACGCCCAGTAGACGGCCCACAGGCTGAGGTAGCCGGCCACGGCGCCGATGATGCTGTCGGCCGGGCCTACCGGGTCGGCGCCCGCGCCCCATGCCGGGTGCCACAGGCTCACGATCAAGCCCAGCCACAACAGTGGATAGGTGAGCTGGTCGGGCAGGTACTGCGTGTCGAAGTCGATCATCGTGAGCGCGATCAAAAGCCAGGTGAACGCGAGCGCGGCCAGGGCGAGCCCGCCGTAACCGAAGTGCCAGGCGATGAACCCCGAGAGCGCGCCGGTAGCTAGCTCGACCGCCGGGTATCGCATGCTGATGGGAGAGCGGCAGTTCGCGCATTTGCCACCCAGCAAGAGCCAGCTCACCACCGGCACGTTCTGCAACGCGGTGATCGGTGCCTTGCAGTGCGGGCAAGCCGATCGCGGCACGACGAGGTTGAACGCGGGCGGTGCGGAGGGCGCAGTCTCGACCAGCGCCTCGGGGGCCGCGGCTGCCGGCGCAGCCGGATCCACCGGTGCGGCCGCAACAGCGCCATGCAGCAGCGCATCGCATTCGGCGCGCAGTTCGTTGTCCATCATGATCGGAACGCGATAGATCACGACGTTGAGAAAGCTGCCGACCATCAGCCCGAGCGCGGCGCAGCAGCCGATGAACAGGGCGGGGCTCGCCGCCAGCGCGTTGAAGAACTCCATAAGGCCGTGCGTCTCGTTAAAAAGAAACGCCGCGGGATGAGCGCGGCGTTTCGGGTCTGACAGCGTCGAGTGGCTTACACCACGGCGCCCAGTTTGAAGATAGGCAGGTACATCGCGATGACCAGGCCGCCGACCAGCACGCCGAGGATAGCCATGATGAGCGGCTCGAGCAGCGAAGACATGCTGTCCACCGCGTTGTCGACTTCCGCTTCGTAGAACGTGGCGACCTTGCCGGACATGGCATCGAGCGCGCCCGCTTCTTCACCGACCGCGATCATCTGGATGACCATGTTCGGGAACAAGCCGGTGTTTTCCATCGCGCGTTGCAGGCGCTGACCGGTGGCGACTTCATCGCGCATCTTGAGCACGGCATTCTCGAACACGATGTTGCCGGTGGCGCCGGCGACCGACTCGAGCGCTTCGACCAGCGGCACACCGGCCGCGAACATGGTGGACAAGGTTCGCGCGAAGCGCGCGACGGAGGACTTGAACATGATGGGCCCGATGATCGGGAATTTGAGCATTACGCGATCGAGGACCTCGCGCATCGCCTTGGAGCGCTTGTGAAAGTAGATGAACGTCCAGCCGGCACCGGCGACGACGATGGCGACGAAGATGCCGTTGTCCTGCAAGGCGCGCGACATGTTGATGACGAACTGGGTAAACGCGGGCAAATCGGCGCCGAATCCCTTGAACAGCGACTCGAACTGCGGAATCACGAAGATGAGCAGGATCACCGTCACCACGACCGCCACGACCATGACGGCCGCCGGATAGAACAACGCCTTCTTCACCTTCTTCTTGAGGGCTTCGGTCTTTTCCTTGTAGGTCGCGATCTTGTCGAGCAGCGTCTCGAGCGCACCGGCCTGTTCGCCCGCTTCGACGAGGTTGACGAACAGATCGTCGAAGTGGAGGGGATGTTTGGCCAGCGCTTCGTGCAGCGAAGTGCCGCCTTCGACATCCGCCTTGATGTCGAGGATCAGTTTCTGCATGGCAGGCTTGTCATTGCCGTTGCCGACGATCTCGAAAGACTGCACCAGCGGAATACCCGCCGCGAGCATGGTGGCGAGCTGGCGGCTGAACACCGCGATGTCTTCTGCCTTGACCCTGCCACCGCCGCGGAAAGCCTGCGACTGCTTCTTGATGCGGCTGACGGCAATGCCCTGGCGGCGCAGATCGGCGCGCAGCGCGGCTTCATCGGGCGCGAGACTCTTGCCCGTGATGCGATTGCCTTTCTTGTCCATTCCGGACCATGCGTAAGGGGTGTCGCGCTTTACGCCTTTTCCGCCCTGAGTTGCTACCGCCGTTGCCATGAGTTGCAGATCCTTATTCGATCGTGACGCTGTTGACTTCTTCGAGACTGGTCAAGCCCTGCCTGACCTTCTCGAGTCCCGCGCGGCGCAGATCCCACACGCCTTCCTTCGCAGCCTGGTCGGAGATGTCGATGGCATTGCCGCCTTCCATGATGATGCGGCCGATCGCTTCGGTAACCGGCATCACTTGGTAAATGCCGCAGCGGCCCTTGTAACCGTCGCTGCAGGCCGAGCAGCCCTTGGCGCCATAAATCTTGATGCCGGCTTTGACGTCGGCTTCCTGGAAACCTTCCTTGAGCAGCGCTTCCGCGGGCACATCCACGATGACCTTGCACTGCGAGCACAACTTGCGCGCGAGACGCTGCGCGATGATCAGGCTGACCGACGTCGCGATCGCGTAGGGCTTTACGCCCATGTCGACCAGGCGCGTGAGAGTTTGCGGGGCGTCGTTCGTGTGCAGCGTGGACATCACCAAGTGTCCGGTCTGCGCGGCCTTGATGGCGATCTCCGCCGTTTCGAGATCGCGGATTTCGCCGACCATGACGACGTCGGGATCCTGGCGCAGGAACGCGCGCAGCGCGCTCGCGAAGGTGAGGCCCACCTTGTTGTTGACGTTTACCTGGTTGACGCCGGGCAGATTGATTTCGGCCGGATCCTCCGCGGTCGAAATGTTGGTGTCTTCGCGGTTGAGGATGTTGAGGCCGGTGTACAGCGACACGGTCTTGCCCGAGCCCGTGGGGCCCGTGACGAGGATCATGCCCTGCGGCTTGGCGAGGTTCTTGAGGTAGATCTCGCGCTGGAACGGTTCGTAGCCCAGCGCATCGATGCCGAGCATCGCCGAGGACGGATCGAGAATACGGCAGACGATCTTCTCGCCGAACAGGGTGGGGCAGGAGCTCACGCGAAAGTCGATGGCGCGAGTCTTCGAAAGCTTCATCTTGATGCGGCCGTCCTGCGGCACGCGGCGCTCGGCGATGTCGAGACGCGACATGACCTTCAGACGCGCGGAGAGCTTCATCGCGAGCTGCACCGGCGGCTGGGCAACTTCTTTCAGCACGCCGTCGATGCGCAGACGGATGCGGTACATCTTTTCGTACGGCTCGAAGTGGATGTCCGAGGCGCCGCGGCGAATGGCATCCAACAGCAGTTTGTTGACGAACCGCACGATGGGCGCGTCTTCGATGTCGTCGCGCGAGACGCCGGCGCCTTCGACATCGTCGTCGCCGCCGGAAACGTCGAGATTTTCGAGGTCGAAGCCGCTCTCGTCGTCGACGAGATTCGGCATCGCCGTGTCGGCCTGCTCGACCGCCTTGTCGATGGCCTTCTGCAGCTTGTCGTCTTCGACGACTACCGCTTCTATTCCCAAGCCGGTCTGGAACTTGATCTCATCGATCGCGTGCAGGTTGGTGGGATCGGCGACGGCGAGGAACAGGCGTTTGCCGCGGCGATAGAGCGGCAGGCAGCGGTGCTTCTGGACTAGTTTGTCCTGCACCAGCTTGATGGTGTCGAGGTCGACCTGGTGAGCATCGAGATCGTAGAGCGGGACGCCGAACTCCGCCGAGGCGGCGATGGCGATGTCGCGCGCTTTTGCGGCACCCGCGGCAATGAGCTGCGTGACGAAGCTGGACTTGCGGTCCTTGGCTGCCTGCAGAGCGCTGAGCATGGCCGATTCTTCGACCACGCCGTCCTGCACGAGCCTTTGCGGCAAGCCGCCAAGGCCCGAGCGATTGGCGCCGCCGAGCGCTAGAGATGCGTTGTCATTCATGCGGTTACGTGCAAGCGAATACCCGCTGGGGTCCGTAGTCTACTCAAGGACCGGGGTCAGGCAATTGTTAAATCTGGGCTCAATGGTCGCATACGCGGCCAGCGCCTCGCGTGACCGGACTCCCAAAAGAAGAAGCCCCTCCGGAGAGGGGCTTCCATATCAACTCAAACGTATCGACCGGATTAACCGCCCTTGCGGCAAACCTGGGGCAGATACTTCTGATCAACCGTGCCGGCAGCCGGCGTACCCGCCGTGATGCCCGAGGGCGTGTTGTGGTCGCCGCAGATCCAGGCCACGTCGCCGTTCACGCTGGTTCCCGGGGTCAGGATGATCGTCTTGCCAGCCGAAATCTTCGTGTTCGCCTGCTTGCCGTACGCAACCGTGATGACGCCGTTGAGGACGGTCACGCTCGCAACGTACTTGCCGCTGATGTCCGTCGGGGCGCCGATGCCCGCTTCGGTGTTGTTGGCCGGGAATGAACCTTTGTTCGCATACACTTCAGCGACCGAAGCCTTGGCGGGGGCCGCCAGGTTCAAGCCTTCCGTGACCTGCGAGCGGATCGTGTAATCCTGGTAGGCCGGGATCGCGATCGCCGCGAGGATGCCGATGATGGCGACCACGATCATCAGTTCGATGAGCGTGAAGCCTTTTTGGGTTGCCTTGATCATTCGTGAAACTCCTAACAATTGAAAATTTTGGTGAGACCGGCGTCACCAGCGCTAAGCCGGTCCGCTGCGGGGGATGATGCAAGCGCGGTGCCAGCGGCGCTGTGCGCCAAGTCACTGAAAAGGCACCGATCTTTCGCCGTTTTCCATAAACGTTCTCCGCCAGAAGTGACGAATTTGGTCACTTAGTGACGCTGCTGGGAATTGTTCGCTGGGGAATGGCGACAGCGGCCGCGGCGACGGGCAGGCGCTGCTCCAATACGTTGCCGAATTCCTGCTGCAAGGCGATCCACAACGCGCGCAGTTCCGGCTCGTCGGATCCGGGCTCCCCGAATAGCTGGCGTGGTTCTCCGCCCGCGAGTGCGATGGCGAGATAGTCGTAGCCGCCGGCGGTCATTCTCGGAAAGGCACCGATCAGGTGTTGCTCGCCGATGGCCGCGTACTGGCGGTTGAACAGCAGCTTGCCGAGCAATGAGCGCTTCACCGTGATGCGGTCGCTGACGCGATCGACGTCGTAGACGCGCAGGGCATCCCGGACCTTGCTGGTCGAGACTTTTCCGTCCTGCGTCGCGAATCCCGGCGGCAACTGGTACTCAGTCTCCGTGAAACGGATGCGTCCCGTGAAACCTTGCGCGGCGCCCGCCGTTCCCGCGATCAGCGGCACCAGCGAACGGCCGTCGAAATGCGCCGAGGTCTGGACGCCGAGCGTTTCCACCAGTGTCGGCGCGATGTCTTCGAACGACACCGGCGCGGCGATTTCCTGGCCGGTGTGCACGGAACTGTCGTAGTGGCGCATGCCAAGCACGATCCGGTATTGATGCGCGCTGAGTACCGTCGTGCCGTGTCCCCAGACGGGATCGATGCCAAGGGCATGCACCAGCGGATCGCCATCCGGCACCAGGGCCTGGTGAGGCGCCTCGAAGGACTCGCCGTGATCCGAGTACACGACGACGATGGCGTTCTCGAGCGCGCCCCTGGCAGCGAGCAGCGCGAGGATGTCCCCCAGTTGTTGATCGACACGCCGCGCCGCGTCCAGGTAGTAAGGCGGCCAGCGCGCGCCGGAATCCGCTTGCCGGACCGGCGAGTCGGCCCATACGTACGGCCAATGGGACAGGGCCAGGTGGACGTTGAAGAACAGCGGCTGACGCACGGCCAGCTCGTCTTCGATTCGCTCCACGAATACGTCGGGGTCGTAGATCTTCGAGACGCCGCGGTTGCCATGCACGTGGGGAAACAGCCAGCCACCGACACGCGTGTTGACCAGCATATTGGTGACCGGTGTATCCGCGAACTTTTCGATCAGGAATTCCGACGCACCGATCGGCGGCGTGATCGTCTGCGCGAATCCGAATGATGCGTCGATGTTCGAAAAGCGCACTTCGTCCGTGGCGTAGGCCGTGTGATAGCCGGCGCGCGAGAGCACGCGCGGCAGCGATTCGCGGTCGTCGACGAGACCGCGCGGCAGCAGGTTCATCACAGCGCCAGTCTGGTGCGGCCGCCGACCCGTGAGCATCGCGCACAGCGAGGAGAAGGTGCGCGCCAGCGGCGTCATGGCGTTCGAGAACCGCGTGCCTTCCTTCAGGAACGCTTCGAGATGCGGCGTCACGTGCGGCGAGGTCTGCTCGTCGAGCAGGTCCGAGCGCAGCGAATCGAGCCCGATCAGGATGACGTTGGGTTGCGCGGACGGTGCGGCGGCGTGCGTGGGCAGGATGGCGTGCGCGCTGACCGCGACGTACGCGACGCCCGCCGCGGCCAATGCCGCATAACCCCGGCGCGTCACGCGCCCGCCGGCGAGATGCCAGCGCGCGGCCGCTGTCAGCGCGGTGATCGCGGCGGCGGCGAGCACGGCGATCCAGAGCGCATTCCCGAGGGGAATGCCGAGAAAACTCTTCGTCATGAGTTCCGCGTAAGGTTCGCCCAGCGAGCTCCTCACGAAGGTGACGGCGTTTTTTGCCAGCACGCCCGCGGTCAGCAGGAGGAACCACAAGAGCACGTGCTGGCGGCGCTCGGATCGCGCGGACCGCCACGCGCGCGCTGAAAGGACGCCGATCGTCCACACCGCGATCCCGTAGAGCACGTGCACCAGCAGCACGGCAAGCGCGAAATACACCAGGTTGTAGCTGAGGGTGGTGCCCCAGACCCGTCCCGCAAAAACCGAATCGAGCACGTCGTCGCTGAATGCGACCGACTGCGAATCGCCCGCGATGCGTAGATAGGAGGTGACGAGCAGCAGCAGCGCCATCAATTGCGCGTTCAACAGGCTGCCGTGCCAGCGCGGTCGGGTCGGATTCATTTGATGTGACTTATATCATCGACCCTGGGGCCGACCCTACGGCGCGACCGTGTGTGCTGCACAAAGCCGGCGGCTCGGTTCAGGGCCTGGCGGCTGGAGGCGCGCTGCGCTGCGGTTCGGCCAGGCGCTGGAAGGCCGCCGCCCAAACAAGTCTCAATGGCAGGATGTTTGGCACGTTGTCGGTGAAAAATGTCTGCTCCTGCCCCAGCAACGCGGCCAGCGTCCGATCGTCGTGGTTGCCCAGGAGACTGGCGGTGACCGCCGCCAGGACTTCCGCGTGGATCTCGATCGACGACGTCCTGGCGTCGTGCAGGAGCCGCGAGCCGCGCTCGACGATCGCCGCCCGATCCCGCAGCGCGAGCGCGTGGAGAAACTCGACCTGCAGGCGCGAGTCATCGGACAGCTGCGCAAAGCAGGGACTCGACTGGATGGACCGCCACAGCGCTTGCAGGTTTTCGACCGGAAGATAGGGCGTAGTGCTCGCGGCCATCGACCGCACCGATTCCGCCCAGGCCTCGCCGGCGCCCTCCCTCGTGCACACGGCGGCCGGACTCCCGATGACCAGGATTTCGCCAGCCGCGCCGGCGGGCAACGCGCTCAAACCCCCGTTGACGAAGCCTGCGATCCGGTCCAGCGCCTGTTGCGCCGAAGTCTGGCGAAACAGGAATTGCTTGGCCGAAGAACGGATCGGTGTGGTGACCAGTGCTGGCTCGCCCATGAGATCGAGGACCGGCACCGCATAACTCTTGAGCTGGCTGAGCAGCGTGGCGTTGCGCCGCAGATAACGCATCTTTGGCGCCGTCTGATCGACGAAGGGAAAGAAGTCCGAATTGCGCGGCACCGGGTACGAAGCGAACAGCGGCTGCAGCGACTGGCTGCCGCCGATACGCCGGATTTCGAGGTCGGCGAGCGTCTCGACGCCGACCCTGCGCAGTTCGCCCGCCAGCACGCCTTGCAGCACTTCCGGGCGCAGCGGCGGAACCGGTCCATCCGCCGACGCGACGATCAGGATGTTCGCATCGTCCGCGTTGTAGATCGTGTAATCGGGGAAGTGCGCCGACAACGCCTTGATGATCGATGCGATCACCGTGACGTCGGTTTCGTACACTTGCACCCACTGCACCAGCAGGCCGTTCTTCGCGAGGTAACGTTTGATGTGTGAGTAGAACTCGTCCGAGAACAGGCTCGCGACTCCGCTCACCCACGGATTCGACGGCTCCGAGATGATGAGGTCGTAGGGTTCCCTCGTGGTGGCGAAGTAGGTCTTCGCGTCCTCGAAGCGGATGTGGCTGCGTGGGTCGTCGAAGAGGTTCGACACTCGTGGCCCGAAACCGACGCGGGCCGCTTCGACGACGGCGGGTTCGATCTCGATGGAATCGAGGGTTTCGACTTCCTTCGACGTCAGGATCACGTGCGACGTCATCCCCGAGCCGATGCCGATGTTCGCCACGCGTTTCGGATCCGGGTGAATCGCGAGCGGCAGCGCGCCCAGCAAGGCCATCGTGATCTCGTCGTAGTCGCCCGGACCCGGACCCATGTTGACGGCCGCATCGGTTTTGCCGTTGGTCGCGATGAAGACGACATCGCCTTCGCGGGTGAGTGAAATCGTCGCGGTCTTGCCGTCGCGCAGAAAGAAAACCTTCGCATCCGCCGGCAGCTCTGCCTGGCCGCTGCGGTACACACCCGATGCCATGCGGGTCGGATCGAGGCGGACCCCGACGGCGATGACCACGACCACGAGCAGGCTGGCAGCCAGCGCCATCCAGGTACCGCGCGTGCGTTGACCACGCGTCAGGAACAGGAGCGCGATCGCGGCCTGCATCAGTGCCGCGGTGATCACGGCACCCTTGGTTCCCACGACCGGCAGCAGCAGGTGGATCGCGAGCAACACACCGACGATGGCGCCGACGGTGTTGGCCGCGTACACCTTGCCGATGGCCTGTTCGCCGGAGCCGGCGTTCATCAGGTAGTGCGTCATGACGGGCAGCGTCATTCCCGCCACGATGGTGGTCGGAATCATCAGCGCCGCGGCGATGACGTGACTGACGATATTGAAGCCGACGTACCCGGCGTCGCTGGTCGTGAAGGTGCGCAGCGTCGTGGCCATGACGTCGAACGAGAAGCCGTACGCCGGCAGCGTCAGCGCTCCCAGGATGGCCATCAGCGCGAACATCACGGCGAGCGTGCGCGGCGCATCGACGAGGGTGCCGATGCGGCGGCGAATCCACAGTCCGCCGAGCGCCAGTCCCAGGATGAACGCGCTCAGCATCAATTCGAACGCATGGGTGGAGCTGCCGAGCACCAGGCTCAGCATGCGGATCCAGGCGATCTCGTAGACGAATGCCGAGAGTCCGGCGAGGAACGCGGCGGCGAAGACCCAGCGCGCGACGGCGACCGCCCGTTCCGAAATCGGCGGGGACGGCGGAGCGGCGACGTTCTCGTCCCGCGCCAGCGCCCACACCAACAAGGCCAGCAACACGTTCAGCAGGCCCGCGGTCATCACCGTGCCAGGCAGTCCGACGGCGCCGATCAGCCAGAAGCCGCTCGCCAGTACTCCCAACGCCGCACCGAGGCTGTTGGTGAAGTACAGCATCGCCAGCGTTTCTCCCGACTTTTCGGGAAAGCGCCGGATGACGCCGCTGCTGATGAGCGGGAAGGTGGTGCCTAACAGGATGGACTGCGGCAGGATCAGGAGCGCCGCGAGCGTCCACTTGACGGCCGCGATCGATCCGGCGCCATCCATCGCGGGGATCGCGGTATCGAAGGCGAATGCCGTGGTGCCGAGGTACACCTTGTGAAACACGAGCGCGAGCAGTCCGGTGAGCAGTTCGACCGCGGCATAAGCCACCAGCAGGTTCCTGATCCTGGCGGTCGAGCGCGCGACCAGCCACGCGCCGAGCGCCATGCCTCCCATGAAGATGGCGAGCACCAGCGTCTGCGCGTAGGCGGCGTGGCCGAGGAAGAGCTTGAGATAGTGCGACCAGATGGACTCGTAGATGAGTCCGGAGAACCCCGAGATCGTGAAGATCGCAAACAGCCCGCGGCGGCTGAGACCTGGCTTATGCATCGCGCGTGCTCGATAGGTAGAAGGTCGAAGGCGTCACGTTGAGATCACTCGATCTCCAGCTTCCGGATCTTGTAGCGTAATGCGCGGTAGGTGACGCCGAGTAGTTTGGCGGCGGCGGTCTTGTTGTAACGCGTCTGCTCGAGCGCCTTGACGATGGCGTCGCGCTCCAGGTGTTCGAGCTGGTCATTGAGCACGTTCGCGCTCTCGGCGCGCGGCGCGGGCGCGCCGGCCGGATGCGGCGCGGCGGCGCGTGGTTCGGCGCGCAAGCGGATGTGTTCGGCCTCGACGGTGCCGCTGCCGCTGAGCGTGACGGCGCGCTCCAGCACGTTCTCGAGCTCGCGCACGTTGCCGGGGAAATCGTAATTCTCGAGCGCCCGCCAGGCTTCTTCGCTCAGCGAGAGGCCGGCGAGCTCGGAGCGCTTCTCCAGGCGCACCAGGATTCCCTCGGCCAGCGGACGGATGTCGTTGCGCCGCTCGCGCAGCGGCGGCACGCGCAGCTCGATCACGTTGATGCGGTAAAAAAGGTCTTCGCGGAATTTCGCTTCGGCCACCAGCTCGCCGAGATTCTTGTGCGTGGCCGAGAGCACGCGCACGTCGATCGGCGTCTCACGCTGCTCGCCCACGGGGCGCACGGATTTTTCCTGGATCACGCGCAGCAGCTTGACCTGCATGTGCAGCGGCAGGTCGGCCACTTCGTCGAGAAACAGCGTGCCGCCTTCGGCGGATTGAAAGAGCCCGGTCTTGTCGGCCACGGCGCCGGTGAAGCTGCCGCGCTTGTGGCCGAAGAATTCGCTCTCCATGAGCTCCGATGGAATCGCGCCGCAGTTCACCGCGACGAAGGCGCCTTCCCCGCGCGGGCCCGACGCATGGATCATGCGCGCGACCAGTTCCTTGCCGGTGCCGGATTCGCCCGAGATGTGCACCGGCGCCTGGCTGCGCGCCACGCGCTGGATCATCTCGCGCAGGCGATCCATCGACGGGGTGCGACCGATCAGCTGCACGCCCTGGCGCTGGGTGCTGGTCCGGTCGTGGGAGGCGGAAAGCTTGAGCGCCGTCGAGACGATGCGCCGCAGCACGCCGAGATCGAGCGGTTTGGAGACGAAATCGAAGGCGCCGAGTTTGAGCGCGCGCACCGCGGATTCCACGTTGCCGTGCGCCGTGATCACCGCACAGGGCACGCCGGGGCAATTGACCGACATCCACTCCAGCAGATCGAGCCCGTCACCATCGGGCAGGCGCATGTCGGTGAGACACAGGTCGAACGACTGGGCCTTGAGCAGCTTTTTCGCGCTCGTCACGTCGCCGGCGGACTGCGTCGCCAGCTGCATGCGCGACAGCGTGAGCGAAACGAGTTCCACCAGGTCCGGTTCATCGTCGACGACGAGTACGAGCGGTTGCGCCACGACGTTGCTCTACGCCACCCAGCGCTCGGGATCGCGGAACACGATGCGGAACACACTGCCGCCACTGGTGCGCGGCTCATATAGAAGAGTGGCGCCGTTGGTCTGTGCCAGCTCTCGCGACAGGAACAGGCCGAGGCCGGTGCCGCGCGAATTTCCCGTGAAAAAGGGTTCGAAGATCCGTTCGCGATGTTGCGCGGGAATGCCCGCCCCGCGATCCGCGACTTCGAGAAACGGCCGCGCCGTGGAGGCCAGGCGTCCAATGCGCAGCTCGATCGTATCGGTGCCCGGCTCGGTCGAGCCGTACTTCACGGCGTTTTCGCACAGGTTCCAGACGATCTGCCGCAGCTGCGACGGGTCCACCTGCACCTCGACGTCACCCAGGAGCGCGGACATCGCGAGCCGCGCGGGGGGAATCTGCATGGTGGCGCAGAATTCGTCGCGGAACCCGGCGAGCCAGGACGCGAGCACGACGCGCTCGGGGCGCGAATTTTCACGGCGCGCCATCGACATCACGTTTTCGATGATCTGGCGCACGCGATCGCCGTTGGTGCGCACGATTTCGGTCAGACGCTTGTCTTCGTCCGAGAGGGAGGCGGATTCGCCGAGCAATTGCGCGGCATGGCTCATCGCGCCGACCGGATTGCGGATTTCATGCGCGATGCTGGCCGACAAACGTCCCAGCCCCGCGAGCTTGGACTGCTGGATCTTCGCGGCCAGCAGCTCCGTGTCTTCGAGGAACACGATGACCGGAGACGGCTCGGAGCCGCCGAGGGAGGCGAAATGCGGCTGGACCACGTGCCCGCCATCGGCGCCGACGAAGGTCTGCGCCGGCGCGGCCGGCGCCGCGGTGCGCGCGCGCCAGGTTTCGAGTAGATAGAGAAGCTGCGGCGAAGCTTCGCCGAGCAGCGCGCCTGGATACGCGCTCGTGTCGCCGAGCAACTGCGCGGCGGTTTCGTTGATCAGGCGGATGCGGTTTTCGTGGTCGACGACCACGATGCTTTCGCGCAGGTGCTGCACGATGTACTGCGACAACTGCGCGAGATTGGCGAGGTCGACCTGCTGGCGCCGCACGGTGGCTTCGCTATCGCGCAAGCGGCGCGCAAGCGGCCACGCAAGCAGCGCCACCAGGAACACGATGCCACCCAGGATGCCGGTGGCTGGGTAGTCGACTGAATCCGCGGTGCCGGTGACGTGCCCGCCTATCTGCTGGGCAAACAGCGCCAGCGTCGCGAGCGCGGCCAGCACGAAGGCGTCGCGGTTGTCGGCCAGCAACGCCATGGCGCCCACCGGGACCACGAACAGGATACCGATGCCGCTGGCGACACCGCCGCTGGCGAACATGAGCAGGCTGATCGCGACTGCATCCACCATCGCATGCACGAACGTCGTGGCGCGCAGATTCGGCAGCAGGCGGCGGCCGCCGGAGACGATCGCGATACCGGCGGCGAAATAGACCAGGCAGGTCCAAAGGAACAGGTCCGGCCGCGCCTCGCCGAGCGTGCTGCTCGAGCCGGCGAACGCAAACAGTGCATACAGCGACGGCGGAACCAGCAGGCGGTACAGATTGACCAGCCCAATGACGCGCCAGGCTAGATCGGTCGGAGCGGTAGGAGCGACGGCAAGCGACATCGGTCGGGACTGTAGCAGACAGAAGCAGTTGCAGCGCACAGTCCAACTGGCGACTGCAGCACGATTCCGGGAGAATACCGGCTCTTTTTCCCTACAAGTTCGGGGCCTATGAATCTCCACGAGTACCAGTCAAAAGAAGTTTTCCGCGAGTTCGGAATTCCCGTCCCGTCAGGCTTCGCCGCAAAGAGCGCCGACGAGGCGGTCGCCGCCGCGGAGAAACTCGGCGGCACGTTGTGGGTGGTCAAGGCCCAGGTGCACGCGGGCGGCCGCGGCAAGGCCGGCGGCGTCAAGCTGGCCCGCGATCTCGATACCGTGCGCGCCGCGACCACCGAGATGCTCGGGCAGCGCCTGGTGACCAAACAAACAGGCCCCGAAGGCCTGCCCATCGAAACCGTGTACGTCGAGTCGGGCTCCGACATCGACCGCGAGATCTATCTGTCGCTCACGCTCAATCGCGAGCGGGGCCGCGTGGCGGTCATCGCCTCGGCGGCGGGCGGCATGGACATCGAAGAAGTCGCCGAACACTCGCCGGAGAAGATCCTGCGCGTCGACATCAACCCGGCGGCCGGACTGCAGGCATACCAGTGCCGCAAGCTGGCCTTCGGCCTGGGATTCAAAGGCCCGCAGATCGGCAAATTCCAGTCGATTCTCATGGCCCTGTACCGCATCTATCTCGAACGCGATGCGGCGTTGCTGGAAGTGAATCCGCTCATCGTCACGAAGGCCGGCGAACTGGTTGCGCTCGACGCCAAGATCAACATCGACGCCAACGCGGTGTTCCGCCAGAAGGCGCTCGCCGCCCTGCGCGATCCTTCGCAGGAAGACCCGATCGAGCGCCAGGCGAGCGAACACGACCTCAACTACGTCTCGCTCGACGGCGACATCGCCTGCATGGTCAATGGCGCCGGCCTCGCGATGGCCACGATGGACCTCATCAAGCTGCACGGCGGCAATCCGGCCAACTTTCTCGACGTGGGCGGTGGCGCCACCGCCGAGCGCGTGACCGCGGCCTTCAAGCTCATCCTGTCTAACAAGAAGGTGCGCGCGATCCTGGTCAACATCTTCGGCGGCATCGTGCGCTGCGACCTGATTGCCGAGGGCGTGATGATCGCGGTCAAGCAGGTGGGCGTCGCCGTGCCCGTCATCGTGCGCCTCGAGGGCACGAACGCCGAACAGGCCCGCGAGATGCTGGCGCACAGCGCGCTCGCCATCACGCCGGCCACCGACTTGACCGACGCCGCCAAGAAGGCGGTATCGCTCGCCGCCAACGGAAAGAAGTAAGACATGAGCATTCTCGTCAACAAGAACACGCGCGTCATCGTCCAGGGCTTCACGGGCCAGCAGGGCACGTTCCATACCGAGCAGAGCATCAAGTACGGCACGAAAGTGGTCGGTGGTGTCACGCCCGGCCGCGGCGGTGAAAAGCACCTCAATCTGCCGGTGTTCGACACGGTGGCGGACGCGGTCAAACAAACCGGCGCCACGGCCAGTGTCATCTACGTGCCGGCGCCGTTTGCCGCCGACGCGATTCTCGAAGCCAGCGACGCCGGCATCGATCTCGTGGTGTGCATCACGGAAGGCATTCCGATCAACGACATGGTGCGCGTGAAAGCCACGCTAGCAGGCACAGGTACGCGCCTCATCGGGCCCAACTGCCCGGGCATCATCACGCCGGGCGAATGCAAGATCGGCATCATGCCGGGCTTCATCCACAAGAAGGGCCGCGTCGGCATCGTGTCGCGCTCGGGCACGCTCACGTACGAAGCCGTGTTCCAGACCACCAACAAGGGGCTCGGACAGAGCACCTGCGTCGGTATCGGCGGCGATCCGGTGCGCGGCATGAACTTCGTCGACGTGCTGGAGCTCTTTGAAAGAGATCCGCAGACCGAAGGGATCATCATGGTCGGAGAGATTGGTGGCACGGACGAAGAAGCGGCGGCGGATTTCATCCACAAATACGTCACGAAGCCCGTGGTCGCGTATATCGCGGGCGTCACCGCGCCGGCGGGCAAGCGCATGGGCCACGCTGGTGCCGTCATCGCGGGCGGGAAGGGCACGGCGGCCGACAAATTCCGCGCGTTGGACAAGGCCGGCGCGCGCACCGTCAAGTCACCGGCCGATCTCGGCAAGGCCATGGCCGAACAACTGGCCAAGCGGCGCGCCAAGCCGCTCAAGCGTCCGGTAGGTCCGAACGTGCTCATCATCGAGCAGCGCACGAAGAAGACCGTGAAGAAACCGGCCGCGAAGAAGCGCGCTGCGAAGAAGGCCGTGCCGAAAAAGGCCGCGAAGAAGAAATCGAAGACAGCGCGGCGCGCGAAATAACGCGCGGCCGCGATGGCATCGCCTAACAAGCTGCGGATCGCCCTCGGGCAGTTGAACCTGCTCGTGGGCGACATCGCGGGCAATGCGAAACGCATCGTCGCCGCGGCCGAGCGCGCCTGCAGCGAGCTCGACACCGATCTTTTGGTGTTGCCCGAACTCACCTTGTCGGGTTATCCGCCCGAAGACCTGCTGTTCCACCGCGGTTTCCGCGTGCAGGTCGAGAAGGGGCTCGAAACGGTGCGCGGCGCGAAAGCCTCGTGCGGGGTGGTGATCGGCTTCCCGGAATATGCCGGCGCGCAGATCTTCAACTCCGCCGCCCTGATCGAGGGCGGCGAAGTGCGTGCCACGCATCGCAAGAGCGCGCTGCCTAACTACAAGGTGTTCGACGAGAAACGTTACTTCAAGCCGGGCAGCCAGCCGACCGTGGTGGATTTCCGCGGCTTCCGTATCGGTATTCTCGTGTGCGAGGACATCTGGGAGCCCGAACCCGCGCAGCTCGCGCGCTCGGCGGGCGCCGAGATGTTCGTCGTGCTCAACGCCTCGCCGTTCGAGCATCGCAAGCAGGCGAATCGCGAGGACATCGTGCGCCGCTGCGTGAAGGAGCTCGGACTGCCGGTCGTCTACGTGAACATGCTGGGTGGCCAGGACGAACTGGTGTTCGACGGCAACTCGTTCGTCATGGATGGCGCGGGCGCGGTGGTGATGCGCGCGCCGCCATTCGAAGAAGGGCTGTACAGCATCGAGTTCGAGCGCTCGGGCGGCGTGGTGCGCGCGCTTCCGGGTCCAATTGCGCCGGCGCTCGGCGATGCCGAGAGCGTGTATCGCGCGCTGGTGCTCGGCGTGCGCGACTATGTCGGCAAACACGGCTTTCCAGGCGTCGTGATGGGTTTGTCGGGCGGCATCGACTCCGCGTTGACGCTCGCCATCGCCGTGGACGCCTTGGGTGCTTCACACGTCCACGCGGTCATGATGCCGTCGCCGTACACCTCGCAGATGAGTCTCGACGATGCACGCGAGCAGGCCGAGATCCTCGGCGTGAAATACAGCGTGTTGCCCATCGGCGAAATGATGAAGGCCGCCGAGGCGACGTTGCGCGAGGAATTCGCCGGCCGCAAACCTGACACCGCAGAAGAGAACATCCAGTCACGCTGCCGCATGGTGCTGCTCATGGGCATCTCCAACAAGACCGGCAAGATGCTGCTGACCACCGGCAACAAGAGCGAGGTGGCGGTGGGTTACGCCACCCTGTACGGCGACATGGCCGGCGGTTTTGCGCCCATCAAGGATTGCAGCAAGCTGCTGGTGTATCGTCTCGCCGAGTATCGCAACTCAGTGGCGCCGGTGATTCCGCGCCGCGTGATCGATCGCCCGCCGTCCGCCGAGCTGCGGCCCGATCAGAAGGATAGCGACTCGCTGCCTCCCTACGAGGTACTCGATCCGATTCTCGAAGCGTTCATCGAGGAGGATCTTTCAGTGGATGAAATCTGCGCGCGCGGTTTCGACCGCACGACTGTCGGGCGCGTGCTCGATCTGGTGAAACGCAATGAGTACAAGCGCCGCCAGGCGCCGCCGGGAGTGCGCGTGTCGCGCCGCGCATTCGGACGCGATTGGCGCTATCCGATTACCAGTGGGTATAGGAGGTAATGGGGACATTCCTCGTTTCCTAGCAAACGGGGACGTGCCTCAATCGAATCAGCAGCGAATTGTTAGTTTGCGACCACGAGGCGCGTCCCCGTTTGCTAGGAAACGAGGAATGTCCCCATTTCTCAACTAGCCAACCACAACTTCCACCACTTGCGCTTGGGCGCGACCCTCTTCTCCCCCATTTCGCCTTCGAAATTCTGGCGGTACATGGTGCGGGTCTGTGCGGCGAGCTCCTTGAGCTCCATCTTGTCGTAGCAGAAAGCCATGATCTCGAGCGCTTCGCGGACCGCCGGGGCGCCGTCGAATTCCTCGATGGCGACCTTGGAGCGCTGCGCGGCGGCGACGTACGCGCCGCGGCCCACGTAGTAACGCGCGACGGCGATCTCGTAGTCCGCCAGGCGATTGCGCAGGTACACCATGCGCAGGCGCGCATCGTGCGCGTAGTCGCTGTTCGGATATTGCTCGACGACGGTGGCGAAGGCCGTGAACGAACGGCGGGCCTCGCTCGGCGGCCGCTGGTTGAGGTCGACGCGGAACCAGCGCTCGAGGAAGTTGGGCAGGCGCTCGAAGTCGGTCAGGCCCTTGAGGTACCAGGCGTAGTCGATGCGCGGATGGGTCGGATTCTCGCGGATGAAGGTGTCCGCGGCATCGATCGCGGATTCGGACTCGCCGGCACGGTAATAGGCGTAGATGACGTCGAGGCGGGACTGGCGCGACTCGGCCGCGAACGGATAACGGGCCATCAGGGCCTCGTAGATCTTCACGGCCAGCGGGTAGTCACCGGACAACAGGGATTTGTGAGCGCGCTCGTAGACCACCGCGGGGTCGGTCATGGGGCCTTCGGCGCCATCCCGGGTCTTGCAGGCGGACAGGCCCAGGGCCGCAGATATAGATAAGAGTGCCAGGGTACCGGCCGTGCGCAGTGTCATGAAGTGCCGTTTCTCTCGATTGCCGGGTTTTAGAGTTTGAAATGGTCGCCGGACGCGTGAAGTATAGCGGCCCCCAGCAGGCTCGGACCACACGGTTGACCCCCAAGTTCCAGACTCATCGCCTCGAGTTGCCCCTCGAATTCGCCGGCCGGCGCCTCGATCAGGCGCTCGCGCAGCTCCTTCCGCAGTACTCCCGCACCCGCATCCAGCACTGGATCGACGCCGGCGCGGTCCGGGTCAACGGGCTCGTGCCGCGCGCGCGCGATCTCGTGACCGGCGGCGAGACGGCCAGCGTCGAGGCCCGCATCGAGGAGCAGACCGCCATTGCCGCGGAAAAGCTGCCGCTCGACATCGTCCACCAGGACGCGAGCGTGATCGTCTTGAACAAGGCACCCGGCGTGGTCGTGCACCCGGGCGCGGGCAACCGCGAGCACACCTTGCAGAATGCGCTGCTGGCGCACGACGCGAAGTTGCGGCGCGTGCCGCGCGCCGGGCTCGTGCATCGCATCGACAAGGACACCAGCGGGTTGTTAGTCGTGGCGCGTACGCTGGAAGCGCACACCACGCTAACGGCCGCGCTGGCGGCGCACGACATCGAGCGCGAATACCTGGCCGTCTGCACCGGCGCGATGACCGGCGGCGGCAGCGTCGACGAACCCATCGGGCGTCACCGCACACAACGCATCAAGATGGCGGTGCGCGCGGACGGCCGCGAAGCCGTTACTCACTACCGCATCGAAAAGCGTTTCCGCGCGCACACGCTCGCGCGCGTGCAACTCGAAACCGGCCGCACCCACCAGATCCGCGTCCACCTGGCGCACATCGGCTACCCGATCGTCGGCGACCCGGTGTATGGCGGCCGCAAACGCCTGCCGGCCGGCGCCAGCGCCGCGCTGAAAATCGCGCTGGAAGGCTTTCACCGCCAGGCGCTGCACGCGGCGCGGTTGTCGTTCGCGCATCCGAAGACGGGAAAACCGGTTTCATACGAAGCGCCTCTGCCCGCCGATCTCGCCGGCTTGTTGGCGGCGCTGGAACGCGACCGGCGTGAGGCCGGCAAGTGAGCGATGCAGCGCTGCTGACGTTGGAGTGGAACCTGCCCGCGGGCGTGCGCGCGGCATTCACCACGCGATCCGGCGGGGTGAGCGTCACGCCCTGGGATTCCCTCAACCTGGGCGTGCACGTCGGCGACACACCCGGAGCGGTGGCCGTCAATCGCGAACGGCTGCGCGCGCTGCTCGCGCTGCCGGTCGAGCCCTCGTGGCTCGCGCAGGTGCACGGCATCGCCGTCGCGGATCTGGATGTGCAGGCCAGCGCGGTGCCCATCACGGCGGATGCCGCCATCGCGAGCGAGCGCGGCCGCGTCTGCACGATCATGGTCGCGGACTGCCTGCCGGTATTGTTCGCGAGCCGGGACGGCGCGCGCATCGGCGCCGCGCATGCGGGGTGGCGCGGCCTCGCGGCCGGGGTGCTCGAGCATACGGTCGGGGCGCTGGGTGTGCCCGGTGGCGAGCTTGTGGCCTGGCTCGGCCCCGCGATTTCACGCCTGCATTTCGAGGTGGGCGACGAGGTGCGCGCGGCGTTCGTCGGCGGCGATGCGGGCGCGGCTGCGTGCTTCGAGCCGAATGCACGCGGGCGCTGGCAGGCCGATCTCGTGGGCCTCGCACGTCGCCGGCTCGCCGCGCTCGGCATTGCCGACGTAAGCGGTGGTGAGTGGTGCACCTTCACGGATCGCGAACGGTTCTTCTCGCATCGGCGCGATGGCAGAGGCGGCCGCATGGCGGCGTTGATCTGGAAGACCTGACCGGCCGAGAGCGGCATGCGTGTTAGGATTTCCGCCGCTTGAATACCCTGTTCCTCATCATTCTGTGCACGCTGGCCTCCGGCGTGTTGTCGGTGCTTGCGGCCGGCCTGTTCCTGGTATTGCCCGCGAAACAGCGCGAAAACGCGCTGCCGCACCTGGTCAGCTTCGCGACCGGCGCCTTGTTAGGCGCCGCGCTGCTGGCGCTGATCCCGCACGCGGTGCTCGGCGCCGGTACCGATCGCGTGCACGAGGTGGGTATCGCATTGATCGCGGGCATCGCGCTGTTCTTCGTGCTCGAGAAGTTCCTGCTCTGGCGCCATTGTCACGATGATCACTGCGACGAACACACCGTCGCGCAGGGCCATTCCCACGACCGCGCGCGCCTGAAGGCGAGCGGCTCCCTCGTGCTGGTCGGCGACGCGCTGCACAACGTGCTGGATGGCGTGTTGATAGCCGCCGCGTTCCTCACCGACGCGCACCTCGGCATCGTGACGACGGCGGCGATCGCGGCGCACGAGATCCCGCAGGAGGTCGGCAACTTCGCGGTCCTGTTGCATTCGGGCATGTCGCGCGGCCGGGCGCTGGCGCTCAATCTTCTGACCAGCCTCACCGCCGTGATTGGCGGGGTGGTGGGCTTCTTCGCGCTCAAGACGGCGCTGGTGGCGTTGCCGTTCGCACTGGCCGTGGCCGCGGCCAGTCTTCTCTATGTGGCCGTCGCGGACCTCATCCCCGGCCTGCACCGGCGGGTCGACCCGCGCTCCAGCATCACGCAGGTTTTGCTCATTGGCTGCGGTATTGCGATCATCGCCTTCGCCGAAAACCATGCTCACTAAGAAGCTAGGCCAGGGAGACGACGGTGGAGAATCCGCGGGCTGAGAGTCAGCGCACTGCCGACTTCGAGACGGCGATAGGGCCGAACGTCGAGTACTACCTGCCGCGCTTCGAGCAATTCGAGGCTGGCGGCTCCCAGATCGGCTGGCACTGGCCGGCGTTCTTCGCCACGACGCCCTGGTTTCTGTATCGCAAGATGTGGCTGGTCGGCGTCCTCAACCTCGTCTATCCATTCGCGCTGACCTTCTTCTGCGGCATCGCCTTTGCGTTCCTGGCCGGATCGATCCAGGCGAATCCGCTGAGCTTCGCCCTGATATACCTGGTGCTGCTGGCGGCGCCCTGGTTCGTGTTGCCGATGTTCGCCAATGCCATGTACTGGCGGCACGTCGGCAATCTGATCGACAGGATGCCGCGCGCCTTCGCGCAGGACCCCGCAAAGAAACTCACGCGCCTCGAACGCGATGGCGGCACGGGTCTGGCCGCCATGCTCGCCGCGTGCGCCGGCATGGGGCTCTTCTTCATCTTCATCGTCGGCATGCTGGGAGCGATCGCGATTCCCGCCTATCGGGATTACGCGATTCGCGCGCAGGTCACCGAAGGGCTCAATCTCGCAACCCCCGTCAAGGCACAGGTCACCGAGTTCTACGCAAAAAATGGCGTTTGGCCGGATCAAGCCGACCTCAACACCAGGATGCTGGGTGGCAGATATGTCCGATCGGTAGGTGTCGCCGCCGGCAGTGTCGTCATCACCTATGGCAATGCTGCCCACGCCGACCTTTCTTCCCAGCGCCTGATCTTGCTGCCTGGCGTCGATGCCCGCGGTGACATCCACTGGATCTGCGGCGACCACTGGCTCGATGAGGGCGTAACGCCCGCAGACGGCCCGTCGGGTAGCGACCTGGCGGCGAAATACCTGCCCTCGTCCTGTCGTGACGACAGTTTGAGCGCCAGCGGACCTTGAACTTTGCATCGATGGGCGCCACCTTGAGCGCCTATGCGAATGGACAAACTCACCAGCCGATTCCAGTCGGCTCTCTCCGATGCCCAGTCTTTGGCCGTCGGGCGCGACAACCAGTTCATGGAGCCCGCGCACGTCCTCGGGGCGCTGCTCGATCAGCAGGACGGCAGCACACGGCCGCTGCTGGTCAAGGCCGGCGCCAACGTGGCCAAGCTGCGCAAGGACATCGACGCGGCGCTCGACAAGCTGCCGACCGTCCAGGGCACTCCGGGTGACGTACACGTGTCCCAGGACCTAAACCGCCTGCTCAATGTCACCGACAAACTCGCGCAGCAGCGCAAGGACGACTTCATATCGAGCGAGTTGTTCGTGCTCGCCTCGTTCGAAGACAAGAATACCCTCGCCAAACTACTCAAGGACGCCGGCGCGTCGAAGGCCTCGATCGAGAAGGCCATCGAGCAGGTGCGTGGCGGTGAAGCCGTGAACGATCCACAGGCCGAGGAGAAGCGCGGCGCACTCGAGAAGTACACCGTCGATCTGACCGCGCGCGCCGCGAGCGGCAAACTCGATCCGGTCATCGGCCGCGACGACGAGATCCGCCGCACGGTGCAGGTGCTCGCGCGCCGCACCAAGAACAACCCGGTGCTCATCGGCGAGCCCGGTGTCGGCAAGACCGCCATCGTCGAAGGGCTCGCGCAGCGCATCATCAACGGCGAGGTTCCGGAAGGCCTGAAAGGCAAGCGCATTCTGGCGCTCGACATGGGCTCGCTGATCGCGGGCGCGAAATTCCGCGGTGAATTCGAAGAGCGGCTCAAGGGCGTGCTCAACGATCTCGCCAAGCAGGAAGGCCAGGTCATCCTCTTCATCGACGAGTTGCACACCGTGGTCGGCGCGGGCAAGGCCGAAGGCGCCATGGATGCCGGCAACATGCTCAAGCCCGCGCTGGCGCGCGGCGAGCTGCATTGCGTCGGCGCGACGACGCTCGACGAATACCGCAAGTACATCGAGAAGGACGCCGCGCTCGAGCGCCGCTTCCAGAAGGTGCTCGTGAACGAGCCCACGGTCGAAGATACGATCGCGATCCTGCGCGGACTGCAGGAGCGATACGAAGTACACCACAAGGTCGAGATCACCGATCCGGCCATCGTGGCCGCGGCCGTGCTGTCGCATCGCTACATCGCCGACCGGCAGCTGCCCGACAAGGCCATCGACCTGATCGATGAAGCCGGCGCGCGCATCCGCATGGAGATCGACTCCAAGCCCGAAGTGCTCGACAAGCTCGAGCGCCGCATCATCCAGCTCAAGATCGAGCAGGAAGCGCTCAAGCGCGAGAAGGACGAGGCGACGAAGAAGCGTCTCGCCACGCTGCAGGACACGCTGAAGGGCCTCGAGAAGGAATATTCGGACCTCGAGGAAATCTGGAAGAGCGAGAAGGCCTCGCTGCAGGGCGCCGCCACCGTGCGCGAAGAGCAGGAGCAGGCGAAGCTCGACATGGATGCCGCGCGCCGCAAGGGCGACCTCACGCGCGTCGCGCAGATCCAGTACGAAGTGTTGCCCGCGCTCGAGCGCAAGCTCGCGCAGGCCACGATCGCCGAGACCAAGGAAACGCAGCTCGTCCGCAACAAGGTGACGGAAGAGGAAATCGCGGAAGTGGTTTCCAAGTGGACCGGCATCCCCGTCTCGAAGATGCTCGAGGGCGAGAAGGAAAAGCTGCTGCGCATGGAAGATGCGCTCAACAAGCGCGTCGTCGGCCAGGACGAAGCGGTGCACATCGTGTCGAACGCGATCCGCCGTTCGCGCGCCGGCCTGGCCGACCCACGCCGGCCGAATGGATCTTTCCTGTTCCTCGGCCCCACCGGCGTCGGCAAGACCGAGCTGTGCAAGGCGCTGGCGGAATTCCTGTTCGACACCGAAGAGTCGATGGTGCGCATCGACATGTCCGAATACATGGAGAAACATTCCGTGTCACGGCTCATCGGCGCGCCGCCGGGATACGTGGGTTATGACGAGGGCGGTCAGCTGACCGAAGCCGTACGCCGTCGTCCCTATGCCGTGATCTTGTTAGACGAGGTCGAGAAGGCACATCCGGACGTATTCAACGTGTTGCTGCAAGTGCTGGACGACGGTCGATTGACCGATGGCCAGGGCCGCACGGTCGACTTCCGCAACACCGTCATCATCATGACGTCGAACCTCGGTTCAGACGTGATCCAGCAGTTTGCCGGCGAGGGCAACTACGCGAAGATGAAGTCCGCAGTGATGGAAGTGGTGCAGGCCAACTTCCGGCCGGAATTCATCAACCGTATCGACGATATCTGCGTGTTCCATCCGCTCGGCACGGCGCAGATCCGCGCGATCGTCGACATCCAGCTCGCACAGCTCAAGCGCCGGTTGTTGGACCGCAACCTCGAGCTCGTGCTCGACGATGCGGCGCTGAACAGGCTGGGTGAAGCCGGCTACGACCCGGTGTATGGAGCACGGCCGCTCAAACGCGCGATCCAGCAGCAGGTAGAGAATCCGCTGGCGCAGGCGATTCTCTCGGGCAAATACTCGGCGGGCGACCGGATCCTCGGCACCGTGAGCGACGGGGCGCTGGTCTTCGATCGCTGAGCGACGCGTTCCGCCGCGGCGGCGGTACCGGATGCAAACGTGAACCAGCGCGCTTCCTGCTGCCGGGGAGTTTCACCATAATCTGGCAATGGATGCCCTCACAAGGTCCCCGGTAGAGGGAAATCGATCGCTCGAGATCGCGGTGCTCATCCCGTGTCTCAACGAGGCAGAAGGCATTTCCGACGTCGTGCGGAGTTTTCAAGCGGCCCTGCCGACGGCGACGATATACGTGTACGACAACGCCTCCACCGACGACACGGCGCACCTGGCCGAAGTCGCGGGCGCGCGGGTGCGGCTCGAGCCCATGCGTGGAAAGGGCAACGTGGTGCGGCGCATGTTCGCGGACGTGGACGCGGACGTTTACCTGCTGGTGGACGGCGACGGAACCTATGACGCCGCCTCGGCGCCGGCCATGATCGAACTACTGGCCGAACAGCACCTGGACATGGTGTGCGGCAAACGCGTCGAGAGCGATGCGCTGGCCTACCGCCAGGGTCATCGCCTCGGCAACCGGGTGCTGACCGGGCTGGTGCGCACCTTGTTCGGGAACCGTGTCACCGACATCCTGTCCGGGTACCGCGTCATGTCGCGGCGCTTCGTGAAGTCGTTCCCCGCGCTGTCTCAGGGTTTCGAAACCGAGACAGAGCTGACGGTGCATGCGCTCGACCTGCGCGTGCCGATTGCCGAAGTGCCGACACCGTATGGCGCGCGTTCCAAGGGTTCCGCAAGCAAGCTCAATACCTGGCGGGACGGCTGGAGGATCCTGCGTACCATCGCCCGCCTCGTCAAAGAGGAACGACCGTTCGCGTTCTTCGTCACGATCGGCATGATGATGGCGCTGACCTCCATTGGCCTGGCGATCCCCTTGGCAATTGAGTTCCTCGAAACGGGGCTGGTTCCGCGAATCCCTACGGCGGTGCTGTCGACCGGCCTGATGCTGGTCGCCGTCATGAGTGTCGTGTGCGGCTTGGTGCTCGACACCGTGACGCGCGGTCGTCGTGAGCTCAAGCGCATGCACTATTTATTGCACGCGCGGTCGTCCGCCGGTGGGCCGCACGTGCGATGACGCCCGCGTTCCGCTACACGTTGCTGTGGATCGCGGGCTCCATGCTCGCGGTGATCGCCGCGCTCACCATGCTCACCGCCGGCCATTCGAACGGCGAGTTCCTGCCGTCGAACGGCGATGCGTTCTATCACGCCCGCCGCATACTCGATTCGGTGTTCAGCGGCGAGTCCGTCATCCAGTTCGACGATCGCATTCATGTTCCAGAAGGCAGTTGGCTCACTTGGCCGTGGGGCTTCGATACGCTGATGGCGTCGATCACGAAGATGTTCGGTCCCTTCGCCAACGAAGCGGCTGCCAATCGAATTCTGATGAATATTCCGCCGGCGGCGGCACCTCTCGCCGTTGCGCTCGTGGTGACGATCACACGGCAACTAGCGCTGCCGTTCTTCCTCGCGCTGTTGCTGGTGCTGGGTTTCTCGGCGTTGCCGCTGGTCTTCCAGAAGTTTGCCGTCGGCAATGTCGATCACCATTTCGCGGAACTGTTGTGGACGCTCAGTACGCTGAGCGCGGGCATTCGTTTTTTCCGCGCCGGCCCTCCCGCCAGGGGCGCCGGCCTCGTGCTTGGGTGCGTGCTGGGCACGGCGCTGGCCATTCACAACGGATTGTTCATCCTGCAGATTCCGGTGTCGCTCACCCTGGGATTGTTCTGGTTGCGGGACGCGCCATTGCCGGCGCGTCGCCAGATGTTGTCGTTCGGGGCGGCGTTGTTGGCCACCACCCTGCTGGTGTGCATTCCTTCCGAACCGTGGCGCCGCGGGTTTTTCGAGTTTTATACGCTGTCCTGGTTCCATTTCTACATCGCCGCATGTGTGGCGGTGTTCGCGGCGCTGTTGTCGGTGATGCCGCGTAACAGGCGGAACCTGGTCATCGTGGTGGTTGGCGCCGGTTGCGCGCTGCTGCCGATCGTGGGAATGCTGGCCCTGGCCAGTGAGTTCGTGTCGGGGCAGCTGGAATCCATCAGTACTATCGCGGAAGCGAAGAGCCCATACGTGCTGTATCAGCACTACGGCGAGGCGATGTCGACACGTTTCATCTCCTCGCTGCTGTGGCTGACAGGGCCGATGTTGTTGCTCAACCTGTGGTGGGTCTACCGGCTGCGAGATTCCGCGTTGCAATTTGTCGCCATGGCCGGCGCGTTCGGCCTGGCGCTGATGCAAATGCAATTTCGCCTGAGCGTGTTCGGCGAATTGCCGATGTTGTTGACGCCGTTGCTCGGGGCGCGTCTGCTCGCCGAATCTCGCGTCGAGCTGCGCCGTGCGGCGATGGCCGGATGCGCGGTGCTGTTCGTCGTGTCGTTCTACCCGACGCTCGCGAGCTGGCATCTTCAATGGACGCTCGGAGGGGCTTATTCATACCCCAATATTCGGGCGACCTTTCCAGAGCTCAAAAAACTCTGCGCAGTGCGTCCGGGAGTCGTGTTGGGAAATCTCGACACGGGTCACTGGGTTCGTTATCACTCGCAATGCTCGGTGATC
>Ga0193752_1000667_pt1 | contig 31492 bp, 37 predicted proteins | sample H1c1metaG_FD_144924 | JGI IMG/M metagenome (GOLD analysis project Ga0193752, IMG submission 144924) | Soil microbial communities from a riparian zone of the East river system, Colorado, United States - H1c1 | ecosystem: Environmental > Terrestrial > Soil > Riparian zone | place: USA: East River... | reverse complement strand
ATACAGTAACAACTAACATAGGTTGAGTATATGCATGTAAATCACACCTGGACGAGGCTCCCAGGTACCGTTAAGAAAAATTATTTCTTCTTATGACGGTTCTTTCTTAAACGTTTTTTACGCTTGTGTGTTGCAATTTTATGACGTTTTCTCTTTTTACCACAAGGCATAACTAGTCTTTTTTGTGTTTAAAATAATTTTTTAAAATATGTAAATCGAATTTTACTTCGATGTTTTACTGTAATGATTTGATCCGTTCATCTACTTCCTGGCTGTAATGTGGATCATTCACCAGCTTTTTACTTAACGTGTACCACTTGATCGCTTCTGCTTTTTCGCCTTTAGCTGCATAAGTGTCAGCTAAAAACGCAACAGCTTCAATATTATCGGGTTGAGCATTAATGACTTTCTTTAAACGCTCAATAGCTTTGTCATATTGTCCCGAAACATACCCGCCAACACCCAGCATCATTTGCGCTTTCATGTTGTTAGAGTCTTTACGAACAACAGCTAACAACTGCTGAATACCCTTCATGGTCTCTTCCGGTCCACCCACTCTGCCTTTCCCAAACACGTAGCAACTTCCCAAACCAACTTTCAGATCGTCGTTATCCGGGTTCAGTTCTATCGCTTTTTCAAATAAGGCTATTGCCTCAGCTGTTTTCCAGTTTAATTTAGCTTCATCCTCTTCTGCTCTGAGGTTGTATAAAATTAATTGGGCAGCAAAGGTGAGGTTTTTTTCCGACTTATCCAACTTAGCGGCCTCTGATAAATAATAAGCATATGGTTCAAAGACCCTGGCACTGTCTTTCCAGAAATCGGCAAGTTGGGTATTTGCCGTAATTAATTGACTGTTAACATCTCCACGTGTTACACTATTTTCTAATTTGCTTAGGGTGATAAGCTGAGATGGAGATAAATGTTTTTTTTCTTCAGCAATAAATTGGAGAATATCAAACTGTTTAACAACTTTTGCTGCAGGAGGGGGTACTTTACTTTTAGGAGCAACTGTAGATCCAAATATAAAAAGAAGAATTACAAGGACCAGCCCGGAAATAGAAATAATCAGTTGTTTTTTAGACATTTATTGAGCCCTGATGCTTTTTGCAGGAATGCAAAGGTACATTAGTCTTCGTTGTCATCCTCTACTTGCGGTGTCTCTTTGATGTTTTTTGAAGATTTTATTTCCTGCATAAACTCCTTTGCTGGTTTAAAAGCGGGAATGAAGTGCTCCGGAATTTCCACAGCAATATTTTTTTTGATATTACGGCCTATCTTAGCGGCTCTTTTCTTGGTAATAAAACTGCCAAAACCACGTATGTAAATGTTTTCGCCTGCGGCTAAACTGTTTTTAACTGATTTGAACATGGTTTCCAGCGTTACTAAAACATCCACTTTTGGAATACCTGTTTTATCGGAAATTTCATTAATGAGGTCTGCTTTTCTCATAAAAAATTTATTTAAAAAATTCAAACTAATAGAAATATACAACAAAAATTTTGGAAAATCCAAAATAAGTTGATGATTATCAGCTACTTTGTATGAAATTAATATAGTCTGTTGATTATTTTAATTTTTATAATCAATTGGTTATTAGATATATGTGAATTATATAGATAACTTTAAAATTGCCTGATTTATATATTATATAAAATGGATAATGATAAAAAATACTTTACAAAACAACTTTTAAATTGGAACATAAAACACAATAAAAGGCTGATGCCCTGGAAAGGTGAAAAAGATCCTTACAAAATATGGTTGAGTGAGATTATTCTGCAACAAACAAGGGTCGACCAGGGCTGGGCTTATTTCGATCGCTTTGTTTCAACTTTTCCAAACATAAAAAAACTGGCTGTAGCTCCCGATGAAAAAGTATTTAAACTATGGGAAGGGCTTGGATATTATACACGCTGTAAAAACCTGATCGCTACAGCAAAATTTATTGCAAAAGAAAAGCAGGGTAAATTTCCGGATACTTATGATGAGATATTAAACCTTAAAGGAATTGGCCCTTACACTGCTGCTGCTATTGCTTCCTTTGCATTCAATTTACCGTATGCGGTTGTGGATGGCAATGTGTTCAGGGTATTATCCCGTTTTTTTGGAATTGCTACCCCTGTGGACAGCTCAACCGAAAAAAAAATATTTACCGAATTGGCCGAAACGCTTTTGGATAAAAAACAACCGGGCATTTACAACCAGGCTATCATGGATTTTGGTGCGGTGGTCTGTAAACCACAAAATCCTTTGTGCGGTAGCTGTCCTTTAAAAAGCAGGTGTACAGCGCTTTTACAAGATAAGGTTGATGTTCTACCGGTTAAAGCCGGTAAACTGGTAAAAAAACAACGCTGGCTTTATTACCTGATTGTTGGATACAATGGAAAAATTTATGTAAGAAAAAGAGGGGCAAAAGAAATATGGGAAAACCTGTACGAATTTGTTTTACTGGAAACTGACAGGTCATTTTCTTTTGAAGAGATAAAAAGATCGAGATCTTTTAAAAGTATCACCGGTAAAACCAAAACAGTCATACTGGATGTTTCAAAAATGTATAAACAGCAGCTTACGCATCAAACTATACATGGCAGTTTTATTCAGCTTAAACTTCAGGCTGAGCCGCCTTTAAAGGATTACAAAGCAGTAACTTATAAGGAACTTGCCAAACTCCCTTTTCCTAAATTCATTACGGGTTACCTTGCTGAAAATGAGCTAAAGACGTTTGAAAGATAAAAATGTATCTTTAAATTTGTTATAGGCACGATATTGGTTTGAGGGTTTTAAGACAGTTGGAGCAGCAGCACAATAAATAAAATTTTATGAGAGGCGTAAACAGGGTGATGCTAATAGGCAACCTGGGTAAAGACCCGGATATGCAGTTTCTTGAAGGTAATATTGCGGTAGCAAAATTTTCGCTGGCTACAACGGAAACCTATAAAGACAGAAGTGGTAAACTGATCTCTCAAACCGAATGGCATACAGTTGTACTTTGGCGTGGTTTGGCAGAACTAGCACAAAAATATTTACACAAAGGAAGTCTGGTTTATATAGAGGGCCGTTTAAAAACCCGTAGCTGGGAAGACAAAGAAGGCAATAAAAAATTTGCAACCGAAGTGGTTGGTGATAACCTCATCATGTTGGATAAAAGAACTGATGGCAGCCAGGGGCCGCATGGCTTAGAGGGTCTGGACGGGCCGGATGATCACCCGGATCTGCCAACAGCTGAAGATGGTTCGGAACGTTTACCTTTTTAATAGTTTTGAGGTGTTTTAAAACTTGTATACTTAACCTATTCTATTTTTAAAATAAAGCACAAATAGAATAATATTCTTTACCTAAACTCATTGTTTTGGATTATCATTCGGTTCCTGGTCTTTTTAATTTTCATCTCCTGGCAATAACCCCTGCCGCAACTACTATTCTTATATTTTTAGTTGTTATTCTTTTCATGTTATCTTTTTTACTGGCGGGCTCTGAAATTGCTTTTTTCTCCCTTACGTTCAAGGACATTAATATGTTGCGTACAAAAAAGCAACCTGCTTACCGCCGCATCGTTAATTTGCTTGATCAGCCCAAAACCCTGCTGGCATCCATGCTTATCAGCAATAGTTTTGTAAACATTGGCATCATCCTGATCTCCAATATTTTGATTGATAGCTGGGTTGCAGGATCAACCTTAACCTTCTGGCCTGTCTTTTTAATTAAAGTTGTAGCGGTTACTTTTTTATTATTGCTGTTTGGCGAAGTATTACCAAAGGTTTGGGCAACGCATCATAAGATCCAGTTTGCAGCCATGGCTTCGCTGGTGATAGAGATCTTCAGTAGTATATTTTATCGCTTTAGCAAACGAATGGTACGTTACAGTGATAAGATCGAAAAGAAATTTTCTTCCGAAAATTCTTCTACCACAGATCGAAGCCACCTGGATTACGCGATAGACCTGCTTCCCGAACATGAAGCAACCTCAGAAGAAAAATCGATCTTAAAAGGCATCCGTAAATTTGGCGATACAACCGTAAAACAGGTAATGCGCAGCCGGCTTGATGTGAGCGGCATTGATGTAAATTTCAATTTTACAGATACTGTAAAGAAAGTTGAAGAACTACATTATTCACGACTGCCTGTTTACAAAAATAACCTGGATGAAGTGGTGGGCATGCTGCACACCAAAGACATTTTACCGCATTTGAATGATCCTGAAAATTTTGACTGGCACACATTGCTGCGCCAGCCGTTTTTTGTGCATGAAAAAAAATTAATTGAAGACCTGCTGCAGGAATTCCGTAGCAAGCGTATGCATTTCGCCGTGGTGGTTGACGAGTTTGGCGGAACATCGGGCATTGTAACCCTGGAAGATGTAATGGAAGAAATAATCGGGGAGATAAAGGATGAGTTTGATGATGAAGAAAGCAACAACAAAAAAATTGATGATTACAATTATATTTTTGAAGGAAAGACCATGATCAACGATGTATGCAAAGCACTGGGAATGCCAACCGATACATTTGATGCTGTAAGGGGAGAAAGCGATTCTTTAGCAGGATTGGTACTGGAAATTGCAGGCGAATTTCCGCAGGTAAATGAAGAAGTTATTAACGGCAATTTTACCTTTATTCCACTGGAGATACACAAGAACAGGCTGGACAAAATAAAAATTATCATTAAAGCCCCCGATGCTTCCTGATGCCGTATTATACACACATGAAAAAAAATAGTTTACAAACAGGGGTTATAATAGCTGCTATCTTGTTATTTGCCGCCTGCAATTCCACTTATACATCAAAAAAGACCGGTTATTATAAAATAGATTTTCCTGAAAGAAAATACACCCGCTTTCAACAGGAAGGATTCCCTTACACTTTTGAATATCCTGTTTACGCCCGGGTTGTAAAAGACAGTACCTACTTTGACCAGGACTTTCAAAACCCTTACTGGATCAATTTAGATTTTCCGCAACTTGGCGGAAGGATATTCTTAAGTTACAAAGCCATTGGCGGCAAATCAACATACAAAGTAAAACAACCTGACGGTACCTATAAAGATTCGCTGGGCACCAATGTATTTGATTTTATGGTGAACGATGCTTTTAAGCTTACCAGCAAAAATGAAACTGTCGCCACTTCTATAAAAGACAGCCTGTTTCATACACAGAACGGTATCACCGGGGTGTTTTTCCGGGTGGGTGGCAATGCTGCCACGGCCAAACAATTCTTTATGAGTGATACCACTAAAAACTTCTTCCGGGGTGCTCTGTATTTTGATGTAACCCCCAATGCCGATTCATTAAGGCCCGTTGTTGATTTTCTACAAAAAGATATTGATCATCTCATCAATACTTTTAGGTGGACCAATAAATAAATTTGTCTCAGATCTTGATCCTGCTGTTTAATTTTTTTTCTCTACGATCTTATCTTCAATAACTACTGGTTCCTTTATTCTTCCCCTGGAAAAATTTTCGAACCGTATCGTTTTTTTAATCTTCTTTACTTTTTTGGGCGACTTTACTTTTGCTTTAACCACTTTGGTTTCAGTAGCTGTAGTTTCTATATTCTTCACAGGAATAACTTCAACAGTTTTTTCTTCCACTACGGGAGCTGGTGGCGAAACTTTTTCTTCTACATACAGTTTTTTGAGTTCCCCGCTTTTTTTGCTGCTGTAATAATCAGCTACACCGTACACCGAGGCGACTGAAAACAGGCCGATGCCTGCATAAATAATTGCTTTCATGTTTTTTGTTTTTGTTCTATGCTGAGATTTCTCAGTATAGAATGGTTAGGAAAATTGTTTATTAATTAAGCCAAAAATGTTTTTAAGTACGATCTGCTTTTCCGGTAGATCAGGTATTCAGCCACCAGCATATTGCCCAGCACACTTAACCAGAGAGAGAGCTCATAATTGTGCAGGTGGTCAAAATCAAAATAATAAAAGAGCAGGTGGTAAACCCTGAATGTTACCGCGGTCATGGCCATACTGTAACTGCGGATCATCCAGTTCTTATGAGCGATCACATTTTTTACTTTGATGGTTTGCAAACCTTTCATTGTACTGTAAAACCAATACAAAGCCATGAACATAAAAAGCATCCGCTCCCAAAAACTTCCTTTGGCAAAAAAGCTCATGTACAGGCCGGTTGGTGCTCCCAGCACCAGTACAACAAATACATAGGTCTTTCCCATCCATATATGTATAGCCTTTCTTTTTTTAAGAATGTAACTTGAGAACTGCGTAAGTGCTGCCACAATGCAAAACATGCCCGCAAAAATGTGTATGTAAAAACTGTATTTATAAATGGGCTTCAAAAAAAGCAAAGTTCTTTCCTCAATAAAACTGAATTGCTGGCTAAAGGAGAAATACGGGAGTGTATTTTTTACCAGCAATAAGCTAAAAAAAACTACGGGTATCCAGAAAAGGGCGGCAAAAAAATAACGGATGCTTTGCTGCAGGGTTAATTGACGGCTGTTGAGCATGTTGGTTGGTTTTCAGCTGTGATAAACAGGTAAGGTCATTTCATAAAAAAAACTGTTAGAACTTTGTTAAGCTGGTCTGGTGTCCCGTCCGTCCGGCTTGATAAACATTCCATTTCATCTACCTCCTAAATCTTTAACTTTGCGCCCATGATTGCAATAGATAATATACTCATCAGCGATGCCGTGGTTAAAGAACAGTTTGTTTGCGACCTCAGTAAATGTAAGGGTGCCTGCTGTGTGGATGGCGATGCCGGGGCACCATTGGAAAATGATGAGCTGGATAAGATAAATGAAGTATATGAGGCTGTATTGCCTTACCTGGATGAGACGAGTAAAAAAGAACTGGATCGCCAGGGCCGGTATGTTTACGACAGGGAATACGGCTGGGTAACCCCAACCATCAACAGTAAAGTTTGTGTTTATGGGATAAAGGATGATAATGGTATTGTGAAATGTGGTATTGAACAGGCTTATATTGATGGAAAAGTGAAATGGAAGAAACCCATTAGTTGCCATCTTTTTCCCATCATTACCAAAGAAAGCAAACACAGCGATAATGTATATGTAAATTACGAACCCCGTGAAGACCATTGTAAAGCAGCCTGTACATTCGGAAAAAAACTAAAAGTACCGGTATATGTTTTTTTAAAAGAAGCCCTGACCCGGAAGTTTGGAAAAAAATTCTATGATGCACTTGCAGCGACTGCTGAACATCTTACTAAAAAATAATTCTAACATGCTGATGAAGAAAACCATTATTCAGATCTTATCTCTTGCCTTTTGCGTTTTGATCTTTACTTCCTGCTCAGTTAATAAAGCCAACAACGACGAAAGCTTAAAAAAATATTTTGACGAGAACAAGGTTGACGGAAGTTTTACCATGTTCAACAACCAGGATGGCCAGGTAACTGTGTACAATATGAAGTACGATACCATGCGTTTTTTACCGGCATCAACCTTTAAGATATTTAACTCATTGGTAGGTTTACAAACCGGTGTTATTACAGATGAAAAGATGGTGATAAAATGGGATGGCGTAAAAAGATGGAACGCCGACTGGAACAAGGATATGAATATGACTGAAGCTTTTAAAGTAAGCAACGTAGCTTATTACCAGGAAGTGGCCAGGCGTATTGGAAAAGATACCATGCAGCAATGGATCGATAGTATTGGTTACGGTAATAAAAATATCAGCGGACCCATTGATTCTTTCTGGTTGAACAACACCCTGAAAATTTCTCCGGATGAACAACTGGGCTTTGTTAAAAAATTATATTTCGATCAGCTGCCTTTCCGTAAAAGTGTACAGCAAATGGTAAGGGATGTGATGCTGCAGGAAAATAACACGGCCTATCAGCTTAGCTATAAAACCGGTTGGGGTTTTGGTGAAGACGGTAATGCTATTGGCTGGGTAGCAGGCTGGATCGAGGAAAACAAACATGTGTACTTTTTTGTAACATTTGTAAAAGCACCTGTTAAAGATATTGATATGAAAACCGTAAGGTTGAATATCACCAAAGGCATCCTTAAACAATATGGTTTTTTTGAGGGTAAGAAATAAGCTAATGTGCTAATTGGCTCATTTGTTGTTGGGGTTTCTTTTTTAACATTCCCGGTTTTACTGATTTGGCTAATTTGCAGATAAGATGGATCTCAGTTTTCAGCATATAGACTATTTGATGATACTGGCAGCAATTCCGGTGTTGCTTATCCTGTATTTTTTTGTGCTATACTGGAAGAAAAGAACCATCAAAAAGATCGGGGATGCAAACCTGGTAAAGGAGATGATCAAAAATCATTCTCCGCAAAAATTTGCTCTAAAATTTGTTTTGATACTGCTTGCATTTGCATTGGGTGCCTTTGCTTTGGCAAATCCACGTTCACCAAAAGGGGTAGAACAGGTTAACAGGAACGGTATTGATGTGATGGTCGCAATTGATGTAAGCAAGAGCATGTTGGCGCAGGATATCAAACCAAACCGGTTGGAGAGGGCGAAACAGGCTTTGGGTAAATTGATTGATAAACTCAATAACGACCGGGTTGGTATTGTTGTTTTTGCAGGAAGGGCTTACCTGCAGATGCCTTTGACCGGCGATCATGGAGCCGCTAAAATGTACCTGTCTTCTGCATCAACCGAAATTGTACCTACGCAGGGAACGGTAATATCTGATGCATTAAAAATGTGTTACGCATCTTTCAACACAAAAGAAAAAAAATATAAGGCAGTTATTTTGATCAGCGATGGCGAAGACCATGATGAAGGAGCATTAAAAATTGCCGGCGAGATGGCCGAAAATGGAATTGTAATTAATACAGTGGGTATCGGCTCTCCGCAAGGCTCAACCATTATAGATGAACTGACCAACCAGGAGAAAAAAGATATTAATGGCAATACAGTGATAACCCGTTTGAATGAAGAAGAACTAAAAGGAATTGCAGAAAAAGGGAATGGCAGTTACCAGCTTTTTACCAATGCAGATGAACTGGTGACCAGGCTGGATACACAACTGGCAGGCATGGATCAACGCACGGTTACAGAAAATTCTTTGGTGAATTACAAATACTACTTTCCTTATTTCTTAATGTTGGCTTTGCTTTTAATGGTAGCTGAAATGTTTATCTCAGAAAGAAGAAAAATTACCGGATTGAAATTGAATGCTGTGACAAAGCAGCCGGCTTTGTTCATTTTATTATTTATTACCGGTTGCCTTTTTTCTCTCTCTTCACAAGCACAAAAGGATAAAGAACTTATCAAGAAGGGAAACGAAGCCTATGAAAAAAAGGAATATACTAATGCCATACAAAACTATCAACAGGCAGCAGTAAAAAACCCGACAAACCCAACAGCACAATATAACCTGGGCAATGCCCTATATAAAAATAATAAGACTGATGAGGCTGTACAGGCTTATGATGAAGCACTGGCAAAAGCTTCTTCCAAACCAGACAGATCCAGATCTTATTACAACAAGGGTGTAGTATTACAGAACAACAAAAAACTACCTGAATGCATCGAAGCGTATAAAAATGCTTTGAAACTAGACCCGCAGGATGAAGATGCCAGGCAAAATCTTCAAAAGGCATTGCAGCAACAAAAGGACCAGCAAAAAAAGGATAACAAGGACAAGAAAGAGAAAAAGGATCCTAAAGACGATAAAAAGAAAAAAGAAAAAGACAAGCCAAAGGATGAAGAAAAGAATGAGCAACCCAAACCTCAACCATCCAAACTTACCAAGCAGGATGCTGAAGAAAAGCTGAAAGCATTACTGCAGCAGGAAAAGAACCTGCAGGACAAATTACGAAAAGTTAATACTGCCACTTCGGCCAAGCCTGAGAAAGATTGGTAAAATAGCTGCATCTTTGTTCACTAAACTTATAAAATGAAAATAGCATCATTGATCATTGCTTTTTTCTGCCTGGCAGGCCTATCTGCCTGCTTAGACATAGAAGAATATATTGTTATTAATGAAGACAATAGTGGAGTATATACCATGCAAATGGATATGGGTAAGGTCTTTGCTATGGCAAGCCAGATGGGCGCAGAAGATGTCAGTACTAAGAAAGTAGAAAAAATGGATTCCACCGTATACCTGAAAGACCAGGTTTTGGCTGCCAACAATTTGACTGCCGCCGAAAAGGAATTATACAAAGATGCAAGTATAAAGATCAAGCTGGATAAAGCTAACAATGAAATGAAAATAATCATGAGCTGTCCGTTTAAATTCATCAGTCAATTACCAGAAATAAAGAATAACTTTTATACAGTGATAAATAAATTAAAAGCATTGGATAAACTGTATGGTAAAGAAGGGGAGCAACCCGGCTCGCCTGCAGATGAAGCCATGGGTGAAAAAGCTCTTAAGCCAGGTGCGGATTTTTGTAAATTTACAGCAGAGCCTGGGAAAATAGAGTATAGGATAATTGATACAGCAGGGATTACAAAAATAGTTTCAACGGACTCAACATTTATGATGATGCAACAAATGATGTCCCTGTTGGGTGAAATGACCTATAAAACCAGGATCACAAGTACAAAGAGCTTTAAAAATTATACCGGTAATAATGCCGTGCTTTCTGCTGATAAAAAAACAATAATATTTACGAATACTTTTACTGACATGCTTGAGCACCCGGAAAGGTTTGCTTATAAAATCGAGTATTGATTTGCTTAACTAACTAAACCCTGTTTTTATTCTTATTTTTGCAGCAATATTAATAACATGGAGCACTACACCGAATCTCTTACATCTTACAAACGACTTAAAACCCGGGAAGTTAAAATAGGCAACCTGCTTTTGGGCAACGGCCATCCCATTCGTGTGCAAACCATGACCACCACCGATACCATGGATACCATGGCCACGGTTGAACAATCCATCCGCTGCATAGAAGCAGGAGCTGAGCTGGTGCGTATTACTGCGCCTTCCAAGAACGAGGCTGAGAATTTACAGAACATAAAAGATGAATTAAGAAGAAGGGGATATGATACACCGCTGGTAGCCGATATTCATTTTACACCCAATGCTGCAGAGATCGCTGCCAGGATCGTTGAGAAGGTAAGGGTGAACCCGGGCAATTATGTTGACAAGAAAAAATTTGAACAGATAGAATATACCGATGCTGAATATGCAGAAGAGATCGAAAGGATAAGAGATCGCTTTACACCATTGGTAAGGATCTGCAAAGAACATGGCACGGCCATGCGTATTGGCACCAATCATGGAAGCCTGAGTGACCGCATTATGAGCCGTTATGGAGATACTGCCATGGGCATGGTTGAAAGCGCTATGGAATTTTTAAGAATTGCGAGAGCTGAAGATTATCACCAGATAATTTTAAGCATGAAGAGTAGTAATCCACAGGTGATGGTACAAGCTTACCGCCTGCTGGTTAATCATATGATGGAAGAATTTGGAGAAGCATATCCTTTGCATCTTGGCGTAACTGAAGCCGGTGATGGAGAAGATGGCAGGATAAAATCAGCGATCGGTATCGGCACTTTACTGGAAGACGGCATCGGTGATACCATTCGTGTTTCTTTAACAGAAGACCCGGAATTAGAGATACCGGTTTGTAATGATATTGTAAAGCGATATGCGGGTATTGTAACTAAAGAGATCGTTCCTGCTATTGATAAATTACCTTATTCACCTTTTGAATACAATCGCAGAGATAGTTTTGAAGTAAGTAATATCGGTGCAAAGCATGTACCGGTTGTAGTGGCTGATTTCAGTAAGTTTGAAAAAATAACACCGGCAGATCTGCAGTCAATTGGTTATACTTACGACGAGGCAACTGATAAATGGAATATCGGTGATGCTGCAGCAGATTATATTTTTTGTAAGGAAATATTGAATTTTGATCTTCCGGGAACATTAAAAGTGATCCTGTATCATGAACCCTGGCTTGCTGCAGCAGATAAAACCAAGTACGTTCCTATTTTCGAAGCCGATCAGTACATGGATGATACAGTTGAAAAATCATCGTTGCTGAACTTTATAATGCTTGATTGCTATTCCGAAGGGTATCCTCAGCAACCGTTGGAAAAAATATTTTCAAAACTTAATGCTGATAAAACCACAGTGATATGCTTAAGCAGCACAAACAAAAACGCTATGCAAAGCATACGCAGGATGTTTGTTGAGCTAATGAATAACAATGTTAAAAATCCGGCTCTCATTATTTGCGATAGTAACGATACAACACTTGATCAAAGTTTGATCCACTATTCCGTAGAAGCTGGCGGACTGTTATTAGATGGGCTGAGTGATGGTATTTGCTTCGGGCATTATTTTGGCAACAGGAAAGTTTTTCCTAAAACAAGATTTTTAAATTCGGTAGCTTTTGGAATTTTACAAGCTACCCGTACCCGGATATCAAGAACAGAATATATCAGCTGCCCAAGCTGCGGCCGCACATTATTTGACCTGCAGGAAACCACAGCAAAGATCCGAGCTGTTACCAATCACCTGAAAGGTGTTAAGATCGCTATCATGGGTTGTATTGTTAATGGTCCCGGCGAAATGGCTGATGCTGATTTTGGCTATGTGGGCAGCGGGGTTGGAAAGATCACTTTGTACAAAGGAAAAGAAGTGGTAAAAAGAAATATCGACAGCAACATTGCAGTTGATGAGCTGATCAATTTGCTGAAAGAGAATGAAGCCTGGGTAGAAACTTCCTCTGCTTCCTAAACGGTATAAATTTTATAGTGACAGATATTACAATCATAAAACACAATAAGCCCCTTTAGGGGTTTGGGGTATGCAAACAGATTTTCTCGTAATAGGTAGTGGTATAGCAGGGTTGACTTACGCATTGAAAGTTGCTGAAGCATGTCCGGATAAAACAGTAACTGTTCTCACCAAAACACAAAGCGACGAAACCAATACAAAGTATGCCCAGGGTGGCATTGCGGGCGTAATGGATTTTAATAAAGACAGTTTCGACAAGCATATTGAAGATACGTTGATTGCCGGAGACGGTTTGTGCAACAGGCATGTGGTGGAAATTGTGGTTAAAGAAGGAGTTGAAAGAATAGAAGAGATCATTGAATGGGGTGCAAATTTTGACAAAGAAAAAGATGGCGATTTTAAACTGGGTAAAGAAGGTGGACACAGTGAATCTCGTATCCTTCATCACAAAGATGTTACGGGTAAAGAAATGGAAAGAGCTTTGCTGGAAGCTATCAGCCGGAAAAAGAATATAAACCTGCTGCACCATTGTTTTGTACTCGATATCATTACCCAGCATCACCTTGGATATTTGATTACAAAATCAACCCATGATGTCGAATGTTATGGCGTGTATGTTTTAAATCTTCAGACCAATAAAACAGAGAAGATACTTTCTAAAATTACTTTGCTGGCTACCGGTGGCAACGGACAGGTTTATCGTTCTACTACAAACCCCGCTATTGCAACAGGAGATGGTGTGGCGATGGTTTACAGGGCAAAGGGAAGAATTGAGAATATGGAATTCATCCAGTTTCATCCAACTGCATTGTATGAAACCGGCATAAGGGGACATAATTTCCTGATCACAGAAGCTGTTCGTGGTGATGGAGGAATTTTGCGTAATCATGCAGGCGAAGCTTTTATGGAACGCTATGATGAAAGGAAAGACCTGGCGCCCCGTGACATTGTTGCAAGGGCCATTGATAACGAAATGAAAATTGCCGGTACTGAAAATGTTTTTCTTGATTGCAGGCATTTCAGCAAAGAGAAATTTACGGAGCACTTCCCAAACATTTACGAAAAATGTTTGGGTATCGGGATCGATATTACAAAAAATATGATCCCCGTAGCACCGGCTGCACATTACAGTTGTGGCGGTATTAAAACCGATGAACACGGAAGAACATCCATAAAAAATTTATATGCCGCCGGCGAATGTGCCAGTACTGGCTTGCATGGCGCCAACCGGCTTGCCAGTAATTCACTTTTGGAAGCAATGGTTTTTGCACACAGGGCATTTAATGATTCTGTGTCAAATATTGATCTTCACTCAGATTTAGATAACGCAGGTATTATTCCCGATTGGAAAACTGATGGGACAAATATTCCTAAGGAAATGATCCTCATTACACAAAGTGTAAAGGAATTAAAATTACTGATGAGTGATTACGTTGGTATTGTAAGAAATAATGAAAGGCTTCACCGTGCTATGAAACGGCTTGACCTGTTATATGAAGAAACAGAGGCTCTGTATGAAAAAACAATTGTTTCACCACAACTTTGTGAATTGCGAAACATGATCACGGTTGCTTATCTTATCGTAAAATGTGCGGAATTCAGGCATGAAAGCAGGGGCCTGCATTTTAATACTGACTATCCAGCAAAGCTGGACATGATACAGAATATTATCCTTTAAACTGCATTGCCCATATCATAAATTTATTCCAATAACTACCTGTTAAGTTCCGGAGTCGTATTAACTGCTTACCTTTGAGCATCCTCCCTGCTGTTCAAAAGTTTATATCTTCAAAAAAATTCAATCCCATGTATTTTGTTATTTACGGCTTTCTCTACCTGGTTTCTTTATTGCCTTTTGCAGTTTTATATTTTATCAGCGATGGGATTTATTTTTTCCTCTATTATGTTTTTGGATACAGGCGTAAAGTTGTAACTGCAAATCTTAAAATAGCTTTTCCTGAAAAATCAGAAAAAGAGATACATAAAATTTCAAAACAGTTTTATCATAACCTGACAGATACGTTTGTGGAAATAATCAAACTGATCTCGATGAGCAACAGGTCGTTTGAGAAAAGATGCAAAGGAGATTTCTCCATCATTGAAGACCTGGCAAAAAAAGGGAAAAACGTACAGCTTCATACCGGCCACCAGTTTAATTGGGAGTTTGGAAGCCTGCTCATGTCGAAAGAGATAAAATCTATCCCAACCTATGCTATTTATATGCCCATAAAAAACACGGCCATAGAAAGGTTGTTTTTAAAGATCAGGGAGAAGTATGGTACCGTATTCGTTAAAGCAACAGAATTCAGACAAAGAAGGGAAAAGATATTCAGTGAACGGTTTGTATTTTTTCTAGCGGCCGATCAAAACCCCGGCGATCCGGGCTCCGCATATTGGTTGAATTATTTCAGTAAGCCAGCGCCTTTTATAACCGGCCCGGAAATAGGCGGGATCAAAAATGATACAGCTATAGTTTTTGTGCGTTCCAAAATCCCTAAAAGAGGCCATTATGTTTTGGAATGTACTTTATATACAGAGAATGCGGCTTCAACTTCAGTTGGTGAAATTACCAGTGCCTTCCGTGACTTCCTGGAAAAAATAATACGGGAAGAGCCCGATAATTATTTATGGACACATCGCCGCTGGAAATGGGATTACAAAGAATCCTACAAAGAGAACTGGATAGATAAGGCCCTGGCCTGAGATCGGCTGCAAATGTCTTCTTTCACACAACTTTGTTTGAACCTTCACAGTAATTTGTACAGTTATTGCCGGGTTGTATCTTTACAAAATTGATATACAACCTGGCAGCATGTATTATTTAATTTATGTACCGCTTTTCCTGCTTTCTTTATTACCGCTTCGGGCCCTTTATGTGTTAAGCGATATTATTTCATTCCTGTTGTTCCGTGTTTTTGGCTACCGCAGAAAAGTAATTGATGTAAATCTCTCTATCGCTTTCCCTGAAAAATCAGTTGCTGAAAGGAACAGTATTAAAAGAAAATTTCACCGCAACTTCACCGACTCATTTATTGAAACCATCAAATGCCTTTCTGTTTCAAAGAGTTTTTACGACAACCATTGTAAAACTGATTTTAGCTTGTTTGATCATTTTGCGGCAGAAGGCATAAGCTGTCAAATGCATGCCTGTCACCAGTTTAACTGGGAATGGATAAACCTGCATTGGTCTGTTCATTTAAAACAACCGTTGGTTATTGTTTATATGCCCATCAGCAGTAAACCGATCAACCGGCTATTTTATAATTTTCGTACCAGGTACGGAACGCATATGTTGTCGGCTACAGAATCAAGAAAGGCATTTGTGGTCTGGAGAAACAAAACGCATGCGCTTGCTTTAATCGCTGATCAAAAACCAGCGGCTCCGAAATACGCTTACTGGCTTAATTTTTTTCACAGGCCAACAGCTTTTGTAACCGGGCCTGAAAAAAATGCCTCGATGAAAAAATGCCCGGTCATCTTTGGCAGGGCTTTTAAAACAGCCCGGGGTAAATATGAATCAAGCCTTACACTTGCCTGCAATGACGCATCCTTATTAAAGCCTGGAGAACTTACAGTAATGTACCGGGATTATATTGAAGATGCCATCAGGCGGCAGCCCGATATGTATTTATGGAGTCACAAACGGTTTAAGCATGAGTGGAGTGAAGAATACAGGAATATGTGGATCGATAAAAATCCTGTTGAACAATAGCCAACACCCATGATCAATTTAAAACACTGGCTTCTTTTTCAGTCTTGATATCTTTTTGCTCTTTGATCTTTCCCCAACCACCTAAAACATTTCTAAGGTTATGAGTGCCTTCACGTTTTAAAAGCGAAGCAGCTATTACACTTCTGTAGCCGCCTGCGCAATGAATGTATAAGTTCTGGTTGTCTTCAAAATGAGAAAGATTTAAAACATCATTCATTTCATTCAGCGGAAGATTTTGTGCGCCAACAATATGCCCGTCAGCATATTCAGTTTCTCTTCTTACATCAACCACTACTAAATTGGGGTCGTGCGGAATATCCATGGCCAATTCATCAGCCTCAATATCAACGATCAGGTCAACTGTTTCACCAGCATTTTTCCAGGCATCAAAACCACCTGCTAAATAACCCTGTATCTTATCAAACCCAACTCTTGATAAGCGGATTACCGTTTCTTCTTCTTTACCGGGTTCTGTTACCAACATCATGGGCTTGTCAAAAGATAATAAGCTTCCTGCCCATTCAGCAAAGCGACCTTCCAGCCCAATGAAAATACTGCCAGGTATAAAACCCTGTGTAAAAACGGATGCATGACGGGTATCTAAGATGATCACATCATCATCCTTAAGCTTTTTAAATTCGCTAATTGATAAGGGTGTTAATCCTTTTTGTTTTATATTATCAAGGCTTTCATAGCCCTGCATATTAATTTGCGCATTGATGGCAAAATATTTTGGCGGAACAGACAGGCCATCAGTTACAGCAGCAACAAATTCTTCTTTGCTTTGCGGTTGCAATGCATAATTGTTTTTTTTCTGCTCACCGATCGTGCTGAAAGTTTCGGATCCCATGCTTTTGCCGCAACTGCTGCCGGCGCCATGTGCCGGGTAAACAATCACATCATCAGCTAATGGCAGGATCTTATTTTGTATGGTTTCATACATGATGCCTGCAAGCTCAGCGCTGGTCATGTTTCCACTGCTCAGGTCAGGACGGCCAACATCGCCAACAAACAAAGTATCTCCTGTGAAAATTGCGTGCGGCTTATCATTTTCATCACGCAATAAATAACAACTGCTCTCTAATGTATGCCCGGGAGTATGCAATACCTGGATGCTTATTTTACCAAGTTTAAAGATCTCATTATCCCTGGCATTATATACTTCATAATTAGTCTTTGCTCCCGGACCGTAAATGATGGGGGCACCGGTTTGTTTACCCAGGTCAATATGGCCACTTACAAAATCGGCATGAAAATGTGTTTCAAAAATATATTTGATACCGGCATTATTCCCTTTAGCCAGCTGAATGTACTCTGCTGTATCTCTTAAAGGGTCAATAATTGCAACCTCGCCTTCACTCTCTATATAATAGGCAGCCTCACTCAGGCAACTGGTATAAAACTGTTTAATGAACATGGTGTATGTTTTGCTGAAAATAAAAGACAAAGGTAAAAATAAAAAAGCGTTCAGGCAATTTGCCCAAACGCTGAAATTAGATTTGCAGAAACTTTAACCTACCAGGTCTTTAACAAACTGGCTGATCTCGTCAATGCGCTTGTAGTTAACAGTGTAGAAAATAAATTTTCCATCACGTTCTGTGTTTACAATACCAGCTTTGCGTAAAATAGCAAGATGCTGGGATGCTACAGACTGTTCCAAGCGTAAACGAACATAAATTTCTGTAACGGTAATTTTTTTCTCATCCTCAATTAATTTTAATAATTGCTGACGCAGCTTGTGGTTTAAAGCACGTAAGACCAATGCAGCTTTTTTAAGTGCATTATAATCTAAATTAATTGGGGAATTCTTTGCAGAACCTGCAACGTCCTGCTCTCGTGTTTGAGACGCAACCATCATAGTAATTTTGATTTAAATATGCTTGAACAATGTTTGAACAGTACAAATATACTATTAATTGCTTATGCAACTATGTATATTTGATTATTTATAACGTTTTTTTTAGGAATATTATTTCAGTTTTTTGTAACTGTTTGAAATTCTTTAAGATACAGAGGCTCACTATAAGCCAAGTCTGTGAATTTTTTTTCTGCGAACAGTGAATTTGATAAGCTGCTCATTGATTCGGGTAAAATGGCGACAGTTTCAAAAGCGGCATTGGTATCCCGATAGCTATCGGGACATATCAGTTCCCATTTTGCTGAACCGCTACCGAAGAATATTATTCTGTTTTTCAATAATTCTTTTTCAAAAGATAATTCATCCAGTATCATAGCACAAGGTGATAAGTGTATCGTGAGGTCATGCTTATAAATTGCTGTAAAAACTTCCATTCTGCGGGCATCTATCATCGGGCAATAAAGAAAATTTTCGCTGCCGGTTGGAAAAACCTGCAAAGCAGAAGCTGTCAATACTTCCAGCGTGCCAATGGTAATAAGCGGTTTTTTCAAAGCATAACATAAACCTTTCGCACTGGCCATACCAACCCTTAACCCGGTGTAAGAACCGGGGCCTGCAGTAACTGCAACTGCATCAATATCTTTTAAATTAATACCAAGAGATCTTGTTAGTTCCTGTATACCTGCCTGTAAAAAAGAAGCATGTTCTTTTTGCGATTCATTGGTAAGCGTATGCAATACTTTTCCATCTTCAGCAAGGCTGGCATGTGCTTGTTCAGATGCGGTATCTATATTTAAAATAAGGCTCATTAATTTTTTTCTAATGCTTCCTTAGCTAAAAATTGCGAAGGTTTGTAGCGAATGTCTGTTAAATAGAGTTTTTGCAATAATGCCAAAACATTTTCTTTACCGATCTTAGAAGCCCATTCAAAAGGCCCCAAAGGATAGTTGGTACCCAGTTTCATGGCGGTATCAATTTCTTCTTTACTGCTCACATTATCTTCCGATGCAAAATAAGCTTCATTAATGATCATCGCAATAACCCTTGCACTTATAAAACCAGGTTCATCTTTTACAAAATTGATCCTGATATTAAGCGACCTGAAAATAGCTTCAACTTCTTCATTAGCATTTCCGGCTATTTCCCAAACCGAACGGTTTAAAAAACCTGCCCAGCCGTTAATACGGTAAACATCAGGTGGTAAATTTAATTCAGTAAGTGTTTGAATAACTGAGTTGATAAAAACCGGTTTTGTTAACCCGGCAGGAATTTCATTCTCATTTAAACAGAAAAACGCATCCGCATTTTTGTATTGACCGAAATCTGCTGCATGCGCTGTCCTATGCCAATCAACTCCTTGTCTTGAACCGGTCAGTTCATCCCACTGTTCATCTGATGCTGCAACAACGATCATAATAATTTTTTTACAAAAATAGGTGGTTGAGAAAAGATATATTTGCAATTCTCTAAATAAACAAAATTAAAGATGAAAAAGATAATCAACACACTCAATGCACCGGCTCCTATTGGCCCTTACAACCAGGCTGTAATGACAGGGGACATGCTTTTTATTTCAGGACAGGTTGCATTGGTTCCCGGCACCGGGGATCTTGCAAACTCAGATCTTACTGAAGAAACTCACCAGGTAATGAAAAACCTGAAGGCTATACTGGTAGAAGCTGGGATGGAATTCGGCAACGTAGTTAAAACAACTATTTTTTTAAGTGATATGAGTTTGTTTGGAGCGGTGAATGAAATTTATGGCAGCTATTTTGATGCTGACTACCCGGCAAGAGAAACAGTTGCAGTAAAAGGCCTGCCTAAGAATGTTAATGTAGAAATAAGCATGATAGCTTCAAAATGAGTACTGAAAAACTAGTGGTTATAACTGCTAAAGTTCCCAATGTTTTGGTCGAAACTTTGCAGAAAAAGGGATATACAACCATGTATAGCCCGGAAATAACTTATGACGAACTTGCCGGGCTTATTGATGCTGTGGAAGGTATTATTGTAACCACCAGATTGAAGATGGATAAAGCTATTTTAGATAAAGCTGCTTGCCTTAAATGGATCGGTCGGCTGGGTAGTGGAATGGAATTGATCGATGTGTCTTATGCCGAAAGCAAAGGAATAAAATGTGTGAGCAGCCCCGAAGGAAACCGCAATGCAGTAGCAGAGCATGCTTTGGGAATGCTGCTTAACCTGCAGAAAAAGATCAGCAGCAGTTTTGATGAAATAAAGAATGGTAAATGGATACGTGACGAGAACAGGGGAACGGAACTAAATGGTAAAACCGTTGGTATCATCGGCTACGGAAATACAGGTAGCAGCTTTGCCAAACTGCTTTCCGTTTTTAATGTTACGGTGCTGGCTTATGACAAAAATAAATACGGGTTTAGTCACGATCATGTTAAAGAAGCCAACCTGGATCATATCTGTCGATATGCTGATGTCATCAGCTTTCATGTACCGCTTACAGATGATACCCTATATATGGCAAATGCAGATTTTTTTAATTCCCTTCAGCAAAAACCTTTTATTATTAATACTTCACGTGGTTCTGTTGTACAAACTTCAGCCTTAATAAAGGCGCTGGAGCAAAATATAATTGCCGGTGCTGCACTGGATGTTTTGGAAAATGAACAATTAAGCAGTTTTTCTGTTGCACAAAAGGAAGAAATGCAGTATCTTACACAACAGCCCAATGTAATATTAACACCGCATATAGCAGGTTATTCAAACCAGGCGTTTAATAAAATGAGTGCGGTTATACTGGAAAAGCTGGGAATATAATTTTTTTACTATTTTTGTAATACATGCAACGCCTTAGGCCATCTGAGGCGTTGTATTTTTTTTATTTGTTTAAACCGAATTTTTATGAACGTAACTAATTATGTAACAGCAGAGACCTTTGAAAGACTGAAAGAGGAGTTACAACACATGAAAGGCGTGGAAAGGCCTGCGGCAAGCAATGCCATTGCAGAAGCCAGGGAGAAAGGCGACCTGAAAGAAAATGCTGAGTATGATGCAGCCAAAGAAGCACAAGGTATGCTGGAAGCTAAAATAAAACAGCTGGAAGGTGTTATTGCCAATGCCCGTATTCTGGATGAAAACAATATTGATACCAGTAAGGTGTCTATATTGACCAGGGTTACTTTAACCAACATGAATACCAAGAAACAGGTAACTTATAAAATTGTTTCTGAGAATGAAGCCGACCTTAAGCTTGGGAAAATTTCTGTAACCTCTCCAATTGGTAAGGGGCTTTTAGGAAAAGTCATCGGTGATGTAGCTGAAGTTACTGTACCAGCCGGGGTGCTTAAATTTAAAGTAGAAAAAATTGAACTTTAATTTTCAGTAAAATTGTTTCAATCCCATCCGCCAGCTGGCGGATGGGATTTTTTTGTACCTTATTTTTACTAAAAAAAATGTTATGACCATTTTCTCAAAGATCATCAACGGCGATATTCCATCTTATAAAATTGCAGAGAGTGAAAAATTTATTGCATTCCTTGATATTCAGCCATTGGTAACCGGCCATGTGTTGGTTGTTCCTAAAACAGAAGTGGATAAATTTTTTGATGTACCGGATGATTACCTGGCAGAAATGCTGGTGTTTGCAAAACCGATCGCACATGCTATTGAACAGGCTTTTAGCTGTAACAGGTGCGGCATGAGTGTTATAGGACTTGAAGTCCCGCATGCACACATGCACCTGGTTCCTATTAACGCTGCTGATGATCTGAATTTTTCGAAGCCAAAACTCAATGCCTCGCAGGATGAATTGAAAGAAGCACAGGTAAAAATCAAAGCTTGTATCAAGGCTGTTTGATCTGTAACCTGAAACCAACGCCATGTATAGTTTCCAATACAATATTGGGGTCCGATTTAAAATGCTTGCGCAGCTTGGTAATAAATACATCCATACTCCTGCCCAAAAAATAATCATCCTTTCCCCAAACATTCAGTAAAACCTCATCCCGTTTTAAAACTTTGTTCTCATGCTGGGCAAAAAAGCGGAGCAGGTCCGATTCTTTTTGTGTAAGTGTAATTACTTCTTTGCCGTTGTATATCTTTAACTCGTTTACTACAAATTTCAATTTACCCAGTTGGTAAACTTCTTTGGTATCGGCCTGCAGTTTTTTTGTGCGGCGTAAAAAAACCTCTATCCTTAAGATCAATTCTTCAATGCTGAAGGGCTTTGTAATATAATCATCAGCGCCCGATTGAAACCCTTTTACTTTATCCTCCTGTAAACTTTTTGCTGTAATAAATATGATGGGAACCACATCACTCTGCTGCCGTATTTTTTTTGCCAGGGAAAAACCATCTCTCACAGGCATATTGATATCCAACAGGCAAACGTCAAATTCTTTCTTCTGGTACTGCTGCCAGGCCACTTCGCCATCAGGGCAATGTGTTACCTCAAAACCAACATCCTGCAAAGAGTCTTTGATCACAAATCCAAGTGAAAGATCATCTTCGGCGAGTAATACTTTTCCTTTTGACATAAAATAAATTTTATTTAAGGGATAATTTTATGGTAAAACTGCTTCCTTTTCCCAATTCGCTCATCACTTCAATTTTACCATGATGCGTATCAATAACTTTTTTCACAAAATTCAAGCCCAATCCAAAACCTTTGCTGACATGCAATTCACCATCCGTTATCCTGTAAAATCTTTCAAATATTTTCTTCTGATGTTCTGGTGCAATACCTATGCCATTATCCTTTACAATAATGCACAAGGTAGTGGCATCAACCTTTGTACTGATCTCAATTACCGGTGCAGGCGAATATTTAATGGCATTCTCGATCAGGTTTATCAGGCATAACCGTAAGTAAGATCTGTCGGCATTGATCATCAACTCCTGCACTGCAAAGTCTGTTTTAACTACCGCATGCTTCTGTTCTATTAACGGTTGCAGGTCATTTGCGGATTCCTTTACCAGTAAATTAATATCAAATTTTTCCTTTTCGAGGGGTAAACTACTCCGGTCTGTATAGGCAATTTCCAATAACCGTTGCACCTGCGATTGCAAATGGGAGGTTTGATCATGTATGATACCTGCATAGTTTTTCAGCTTATCAGGTTTATCAAGCGTGCTTTGTTGTTGTAAAACATCGGCGGCTATTTTTATTACGGCCAGCGGCGTTTTAAATTCATGTGTAAAATTATTTACAAAATCTCTTTGTGTTTCATTAAAGAATTTTTGCCGGTACAGGTAAAAAATACTGAACCCTAAACCAATCAAGATCAGCAAGAGGAAGCCGCTGGAGGCGATCCAGAAAAACATTTGTTTAATGATATATTGGCCCCTATGAGGAAAATATAAAGCGATATATGGATAATCCCGTTCATAAACTGCCAGCTCTTTTTCATTTTTTGAGGGGAAATAAGAATCGGGCAGATCAATGTATTGTTCGGCTACATATTTCTTTGTTGCAGTATCATAAACATTTGCCCTGCAATCGGTGTACACATCAAAATCAGTAAGCTCGCCTTTCAGGTTTATCCATAGTTGCTCAAGATTGGGGCTGCAATCGATCTTCAGTAAGTACACATCCGGGTTAATATTCTCAATTACCTTCTGTACGTTATCCGATACATCATTTACCAGTTCCATATCGCTGTACAAGCTGCGAATACTTTTTGATACATTGATATTAAACTGTTTCTCTTCGTACAAATACACTTTTTGCAGCCAAACAAGCTGAATGGCTACAATAACGGTGATCAGCACCGTACTGATCAAAATTACCAGCCTTAATGTTTTTGAACGAATGACCATTTGGGTTTAAAGTTTAAAAGCAGGTATGAAATTAAACCGCACCGGCTTAAGTTTTGTTAAAAGCAGGTTAAGTAAAAGCCGGTCACTTTTTCGTTTTCAGTTTATCCGGATTCTTTGCCAGGAAATCTTTCCAGCCATTTACCTTTTGCCCGCTGCCGGGCAAGGCTGTATTTTGCTGAAAGTGGTGGCAAACAGCAACAGCCAGTGCATCAGTAGCATCGTAATGTTTCGGATCTTCGGTAAAAGCCAGTATTTGCTGCAGCATTTTCATTACCTGTTCTTTTGCTGCATTACCATTACCTGTTATCGATTGTTTTACTTTCTTGGGCGAATACTCGGTTACATCTAACCCATGACGCATGGCCGCAGCAATAGCTACACCCTGTGCCCTGCCAAGTTTCAGCATGCTTTGTACATTCTTGCCAAAGAAAGGGGCTTCAATGGCAAAGCAATCCGGTTGATATTTGGTAATAAGCCCGCTTACTGTATTAAAGATGAGTTGCAGTTTTTTATAACTGTCGTCTACTTTTCCCGGCTGTAGAACACCCATTTCCAGTAAAGAAATTTTATTCCCGGTTACCTTTACCAATCCATAACCCATGATGATAGTGCCCGGATCGATCCCTAAAATGATGCTTGCTTTTTGTTGCAAATCCTTAAAATTTTTTCGGCCTTAATAATTAAACTAACATTGTGTATTGAACAAAAGTATCAAAATATTAATCAAATGGTTTGTGGGGCCGCTGCTGGCGGTTTGGCTGTTCTATTCCCTTTACCAGCAGGTGAAGGCCCAGCCTGACCTGAACGCTTCCCTTGCCAGTATAAAAGCATTACCATTTGGTGCTGATGCCTGGAAATTCTGGATGGTGATCGTATTTGTTTTTGTAAACTGGGGGCTTGAAGCCAGGAAATGGCAGGTGCTGATGAAGGTATTGCAGCCGGTATCTTTTATAGCTGCGTTTAGATCTGTATTGTGCGGTGTAACTTTTTCATTAAATACGCCCAACCGCATGGGAGAATTTGCCGGGCGCATTCTTTTTGTAGATGAAGGCAAACGGCTTAAAGCCATTACACTTTCTGTTGCCGGTAGTATGGCCCAATTGATCATCACCATGCTGATGGGTTGTTTCGGTTTGACCTGGTTAGTAGTTAATTCAGGAGATCCGGGAACTGTAACAGGTATCCCTGTTTTTTGGTTGCACATTTTTTTATACAGCAGCATTTTAATAACAGTCGTTTTTGTTTTTTTCTTTTTCAGGTTTGGATGGTTGATAAAATTGCTGGAAAAACTGCCATATGCCAACAGGTTTTCAAAATACATTAACGTTTTAGAAACATTTGATGCGAAAATTTTGTTAAGGTTACTGTCTATCTCTTTCTTACGCTATGTAGTTTTCGTTTTACAATACATCTTTATGCTGCAGTTGTTGCAGGTAGAACAAAATGTTTGGGTTGGATCCTGGATCATTACCGTTATGTTCTGGATCCTGGCGATCATTCCTTCTTTTGCCATTGCAGAACTTGGTATAAGAGGCACGGTTGCAAAAACATTGTTTGCTTACAGCAGTAACACCATCGGTATTTTGACGGCAACATTTGGCATTTGGTTTGTGAACCTGTTTATCCCGGCATTAATCGGGAGTTTATTAATTTTAGGAATTAAAATAAAAAAATAAGAATGATCCCCTACTTTAAACCGGCTTTTTTAATCATTGCCCTTTTTTGTTTAAGCTTTACAGCCAGGGATAGCAACCCCTGCAGCATCAGGAATAATGCTTTTAGAGCGGATGAAGAAGTAAGGATGAAAGTGTTTTACAGCACCCTCGGCATGTATGTAGGCGCAGGTGAGGCTGTTTTTACTTCTTCGCTGGAGCGATACAATGGAAAACCTGTTTATCATTTGGTTGGTACCGGATCTACTTATTCATTCTTTGATGGTTTTTTCAAAGTAAGGGACAGGTATGAAAGCTATGTGGATACTGCCGACCTGCTGCCCTATAAATTTGTACGCAATATTGATGAAGGAGGCTATAAAAAATACAATAATGTAACTTTTAACCATGATGTAAATACAGCCGTTAGTACCAATGGGGTTTTTAAAGTAACCGATTGTATACAGGATGTGGTAAGTATGGTTTATTACTGCCGCAATATAAATTTTGATAAGTACAAGGTGAATGATAAAATATTCTTCGATATGTTCCTGGATGATGAAGTGTTTCACATGTATATCCGGTATATGGGAAAGGAAACAATAAAGACCCGGTATGGAAAATTCAATGCCATTAAAATAAAACCATTGCTGATCAAAGGGACCATTTTTGAAGGCGGCGAAAAAATGACGGCCTGGCTGAGTGATGATCCCAATCATTTATTATTAAGGGCCGAAAGCCCGATAGCTGTTGGAACCATTAAGGTGGATATGATGGGCTATAAAAACCTGCGTCATCCGTTAAGTTCGCTGATAAAGACAAGGTAGTTTGGCTAACAGGAAAAAGGAGAAAAAGAGAAGATTCAATCTCATTTGCCTCGTTTTCTCCTTTATGCTCTTAGCCTCATAAAGCGTTTAATTTAAAAGTCTCATTAACTTTTATTCCTTTTTCTGTCATCTGAAGTGTGCAGCATTCATTTATCGGGTCGTGCTCAAAAAATAGAACATAATCGTTTTGTTGTGCTTCGGTCAGAAATAATTTCTTTTCATTTAATGTAGTCAACGGGAACATATCATAAGCCATTACATAAGGCAACGGTATATGAGCAGTAGAAGGCAACAGGTCAGCCATAAACACAATTGTTCTACCGTTGTAATTTATTTTAGGCAGCATCATGGAATCTGTGTGGCCTGAGACAGAGAAAAAAGAAAGATTGGGCGTGAGTGGTGAGTCATGAGTCGTGAGTGAGGAGCTTTCTGCTGCGCCAGTACTCACGTTTGACGACTCACGATTCACGTTTAAAAATTTCAATCGCCCGCTTTCCTGGATAGGTAAAATATTCTCCTTTAAAAAACTAGCTTTTTCCCGTGCATTAGGCTCTGTGGCCCATTTCCAGTGGTTTTCATTACTCCAGTAAGTTGCGTTCTTAAATGCAGGTACCAGTTTTTCTCCATCCTTTTCAATGCTTCCACCGCAATGATCAAAATGCAGGTGCGTTAAAAAAACATCAGTAATATCATCTTTAGTGAAACCATGTTGAGCCAATGATTTGTCTAAGGTGTCATCTCCATGCAAATAATAATGCCCGAAGAATTTTGCATCCTGTTTATCGCCCATGCCATTATCGATCAATATCAACCGGCCTTCGTCTTCGATCAGTAAACAACGCAAGGCCCAACTACACATATTGTTCTCATCGGCAGGGTTCAGTTTATTCCAGATACTTTTTGGCACCACGCCAAACATGGCGCCGCCATCTAATTTAAAATAGCCGGTATTGATGGTGTATAATTTCATGATGCAAAATTAACTACTTATGGGCTTGGTTTTTTGTGTTGCAGCTGTGGCCAGTAACATTAATAAACCCAGGGCAAAGAATGCAATAAGAGCCAATAACGAATTCCGCATATTACCGGTCAATCCCTCAATTAATCCAAAACTAAATAGGCCAATTACGATGGCTAATTTTTCGGTCACATCATAAAAGCTAAAGAAAGATGCAGTGTCTTTGGTTTCAGGCATCAGCTTGGAATAGGTAGAGCGGCTGAGCGATTGAATGCCACCCATAACCAAACCAACCAGTGATGCTAAAATATAGAAATGTACTTCTGTTGTTATGAAATAACCGGTGATGCAAACACCAATCCACAGCAGCACAGTAATTATCAGCACTTTAATATTGCCATATACTGCCGATAATTTAGACATAGCCACAGCACCTGCAATGGCAACCAATTGTATGATGACCGCTGTGATGATCAGTTTATCATCTGCCAGTTTTAATATTTTAATGCCAAAATCTATTGCTACCAGCATTACTGTTTGCACACCCATGCTGTAAAAGAAAAACGCAAATAAAAATCTTTTAAGTACTGGCATTTTAATAACCTGCCCCCAAACAATTTTTAATTCATGAAAGCCGTTCATCAAAACATGCGTTTTGGCTTTACGTTCTGTTTTAGGGCTTATTGGCAACCTGCTGAAAGTGATTTGTGCAAAGCTTACCCACCATATGCCAACCAATAAAAAAGTGATTGTTAATGCAAGGCCTTTATCTTCCATGGTCATTACCAACGCAAAACCAACCAATTGCATTAATACGCTACCGATATAACCCATTGTATAACCTTTGGCGCTGATGCGGTCCATATCTTTTTCAGCAGCAATTTCCGGTAAATAAGAATTATAAAAAACCTGGCTGCCATAAAAGCCAATGCCGGCAAACATAAAACAAATCAGCCCCAGGGTAACATGATCCTTATCAAAGAAATAAAGCAATGAACAACTTACAGCTCCCAGGTAACAAAAGAACCGCATAAAATTTTTCTTATTGCCTTTGTAATCGGCTATTGAAGAAAGGATTGGAGAAAGTAATGCAATAACCAGGAAACCAAATGCCAATACATAATCCTTCAACTCAGTATTTACAAAACGGCGGCCAAGAAAAGTAATACCATCAGGAAAATTATTAAGTGAAGTTACAACTGCATAATAAGCGGGGAAAAAGGTGGTGGTGATTACCAGGTTATAAACTGAGTTTGCCCAGTCGTACATGGCCCAACCATTAATGACTTTTTTTGATACAGTTTGCATGGTCTTTATTTAAGGAGGAATGAAAATAGGAAATTATGGCTGTATTAGCTGCAAAAAACAACCCCCCGATCTATCGGGGGGTACCGGGAATCCTATTTATAAGCAGTTAGTAATGGCCTATTGTAAAGAATCAGAAACAGGCTTTGCAGATCCCAGGTTTTTAAAAGGTTCTAATTTATCATTGGTAAGTTGAATGGTAACCGGTGCTTTGTCAAAAACACTTTCTGATATAAAAGATCCAAACAACCGGTATTTATCTTCATAACCCGACATCAGTTTGGTTTCATCTACCACAAAATTCAAATTGAATGTGTCTTTGATCTTTACCAGTTGTACGGTAGCATTGATGCTGTCCTGGAAATATTCCTGTTCTTTTAAATACTCAGCCAGTTTTTTTGCCTGCGCTTCGGTAGCCCCTTCGCCTTTGTAATACACATTGTGCATTTTATCCAGTTTATATTCTTTGCCATAGTTCTGTTTACATGCAGTGATACTGATGGCAACGATCAGCGTAAGCAGGATTGGTTTAAAATTTCTCATGTTGATTTCGTTTAGTAATGCATAATTACTCAAACTTATTTGCTGTGCAGATACCCTGTATTGGGTATTTTAAGCTTTGATAGAGCCGGTAAAAATTAATATGAGCAATATAATGCCAACAATTATCCGGTAATAGCCCCAGATCTTAAAACCATACTTTTTTAAAAAGCCAATGAAGAATTTAATCGCAAGCAAGGCTACAACAAATGCCACCACGTTGCCAATGGCAAACATTTTTATGTTTTCAGATGTCTCCATTATCATTTGATACCCTTTTTGTTCGACACCTTTCACTGTCCAGTCTTTTAAAAAAACAGAGTAAATGGTTACTGCCAGCATTGTAGGTACTGCCAAAAAAAATGAAAATTCAGCGGCAGCATTGCGGCTAAGTTTTTGCTGCATACCGCCAATAATAGATGCTGCACTACGGCTAACACCGGGCATCATAGCAAGGCATTGCCAAAAACCTATTTTAACGGCCTGGGCAATGCTGATATCCTTTTCAGAATGTACGATGGGATCTTTAAACAGCTTATCAATAAACAAAAGAATGATACCTCCTGCAACCAATACTACAGCAATAGGTAATGGTTTTTCCAATATACTCTCTATCTTATCATCAAATAATTTGCCCAATATTAAAGCAGGTATAACACCCAATGCCAGCTTAATATAAAAACTGAAGTTTTTAAAGTCGAAGAATTTTCTCCAATACAAAACAACCACGGCCAGAATGGCTCCAAACTGTATAGAAACCTGGAACATTTTTACAAACTCATCTTTTTGTATGCCGAAAATAGAGCTGGTAAAGATCATGTGTGCAGTAGAGGATATAGGCAAAAATTCTGTTAACCCTTCTACTATAGCGATAATAATACTTTGTATTGTCGTCATGTGATTCTTTTAAAAGAAAAAAGCGAAGTACTAACTCCGCTATATATTCCTAATTCTTAATTCCTAATTCTTAATTCGATTTCGATTTCTTCATGATCGCAAAGATCTCAATAATGAAACCTGCAATGATGAGCATGGGGGCAATGGTAATGCGTGTGGTGCTGTACACTTCTTTTGGATCAAAAACCCTGGGATCGCTGCTTTTACCTCCGGCCATTAAAAAGAAGCCCAGTGCCAGTACGCCAAGGCCGATCAGCATCCACATATAATTTCCTTTATCAAACAGTTGGTTGGGGGCAGATCCGGCAGTTTGTTTTTTTTGTTCGCTCATTGTAATTTATTTGAAGACGCAAATTAATATAAATCATCCAATTTCATGCGCAGGTATTTTATTACCGAGCGATGGGTGCTTACCAGGGTGATACTGATGCCCAATACAACAATAGCCAGGAATAATAATATCAAGGTTTTGTTATCGTGCAATACCTTAAAGCTGGGTGCCAACGACTCAATAATGAAAATGGTAAACCACACGGCAAAAATGGCAATGCCCGAAGCAATAAGCCCATTGATAATGGCTCTGATATTGATCGGGCGTGCAATAAAGCCCCGGGTAGCTCCCACCATTTGCATGGTTTTAATAAGAAACCGGTTACTATACATGGCGAGCCTGATGGTGTTATCAATAGAAAAAACAACAAGTATGGTCAGCAAAATAGCCGCAGCCAGGAAAATATAGGCTGCCGTTTTTACAAATTTGCTTACCTGGGTAATTGTTTCTGTAGGAAACTGGAACTCTTTTATCAGGCCGGGAAACCTGGTGAGCAGGTCTATCGAAAGTGCGTCCAGGCTATCTTTTTGAACATAATCGGCTCTTATATAAAAATCCACACTTTCAGGCAGGGGGTTTGCATCTAAAAATTTTTTCCAGGTGCTGTCATTATCTTTATTCCACTGCTGCATGGCCATATCCCTGGTTACATATTGTACATTTTTGGCAAAGGGCAGGGCACTGATATAGGTAGTAAGACTGTCGATCTTCTTCTTTTGCGCATTTGGATTAAGCCAGGTATGTACCTGTATGTTTTCCTTTACATAATCGCCGGTTTTACGAAGATTTAAAAAGAACCAGCCAACAATGCCAAATAAGAACAACACCAGCGATACACCAATGATGGCGTATGCATAAGTTGGTTTACCACGTTTGCTGCTTGCTTTTCCGAATTGAGCCATATCCTGTTATTGTTTGGAGTTAGTAAACTTTACTTTTCGAGTGGGGCAAAAATAAAGGA